>Ga0182015_10000448_pt1 | contig 58769 bp, 51 predicted proteins | sample 712P3MmetaG_FD_120478 | JGI IMG/M metagenome (GOLD analysis project Ga0182015, IMG submission 120478) | Permafrost microbial communities from Stordalen Mire, Sweden - 712P3M metaG | ecosystem: Environmental > Terrestrial > Soil > Wetlands > Permafrost | place: Sweden: Stordalen | collected...
AAGCCGGGACAGCGCTCTCGGCCCGCGCACGAGCACAAACTCACCACCGAAGGCTCTATCCGTGGCGTGTTACCGCACAGGGCTTATCTTAGAAAACGCATTTTTGCGACGGAAAGTAGCTAGTAGCGTGCGGAAAAAGTCATTTCTGAGCGAAAGCCGCGCCCTCAGCGGCTAAAGCCTTGTTTAAATCGTGAAGTTATCGCAGGGGTGAACCGCTGCGCCACCCAAAATCAAGTGCAAGACCAAAGTCAAGTGCAAGGCCCACAATCTCGTGCAACACCCAAAATCAAATGCAACACCAAGGTCAAGTGCAACACCAAGGTCAAAAGCAGCGGACAAGAGTGTCCGCTCCACACAAGAGCTTCACTCTACTCGTTGGCTATTTTCCGGTGAGATTTTACGGCGAGACAGCGGGCAAAGATCGCCGACACCTGCGGAATCTCTTCTTCGTTCAGACGGATGGCGCTGCCCAGTTTCTTCAATGCCGCATTCAGAGCGGCGGGCTGCGCTCCGGTCAGTTCCGAAAGTTGCTGCCACTCGCGCGCGACGGGAATGCGCTCGTCGGTTTCGGCGTCTTCGCAGAACTGATCGGCGGCTTCGGGAGCGGTTCCGTATTCGTCGGCAACATCTTCGTGGAAGTAGCCCCGCAGGAAGGTGTGCAGCGCGGGAAAGGCGGCGGCGGTGATTTCCGGTTTTGAATTCATGAGCGGCACTCCGGGTACGAAGTTAAGACATAGTAGTTGCTAGGCCCGGTGTATCTCAGTATAACCAGCGCGTGGGCGCACGGGCGGGACTGGTTCTCGCCACGATTCATGGTGCGGCCGATTGGATTTTCACTGTCATAGTCGAGTACCAGGTTCGGATGTCGACCGGAGCGGTCGAGCCAGCGCTCGATTTGGCCCTGCGATTGTGCGATAGCCGCGCCCACCACGTGCTCAGCGGTCGATTGATCGGTGTAGGTCGAGGCTCCGGTGATGTCGCGCTCCCGCTCCAGGCGTTGGCGCAGTTGCTCCTCGGTCAGTCCAACATGCTTGCGCAGGATGTGTCCGCCGGCGGCTTCGTCCTGGCGGAGATCGCGCACGGGGGCGCTTGCGGCGCGGCTTTCGGTCGGCTGGGCCGTCGAGGGAGAATTTGCCGCACCTGCGGACGCTGGCGGCTGGCACGCGATCAGGCAGGACATCGCCACCGCGAGGACGAGGCGGGCTATGAGGATTCGGCACCCGCCCCTTGCGATAAGGCCGGAAGGAGCGGGCCACCCGCGAAGTGTCAGGACTCTTGAATCCATTTCCTCACCACCGTGGACCTAACTTTTGTTGGTTAATTCCGTACAGTTTCTGTTCTGTAACAGTTCTGGCCTGTAAAGTTGTGGGAATTGTGCTACTAAACAGGGTGTGCGGGCAAGTGTATTGGATTCGCTGGACGATCTCGAGCGCTGGGGCGACGGCTGTGCGTATGTGTTTCCGCGAGGATATCGGCGGGAGCGCTGGAGCTATTCGCGCGTTGCCGGAGTTGCTTATCAGTTTGCCCGCGAGCTGGAAGCGCGCCACATTGTCAAAGGCGACGCGGTGCTGTTGTGGGGGCCGAACTGTGCGGAATGGGTTGCGGCGTTTCTGGGTTGCGCAGTTTGCGGGGTGATCGTTGTTCCGGTGGACGATGCGGCCAACCCTGATTTTGCGCGCCGGATCAGCGCGCAGGTGCGAACGAAGCTGGTGTTGTGCGCACGCGAACGGGCTGCATTGTTCGATGGAGAAGTGTTTGATGAAGAAGTGACGGAGAAGATCGCGACCATCGATCCCGCCGATCTGGCGGCCGTGCTTGCGGGACGTCCGACTGAGCGCTTTCGTCCTGCTGTGATTCAGCCTTCCGATCCGCTCGAAATTGTCTTCACGTCAGGGACCACGGCCGAGCCCAAGGGAGTTGTGCTCACCCATGCCAACGTGGTTGGCAACCTGATCCCGATTGAAAAGGAAATCGGAAAATATCTGAAGTACGAGCGGCTGGTGCATCCGATTCGCTTCCTGAACCTTCTGCCATTGAGCCACGTCTTTGGGCAGTTTCTGGGAATTTTTCTTCCGCCGCTGCTGGGGGGCACGGTTGTTTTCGAGAACACGTTCAACCCGTCGGAGGTTATGGCAACGATTCGCCGGGAACGGGTCTCGGTGCTGGTTGCGGTGCCGCGCATGATCGATTCGTTGCGGCAGAAGGTGGAACGCGATGTAGATGGAGGGTTGAGTGGTGGCGGCGAGAATTTTTCTTTGCGCTTTGCGGCTGCCAAACACCAACATTTCTTGCGGCGGTGGTGGACGTTTCGCGATGTGCGGCGGCGTTTCGGATGGAAGTTCTCGGCCATCATCAGCGGGGGCGCGGCTCTGGATCGCGAGACCGAAGAGTTCTGGCACCGGCTGGGATATGCCGTGGTTCAGGGATACGGATTGACGGAGACGACTTCGCTGATCAGCTTGAACCATCCTTTTCATACCAGTCGTGGCTCCATCGGCAAGGTTCTGCCGGGGCGCGAAGTGAAACTGGCGGAAGACGGGGAAATTCTGGTTCGCGGCAGCGGCGTTGCCAGCGGCTACTGGAACGGACACGAATTGCAGCCAGTCGCCGGCGAAGAGGGCTGGTATCGCACCGGTGATCTGGGCGCGCTTGATAAACAAGGCAATCTTTTTTTCAAGGGGCGCAAGAAAGAAGTGATAGTTACAGCCGCGGGCATGAATATTTATCCCGAGGACCTGGAAGCCGCTCTGCGCCAGCAAAAAGAAGTGCGAGATTGCGTGGTCGTGGGACTGGAACGCGGTGGAAATGCCGAGCCGCGCGCGGTGCTGATTTTGCGCGACCGGAATACGGATGCTTCCACCGTCGTTCCCTCCATCTTGCAGCGGGCGAATGAAACGCTGGCTGAATATCAGCGTATGCGCACATGGTTCGTCTGGCCCGAGGAAGATTTTCCCCGCAGCGCTACGCAGAAACCGCGTCGCAACCTGATTCGCGATGCGGTCGAGGCCGGACTGCGCGGGCAAGCGCCGGCGAGCGCCGCTAGTCCGCTGTCCGAACTATTGACGCGAATCACCGGACGCAGCATTCAGGACATGCAACACCTGACACCGGCGACCAGCCTCGAAAGCGCGCTGGGGCTGACTTCTCTCGAACGGGTCGAACTGCTCAGCGTGCTTGAAGATCGCTACCAAATCGACTTGAGTGAAACAGCATTGGCGAATGCGGCCACGGTCGGCGATCTGGAAAAACTGCTGCAAGGTGGCAGGGCAGTCGCTGGTCGTCAGTCGTCGGCCGCTGGCGAAACACCTGAGCCACAGAGGGCTGACGCCCAACGACCGGGCGGATTGCCTGGCGTTTCAGAAACCGCTGCCTTCCACAATCGGACTTTTCACTATCCGCGCTGGACTTTGCGCTGGCCGACGACTTGGGTGCGGCTGGTTTCGCAGTATCTGCTGGCGCGTTCGGCGGTTTTTCTGCTGGGATGGCCGCGGGTTACGGGACGTGAAAACCTGCGCGGGGTTCGCGGGCCGTTGCTCGTCGTCTCGAACCATATTGCCGATGTGGATGTCGGATTTATTCAGACAGCGCTTCCGGCGCGCATACGGCACAAAATAGCGACCGCAACCGGCGGCGAGGCGCTGGAAAGCTTGCGTTCGCCGGGGCCGAATCGGGCGTGGCTCAGCCGAATCTACGATCGCTTGCAGTGGGTGCTTGGGGTCGCGCTGCTGAATCTGTTTCCGTTGCCGCGACAGGCCGGTTTCCGCAAAAGCTTTGCCTATGCGGGCGAAGCGGTTGATCGCGGCTACAGCGTACTTGTTTTTCCGGAAGGAAAACATACCGAAGACGGCAAGCTTCTTCCGTTCCGCAGTGGAGTCGGATTGCTGGCCAACAATTTGCGGATTCCGATTCTTCCAATGCGGATTGACGGCTTGTTTGAAATCAAGAAGGCTGGAAAGAAATTTGCCGGTCCGGGAAAAATTCAAGTGCGCATCGGCAGGCCGGTGCAGTTTGCGCCGGGAACCGATCCGGAGGAAATCGCTCGGGCGCTCGAGAAAGCGATTGAGGTATTAGGTCATTGACGCATTGAATCATTTTCTACCACGGAGGGTACCAAGGAACACGGAGGACCCCAACTGCATGGCAAAGGCCTCCGCGACTTTGGGGGCTCTGTTGTGAAAGAAGCAAGTTGGGGCGCCACCGAACGAGAACAACCTTTGCGCTTCTGCCGTGTTAGAACTAGTGGAGAAGACTGCCTGCGATGGGAACTGTGCTAACCTACGTCGCTTCGCGAGCCGCGCGGACGCGCTGGTTGTCAGGGCTCTGGTTCGGCGTTTTCTTTTTCGCTACGCTTTTATCCGCTGCTAATTCTGCTTGGGGCCAACAACCGGCAAACTCACCGATACCCTCGAAATCCAGCTCCCAATCGACTGGTGTGACTCCGTCGAAGCGTGCGGCCGCACCGGCCAAGATGACCGAGGAGCAGCGGGCGCTGCACGCGTTGAACCGGTTGACGTTTGGGCCGCGGCCTGGGTGTCTGCAGAAGGTGATGGATACGGACGTTGACGACTGGATCGAGCAGCAATTGCATCCAGAAGAGATCGGCGACGGCGTGGCGGACGGAGAACTTGGGCAGTTCCGGACATTGCGGATGTCGACGCACGATCTGGTGCAGACTTTCCCTAATAACAATCTGATCAAGGGGGCGGCTGACGGAAAGATTGCTTTGCCTACCGATCCGATGAAGCGGTCGATTTATGAAGTGCAAATGAGCATGCTTGCCGACCGGCAGAAGCAAGACAAGCTGGCCGGCGCGGGAAATGCTCCGGACGCGGATACCAAGGCAAAGATCGACAAGCAGAATCAGGACAGCGTGGCCGCCCAGGCCGACACCATCCTCGCGCTTGCGAAAGAAAAACGGATGGACGCGATTGTTGCCATGCCGATCGAAGAGCGCCGTCTGTTCGTGACTAACATTCGCGGAGCGCAACGCGACCGTCTGCTGGCGGAGCTGCCGGCGGACCAGCGCGAATATTTTCTGGCCATGACGGGGCCGGTCAACGTCGTGATCAACGAACTGCAGCAGGCGAAGCTGGTGCGCGCGGTTTACAGCGAGCGCCAGTTGCAGGAGGTGATGACGGATTTCTGGTTCAATCATTTCAATATTTATCTCAATAAGGACGCGGATCAGTACCTGGTCACGGCTTATGAGCGGGACGTGATCCGCGCGCACGCGCTGGGCAAGTTCAAGGATCTGCTGGTGGCCACGGCGCAGAGTCCGGCCATGCTGTTTTACCTCGATAACTGGCTGAGCATGGGGCCGAAATCGCCGGCGGCGCTGGCGGCGAATAAGGGCAAGCCGGGGCAGTCGGTTCCGGGGCTGAATGAAAATTACGGACGCGAGCTGATGGAGTTGCACACGCTGAGCGTAAATGGCGGCTATACGCAGCACGACGTCACCGAACTGGCGCGGGCGCTCACGGGTTGGACGATTCAGCCGCTCGAACAGGGCGCGGCGTTTCAGTTTGACCCGAAGAAGCACGATCCGGGAGACAAGATCGTGCTGGGCCAGACGATTCCTGAAAATGGGATGAACGAAGGCCTGCAGGTTCTGGACATGCTGGCGCACCATCCGAATACGGCAAAATTCATAGCGAAGAAACTTGCCATTCGGTTTGTGGGGGACGATCCGCCGCCGGCTCTGGTCGATCGTTTAGCGCAGAAATTTCTTGCCACCGATGGCGACATTCGCGACGTGCTGCGCACCTTGTTCAAGTCGCCGGAATTCTGGTCGGCGAAGGCTTATCGGGCGAAGGTCAAGACTCCTTTTGAGTTTGTGGTGTCGTCGCTGCGGGCCACCGGCACCGACCTGAATAATGCGGGGCCCATGGTCGGCATCCTGAACAGGATGGGCATGCCGCTTTACCAGATGGTGCCGCCGACGGGCTATTCGATGACGGCCTCTACCTGGATGAACTCGGAGGCGCTGGTCGACCGCATGAACTATGCGCTCGATCTGAGCAACGGAAAAGTCGGCGGCACGAATTTTGATGCCGGACGTCTGCTTGCGCTGGGGACACTTACCAGTCGCGGCTTTCCGCGGGCGGGGGTCGCAGATTCGGATTCCGGACGCGGGCAGGAGACGGCGTTGCTCCTGCTGGAAAATGCGCTGTTGAATGGCGAGGTCTCCGCCGGGACGCAGAAAGCAATTCGGCGCCAGCTGGACGATCCGCTGGTGGCGGCGCACGCGCTGGACGATCCCAAGCGGACGCTCAATACCATGACGGCGCTGGTGATCGGCTCGCCGGAGTTTCAACACCGCTAGACTCAGGTTGGTTGCTGGGCGACCGCCGGGAAAATTGAGCCAGGTGTACGATTGCGGCCGGCAAACAGCAGGTCCTTCCCCTTCGGCAGGCTCAGGGCCAGGATGACATTTTTTTTGGTTGGTCTGAATGACGCAAGAAACAAAGGCCGGGCTATGGGCCCGGCACTTCTTGATGAGAAACTGTCAAGCACTGCAGCGCTCTGGATCAGTTTCCCGTTAACGTCGATTTCATATTTAGCGGGAGTTCGTATTCAAGCGTTCGTATCTAAATCGTGGCCAAATTTCACATCACCAGCGCGAGGCCTTCCAGTTCACGCTCGAGCACCGGCAGAGAGCAGCCTGCCATCTCGACCCGGCCGGCAGCGTCGATCGCGGCTGCCTGCGAAACGCCATAGCCCCGCCCCATCAGAAAAACCTGCAGCAGTTCGGCTGCTTCGCGGGAGTCCACCATGCCGCCCTGGATCAGGTCGTTGCGCAAGGCGCATAGTTCCGTCACCGTAAATCTTTCTTTAATTGCTATTCTCACCTTCGACCCCCGCCCGTCGCCATATTGGATTCATCGGCAACCTATTGAGTTACATGCAATCGAAATGCCGTAACGTTGGTACACCACCTTAGTGGGGGTTTTCCGTTCCCCCACTTCTTAGAACCCAAGATTTTGCTAAAGGTTGCGGGGATATCATCGGCAGGCGATCCGAAAACATAACAGCAGAATATGTTGTTGGAATGACACTAAATGTCGTTCCGTGATCGGAGGCAACCGAAATTGTCGGAACTCTATAGGAACTAGTGGGAAGTCTGGCGGTTACTCAGCCGCCTCCGGGTTCAGGCGGCGTCAATTTTCGCGAGGTCGACGAGCATGATGGGGATGTCGTCCTGGATGGGGTAAACCCGGCGGCAGACGGAGCATTTCAGACTTTGGCTATCGGGGTTCAGAACCACCGGCTGCTTGCACACCGGGCAGACCAGGATGTCGAGCAGATCCTGAGAGATCATAGAGGCATTATTGTAATTCTTTTGTAAGGCAATGTTGCTCGACCTGACAACTTCAACGACAACTTCTTTAGCACGGGGGGCACGGGGAAACACAGGGACGCCCGGCTCCCCACCACACTGGCCCCGATGCTATAGAATCGGCTTTCCATTTACCACACATCTCACGGCACGTCGCAGCGAGGTTCGATGGCAGCACGGATTCTTGACGGTACCAAAATCGCCGCTGAAATTCGCACCGAAGTCGCGGCCCAGGCGAAGGCTCTGGCGTTGTCGGGACTGCGTCCCGGGCTGGCGGTGGTGCTGGTCGGGCACAACCCGGCGTCAGAGGTGTACGTTCGCGGCAAGGTGAAGAGCTCGGAGGAAGTTGGCCTCTATAGCGAGCAATACACGCCAGCGGAGAGCGCGACGACCGAAGAACTGCTGGCGCTGATCGCCGATCTGAACCGGCGCGATGAAATCGATGGCATCCTGGTGCAACTGCCGTTGCCGGCGCATGTCGACGCCAAGAAGATTCTGCTGGCGGTCGATCCGGCGAAAGATGTGGACGGATTCCATCCCATGAATGTGGGCTACCTTTCGACGCAGCGTCCCGGCCTCGTGCCGTGCACTCCGGCGGGAGTGATGGAAATTCTGCGGCGCAGCGCGATTCCGGTGGCCGGGCAGGAAGCGGTAGTGATCGGACGCAGCGACATTGTGGGTAAGCCTGTGGCGATGTTGCTGCTGAATCAGAATGCGACCGTCACGGTCTGCCATTCGAAGACGCGCGATCTGGCTGAAGTTTGCCGGCGCGCCGACATCCTGGTGGCGGCGATTGGGCGCGCGGGCATGGTCACTCGCGACTACGTCAAGCCGGGGGCTACGGTGATTGATGTCGGTATCAACAGGATTACGGACCGCGCGGAATTCGACCGGCTCTTTTCGGGGAACAAAAAGCGCGAGGAAACGTTTCTGGCGAAAGGCTCAACTCTGGTGGGCGACGTTCATCCTGAGGCAGCGGAAGTTGCCGGAGCGATTACGCCGGTGCCGGGAGGCGTAGGACCGCTGACCATCGCGATGCTGATGGCGAATACGGTGAAGGCGGCCATGCTGCGGCGCGGGGTTGCGGTCGCGGAACCGGTTGGTCGCTGAAAGCTTTCACCACGGAGACACAGAGACACGGAGGAAGGCAAGGAAGTCGGGTGGTGACTCAGTTTGAAAAGGGGAAGCGGGCAACGCGTGCGATTGCGGCAAGCAAACAGCAGGTCCTTCGCTTCGCTCAGGATGACAACTTTTTATTTGGTCCAGGATGGCGACCAAACTGACTTAATGCCTTGCCTTTCCTCCGTGCCTCTGTGTCTCCGTGGTTGATTCTCCTCGTCCAGGTGAGAAACCCTTGCTGAAACTTGGCCTAACCGGCGGCATTGCGAGCGGGAAATCGGCGGTCGGCGAAATGTTTGTCAAGCTTGGAGCGCACCTGATCCAGGCCGATGCCGTCGCGCACGCGCTTATGCAGCCCGGCGGAGGCGTTTATGAGGAAGTTGTCCGCCGCTTTGGCCGCGAAATCCTGAACAGCGATGGAACCATCAACCGCTCCCTACTGGCCGAAGCGGCGTTTGGCAAGCCTGGAGGCGCGCCTCCGCGGGTCAAGGAACTCAACGAAATTGTTCATCCAGCGGTGATCGAACACGAAAACACCTGGATGGAAGATATTGGGCGCCGCGATCCGAACGCTATCGCTATTGTGGAAGCGGCGCTCATTCTTGAATCATCGGCGGCCGAGCGTTTCGACTGTTTAATTGTCGTGACCTGCCGTCCGGAACAGCGCATTGCGCGTTTCGCCCAGCGGCTGGGAATTTCCGACGACTCGGCGCGAGTTGAAGTTGGCCGGCGAATGGCGGCGCAGATTCCTGACGAGGAAAAAATCGAAGCGGCCGATTTTGTGATCGACAACTCGGGATCGCTCGATGAAACCGAGCGGCAGGTGCAGCGGGTGTTCACAGAGCTGCGCAGCGCGCGAGTTTGAATTTCTGAACGACTAGCTGTCTTCTAGCTGTCTTCTAGCTTTCTTTGCGGCTGGGCATGAGCAGCCAGTGCAAGACTGAACTCACCAGGCTCAGCATGACGGCGCCGATCAGAGCCGCGATGAAGTTTCGCACGTAAAATCCGCGGACCAGGGCTGCCGCGAGTTCCAGCATGACGGCGTTGATCACGAACCAGAACAGGCCCAGCGTCAGGATCGTCAGGGGGAAGGTGAGGATCTTGAGCATCAATCCGAGAGTGGCGTTAATCAATCCGATGACGGCGGCTGCGATCAGCGCTGCGGTGGCGCTGTCAACGCTGATCCCGGGCACGATGTGGGCCACAATCCACACCGCTAGAGCGCTGATAACCCAATGGAGCAGAAGACGCACGATAAGCCTCCTTCAGAGGACGAATGGACACTATACAACGTGACGGCGGCTCGGGGAAAACGATTGCGGCCGGCAAAAAGCAGGTCCTTCCACTTTCGGCAAGCTCAGGGTCAGGATGACAAATTTTATTTGGTAACAGCGTAAACTATCATGCGGCCCTGTAGAGACGGGGCTGGCCCCGTCTCGTTTCGGGCTATGAGTTTGTCAGCAGTCCGAGACGCGGCTAGCCGCGTCTCTACGGACGGATCGTTTCTACGGACGGATTTTTATTCGAGGTTTGCCATGCCTACTGCCACTCGCACCAATCCGCTTTCGTTTTTGACTGACCAGCTGGACGAACTTCGGGCTAAGGGCACGCACTTCGCGTTGCGCGTGCTGGATGACGAGCAGGCGGCGGTGTGCACTTTCGATGGCAAGCGGGTTATCAATCTTGCCTCGAACAATTACCTGGGCTTCGCCACTCATCCCAAATTGCGGGAAGCGGCGCTGGAAGCGACGCGCAAGTATGGCGTCGGGTCGGGCGCGGTGCGCACGATCGCGGGCACCATGAAAATACACATGGAGTTGGAGGAGAAAATCGCGCGCTTTAAAAACGTCGAGGCTTGCGTGGTGTTTCAATCGGGCTTCACGGCGAACGCGGGAACGGTTTCTTCGTTTCTGGGCAAGGACGACTTCATCATCTCGGATGAGCTCAATCACGCTTCGATCATTGATGGCTGCCGTCTTTCGCGGGCGAAGATTCTTGTCTTCCGCCACAAAGACGTTGCCCATGCCGAGGAGCAACTCGCGAGCGTGAAGAATCAGCCGGGGAAGAAGCTGCTGATCAGCGACGGCGTGTTCTCAATGGACGGCGACATCGGGCCGCTGCCGGGGCTGTGCGAGGCGGCGGAGAAATATGGCGCGATCATGATGGTCGACGACGCGCACTCTTCGGGCGTGCTGGGGCGCAACGGACGAGGCACGATCGATCATTTTGGGATGCACGGGCGCGTCGACATTCAGGTGGGAACTTTGTCGAAGGCAATCGGGGCTCTCGGTGGATATGTGTGCGGCACGCGGGATTTGATCGACTTTCTTTATCACCGGGCGCGGCCATTTTTGTTTTCAACTTCGCATCCGCCTTCGGTGGCAGCGACTTGTATCGCGGCATTCGATGTTCTGGAAAACGAGCCGCAGTGGATGGAGCAGCTCTGGGCGAACACGCGGTTCTGGAAAAAAGAACTGGGGCGGCTCGGGTTCAACATCGGAGGGCAGACCACTCCGGCGAGCGAAACTCCGATCACGCCGATCATCATTGGCGACGGGCGCCGGACCATGGATTTTTCTCGCGAGCTGTTCAAGGAAGGCGTGCTGGGAACGGGCATCGCGTTTCCCACCGTTCCGGAAGGCAAAGCGCGGGTGCGGACGATTGTGACCGCCACGCACACGAAAGAAGAATTGGAGCAGGCGCTCGAAGTGCTGGAGCGGGTGGGAAAGAGGATGGGGATTCTGGGCGGTTGAAATTGCCGTCCCTCAGCGGCTGAAGCCTTATCTAAAATAGTGCGATTACCGCAGCGGTGAACCGCTGCGCCACCCAAAATCAAACCCAACCGCGCTACCTCCAAGGAGGACTCAGTCGTCCCTCCGGGACTTGATCCTCCCTGGCGCCTCCTGACCCGGCGCTGAAGCGCCGGGCTATGTCGGTCGTCCCTCCGGGGCCTCACTTGTTTGTTCCACATGTCCCAGCGGTCAACCGCTGCGCCACCCAAAACAAGTGCAACACCAAGGTCGAGGGCAGCGGGCGAGGGCGCCCGCTCCACCCAAAACAAGTGCAACACCAAGGTCAAGGGCAGCGGACAAGAGTGTCCGCTCCACACAAAATCTAGTGCGACGCGGACTTCTGGCCCGACGGGCTTTAGCGCGAGCCGCCCGCGATCGAGGGCACCAGCAGAACCTCGTCGCCGTCCTGGAACGAATACGATGCGCCGCCGAGGAAGCGAATGTCCTCCTCATTCACATAAATATTGAGGAAGCGGCGCGTCTCTCCCGCTTCATCGCGCAGGTGGGGCTTCAAGTCAGGGAACTGCGAGTCGAGTTCCGCGAACAGTTCGTTGAGATTTGCGGCGGAACAGACGACGCTGGGCTTGCCGGAGGTGAGCCTCCGCAAGGCGGTGGGAATCTGAATTGTGATGCTCATGGAAACCTCTCCGGGCTTGAGCCCAAACGAAAATGCGTGGTTCAGTGTTGGTCGCTGGTCGTTAGTCGTTGGCAAGCCGAACCAGTGATTTTTGCTAGCGCTAGCACCCGCGAGCGACCAACGACTAACGACCGTGTTACCGGCCGACGACTGCGGCTTCTGCTACCGCCGCCGGCAAGCTTGATGCTTTCGCCGAGAGGTAGGCTTCGAACTCGGCGAGCTTCGGAGCGATCGGAGTTTCGACCTGATACTTGTCGGCCAGCACATCGGTGGTCTTGAGGCCGTTGCCGGTGATGCACAGGACAGTGGTTTCATCGGGCAGGATTCGATCCTGCTGGATGAGCTTGCGGGCGGTTCCGACGGTCACGCCGCCGGCAGTCTCGGTGAAGATGCCTTCGGTCCCGGCGAGCAACTGGATGCCGCTGACAACTTCGGGATCGGAAACGTCTTCCGACCATCCACCGCTTTTGGTGATGGTCTTCAAGGCGTAATGTCCATCGGCCGGATTGCCGATTGCGAGGGAACGCGCAATGGTCTTCGGACGCTGGGGCTCGATCTCGCTGCTGTACTGCTTGATGGCGGTCGAAATGGGCGAGCATCCGGTGGCTTGCGCGCCGAAGAATTTCACGGGTTTCGGATCGACCAGCTTGAGCAGGATGAGTTCGTCAAACGCCTTCTTGATTTTCGTAATCAAAGATCCGCCGGCCATCGGCACCACGACGTTATCGGGCAAGCGCCAGCCCAGTTGTTCGGCGATTTCGTAGCCCACCGTCTTCGAGCCTTCGGCGTAATAGGGGCGGAGATTGACGTTGACGAATCCCCAACGATGTTCGTCAGCGATCTGCGAGCACAGGCGATTGACGTGATCGTAGGTGCCATTGATGCGCACCAGTTCCGCGCCGAACACCTGGGTGCCGAGAATTTTGGCGGGCTCGAGATCGGAGGGAATAAAAATCCACGCCTTGAGACCTTCACGAGCGGCCTGGGCGGCGACGGAATTCGCGAGATTGCCGGTGGATGAGCAGGCGACGGTATCGAAGCCGAAGCTGCGAGCGTTCGCCAGGGCGACTGCGACCACGCGGTCTTTGAAGCTGAGGGTGGGCAGGCAAACCGCGTCATTCTTGATGACCAGGCGCCGCGAGCCGATGCTGTCGCCGAGCCGCGGAGCGCTGACTAGCGGCGTGAATCCGACGGGCAGCGATGGTTGAAATCCCTCCGGCAGGGGCAGCAGTTCGCGATAGCGCCACATGTTGGGGGCGCGGGAGGCGAATACGTCGCGCGAAATGCGGGGGCGGATGGAATCGTAATCGTAGGTGACTTCGAGCGGCGAGAAGCAGTCTTCGCAGATACTGCGCGGCTGGTTGCCCCAAGTCTTGCCGCATTCGCGGCAGCGGAGTTCGTACGTGCTCGTCGGCATACAACTTCTTTCCGTGACTGCGGGACGAGCCGGGTAAAAACCCCAGTTAACACAAAACCCCTTTTCCGAATGGGAAAAGAGGCTCGGGAAATGCGAATAAAATGTCGCTTTGCCCGAATCTCATGGTCCCCGTTACCGGGCGAGAGTTGGCACCTGCGATGGAGATATATGATCCCGATCCGGTTGCCGTGGCGTCCTAGGGCTCGTCCCTCAGCCACTCTGCATGAAATTCCATGCTTGCTCAATAAAGAGCAAACTTGGATTCAGATACTACAACCGACCAACTGGTCTGTCAAGGGGGGATTTCAGGGGGGATTTCAGGGGTAAGTCAGAGTGCCGGCCATCTGCAGGTTGGCCGAATCCCTCGATGCGAGGTTCGCGATGGCCCCTTCTCGAAAAGCATGAGAAGGGGCGCACCCTGCTGCCGGGAAGGGTGTAGGGGTCCTTCGACTCCGCAGAGACTTCACTTCGTGAAGTCCCTGCTTCGCTCAGGATGACAATTTTATTTTATTCCCTCCGCGAGCCACGGGCTAGCGGGTGTATTGATTTCGCTTCTTGTCTTCGTGCCGCTCTATGCCTAATTGAATCAGGCGGTCTATTAATTCGGGATAGGGCACTCCGCTTGCGGCCCAGAGTTTGGGATACATGCTGATCGCGGTGAAGCCGGGCATGGTGTTGATCTCGTTTACGAACAGCTTTCTCGACTTTGGGTCCATCAGAAAATCTACGCGCGCGAGGCCGGTGCAATCGACCGCCTGAAAGGCCGCGATGGCTAACTTCTGCGCGGTTTTCATTTCTGTTCTTGAGAGCTTCGCGGGGATCACCAGCTCGGAACCCTCCGCCAGATACTTAGCGTCGTAGTCGTAGAACTCTTTGCAGGGGACGATTTCTCCCGCGACCGACGCTTTCGGATCGTCGTTGCCGAGGACGGCGCACTCGATCTCGCGGGCTTTATTTTTCTTTCCGCCGACGCCTTCTTCGATCACGATCTTGCGATCGAACTTTGCGGCTTCCGCGATGGCCGGGCCGAGTTCCTTGCGATCGTGCGCCTTCGAGATTCCTACGGACGATCCCAGGTTTGCCGGCTTCACGAATACGGGATACTTCAGCTTGCTCTCGACCAGCTTCTGCACCTTCTTCGGCTCGCGTTCAAACTGGCTGCGCAGCAGGGTGACGTGTTTCACGATAGGCAACCCGGCGGCGCGGAACAATGATTTCATGATGTCTTTATCCATGCCGGCGGAGGAACCGAGCACGCCAGCGCCTACGTAGGCGATGTCGGCCAGTTCGAGGAGACCTTGAATGGTGCCGTCTTCGCCGAAGGTTCCGTGCAACACGGGGAAAATAACGTCGACGTTAATGGCGCGATCGGAGGCGCGCCGCAGATTTGCATCGGTCTGGAAAGGGGCTAGTCCGGCTTCGCGGCGCGCGGGTTCGGGAGGGACGACGACGGACGCACCGGTCGCCAGGACAGCGGCTCCTGGAGTTGCTTCGGGATCGCCGGCTCGAAGCGCGGCTGTGGCGCGGACTTCATCTTTATTCTTGCCTTGCAGCAAACGCTCGGCGTGTTCGGCGGTTAGCCAGCGTCCATCTTTGGTGATGCCGATGGGAACTACTTCGTATTTCGTCTTGTCGATCGCATTCAGAACGGAGGCCGCAGACAGCAACGAGACTTCGTGTTCACCGCTGCGTCCGCCGAAGAGGATGCCAACCCGGATCTTTGATTTTGCCATGGCATTTTAGTCTGGCTTGGCACGCGTTTCCCGTCAATCGCAGCGCTGGTTCCGGTGGCGATTCACCGCCGAGACGCCGAGAAAACCTTTTTGCTCTTCTTGCTCGCCCTCAAAGGCTGGGGTGGCCGGGCGGGAGCGCCCGGCTCTCCATCAGCTTTCTACTTACTCTCTCCACCAGCTTGGCTTACTGCACGGTTAGGGTCAGCGTGGTCATTTGCGTCAGAGCACCCGACGTGGCGGTTACCACGATGGAGGCAGGCGCGGGGTTGGTCGGGCTGTTGGCGTTGGTTGAACCGCCGCATCCGGTTGACGCGAGCAGCGTGCCGGCGATCAGTAATGTAGCGAATCCGCCGAGCAACAGCGAGAACAAGCGGCGGCGACTGGCGCCTGCTCCGGCAAGGAAGCAGCCGAAAACGCCCAGTCCGGTGAATGCCATCCCTATCAGTTTGGGCGCAAGGTATGGGTTGCCGGGCGAGGCAGGGGTGGCACTCGCGGTCAGCGTGGTGGTCAGTGGGGCGCCTGCGGGGGTCAGCGAACTGGGATTGAATGTGCAGGTAATCCCGGTCGGAGCCACGCAGGAAAAGGTAACAAGATTGGAGAAGCCGTTGGCGGGCGTAACGGTCAGCGTAAAGTTCGTCGAGCCGCCGGCGGCGATGGTACCGGATGTGGGCGAAGCGGCGACGGAGAAGTTCGCGGTTGCTTCGGTGGTGGCGGCGAGCGTGCCGAACAGACCGTGGCCTCCGTCGGCAAAACCGGCGGTGAAGTAGAGGGTGTTGGGATCGCCGGTTCCGCCGGCGCCGAAAACCATTCCCCAGAGCGCGCCGTTCGAAATCACCGCGCCGGTCTGATCTTCGAGTTGGCCGAGGTAGTTTCCTTTGCTGTCGAAGGCGTTGACGGTGCCGTCGCCGAAATTGCCGATGAGCATGTCATTGCTGAACGTGCCGAAGCCGGACGAGGCCTGGACGACTCCCCAGGGCGCGTTCAATGTGCCGGCGGAAGCGAAGCGATTCACGAAGTTTCCATTGTCGTCGAATACGCTGACGTAACCGCTGCCGGCGCCGGAGGTCGCGCCGGTCTTGGCGGCATTCTGCAGGGCGTAGGTGATGAAGACCTGGGTGCCGATGGGCTGAATTCCAAAGGGAGAGTAGCCGGCGGGCAGCGTCGGATCGGTGAACGAGCCGGCGAGACTCGCCAGGTTGAAGTTGCTGTCGAAGACGTCGATTTGTCCACTCTTGAAGTTAGTGGCCAGAAGGAACGATCCAGTGGTGTTGGTGATCATGGCGAGGCCGGTGTAAACGGCGCCGGTCGAGGAACGATCGGCGAGAATGACGGCGTTGCCCGAGTTGTACCAGCCGGAGATGGTTCCGTCCTCAGTATCGAAGAGAAACTGACTGGGAGAGCCGTTGACCTTGAAGCCGCTGGTCTGGTTGATGACGGTGCCGGTGGGAGTCGAGGCGTTGGTGTCGCCGGCGGGAGCGGGGATCAGGACGGAAAACTGCGAAACGCCGGTGGCGTCGTAGATGGTCGAGTATCCGCTCTTGTTGTCGGCGATCCAGAAAGCCTGACCGGGGAAGAAGGAAATTCCCCAGGGATTGACGAGTTTAGGGTCGGTGTTGTTGGCGACGCCGGCCATGTCAGAAACCAGATTCGTCTGGGTGTAGGAATTGGTCTGAGCCGCGGCGGTGACGACGCCGAACGAAAACACCAAGCTGAGAATGGCGAGGAATAGAGACTTAACGAACAGAGACTTGCCGAACAAGGATGTGCGCTTCACAGGTTGCCTCCAAGAATTTTGTTGTACTTTTTGTCGTACTGAGGGCAGCTTACGAAGCGCGGACGGAAGTGTTGTCAGGCTGGGGTCAACAAGTGGTCAAAAGATCGTAAGTTGCGATTGCAGCTAGCGTGCGGTGGCGGGCTCTGCCCTGTTCCGGACGGGGCAGAGCCCCGTCACCACACGGGTCAGAGACTCACGGGCGAAAAATTTCGAGTCGCATCCATTCAATGTTTATTGTTCCGTTCGTTTATTGTTCCGTTCAGTGTTTGTTGTTCAAAGACCGAGAATGTAAATTGTGGAAGCTTCTCTTGACAGCGTGGTGAAACGGGTGTGAAATTGTGCGTACTTCGAAGGCCGATGCCGGCTGTTCCCCCGATGGCACTCGGACCGAGAAGCTCTTGTCGACAAAGAATCCATGAGCGGGATCGCAGGCTGGATGCGGGTTGTCTGGCTGCTGACGGTTCCGGCGGGTGGGTTCAGGAAACAGCTTGGTATCTCAGAGGAGTGGGCTATGAATTCGTGCAACCGCGTCAGGGTCGTCCTGCCGAAATGGTTTGTATTGCTGGCTGTTCTCACTGTAGCAAGCGCAGGTTTTGCGCAGAACAAGAAAACCTCTGCGCCGGCTCCGGCGGCGCACGCCGCACCGAAAGCAGCGGCGCCCGCGCAGCATGGGAACACGAATGCGGCGCGGCCCGGGGCGGGCGGCGCGAATAATCGACCGGGGGCGCAGACGAGCCGGCCGGGTGGAACGAGTTCAACGAATCGTCCGGGAGGCACGAACACCAGTCGTCCGGGTGGGGCCAATGCCGCCAATCGTCCGGGAGGCACGAACACGAATCGACCGGGGGCGCAGACGAGCCGGCCGGGTGGGACGAATGCCAACAATCGTCCTGGGGGAAACACGAACGCCAGTCGTCCGGGTGGCGCCAGCGCCAACAACCGGCCGGGTGGCAACAACGGGCGGGCGGGCGGGAATAATGCCGCGGCCGCTAATCATCATCAGCCCGCGGGGAGCAAGACGGTCGCCATGAAGGGCGGCGGCAGCGCGACTTTCCGCTCGAACGGCCAGGTTCGCACCATCCAGTCACACGGCATGACGATCAATCACGGGATGCACGGCGGGCGCAATATCAGCAGCATGCATAACGGACGCACGATCGTGAGTCACGGGAGATACGGCGGATATAGCCAGCGCGCCTACTTCAACCGCGGCGGCCACGCCTATTACCAGCGAACTTACTTCCGAGGCGGACATTACTATGCCTATGGGTATCGGGGCTACGGCTGGGGTGGGCGTAATTATTACGGCTATGCTCCTCCCTATTATTTTGGAGCCGGATACTACGGATGGGCCTACAACCCCTGGGCCGCGCCGGTTGCTTATGGATGGGGTTGGGGCGGATCGCCGTGGTTTGGGTTCTATGGTCCTTACTTCGCGCCCTATCCCGTATATGCAGGCCCAGCGTTCTGGCTGACGGATTATCTGATTGCCGCGAACCTGCAAGCTGCCTATGCGGCGCAGCAGGCAGCCGGCGCCGACAATGGCGGCGACAATGGCAATGGAGCCTTACAGCCGTTTGGAGTGCAGTCGGACGACGAAATCGCTTCGTTGTGGTCGACGGATCCGCTGATTGCGGCGAATCTACAGACCGTCTACGGCGCCTACATGCTGGGCGGCGGAGCTCCCGCGGCAACGACGGGACTGAGTCCCGAGGTGAAGCAGGCGCTCTCCGACGAGATGAAGTACGAAATTGGGGCGGAAAAGGCGGCAGCGGCGGCGGGTTCGAATGCCGCGGCTCCGAGCGGCGATCAGGTACCACCGGCGCTCGATCCCAAGATACGCATCTTCGTGGTATCCAGCGACGAGGATCTAACGACGTCGGATGGCACGGAATGCGGACTGACGGCCGGCGATGTAATCTACCGCACCACCGATACGCCGGACGGTGACAACATGGTCAACGCCACCGTAAAAAGCAGCAAGAAAGATGAGTGCGCGTTGGGCGCCACGGTCGGAGTGTCCGCCGACGATCTGCAGGAGATGCACAATCAACTGCGGATCCAGATGGATGCGGGGCTGAAGGAACTGGCCGACAAGCAGGGAAAGAACGGAATACCGGCCGCTCCCGATACCAAGACTCAGCCGGGTGAAGTCCCGGCGCCTACGCCGGATACGAGCGTGCAGGGCGATCTGCAACAGCAGGCAAAGGATGCTGACGCGGCGGAAGCGGAAGCCAAGCAGCAGTAGTGAAGTGGGAAGAAGCGCGGAAATGATGGCGGAGCAAACCGGGCGGGGACGCTCGGCTCTCGGCCAGAATCACAAAACAACGCTCTTGCCCATCTGGGAACGGAGCATCAGCTCATCGGAGGAAGGTTGCAATGCGGCGGAAAATAGAGATGGGCGTCCTGGTTGTTGCTTTGATTGTCGTCGGGATTATGCCGCGCCTGGTGACGGCACAGGACGCTCCGGCGATCTCGCTGGAAGACCAGCTCAAGGCGCAATATACGCTGGTGAAAATGGGCGCGGACACGGGCGGAGCGGCCGTAGTGGAGCAGGGCACCATCCTGGTGATTAAGAAGGGCGGAGTCCTGAGCGTGCCTTACGGGGATTCGAGCGTTGTCCCGACCAAGTACCAGGACGGGACGGTCCATTCTCCCAACAACATGGTGATGAAGGGCATCGGCTTCGGCTTGGGAAAAATGGGAAAGACGCAAACGACGCGATTGATGCAGGTGGGCGAAAAAGTATATCCCTCCAGGATCTCTGTCAATCTGCCCAAGGATCAGGTCGAGGTGAGCATTATCGCCTGCGATTCCTGTAACAACGTCAGTCCGACGACGTTCTACAAGGCGGATGTGATTTTCCAGTTTGCCCATGGGACGCTGGCCACCACCAGCCCATCCACGGTGGAAGATACGATCAGCGGCCTCCTGAACATTGATGACAGTGCTTCCTCCGGCGACCAGGGCGGCAACAATCAGCAGGGCGGCCAACAGCAAGGCGGGCAGCAGGGTGGCAACGATCAGCAGGGTGGTGGAGGACAAGCGCAGCAACCCGCGGCGCCTCCGGCGGAGCCCGCGCAGATCGATAAAGGACAAACTCCTGATCAGGTGAAGGCCGCACTCGGCAACCCGGATAAGATCATCAATCTCGGCACAAAGATGATTTATGTTTACAAGGATATTAAGGTTACGTTTTTGAACGGAAAAGTGTCAGACGTGCAGTAAGCGCCGTTTGCCGTTCGTTCGCTTGTAGAGACGGGGCCTGTCCCGTCTCACCTCGTACCATTTCGGGCGCTGCCGGAGACGCGACGAGCCGCGTCTCTACAGGGGACTTAAAGAATTTTCTTTCCGAAGGCCGAGAGCGCCAGCTCCACGGCTAAGTCGGCGGTCTGGTTGTGCTCGTCGATGACCGGATTCACTTCCACGATTTCTAGGCTCAGCATGCGGCCATGGTCCGCGATGATTTCCATGGCGAGATGAGCTTCGCGATAGGTGGCGCCGCCCCAGACGGGAGTGCCGACGCCGGGCGCATCTTCGGGATCGATCCAATCCATGTCAAGCGAGACGTGATAGCCGGCGGTGCCGCGTCCGGCCATGCTGAGGGCTTCTTCCATCACCGCGCGCATGCCGCGTTCGTCGATGTCGCGCATGGTGAAGACCTGGACTCCGGATTTGCGGATATTTTCTTTTTCAAAGTTGTCGACGTCGCGAACGCCGATGAGCACACAGTTCTCGGGCTGAACTTTGGGCGAGAAGTCGTAGATCTTGCCGAGTTCGAAGGGCGGAAGGCCCATGATCGAGGCGAGCGGCATACCGTGGACATTGCCGCTGGGCGAAGAGTCGGGCGTGTTCATGTCGGTGTGGGCGTCGATCCAGAGGAGACCGATTTTCTGGTTCTTGCGGCGGAAATACTTGGCGACTCCGGAGACGGTGCCGGCGGCTACAGAATGATCGCCGCCGAGGATTAGAGGAACCTTGCCGGCCTCGAGCGTCTTCAACACCATGTCGGCGCTGGTGGTGCAGGTGGCGGTGATTTCCTTAAGGTACTTGGCGTGAGCGGCGCCTTCTTTTTTCTGTTCGGGGATGGCGACCGCTACGTTGCCGGCGTCTTCGACGATGTGGCCGATGGCTTCGAGGCGGGCTTCGAGTCCGGCAACGCGGACGGCGGAGGGACCCATATCCACGCCGCGGCGGGATTGGCCGAGATCCAGAGGAACGCCGATGACGCGGATCTGGCGCGGGGTGATGGTGCTGTAGGTTGTGCTTCGTTGAGGCATAGGCTTCCTAATCACCGCCGAGACGCAGAGTACGCCGAGAAAAGCATTTCTAAGTTTATTCGGGACGAGTCGATTGCTTTTTCTCCCACTCGGCATCTGGGAATTCATTCACTCTTCGTTTCAAACCATTCTTTAGAACTGGGACGTGGAAGTTCATCAGAAGGCCCACCCTTTTCTTCGCTAGCCTTAAATACGATAAGAGCTGGGCGTCGTGAATTGGAAGTAGCCTTTCGATCGTCTTGATTTCGACGATGATCTCGTCTTCCACTACCAAGTCAAGACGATAACCACAATCGAGTTTCACTTCCTTATATACAACTGGCAGCGGTTTTTGCTCTTCCAGTTTCAGGCCGAGTCGCTTCAATTCAAAAGCCAGACATGATTGGTAGGCGGACTCCAGCAAACCCGGTCCGAGATGTCGGTGAACCTCGATGGCCGCGCCGATGATGCGGTGCGAAATCTCATCGAGCCTCTCGTTTTCTCGCATCAGTATTCACCGCCAAGACGCAGAGTGCGCTGAGAAAACCTTTTTCTTGAGTTTATTCGGGTTGCTGCACTTTTTTCTCCCACTCGGAATCTGGGAATTCATTCACTGTTCTTTTCAGTCCGTTCTCACTTCTCGGCGCTCTCTGCGTCTCGGCGGTGAAAACTACGGGTACAGGCGATGCAGCATGCGCGGGAAGGGGATGGTTTCGCGCACATGCTCTAATCCGCAGATCCAGGCTACGGCCCTTTCAATGCCCATTCCGAAACCAGAGTGGGGAACGCTGCCGTACTTGCGGAGATCAAGATACCACTTGAAGGCTTCTTCGGGCAGATTGTGCTCGTGGATGCGCTTGAGGAGCAGGTCGTGGGAGGCCATGCGCTGCGATCCTCCGATGATTTCTCCGTAGCCTTCGGGAGCCAAGACGTCGACGCAGAGGGCTAGTTCGGGGCGTTCGGGATCGGGCTCCATGTAGAACGCTTTCACGGTGGCGGGGTAGCGATGAACCATGACCGGGCGATCGTAGAGCGATGAAAGATAAGTTTCGTCGGGCGAGCCCAGGTCTCCACCCCACTCGAATTTATTTTCCAGCTTGCCCTGGGCGTGGCCTTCCTGCAATTTCTGGACGGCTTCGTCGTAGGTGATGCGGGGGAACGGGCTGTCAATTTTTTCCAGCTGCGCCAGGTCGCGGCCAATGGTCTGGAGATCGGGGCGGCGGCGCTCGAGACATCGTTTGACCAGGAAAGTCAGCAAGCCTTCGGCCAGTTCCATCAGGTCATCGAGCGTTCCGTAAGCTACTTCGGGTTCGACCATCCAGAATTCAGTCAGGTGGCGGCGAGTCTTGGATTTTTCCGCGCGGAAGGTTGGGCCGAACGAATACACCTTGCCCAGCGCCATGGCGGTCGCTTCGATGTAGAGCTGTCCGGACTGCGTCAGGTAGGCCTGCTCCTCGAAATAGTCTACGGGGAACAGGGTGGAGGTTCCTTCGCAGGCGGCGGGCGTCAGGATGGGAGGGTCGGTCAGCGTGAAACCGTTGGTGTCAAAAAAATCGCGGGCGGCGCGAATGATTTCGGCGCGCACTCGCAGGATGGAAGCCTGGCGCTGGGAGCGCAGCCAGAGATGGCGATGCTCCATTAAGAAGTCGACGCCGTGTTCTTTGGGGGTGATGGGATAAGGATCGGCTTCCGGGACGCGTTGCAGAACCTGGACGTTCGAGACGTCGAGTTCGTAGCCGCCGGGGGCGCGCTTATCTACGCGAACTTTGCCTTCGACGATGACGCTCGATTCCTGCGTCAGGCCTTTGATGGCGTCGAAGACTTCGGGCGGGACGGCGTTCTTTGGGACTACTCCCTGGATGACGCCGGAGCCGTCGCGAAATTGTGGGAAAAGGAGTTTACCGCTTTCGCGGAGGTTGTAGAGCCAGCCTCGGATGGTTACGGACTGGCCTTCGTGCTTGCCGATATCGGCGATCGTGCTGATGGGCATAAAATTAGGTCAGAGGTGAGAGGTCAGATTGACGAGGTAAAACCTGTTGGGTTGGCTTTTGGGGTTAACCTCTACAATCTGACCTCTCACCTCTGACCTCGCCTCACTCATCTTCCAGCTTCCGGAAGGTGGCAATCACTTCTTCGCTGGGGCTTTTCTTTTCTTCGCCGTCGATTTCGAGCAACAGGGGCGGCTTTAGCGGCGCGGTGCGCAGTAATTCCATGGTCCCTTTCCAGTCAATAGTTCCATTGCCGGGCCAGAGGTGGGAGTCGTTGACTCCGTCATTGTCGTGTATGTGGGTGGAGCAGATGTGGTTCTTCAAGGTTGTGAAGCCTTCGGCAATACCGTTCATCATGTGGGCGTGGCCGGAATCGAAGCAGACGCCGATGTCGTCGAAATGCATGGTCTTGATGAACTCGACGAGCCGATCGGGCGTGGAGAGTTCGTTGGGAATATTTTCCACCAGCACCCGGACGCCGAGAGGCTTGGCGAAGGCGCGCAGATGCTCGACCGAGGTCATGGCATTTTCGAATTTCTTTTCGTCAAAGGCTTCGTTGGGATTGCCGATGTGCTGGACGAGAAAACGGAACGGGATCTGTTCGGCGACTTCGAGAGCGCGCTTGATCTCGTCCATGGCGTCGATACGGCCGGAGCGGTCGGTGGAGGCGATGTTGACGGGCGGCGAGCCGGCGCGTCCCCAATCGTAGTCGGAGTACAGGGGGGCGTGAACGGAATGGAGCGGAACGCCGGTGGAGCGGAACCATTCGGCGATTTCGCGGACGTGCTGCTTGCGGTTGGCGTAATCGAAATGCTGGCGCGCGGCGAAGATTTCGATGGTCTGGGCTCCGGCTTTGACGAGATCGTCGAGCAAGCCCGGATGCAGCCGTTCCTTTACATAGACGTACGTCGATACCGCCCTCAGCATCAGTAGCCTACCGCCTTCCCGTTGTTGCGTCCGTCGGCACCGGCGAGACGCTCGCCGGTTTTGGGGTCAATCATGATGCACTCGGCGTCTCCCCAGAAATGCCGGACCAACAGCTTGTGTCCTTTGGAACGTAGAAGATTCATTGTATCGGGAGACAGGCGGTCTTCGACGAGAATCTGATCGGGGAGCCACTGATGATGAAACCGGGGAGCGTTGACCGCCTCCTGGATATCGAGCGAGAAATCGACGACGCCTATCAGAACGTTGGCGACGGTGGTGATAATGGTGGGTCCGCCGGGCGAGCCGAGAACGAGGAACAGCTTTCCATCTTTGAGCACGATGGTCGGCGTCATGGCAGAGAGCGGGCGCTTGCCGGGGCCGATGGCGTTGGCCGGGCCCTGAATGAGTCCGAAGAGGTTGGGGACGCCTTGTTTGGCGGCGAAGTCGTCCATTTCATCGTTCAGCAGAAAGCCCAGGCCTTCGGCGGTGACGCGGGAACCGAAGGAATCGTTGAGCGTGGTGGTCACGGCGACGGCGTTGCCTTCGGCATCGACGACGGAATAGTGGGTGGTGTTTTCGGGCTCGCGAACAGAAATGGGACGCGACCGGGCTTCGCGCTCCAGCTCATTGAAGATCGTGGGCCGTTTCAGAGCCTGGCTCAGGCTGGCATGATTCGGGTCGATGGAGTCGCGCCAGGCGGCGGCATACTTCTTGTCGATAAGCTGGGCTACGGGAATCTTAGCGAAGTCGGGATCGCCCATGAAATCGGCGCGGTCATAGAAGGCGCGACGAAACGCTTCGGCTTCGAGGTGGATGGCATCGGCGGAGCGGTTGCCGAACTTCGTAAGGTCGTAGCCTTCTAGGATATTGAGGGATTCGATGAGCGCGACTCCGCCGGAAGACGGCGGCGGAGCGCTGATGATGTCGTAGTCGCGATAGGAGCCGCGAATGGGCTCGCGCTCTTTGACTTCGTAGGCGGCGAGGTCGGCGGCGGTGATCAAGCCTCCGCCTTTTTGAATGGCGGCGGCCAGTTCGCGGGCCATGGCGCCGTGATAGAACTCGTCGGGATCCTTGGCCAGGCGTTCTAGGGTGTGGGCGAGTTCGGGCTGCTTAAATAATTCGCCGGGCTGATAGTAGTTTCCGTCGCGCTGAAAAATGCGCCTGGATTCGGAAAACTGCGCGAGGTGCTCATCTTTTTTTAGAGCTCGCGCGTCTTCATAGGCCAGGGGGAAGCCCTCGCGGGCGAGCTTGATGGCGGGCGCGATTACTTGTTCCAGCTTGAGCTTGCCGTATTGTTTTTCGGCGTAGACGAGGCCCGCGACGGTGCCGGGGACGCCTACGGCTTTGAATCCGATGATGCTCGCGTCTTTGATGACGTTACCCTGAGGGTCGAGATACATGTTTTCGGTGGCGGCGGCGGGCGCTTTTTCGCGGAAGTCGATGAAGTGTGATCTGCCGGTGGCATTGCGGAGAAGCAGGAAGCCGCCTCCGCCGAGATTTCCAGCTTGGGGATGGACGACGGCGAGGGCGAAGCCGGTGGCCACGGCGGCATCCACGGCGTTGCCTCCGGCTTGCAGCATTTCGACGCCGGCGCGGGAGGCGAGCTCGTGGACGCTGGTGACGATGGCGTGGGGAGCATGCGTCGGGCGCAGCGGCGCGGCCGTCGCTCCGGCGACTGGTAACGCGCACAGGCTCCAGAGAACTACAAGGTTACGTCGAATGCGCATGGGTCGGGCGAAACTACGAGGCTAGTCCAGGGGGTTGCGGGGAGTCAAACCGGGTTCACCGCCGAGACGCGGAGGACGCCGAGAAAATCTTTACCAACGGGGCGCACAGGAGAAAACCGGTTACTTCTTGCGGCGCTTGGCTGGCTTTTTCCTGGCAGCGGATTTTTTCTTTGGCGCTTTGGCCGCGACTTGTTCGTAGGACTGGCGAATAAGAGCTTCCAGTTCACTGGCGGGCAGGATGTTGGAGTTGGCGAGCGTCACCCACTTGTAGCGGCCTACGTATGGGGCGGGAGAGACGCCTTCGATCTCGAGCAGTTCGTGGAATGTCTCGGGCGCGCACTTGAGAGTGATGCGCGGGAACCGGCCGTCCGAGAGGACCATGCCGGTGAAAATCTTGCCGCGGACTTTGAAGCAGAGGTCGTCATGCCACGGCATGTCCTCTTTTACCTCGGGGAACGAGAGGCAAAGTTTGCGGATCCATTCGACGTCGGGCATGCGGGAGATGATAGCGCGGGGCCTTGATGCCGGAAACCGACGACATATTGCACGCGGACAAGAATGCCCGAGCCACACGGTCCACACGAGACTATAAATCCGCCGCCCAGTTCACGGGCGGGCGCAGGTCCTCGACCTGGGCAAACGCTTTATCTGCGGTGACCAAAGTTGCGTTGGTGCTGATAGCATGTGCCGCGATCAGCGCATCCACGGCGCTGAGAGTCTTGCCAGCGCGTTCCAGTTTGAAGCGGAGGATTCCGTAAGCATGGGCTTCATCGCTGCCCCATGGCAGGATTTGTATCTTTCGAAGGAAGTCGTTGAGGACGGTCCGCAAGACAGTACTCGGAGGTTTTCTTGCCAGCCCATAATGAATTTCCGCCTCGGTAATGACCGAGATACATGCGACCTCGTTTATTTTCAAGCTGTCGAGACGGTCCCTGGCGGCGCGAGATTTTCCCCGGACTATGTAGCTCACTGTGTTCGTGTCGAGCATCCAGGTGCGAACCATTAGAAGTCCCGCTTCTGCGGCGGTCTCGTATCTCGGTCGGTGAGGAAATCGTCGGGAACGCCGGCCTCGTCTAGCGCGGCGAAGATTTCTTTCCAGGTCTTTGCCGGAGATTCCGAGAGAATCAGATCTCCGCTCTGAGGGTCGCGGCGGACGTAGACCTCGCCGGTCTTGAAGCGGAACTCGGCTGGAATCCGGACTGCCTGGCTCCGGCCGCTATAGAAGACTCTTGCTTTGGAAATCGGCGCCATTCGATACCTCGTTGCTATATATCATGCTATGTAGCAACGGGGATTGCAAGGGATTTTTGCCAGCAGTTTTCGGCCGGAAGAGTTCATGCGGACGAGTCGCCCTCGTCCGCACTTGTCTTGTTGCTGGCGGGACGCCGGCGCTACTTACACCTCGGGACGCCGCTACACCTGGTCTCGGGCTTCGCCCAGGACTACCGGGACTTCCAGCTGCTTCTTGCCTCGGAAGATGGTTACCTTCACGGTGTCGCCGGCTCGGTGTTTGTTCATGATCTGGGCGAGGGTTTGCTGGCTTTCCACTTTTTCTCCGTCGATGGCTACGATTAAGTCTCCGCCGATCATGATGAGCGTGTTGCCCAGCTGGGCGCGTTCGTTGCCGCCGCGCAATCCGGCGCGATCGGCTGCGCCTCCGGAGACGGCCTGCACGATGAGGAGTCCGTAGTCGGCGGGCAGGCTCAGGTCGTCGGCGAGTTCGGGGTCGATGGGGATGGTGCGAATGCCTAATGCGGGACGGCGCACTCGTCCGAGGGTGACCAGATCGTTGACCACGGCTTTGGCGGTGTTGATGGGGATGGCGAAGCCGATGCCGGCGCTTTGTCCGACGCTGGAGGCGATGATGGTGTTGATGCCGATCACCTCTCCGTGCCAGTTCAGGAGCGGGCCGCCGGAGTTGCCGGGATTGATGGCGGCGTCGGTCTGGATTGCCTCTTCAATGAATGTGCCGTTCGGTTCCTGGACCTGGCGGATCGAACTGACGATGCCCTGGGTGAGGGTTCCGGCGAGGCCGAAGGGATTGCCGATGGCGTAGACTTTCTGGCCGACCTGCAGATTGGCGGAGTCACCGAGAACGATGGGATGAAGATCGGTGGCTTTGATCTGTAGTACGGCGAGGTCATGAGCGCGGTCGGTGCCGACGATGGTGGCGCTGTATTTCTTGTGGTCATGGAGGGTGACCTCAACCTTCTGCGCGTCGGCGATGACGTGGTAATTGGTGAGGATGTGTCCGGCTTTGTCGATGACGAAACCGGATCCCTGGCCCTCCTGCGAGTACAGGCCGTAGAAGAAGTCGAAGGCCTGCACCCGCGACGTGATGTTGACTACGGAGGCGATGTTCTTGCGATAGACGCCGATGTTGTTCTGTTCTTCGGCGTCGAGCCCTTCGCTGCTGGCCGCTTCGGTGATTTCAACGTGCTGCGGACGGCTGATCCAGTTGGCGGGTTGGAGCCGTCCGTGGCGATCGGTGGTGAAGTAGAAGAAGGCCGATACCAGAACAATTGCGAAAATAAAAGGGCGGAAGAATCGCATTGGGGTGAATCCCTCGAAAGGCTGCAGTTTGAATTCTAGCGAAAAGTGAAATTTGCCGCAGGGACGCGCTCTGTCTTAGGCCGGTGGCTTTTGAAGCAAAAGCTTTCACCGCGGAGACGCAGAGAACGCGGAGAACACCAACCCCAACCCCAACTTCATGGCTTTTGGTCTTAGCCGCTTTCCTGGTTTTCTCTGCGTACTCTGCGTCCTCGGCGGTAAAAAGAATTCTTGTTACCAGGTGGCATATCGCGAGCGCCCCAGCCACCGCCGCCGGGAGATTCGATGCGAACTTTTTCTCCGGCACGCAGGCGGACGCTGGTCTTGCCGGCGATTTCTTCTTCGGAGCCGTCACGCCGGACGATAACGGTGCGGCCGGGAGCGCCGTCGGCTCCGCCGGCCAGGCCATAGGGTCCGCGGGAACGACGGTCGGCCAGCAGAGTGACCTGAGCATCGGTCAGGACTTCGATTTCGCGGACAATTCCGTCGCCGCCGGTGTAGAGGCCCACGCCTCCACTGTTGGGGCGAAAGGAATATCGCCGGAGACGAATCGGGTAGGCATATTCGAGGGCTTCGGCGGGAGTGTTGAGGGAATTGGTCATGTGGGTGTGGACGCCGGAGACCCCGTCTTTGGTGGGGCGCGCGCCCATGCCTCCGGCGATGGTTTCGTAATAGGCGAAGGGCTCGCCGGTGCGGGAGTCGCCAAAACGGGGGTCGCCAAAACGGGGGTCGCCGAAACGAAGATCGATGCCTCCGATGGTGAGGTTGTTCATGGTGCCGGACGCAGCAGCGGGAATGCGGTCGGGAATCGCCTGGGCAAGCGCTTTGAGGAGCACGTCGACGATCCGTTGCGAAGTCTCGACGTTGCCACCGGCTACAGCGGCGGGAGGTCTTGCGTTGACCACGGTGCCCGAGGGAGCAATGGCGCGAATAGGGCGCATGAGGCCGGAAGTCGCGGGCACATCTTCGCGGAGCAGGCAGCGGAGGACGTAAAAGCAGGCTGAATAGGTGATCGCTTCCACCGCGTTGATCGCACCCTGGACTTGCGGGTCGCTGCCGGTGAAGTCGATGGTGACGGCGACTCGCGAATTCCTTTCCGCCGCGAGCGGAGACGCGGCAAGCCGCGTCTCTACGGGGGATTTCTTCTTGGACGGGGTCTTGACTTGGATGGTTACGGCTATGCGCACAGGTTTGTCTTCTACGCCGTCGTTGTCGAGAAAGTCTTCGGCCTGGTAGCTGCCGGGCGGGATGGTGCGCAGGAGCGCTCGCATCATTTCCTCGGAATAGACGAGAAGGTCAGCGGCAGCTTTTCTGGCGCGGGCGAGTCCGTAGCGTTCGCAGATTTCGCGGAGGCGCTGGGCGCCGGTCTGGCAGGCGGCGATCTGCGCGCCGAGGTCGCCTTCGCGTTCTTCGGGGGTGCGGACGTTATTGAGGAGCAGGGCCAGTACATCGGCGACGAGTTTTCCGTCGCGCATGATTTTGACGGGCGGAATGCGGAGGCCTTCCTGATAGATTTCGCGGCAGGGGCCCATGGAGCCGGGGTAGGTTCCGCCGACATCGGCGTGATGGGCGCGGGAGGCGACGTAGAAGTCGGGTTCGTCGCCCGACCGACGATTCTTTCTTCGTCTTACGTATACCGGCATCACCAGGGTGATGTCGGGGAGGTGCGTTCCTCCGCGGAAAGGATCGTTGAGCATGACCACGTCGCCTGGATTCAAGTCGCACTGTTTCACAGCCGCAACTGACATGGGCATGGAGCCCAGGTGTACCGGCATGTGATCGCCCATGGCGATGACCTGGCCCTCCGAATCGAAGACGGCGCAGGAATAGTCTCGGCGCTCTTTGATGTTGGGGGAGAAGGAAGTGCGGCGCAGAGCTGCTCCCATTTCCTCGGCGATGGAGTGGTAGAGGTTCTTGAAGACCTCGAGTTCGACGGGATCAGGCATGCGCCTGACGAGTGTACGGTTAAGGTTTCAAGGTTTCAAGGTTGCAGAGTTTCAAGGTAAGTTGGGAGCCAAGCGGTGCTACACTCGTCTGATTATGGCTGAAGGGCGTTCTCGCATTTGGCTGTGGTTTCTGGTGGGCGGCGGACTGTTTGCGCTGTTCGTGGTGGCGGTGTTTACGCTGGTGTATCTGAGTTTTAGCGGTCACGATGAAGAATCGTTTTCCGGCTTCGGATCCAAGATCGCGGTGGTTGACCTCGACGGGGTAATTTTCTCTCCCAAGCAGATCGTCCCACAACTCAAGAAGTTCGCCGATGACGATTCGGTGAAGGCCATCATCATCCATGTGAATTCTCCCGGAGGCGGCGTGGCCGCTTCGGAGGAGATTTACCGCGAGGTGAAGCGGATTCGGGACGAAAAGAAAAAACGGATTGTGGCTTCGATTGAGACGGTGGGGGCAAGCGGAGCTTATTACGTCGCATCGGCTACCAACAAGATTTACGCGGACAAGGGTAGCGTCGTGGGATCGATCGGAGTGATCGCGGAATGGGTGAACTATGGGGAGCTTCTGCGCTGGGCGAAACTGAACGCGATCACGATGAAGGCGGGGGAATTCAAGGATACGGGCAGCCCGACGCGCGAAATGACGCCGGCGGAACGCGAGTACATGCAGGGTCTGATTGACAACATGCATACCCAGTTTATCCAGGCGGTGGCCGACGGAAGGCACGCTAAAGAAGCCGATATCCGCGCCATCGCCAACGGAAAAGTCTGGACCGGCGAGCAGGCATTATCGATGAAGATGGTGGATCAGATCACAGATTTCGAAGGGGCGGTGAAGGATACGGCCCGTGCGGTGAATATTTCCGGTGAGCCGACGCTGGTGTATCCGCCGAAAGACAGGCGGTCCGGACTGGATCTTTTGTTTGGCGATGTTTCCGATTATCTGCCTACGCGGGAGAAGTTGCTGGAGGAGCAGGTCGGCTTTTACTATCTATGGAAGTAGGAGGGCAGTTCTCAATTGTCAGTTCTCAGTAAGAACGATGGTGGAGAGCCGCAGACTGAGATTTTTCCGGGTGCCAGAGTCCCTACTTGCATAGAACCCCTTAAATTTGAGAGAGTTATAGGCAGGTGGGGCGGCTGTACACGAATCCCGAAAAGGGAACCGGCCCAAAGGGAGCGGAGAGCTTATGACGAAGGCTGACCTGATCGAGGAAGTTTCCAAGCTGGCGGAACTGACCCGCAAAGACAGCGAAGTGATTGTGGATACGATCTTTGATAGCGTCGTGCGCTCGCTGCGAGTGGGCGACAAAATCGAAATACGTGGGTTTGGCAGTTTCCGCACGCGCCAGCGCAAACCGCGCGTCGGCCGGAACCCGAAGACGGGGGACCGGGTTGAAGTTCCGGCAAAGAAGATTCCGTTCTTCAAGCCCAGCAAGGAATTGAAAGACTTGGTCAACAACAGCAAGACCGTGGAAGCTGCTCCCGCGCCGCCGTCCGCGCCGCCTGGCGCGCACTAGATGCGGCGCAGCCCCAGACGTGGCCCAACAACGACGGCTGTTTTCGGCATTGCCAGAAAGCCGCGCCCCTACAAGACAAAAAGCCAGAACCGCGAGCGCTGATGCTGTTGTGGGATGACGCGTGACGGCGGCAGCCGCCCGGCGGATGAATGTGTAAGATATGGAATGCGGGCCCGTAGCTCAACGGTTAGAGCAGCAGACTCATAATCTGTTGGTTCCTGGTTCGAATCCAGGCGGGCCCACCAGGCGCCCAACCGGCTGTCGCTTTTTTCAAACCTTGGCACCGATTTTCCTAATAGTTCGGGCCGATCCTCACCGTCCACCGGCCCTCCGTTCAAGCAGGCCCAAAAGGCTCTGACGCCGCGAGCAAGGCCAACTCCCGAGCTCTTCGCCCGCGGTGGATTTCAGACGAAGTGAGCAGTATTGTACAGATTCCTTCGCCCTCGCGGTTCATTCTTAAGCCCTACCGAGGTGTCTTCATGGATGACTTGTCAAAAGAGAGATGGTTCCAACTGTGTCAACTAGCCGCGGTTGAGAATGACCCCGAAAAACTTGTGGCAATCGTCTCGGAGGTCAACCGACTGCTGGAAGCAAAAGAACGGGCCGTCCATGCGTTTCGACGTGGCGAGTTACTGGTGTGAGCTCCCCTCATACGCCTGAACTTGTGGAAGGAATTTGAGCGACGGCTATTTCAAGCCGAGCCCGCCGTTGAAATGCTGGATGATTCCATAGCACTCGCAGGCGGCCTGTTCCAGGCTCTTGCGATTCAATATCTTCACGGTTCCGCGCAAGTTTTCGATCAGTCCGGCATTTTCCAGGACTCCCACCGCCAAACTCACGCTCGGACGTCCGGTACCCAGCATCTGCGCCAGGAATTCGTGAGTCAGCGGAAGCAATGGGGTATCGACGCGGTCCTGGCACATCAGCAGCCAGCGGGCCAGGCGCTGCTCCAATTCGTGCAGCCGGTTGCACGCCGCGAGCTGGGCAACCTGTATTCCGTGCATGAGGGCGAAGCGGCTGAGTTCTGAACGGAGCGCCGAGGCAGAAAGCAAGACCTCCTGGAAAACTTCGGCGCGGATGCGCAAGCCGCTCCCGGGCATCTGCATGATCGCCCGAAAAACTCCCTGTCGCAGGCCCACGGTCAGGGACATCCCTATCATCCCTTCCTTGCCGACGATACCTACTTCGACACTTCTGCCATCTCCGCTGAGAGCTACCAGCGAAGTCATGCCTTGATTCAGAAAATAGGTGAAATCGATCTTTTCTCCGGACTCGTGCAGAATCTCGTACTGCGGTAGATCCGCCGGCTCGAGGTGAGGCCGCAGGAGGTTGTACTCCTGATCGGGGAGCGACAACAAGATTACATTGCTCACCGCTTTTCCCGCCGCGTCGGAACGCGCGCCGGGATGAAGCGGGCCAAGCTTTATCCGGGTTGTCGGTTTCTTAGCGATTATTTCTTCCTTCCAAAGAGCCATCCACGTTTCGATAGAGCCATCCACGTTTCGATAGAGCCATCCACGTTTCGATGCGATGGCGCGCTTCGGTTCACGTCGGGGAAACTGTAGTTTCAAATGTGATCCCACGGACGTGTACAGAGGAAATGAGGGGAGAAGATAAGGCGAACATCCCATGGTTCTCGATGAAAGAAATCATCGCGCCGCTTAATCGTCAGAACAGATACAAACCAATGATTGAGTCGTGATGCACACAGGGACTAACCATTACCTTCGTTGTCGCGCTGCTTGTCTTGAAGCCGTCGATCTTTGTCGCCCAAGATGCGGTTGAGTTCGCTTACGAGACTCAAAAACCTGTGGCGGTCCTGCTCTACCGCGATAAGCGAGCAAAGCTCGAGAATCCGGTCGCTGTCGGCCTTGTTCATAGCGAACCGGCAATATTACAACCTCGACCGGGTTCGGTATGTTCGATGTCGAACGCGGTGCGTAAAAAATCAACGGATAGGGGTATTGGAGTGGAGGGACGTACCTGGAGCAGTGGGCAACAAGAGCATGCTCATCAGCCTACCGGCACACTGAAGTAAAAAACCGACCCATGCCCCAGCTGGCTGGTGACTCCGAGTCGGCCGCCGTGCGCTTCGACGATAGCTTTGCAGATCGCCAATCCCATGCCGGTTCCGTGGACTTGCACGCGCTGGTTTCGTCCGCGGTAAAACTTCTCGAACACGAGGGACTGCTCAAAATCGTCGATGCCGGGGCCACGGTCGGCGATGTTGATGGTGAGCATCTGGTCATTGTCTTTGACCTCGGCGGTAATGCGGATGGGCGCACCGGCGGGCGAGTACTTGGCGGCGTTCTCGATCAGGTGCACCAGGACTTCCCTGATGTGAGCGGAGTCGATGCGCGCGTTGGGAAGGCCGGCGGGAATTCTGACTTCCACGGGATGCGGGACCAGGAGTTGCTTGAGTTCGTCAAGCGCTTCCTCGACCACCGGGCCGATGGACAAGGATGCGAAGCGGAACTCAACTTTGTTGGCATCCAACTGGGCCATCTCGGCAGCTTCTCCGATCAGGCGGTTCAGCCGATCGCTTTCCTCGTTGATGATGGTCAGCAGCTCCCGTTTCTCTTCTGGAGAGTGGTTCGGGGAATGGTCGGGGCTGCCGAGCAACGAGGTCACCGAGGCTTTGATGGCGGTGAGCGGAGTGCGAAATTCATGGGTGACGGAATCGAGCAGGACGGACCGTAATTGCTCGCTCTCGCGGGAGGCCTCGGCGCGGCTGAGTTTCTCGAAGGCGACGGCGCGCTCGATGGAGATGGCGACCAGGCTGCTGATGGCCTCCAGCGTCTGGCGCGAAAGCATCGAACCCGAGACACCCATGGAGCCGACCACGCGCATACCCATGCGGAGCGGTATTAAAGCGAGTTGGTGGTCAGCGTCGACGCGGGGTTCGCCGCGCAGGCAGATCAATTGGAGGTCGTGCGATTCCAATCCGTCGATGGTAGGGCCGGAGCGATAAACATCGCTGCGACTGGACAACAAAATCGCCGCTGACCGGACGCCGAATGATTCCACGATGTAGCGGGGAATCAGGTTCAACAACTCGGGAGGATTGTCGCTCGAAAGCAGCAGCTGACTGAAGGCGTAGAGACGTTCCAGTTCCTGACGCCGCTCGATGGCAGAACGGGCTCCGCGGCGGGCACGCGCCGATAGTTCGCTGACCGCTACCGCGGTGACCAGGAAGGCGAGGAGTGCGATCCAGTCCTGGGGATCGGCGATGTTAAAGGCGCGGATGGGAGGCAGAAAAAAGAAATCCAGAGCGACGGTAGCGACCAGCGACATGAAAACCGCTTCCCGCAAGCCCCAGGAAGCGGAGATGCCGAGGACGCCCAGCAGGAAAAGGAGCGCGATCGTGGTGGAATTGAAATGGAGCCAGCGGTAGCCGACGAGAGTAATTCCCGCCACGAACAGCGCTGCCATCACGTATCCGGATCCGAATCTGGCGGTGGCTTTCACGAGGCGATTGTATGATAAAGGCGAGGTCAGAGGTGAGAGGTTAGATTCCAGAGGTGAAATTCCAAAGGCGAGGTCAGAGGTAAGTGGTCAGATTGCAGAGGTGAAAGGCTCTTGCTGCCAACTGCAATGCTCGAATGCCGCTGATGTTACCTCTGCACCTCTAACCTCTGACCTTCTCATAAAACGCGATGCCCAAGACTCCCGACCAGTGGCTGGAAGAATGTTCGCCGACGAAAACCGGCGGCAGGTTCAAGCTCTTTCTTGGATACGCTCCGGGCGTGGGCAAGACTCATACCATGCTGACCGAAGCGATCCGCCGGCATAACCGTGGCGAAGATGTGGTGATCGGAGTGGTGGAAACTCACGGACGGAAAGCGGTGGGGGAACTGGTATCGAGCCTGGAAGTGGTACCGCGCAAGCAGATCGAATACAAAGGCGCGCTCTTCGAAGAAATGGACGTGGACGCCATTCTCGCGCGCAAGCCCTGCGTGGCGCTGGTGGACGAACTGGCGCATACCAACATCGAAGGCAGCAAGCATCGCAAGCGCTACGAAGATGTGCTGGAACTGCTGGATGCCGGGATCGACGTTCTCTCCACCATGAACATTCAACATCTGGAGAGCGTGACCCCGACCGTGCAGGGAGTCACCGGAATCCAGGTACGGGAAACGGTTCCGGACTGGGTGCTGAAAAGAGTTAACGAAGAGGTGATGATCGATCTGACTCCGGAGGCGCTGCAGAACCGCATGCGGCGCGGCGACGTGTATCCGCAGGAGCGAGTGGGGCGGGCGCTGCAGAATTTCTTCCGCGAGACGAACCTGATCGCTCTGCGCGAGCTGGCATTGCGGCAGGTGGCGCAACAGGTGGATCTAAGCCTGGAACAGCACCGCGGAGAGCAGGAGACGGATCGGGGAGCGGTCGCGATCCGCGAACGGATTGCGGTGTGCATCAGCTCGAACCCGGCGGCGCAGTATCTGATTGCGCGCGGAGCGCGGATGGCCCAGGCTATGAATGCCGAGCTTTTTGTTGTCTATACCGATCTGGGGCAGGACACCAGCGAAGCCAATCAGCGGACGCTGGCTGCGAACGTGCGGTTCGCAGAAAACGTCGGGGCCTCGATCGCGCGGTTGCAGGGAAAAAGCGTGGCCGAAGCGGTCGCGGAATTTGTCAACGAGAAACACATCACGCAAGTAGTTTTTGGACGCTCCGCCACGCGGGGCTGGAAAAGATATTTCTATCTTTCAGCGATCCATCAGTTTTTGCGCGACGCCCCGGCGGTGGACGTGCACATCGTGACCCAGGAGCCCAACTGACCGGGCCGGAGCCTAAGCGTTTGGAGAATAAACACATTCTGGTAGTGGACGACGAATCCCAGATCACCCGGGTGCTGCGGACTTCTCTTTCCAGCAACGGATATGACATTCGCGTGGCCAATGACGGCGAAACCGCGCTGGAGATTATGAAAGACTGGTCGCCGGATCTGGTCATTACCGATCTGGCGATGCCCAATATGGATGGGCTTGAATTGTGCCGGCGGCTGCGGACCAAGACACAAATCCCGATCATCGTGCTTTCGGTACGAGGCGAGGAGCGAACCAAGGTCAAGGCTCTAGATGCCGGCGCCGATGACTATGTGACCAAGCCGTTCGGCATGGAGGAACTACTGGCGCGCGTCCGCGCCAATCTGCGGCGCTCGCGCGCCGAAGCGTCGGAACTTGGGCCCATCGAAGCCGGCGATTTCAAGATCGATCCCGGATCGCGCAGCGTCTTTGTAAAGGACCGCGCGGTTCACCTGACTCCGAAAGAATTTGACTTACTCTTATATCTGGCCCGCCATCCGGGAAAAGTGGTAACGCATCGAACTTTGCTGGGCGCGGTGTGGGGCGGTGAAAGCACAGAACAGGTGGAATATCTGCGCGTGTTCGTTGCGCAGCTCCGGAAGAAGATTGAGCCGTCGCCCAATTCTCCTCGCTACATTGTGACGGATCCGTGGGTTGGTTATCGGTTCGAGCCGGGGATCAAGTGAATCGTGGCTTGTGTTGTGGCGGGGTCGGGGTTCAAAGCTTCCTTCGTGGACCTTCGTGCCCTTGGTGGTTAACGGGGTTCCGCAGATTCAGCCACTACGAAAATGGAGCCTGTCCTGAGCGCACCCGAAGGGCTCCGCCTCGGACGGGGCAGAGCCCCATCCACACGAGCATTCTGCTGGCCGTGACTCTTTACGGTTTCCCTATTTTCGGCTTATGCAGGCCTTAGGTCCTTTCGAATCTAATACAGAGAAGCCGGTGAAAGCCGGCTGCTGGAAAGGAACAAGCTTTATGTCCATTCAGGAAGTATCTGCCGAACGTTTTGCGCAGCTTTTTCACTACTATAGCCATGCGCTGGCCAATGATTCCGGAAACCCAGCCAATCTTCACACAGAGGATGCGTGGGAGAATGTGGCGCCGTCGGAAAGAAGCAAATTGATTGCCGCGGCACGGCTCGCTCTGCTTGAAGTCGAGCTCAATCCCAGCGAACGCCCGTCCCGGCGATATTTCGCAAAGCCGGGCGAGGCTGAGTGGGGATGTTGACAGCCACTCGCGGATGATCTTTATGACTTCTTTACGAACTGCTTACCGCACTTTTATGGGGAAAGCTTTCTAATCGACGCTGGCAGTAGTGCGTTGCTGGCCTTGTTTATCCGTGCAAAGCCAGTCCGCGATTGGAGGAGGTTCTGTGCAAGACATAATCTTTGTCGTGGTCACGGTAGCGTTCTTCCTGCTGTCGCTGGCGTATGTGCAATTCTGCGATCGAATTCGCTGAGGATCTGAGGTCCAATCCATATGAATGCTGAATCGATCATTATGCTGCTGGTGAGCGCCGGTTTGATGGTCTACCTGTTGTATGCGCTTCTGAGACCGGAGAAATTCTGAAATGACAAGCAATGGCTGGATACAGATCTTTGTATTTCTGGCTTTGATTCTGGCGATTACCAAACCGCTCGGTGTGTTCATGGCGCGAGTGTTCAGCGGTGAGCGTACTTTTCTCGATTTCGCTCTTCGGCCAATCGAGCGTTTGCTGTATCGCGCAACCGGCGTCGATGAAAAACGCGAGATGCGCTGGACGGAATACGCGGTCAGCATGCTACTGTTCAGCGGCGCCTCCATGCTTCTGCTTTATCTGATCGAGCGCGTACAGCAGTTCCTCCCGTGGAATCCGCAGAAGTTTGGAGCGATCGCTCAGGCGTTGGCTTTTAATACTGGCGCGTCTTTCACCACCAATACCAATTGGCAGAACTATTCGGGCGAGTCCGCCATGAGCTATCTCACGCAGATGGCTGGGCTGGCCTACCATAACTTCGCGTCGGCGGCGGTGGGGATCTCGCTGGCGATCGCATTCGTTCGCGGTATCGCACGCAAGGAAAAGGAAACCATCGGAAATTTCTGGGTCGACATGACACGGTCCACCCTTTGGGTGCTGCTGCCGGCGTGCATCGTCTATGCCCTGCTCCTGGTCTCGCAGGGAGTTGTTCAAAACCTCAAGCCTTATGACACCGCGAAGCTGATCGAACCGCAACAGGTCCAGAAAAATGGAACCGACGGCAAGCCGATGGTTGGGACCGATGGCAAAGCCGTGATGGACACCGTCACTGACCAGACGATCGCGCAAGGGCCGGTTGCTTCTCAAGAGGCGATCAAGATGCTGGGCACGAACGGCGGCGGTTTTTTCGGCGCCAACAGCGCCCATCCCTTTGAGAATCCCACACCGCTCACCAATTTCCTGCAGATGCTTTCTATCTTTGCGATCCCGGCAGGTCTCACTTACACGCTGGGCCGAATGACTGGATCGCCGCGTCACGGCTGGGCGGTTTGGGCGGCGATGGCGATTCTGTTCCTGTGCGGGGTTACGACCGCATACTGGGCCGAAGCCAAAGGCAATCCTCTGCTGCACGGGGTCGATCAGCGCGCGTCGACCATGCAGCCGGGCGGCAACATGGAAGGCAAGGAGGTGCGCTTTGGCATCGCCGATTCCGCGTTGTTCGCGACGGTCACGACCGACGCGAGCTGCGGCGCCATCAACAGCCAGCATGATTCGTTCACTCCGCTCGGCGGATTGGTGCCGCTGGTCAACATCATGCTCAGCGAAACGGTTTTTGGAGGAGTGGGAGCGGGCCTGTACGGCATCCTGATCTACGTCGTGCTGTCGGTCTTCATTGCCGGACTTATGGTCGGGCGTACGCCGGAGTATCTGGGCAAAAGGATTGAAGCCTACGACGTGAAGATGGCGATGCTGGTCACGCTTGTGTTCCCGCTCGTCATTCTGGTGCTCACGGCCATTTCATCGGTCGAGGGATTCGGCACGTCGAGCATCAGCAATGCGGGTCCACACGGCTTGACGCAAATCCTTTACGCGTTCACGTCCATGGCGGGGAACAACGGTTCCGCGTTCGGCGGATTGAACGGCAACACGCTCTGGTACAACAACGCGGGCGCGTTGACGATGCTGGTGGGGCGCTTCTTCATGATCATTCCCATGCTGGCTATTGCCGGCAACCTGGCGAAGAAGAAAACGGTGCCCGCTTCGGCCGGCACATTCCCCGTGACCACACCGCTGTTTACCCTTCTGCTGGTGTCGGTGATCGTGATTGTGGGCGCCCTTACATTCTTTCCGGCGCTTAGTTTGGGACCTGTACTTGAACACCTGCTGATGGTGGCAGGGAAAACGTTCTGAGACACAGCTTTCTGAGACTCAACATGGCAGAGAAAAAAAGCAAGAGTTTGTGGGACGCAAAAATCATCCGGCGGGCGCTGGTCGACGCTGTGGTCAAGCTCGATCCGCGCACCATGATGAAGAATCCGGTCATGTTCGTAGTCGAGGTCGGCAGCGTGGTGACGACGCTGTTGTTATTCCGCGAGAAACAGAGCTTCGCCTTCAATCTACAGATCACGCTCTGGCTGTGGTTCACGGTGCTGTTTGCGAACTTCGCGGAAGCCATGGCCGAAGGCCGCGGCAAGGCGCAAGCCGACACGCTGCGCAAGGCCCGCTCTGAAACGGTTGCCAAGCGCCTGCTGCCGAACGGCGAGACGGAAACGGTGCCGAGCGCGAAACTGCGTTCGGGTGACGTGGTGACGGTTACCGCGAACGAACTCGTCCCCGGCGACGGCGAAATCATCGAAGGCGTTGCTTCGGTGGACGAGTCCGCGATTACTGGAGAATCGGCGCCCGTGATCCGCGAAGCCGGAGGCGACCGTTCGGCGGTCACCGGCGGCACGCGCGTGCTTTCGGATGTGATCAAGATACGCATCACTTCAAATCCCGGCGAAACCTTCCTCGACAGAATGATCGCTTTGGTCGAGGGTGCGGAGCGGCAGAAGACTCCGAACGAGATTGCGCTCAATATTCTGCTGGCGGGATTGACCATCATCTTTCTGCTCGCGGTGGTTACGCTGCAGCCATTCGCGGTTTACTCGGGATCGCCGCAAACCGTGTTCGTGCTCGTCTCTCTGCTGGTCTGCCTGATTCCGACGACGATTGGCGGCCTGCTTTCCGCGATCGGTATCGCGGGCATGGACCGGCTGGTGCAGCACAATGTGCTCGCGATGTCGGGGCGCGCGGTGGAAGCGGCCGGAGACGTGAACACATTGTTGCTCGACAAGACAGGAACGATCACACTGGGCAACCGCCAGGCGGCGGAGTTCATCTCCGCGCCGGGGATCACCGAGGCCGAGATGGCCGACGCGGCGCAACTCTCGTCGCTGGCCGACGAAACGCCCGAGGGCCGGTCGATCGTGGTGCTGGCGAAAGAGAAGTACAACCTGCGCGGACGCGAGCTGGCTTCGCACGAAGCGGTGTTTGTTCCCTTCACCGCGCAAACGCGCATGTCGGGCGTAAACCTGGACGGACGCGAGATTCGCAAAGGCTCGGTCGACGCCATCATCAAGTACCTGGCGCAGTTCGGAACATCTCTGCCGCGCGAGATTCAGGCCAGCGTGGAACAGATCGCGCGTTCGGGAGGGACGCCGCTGGTGGTAGCGGAGAATCAGCGGGCGCTGGGCGTGATCTACCTGAAGGACATCGTCAAAGGCGGGATGCGCGAGCGCTTCAATCAACTGCGCGCGATGGGGATCAAGACCGTCATGATTACCGGCGACAATCCGCTGACGGCGGCGGCGATCGCGCGCGAAGCGGGGGTAGACGATTTTCTGGCGGAAGCGACTCCCAAGGACAAGATGGATCTGATTCGCCGGGAGCAGGCCGAGGGAAAGCTGGTGGCCATGACCGGCGACGGCACCAACGACGCGCCGGCACTGGCTCAGGCCGACGTAGGTGTGGCCATGAATACCGGCACACAAGCGGCGAAGGAAGCCGGGAACATGGTGGACCTGGATTCGAATCCCACGAAGCTCATCGAAGTCGTGGCGATCGGGAAACAGCTGCTGATGACGCGCGGAGCCCTCACCACGTTTTCGATTGCGAACGACGTGGCCAAATATTTTGCGATCATCCCGGCGATGTTTGCCGGAACATTTCCAGTGCTGAATGCGCTGAACGTCATGCGGCTGCAGACGCCGCAGTCGGCAGTCCTTTCCGCCGTTATTTTTAACGCGCTCATCATCGTGGCGCTGATTCCGCTGGCGTTGCGCGGGGTGGCCTACAAGGCGATGAGCGCGGAATCTCTGCTGCGGCAGAATCTGCTGGTGTACGGATTTGGCGGACTGGTGGTCCCGTTCATCGGCATCAAGCTGATTGACATGTTGATCACCGGCATCAAGCTGGTGTAAATCGAAAAAGCATATGAAGAAAAATTTAATCACAGCCGTACTGATGACCATCGCGACCACGGTGCTGTTGGGAATTGTGTATCCCCTGCTGGTGACCGGACTCGCGCAGCTGATCTTTCCGAAGCAGGCCAATGGGGAGCTGATCCAGGGGAAAGACGGAGTGTTGATTGGTTCGCGCCTGATCGGGCAGCCGTTTTCGGGGCATAGCTACTTTCATTCGCGGCCATCCGCCGCGGGCGCTGCAGGCTACGATGCGACGGCTTCCGGCGGGTCGTATCTGGGTCCGACCAATGCGCAGTTGATTGCGCGTGTCAATGGGAGCGTGGCCAAGCTGCAAGCCGAAAATCCCGGCGCCGCCGTCCCCGTCGATCTAGTAACCACCTCGGCTTCCGGACTCGACCCGGATATTTCGCCAGCCGCCGCCGAGTTTCAGATCAAGCGCGTCGCTTCAGAACGCAAGGTTCCGGAAGCCGAAGTCGGGCGCCTGGTTATGGAGAACTTCCAGAACCGGCAATGGGGATTTCTGGGTGAGCCTCGAGTGAACGTCCTCGCATTGAATATTGCGCTCGACGCGCGCTACGGACGCTCGCATTAAGAATTCTGTTCCACAATCACGTGGGCCCGGACGCATTCGTCCGGGGCAAGCGAGCGCAGCTCGCCGTTTGCGGGCGTTTCCCACTCCCGGAGCCGCTTCCCGTCATCGCCAGCTGTGAAAAGGGCCGGAGCTTCGCTCCGGCGTTATTACGCGTAGCGCGCCAGGTGCAATTGAGATCTCGGCAGGTGTTTCGCATACAGATTCTCCGTCAGCATAGATCTCTTGCGCAGTTTCCGTTTCCACCAGCACCCGCTCCGCCTTCGAGTACTCGACTTTGGGCGAGAGCAGATGATGCCCAAAATACACTGTAGGGAACATGCAGAACAGGTGGAAGGGATTCATGGCCGAGATCCGGCAGACGTCCAGCTTGCCATCGGCGAAATCTGCTTGCGGGGCGATACGCATGCCGTCGCCGTAGAACTGCGTGTTGGCGAATGCGGCCAGCAAAGTGAGCTTTTCCGCTTCAGTCCGATCCTCACCGTTCCGCTGACTCAGCCGCATGGGAAAAGCCGGCAACTTCAGGAGCAGCGGCAATAAGGCCAGAGCATAGCCGCCGTGTCCGCGCAGCCAGCGTGGCATTCGATTGGCGCGCCGGGCGACGGCAGAGTCCAGGCCGCATCCAGCGACGCCGCAGAAGTAGTGGCTGGTCCCCGGCGAAGCCGACGGAGCGACCACTCCGAGATCGATCGCCCGCGGCTGAATTTTCCCCGATTCGAAATCACGCCAGGCCTTTAACGAGTCGCGCACCGAGCGCACATTCAGCGCGCGGGCGAAATCGTTGCCACTGCCCGCCGGGACAATCAACACAGGAAGCCGGAGCCGCACCAGCGCCGACAGATGACGGTGAATAGTACCGTCCCCGCCAAAAATGAGAACGGCGTCGGCGTCGCTGGAAGAGGCGGGCAGTCCCTGCAGCCACTGCGATCGAGAGCCGGCTTGAAACGGCTTCAAGTCTGACGGCGAAGTTCCTAGCCCGAAGATGACGGCGGCGCGCATGGATTTCGCGGTTCGCGTTCCGGGAACTATTTCGGCAGGCACTTCTCCATGAAGTCGACCAGGTCTTTTTTCATCTTGTCATGCTCGGCACGGTCGATGTACACCATGTGTCCCGAATTGTAGGTGGCGTAGGAAATATTCTGGCGAAACTTCGCGTCCAGATCCAGATGTTCCATGGTCCAGTTGGCGGCGGCAAACGGTGTCGCAAGGTCGTAGTAGCCTTCCATCACCAGAACTTTCATATACGGATTCTTGATCATGGCCGACCGCAAGCCGCCAGCCGTACTGGGAAAGCCTTCCTCGGCGTTGCCCCAATCCCAGGTCCGAAACCCAGGCTGGTCGTAGGCGAAAACTCTGTACGGCATGTCGGATTTGTAATTCAATTCGGTGCGCAGGTAGTTGTTGAACGCCGAGGTGTAGGGCGGCAGGGTGGCGGCGCCGGTGGGATCGAAGTAACGCTCAACACCGGGATTCGGACTGGTGAAGCGGCCATCGAGGCGTCCGCTCACCAGTTTCTGATCGAGCAGCAACTCTTGCGTGAAGGTGGGAACGTCGATGCGGAGATTGTGCGCTTCGATCACTTCCGGCCGCAGCCCGATGTAGCGCGATAGTTGCTCCACAATCTTGTGGTGTTCCTCCGGCGTCAGCGCGTCGCCTTTGCCGAGAGCGAGCGCGTAATCATTGGTCGACCAGCGCACGACTTCTTCGCGAGTCTTGGCCACATCCTGGGTGAGATCGGCGGACAGCTTGTGATGGTAGCCGGCGATCATGTTGAAAGTGGGCACCAGCAGAAAATAAGGCTGGTCGTTCGACCGGTTCCATTCGAGAGTCTGGAAATCGACGGCCATCGAGAGCAGGGTCACGCCGTTGAAAGCAATGCCGTGATCGGCTAAATATCCCGCGATGCCGGCGGCGCGCGTCGTCCCGTAGCTTTCACCCAGCAGAAAAAGCGGAGAGTTCCAACGATCGTAGCGCGATAGATAGAGGCGGATGAATTCTCCAAAGGCTTCAATGTCGCCTTTTACGCCCAGAAACTTCTTAGTAAGTTCGGCGGTCGCGGCCCGAGAGTAGCCGGTGGACATGGCGTCCACCATTACGATGTCGCTGCGATCGAGCAGCGTGTCAGGATTGTCTTCCAAACGATAGGGTGCTGCCGGCATGAAGCCGTTCGGCTGAAGCATCACGCGCTTCGGTCCGAGTGCGCCCATATGCAACCATATCGAAGCGGAGCCGGGGCCGCCGTTGAAAGCGAAGGTCAACGGACGCTTTCCAGCGTCTTGTCCATCGAGCGTGTAGGCAACGAAAAACATTTCGGCTTCTATCTTGCCGTCCCCGCGCTTGAGGGGGAGCCTGCCGGTTGTCGCCGTGTAGCTGACGGACTTGCCGTTCAGCGTGGAGTGATGCGTGACGACCGGTGGGACTTCCGTGACATCGTAATGTTCTTCCTTGTCGGTCGCTTCAGTGGAGTCGGCTTTGGCAGGCTCGCCTGGCTTGCCGCTCTCGGCAGATTTCTCAGGAGTGGCGGCGTTCGAGGGTGTTGCCGGCTTTTTATCCTTTTTGGCTGCAGCTTGCTTCGCGCTGTCGGGCGTGGTGTCCTGCTCCTGCTGCGCCGGCGCAAATGAAATCGTCAGCACGGCGAGGAGGAGAACGATCAGAATCTTCATGCTTATCTCCGAGGAAAAGAATTGGACGAGCATTATAGCGCCTTTGGCGGTCGCGCCTGGTGGTGGTGCAGTTTTACGATGGAGCCGATGAAATCCTGAACCACCAAGGGCACGAAGGATCACGAAGGTTTTTGGCTTCAGATATTTCCTTCGTGTACCTTCGTGCCCTTGGTGGTTAACGATTTCGCAAATTGCACCACTACCACGCTTGGAAAACGGGCTTCCGAGGTCTAGAATTTTTGTAAGTGTAAAAAGCGCATCAGGCGCTCGTAAGTGACAATCCATTGCGAGCGGTCATGTCAACCCGTAGAGACGCGGCTTGCCGCGTGTCCAGCGTCAAATGTTAGAAGGAGTTTCCACTTATGAAAAAAATGTTTGCGTTGATATTCGCCATTGCTCTCTCCATCTCGATGTCGTCCTTTGCCTTTGCTCAAACCAGCACCGCCGGAGACAATCCATTCGATCAAAGAGAAGGGACCAAAGCAAAGCACCATCACAGACACCACCATAAACACAGGAGAAACACGACCGGAGATCATGGAGCAATATAAGCTCTCCGCATTCTCGTTTTCCTTTCCTGCCCCGGCTCCGGTCGGGGTTTTCCTTTTGCGGCGGTTTGCCTGCCACGCCGGAGGCAAGTCCAGACGTGCTAGAATTTGTTGCGCCTGAGCTTCCTCTGGCTCGGTGCACCAGATTTTCCACCCCGGCAGCGACGGACTGAAAAAGTGGCCCAGAACCCAAATGCTCCAACCGACTCGATCACCTACGCCGACGCCGGTGTCAGCATTGATCGCGGTAACCGCACCAAGCAGCGCATCAAGTATCTGGCCCACAAAACTTTTACCAAGGGAGTGCTGAGCGAGATAGGCGGGTTCGGCGGGTTGTTCTCGGTCGATAAAAAATATCTTGATCCGGTGCTGGTTTCGAGCGTGGATGGGGTGGGCACCAAATTAAAAGTAGCGTTCGAAATGAAAATGCACCACACCGTCGGCAGCGACCTGGTGAATCATTGCGTGAACGACATCGCGGTGCAAGGCGCGGCGCCGCTGTTTTTTATGGACTATCTGGCGGTGGGCAAGCTGGAGCCGGAAGTCGCCGAAAAAATTGTTGGCGGCCTGGCCGAAGCCTGCAAGCATAACGGCTGTGCGCTGATCGGGGGCGAGACCGCCGAAATGCCGGGTTTTTATCCCGAAGGCGAATACGATCTTGCCGGATTCATTGTCGGAGTGGTCGAGCGCGAACGCATCATCAGCGGCAAAGACGTGCAGGTGGGGGATTGCGTACTTGGCTTGCCCTCCAACGGCTTGCACACCAACGGATATTCGCTGGCTCGCAAACTGCTGTTTGAAATTGCCGGTTACTCCCCCGAAACGTTTGTCAGCGAGATCAAGAATAAAGTCGGCAATGAACTCATGCGAACCCATCGCAGCTATTGGTCGATTATCCGGAAAATGATCGCGGGCGAGTGTGTCGCGGCGCTGGCGCACATCACAGGCGGTGGCATCGCCGAGAACCTGCCGCGAGTGTTGCCCAAAGGCACGTCGGCCGTGATCGAACTCGGCACGTGGCCGGTTTTGCCGATCTTTGAACATCTGCAGAAACTCGGCAATGTCGCGGAGGAAGAAATGCTCCGCACATTTAATATGGGCCTCGGCATGTTGATCGTGGTTCCCGCCAAGAAATTCAAGAAGGCGCAGACTCTGCTGGAGCGCGCGGGAGAGAAATTTTACAGCGTCGGCCGCATCGTCAAAGGCGATCGCAAGGTGCTGTTCAGCTAGACGACGATCCTGGGCGGTTCTCATTCGACGCCCATTATGAATTGTCATCCCGACCCTGAGCGCAGCCGAAGGGGAGGGATCTGCAGTTCGCCGCAATATGCTGATCTCTCGCTCCGTGTCTCCGTGCCTCCGTGGTGAATAATGTTGTCCTATGAAAAATCTTGGCATTCTCCTATCCGGGCGCGGTTCCAATTTTGTGGCCATCGCCGACAGCATTGCGGCGGGAAGAATCCCCGATGCCCGTATTGCAGTCGTGATTTCGAACCGCAGCGATGCTCCCGGTCTTGAAACCGCCCGCCAGCGCGGCATCGACACACTTGCAATTTCATCGAAGGGCAAACCGCGCGAAGAGCACGATCGCGAAGTTGTGGCTGCGCTCCTCGAGAACAAAGTCGATCTCGTCTGCCTCGCCGGTTACATGCGCCTGCTCTCGCCCTGGTTCGTGCAGCAGTTTCCGAGGAAAATTCTCAATATCCATCCGTCGCTGCTGCCTGCATTTCCCGGCTTGGAGGCGCAGGAGCAGGCTTTCGCCTATGGTGTGAAAGTGTCAGGCTGCACAGTGCACTTCGTAGATGAGGAACTCGATCACGGCGCAATCATCGTGCAGAAAACGGTCACTGTTCTGGACACCGATGACGAACAAAGCCTGGCAGCGCGAATTCTTGAGCAGGAACACATCGCCTACTCGGAGGCGATCAGGATTGTGCTGGAAGGGAAATTCGAGATTGCCGGAAGGCGGGTGAAGGGTCAGAGGTGAGAGGTCAGATTGCAGAAGTTAAACCCAGCGCTTCGGCGAGGCATCGGTTCTTACCTCAGCAATCTAACCTCTGACCTCTTACCTCACATGATCAGTTCGTTTGTTCTGCGCGCGATCGGATGCTGCATTACTTCCAGCTCATTTTTCACCAGGTTCAATCCGTACACCAACTGCTCGAAGCTTTGCGAGAGTTGCGCGAATAGCGGCGCCACTTTGGCATATTCGAAGTGCTCAAACTTCGAAACAATGTAGTAGCTTTCTTTCCCGGCTTTGACCCAATCCACGAAACCCTCAACCCGCTGGCGGCGCAGGCGATAATGATTGATGCTCTCCGGAAACATGCCGGCGTAGAACAGAGTGTAGTCGCCAATGTGTTTGCGGACCTCACGCTCGCGGTCGAACGACGGCGCGGGACCGTAAACCGGGTCTGACTCGATGAGCATCTCGCCCACATCGTTGAGCGGTTTCCCGCCCGGGTTGCGGATTTTCAAGAGCTGCTCGGCATCGCAAAACTCCGACAGCAGATGCGCGACATAACTCACGATTTGCGGATCGCGAATTCCGATCTCGTTGGCATAATGACGGCCGACCAGTTCAACGAACAACTTGTTCAGCGGATGCGTTTCCGGAATTTCCATGGCCCCACTTCCTCCCCAATAACCGTGCCCCCTATGGTTCCTATCGGAACAGAACCCTTGTGTGGATTAGATACCGTGAATCCCAATGCAACACAAGTGCCCATTAGAGCCACGGAGTACTTAGTAGCCGGCGCGGGGCGCGGCGTTGCATCGTATCTGCTGGCGGCTTAAGGAGGCGGCTGCTAATTTCTGCATTCGGTGGATCAAAAAATTGGTTTGATGTATCTACTTGGGGCAAGAAATCAGAAAACGAGGTCCGGAGTGGAACGAATCAACATTGCAAGCGGGACACCGTGGGAGCCAATCGTCGGTTACTCTCGTGCGGCTCGCGTAGGAGAGTTATCGGAAATCGAACCGGAAGCGATCGTGTCCGAGGAAAACTAAAACGGCGGAAACCCGGCAACGAAGCCGGGCTTCCGCCATTATTTTGGCTGGTGACGTGAATCGCTAACGGCGGCCCTTCTTGCGCGCAACTTTTTTCTTCGCCGCCTTCTTCGCCGGCTTCCGCACTTTCTTCTTGGCCGCTTTTTTCTTCGCCGGTTTCTTAGTGGCTTTCTTCGGCTTTTTCGCCGCTTTCTTTTTCGGAGCTGTCTTCTTCTTGGCCGGCGCGGGCGCTTTTTTCGCTACAGGCTTCGCCGGAGCTTTCTTGGGAGGAGGCCCACCTTGGCTGCCGCCACCACCCGATGGAGTTACGGGCGCTGGAATTGCCACAGGTTCGCGTACCGGGACGGCAATCTCGTCGTCTTCTTCCACGAGAACGGGTTCTTCCTCTTCTTCTTCCTCTTCTTCCAAATCTTCTTCCAGCGATTCGCCATAGGCGCCGCTGTCGCTGTACTCATCCGTCTCGTCGTCCCGACCGTAGAGAGTCGGATTGTCGAAGCGCATATTTCCTCCTAGATATTTTTGGTCATCCGCACGCATGCGCGCACAGGACCGGGGAATTAGGACAACCAGCTGCGAAACTGCATTGCTTTCCTTAACGGGGCGTGATTATAGCACGGCAGTTTCACGGGCAGTATCGTGCATTCCGTTGGGATTTGCGAGAGAAATCATAAGCCAGAATAACGGGCAGCTTCGAAGGGGGAATCAAAAGCGAAAACGGCGCTATTCGTACGCCAGCGCTTCGATGGGATCTTTTTGCGCCGCTTTGAAGGCCGGGTACAACGCCCCGCCGATGGCGCTGGCGACCGCGATCAGGGCAGCCCGAGCAATCCATCCGCCGGACACAATCACCTGCAGGAGCGGGAGTTTGTGAGCGAGAACGGCGCGTGTCCCCAGGCTGAATGCGACCCCCAAAATAATGCCCCCGAAGGCAAGCAGGATGGTCTCCCGGAGCACCACGTTCACGATGTAAAGCTTCGAGGCGCCCATGGATTTCAAAATACCGATCTCCCGGGTCCTTTCCATCACGGCCGCGTACATGGCTTGAAAGATGACCAGAACCCCGATGACGACGGAGATCCAGATCACGACCCGGAGGAAGGTCGAAAGGTAGGGATACTTTGTCGGCGTCATCATGGAAAGGTAGGTGGCCATGGAACTCGCGATATAGGTTTGCATTCCCGGCACGTGCTTGATCTCGTCGACCACTGCGTCAGCGTTGGCCGGATCGTCCAGCTTGAGATACATCTGCGAGGCCTTATTCTCGGCGCCCATGAGATCCTGCATGGTACTGAGAGGCAGAAACTTACGCCCGCCCTTGCCATGCTCGACGATGCCGCATATGCGGAAAGGGTGGTTGAGAACTTCCAGGGTATCGCCGACCTTCGCGTGCTTGGCCTGCGCGAAAAGATCATCGACAATCACATCATTCGGAGCCTGAAACGGTCCACCCTTCAGGTAGTGGAAGCCACCCGACAAGCCCTCATAGCTCGGGAGGTCGATCCCGGTAATGATCTCAAGGGTTCCGGCGGTTGAGACATTAGTGATAACAGGTGCGACCTTCTCGACGTGCGGCAATTTGGCGAGAATATCGGCGACCTTGATCGACATCGGGCTGCCCGTCAATCCCGCAATAAAAGACGATCCGGGAGGCATCACGATCACATCCGCCCCGATGCCCGCGGTCCGCGATTGCTGATCCTGCAGTATGCCCACGCAGAGGCCCACGATGAGCAGGATTAGCGTGACTTCGAGCGCGACAGCCACCATGCTGATCAGCGACCGCAGCGGCCGGTGCACCAGATTCCCGACGATCATGCGATTCATCATGTTCTTTTCCAGATGTCTTTCCAGGGAACTGATTAAACACTACTTGCTTTGGCCGTCCGCCGCCGCCTTGGTCGTATTGGATTTGGATTGATCAAGGCGCACAACGTCCGCCCCGGCCGGCTGCTCCAGCACAAACTGGTCGTCGGTCAGCGCTTTATTGATTTCCAGCTTGACCATACTCAGGGTGATGTCGTAATTCTCCTGTGGCCGCTCGATCCCAATGGCGCTCGGGAATTCCGTGCCCGCGTAATCGGTATAGTTCTGATAATGGGCGTCGGTGGTGACGTTTCCCTGCTGGTCATAGATCATTTGCCGGTACGGAAGCAAGTCGGTTCGGCTGAACTCAACCCGGCGCGACAAATACCAACCCTGGGGACCTTTGCGGATCACCAGGAGTCTGTAATCGGGCTGCTCGACCCGATGCTTCTTTGCATCCAGAACGGTCTCATAGCCGTTTTCGAGCACCCCAAGCTCGTCCGACCCGACCTCCGGCAGCAGCAGCGCGTCGTAAATGTACTGCGGCCGCATGTTCTCCAATCGCTTTTCAGGCGTGGGCGGGGGGCCATCGCTGGATCCGTTCGCGTTCGTGCCAATCACGAACTTGTTCTGCGGGGGAATCCATACCTTGAATTCCCGGCCATCGCTTACCATGTCAAAGGCCGTGTTCCGCACCACCGGCATCAGGCCTTTCATGCGCAGCATGGACGGTTTCCGGGCCAGGACGTAACCGCGAATCTCTTTGTAATCAGTGGCCCGCCCGTTCTTCTGGTCCACCGCCGAAGCGTCAATATCCACCGTCGCCTGTATGGACTGAATCTTCGAAGCCTGGGTGTTGACGTATTCAATCAACTGCTGCTGGGTCGCGGTCTGCAGCGGACGGTTGGAGTACTGACGGTCCAGCGTGCGTGTCCGGAAAAGACAGGCGCTGAGCGGAAAAGTGGCCGTCCAAAGAACGAACAGCAAAAACAGGCGAAGATGAGGACGATACATTCCTATGCCAATACCCGGGAAGACTTTAGCCACATGTCGATCTGATGAGTATAAGGCAGCGGAGGGTTCAATGCTGCGCGGGCCGTTGCAAACATTGTTCTTGTTTTCCGGCTCCGCCTTCAGCCCGATCCCCAGGAGGAGGTTGCCGTCGACGTTGCTTTGCTCCGGCTGGTGGCCCGTTCTAACGTCGCGTCCTTTGCGACGTTAGAACGGGATTCCACGGTCGCGTAAATCTTAGGATTTTACTTGACAGGTTGGGTGCGCCAGTAGAGACGGGGCTTGCCCCGTCTAGCCCGACCACTGAACGTGGAAGGATAACGCCAAGTCTGTCTTTGAGACACAGACCCGCGGCGTCCCGCACCGACAGCCGTTCCGCTACGGTTCGACCTTATACAGCGCCGTCATTCCAGTCAGCATGTGTTCGTCGATATGGCAGTGGTACATCCAGGCGCCGGGATTGTCGGGAACCATATCCACTGTCTCCATTTGAGCGGGACCGATCAGGATCACATCGGTGCGACGGCCGTCGTGCAGAACCACATTGCCGTGCCAGTGCGGTGTGTGGATATTGCCGAACTCTCCCATAGAGAGAACATACCAGCGGACCCGCTCCCCTTTTTTCATGGTCATGATGGGCATGTTTGCAAACATCAGGCCGTTGATGGTTGACCTGAAATTGACGCCAGTGAAGCCAGCCCCGAATGCGAAGAAGTTGCCGGCATCGTCGCCGACTGAAGTTTCCAGCTTGTTGACGCCTTTCGGGTCCGTTGTATACGTATCAATGTTGTGCTGCAGATACCAGCTTGTGTTTTCGTCGACAATCATAAACAGGGTGACGAACTCGCGATCAACATCCTTTGGACGACCGTCCCGCCCAGCCATGCCCTTGCGACTGATGAGGATGGCGCCGATCAGGCCGCTCTCTACGTCCCGGAGTTCATCCGCGTGTGAGTGATAAAGCCACACCACAGAGCTAGGGTCGTTAGGCCCGGGACCCGCCCGCTCCGGCACTTCCCAGGTGTAGATGTGAGTCTTGCCCGGCGGTACGCCGTGCTTGCCCTCAGACGATTCGCCATCGTCATACCCCGCGCCCTCCGACTGCTTGACATAGAAGACGCCATGAGGATGCATGCTAAAAGGGTGGGAGCCGTTGTTCTTGAAGCTCACGCGGATGGTGTCTCCCACTTCAGCGCGCAGCACGGGCCCCAGCATGCCCAGATGTTCCCACTCCGGAGAGCGAGGCTTGAGCTGGGTGAAGGTATCGTCGGTATATTCGCGATAAATGGCTTTTCGATAGATGCTGCCGATACGATGCGGGCCGGCTTCGGTAAAGAGCTTGGCAGATGCCGTGAAGGGCATTGCCATCATACGGTCCATCCCCAACGGAGTGTAGTTCCAATCAACCTCGTCGGCCGCTACGTAGTATGTATGTACTTTTCCGCCCGAATTCACCTGACCAAACGAAGTGACAGCCAGCAGCAACGCGAGGGTCGCCGACCGAAGAAATTGGCGTATGTGCCTCCCTTCGGAAAAGTTTTGGTGGTTCAAACAAAAGGTTCCGCGATTATACACAGCTGGAGACCGCCGAACTCTGGGCGGCTTTTCCTTGCATCACACCGAGAGAAGTTGGTGGCAACTGTTGAAACCAGCGTTAGCGTAACCTTGCGTCGTCGGTTCGCCCTTTTCCGGGTCAATGAGTGAGTAGCGATTTTTCGTCAGTCTGCCAATTCCCAAGGGTGTACTGCTGTACTATGGTGCGGTTTGTCGGGTTCGATGGGGAATTCCGAGTTAGACCGCAGAGAGGGCGGCGCATGTCAAAGGCGGCGTATCTGGTCATTCTCTTGTTCCTCAGCATCTCTTTGCTCTTTTCAGAAGATACCAAGTTCGAGGGCGTCAAAATTCGCCGGCACAAGAGCGCGGAAAAGCGGGAACTGGTGGATAAGATCGGCGTACTCAGCTTTGAAGATGACGGTCAGAAACTAACATTTCGCAGTGGTGCAGGCGATCAGTTCGCCATTCCATATTCCGACATCACCAAGGTTGTCTTCGATACGGATACGCACGGGGCCGCGTGGATTGCGAGCGTTCATGTACATGATCGCTGGCTCTACCTGGAGTACCGTCAAGGGGACCATTCGGAGAAGGTACTGCTGGTCCTGCCGAGAGCCATTTACGATAAGGCAACCGCTAAAAGCCAAAAGTCTGTTTGGCGAATGCGTGACGATTGCGAATTATCCCGAAAAGGGGGAGTCGATTGTCGACAAGGACGGCGACATGGACAAGAGCCGTATCCCGGATTGGAAGTCCAAGTATTCGATTAAGCTTGACCGGACGGCTCATCCATTGCCTGAGGTGAAGTCAGATAAGGCAACCATTATTGTCGTCTGTCCCCCGCTGATTGCGCGCGAAACCGGTTATGGAAGCGAGGTTAAGCTGCACGCCAATGGCAAGGTCATCGCCGTAAACGAGATGGGTACGTATAGCATCGCCTACGTCGATCCGGGAAAATATCTGCTCATTTCACAGGCTGAAAATGCGAACGGATTTGAGATAGATCTCGAAGCCGGCAAGACGTATTACTTCATCCAGGAAATGGTCATAGGAGTCTTCGGAAGAATCCTGGCGATGCTCTCTCGCAACAGCCCCGAGGTCGTCATGTACCTCGCGGATGGTGCTTATCTCTCCGATTGGAAGCGATTGAATTAGGGTTTTAAGTCGCTTTCCCATTACGAGTTTCTTCGCTCAAAGACGCTCCTTCCCGCATTAACGCCAGATTGGCGAAACCAGGCGTTAGCGCAACCTTGCGCCTTTATTTCGCCCTTTTTGAAAGTCAATGAGTGCTACGGGGATGTTTCGCCAATTGAGTCTCAAAGAAACCTTGACACGAGGCAGTAAAATTCCTTCGATGGTCCGCGCCAGTATCGACGTTACCCTCATTTTTGCCCTAGCGTGCTCGTTGTGCGCGCAAGACTCGCCATGCACGAAACGCATCATTCCTGTTGGGATTCTCGACTCGCATGGCGACGTACCACGCGATCTTAGCGTTCACACCTTCACCGCTGAATTGGATCGCAAGCCGTTGGAGATAACAGCGGCATCGATGTTTTCGGGACCGAAGCGTGTCGCAATCCTTGTGGACACCAGTGGAAGCATGAAGAACGAGGTCTACGCCAGCGGGAAGGCGAAGGTTGCCTATTGGGTTGCGGCAGACGCGGTAAAGCGTCTACCTGCTAACGTTTCGATTGCTGTGCTAGGTTTTAATGAGCAAGTAGACCGAAAGCTGGATTTTTCTGTTTCCCGGGAGCAGCTAGCAGCGGAACTAACGCAGCGCGAAAAATCCCCGGACTCTCTAGTACGAGGCAAGACTGCCCTGTTGGACGCTATCGAATACGTTCTCGATCAAATTCCAAATGCGGCTCCCGGTGACGCGATTTACGCGATTACGGATGGCGAAGACAACCGGAGCGAGATAAAAACTGCCCAATTGGAGAATCGACTGCAACGGGCCGGTGTGCGCTTGCATTTATTCCTACTGCGAGATTTCTTGTTCACCGGAGATCCCTTTCCCGGCAGCGACGACAGCATGATGCTCGCACGAGCTACTGGCGGAACAGTAATTGAGTTACATCCGAGAATCCATGGAACTGCTACTTCGGGCACGACCGAGAACTTTACTCTCAGCCCTGAGCGACAACGGATAGTGCGCGATGAGTTGACGTTGCTATATCGACAAACGGCAAGCCCGTACCTTCTAGACGTGGAACTGCCCGCAGTTCTGAAAAGGTCACGCAATTGGACACTGAACGTTGCAGACGAGCAACGGCGAAAGTCTACATATCTGTTCTATCCACATGAGATCGCCCCTTGCGAGACGCGGGACCAACACTGAAACCGCAAATAGAAGGACATTGAATTCACAATCGGCACTCAGCCAAACTGCTGTAATCAGGCGTTAGCGCAACTTTGCGCCGTCTGTTCGCCCTGTTGCCGGTCAATGAGTGAAATAGTGGGTTTCACCCAACAGCAGTAATGACTCGATCGATTTTTCGTCACAACCGACCAGTGACGCCCATCACAGACACCCACCCGTATAGCTGCGACAATGTCCTCAGATTGGGGCAGCCCGACGTGCGCCCGTCTCTCAAGACGGCGCTCGAAGCTGCCCCAAAGCCATTTTCAGCTGAATTTGAGGAGCTAAGTGCTTATTCCGGAATATTTTGCCTATAAGTCCTTTAAACCCAACGATTTTGCGGGATTTTCTCCCTAACCCCATGATTTCAATAGGAGGGGTATGGGGGGGGTCTCCTCATACCAATTACTTATTAGCTTAACGGTAAATAGGTGATTGCGCGAGAAGCCGCGCCGCGGCTGCTAGCGCAAGCCCAGGGCTCGCCGGTAGGCGGCCACGTTTCTGTTGTGCTCTTCCAGGCTGTGGGCGAAGCGGTGGTGGCCGGCGCCATCGGCGACGAAGTAAAGAAAGTCGGTGCTGTCAGGGTGCAAGGCGGCCGTCAGCGCGCCTTTCCCTGGATTGGCGATGGGCCCGGGTGGCAGGCCCGGGAAGCGATAGGTGTTGTAGGGCGAGTTTACGGCCATATCGGCATGATGGAGGCTCCCCTGGTAAGTGCCTTCCAGCAACTCGGCATAGATCACGCTAGGGTCGGCGTCGAGGGCCATGTTTTTCGCCAGGCGATTGTAGTAGACGCTGGCCACGCGCGGCCGTTCCTCAGGAGCAGCCGTCTCTTTTTCTACGATCGATGCCATGGTGACGACTTTGGGAACGTCCGAGTTCAACCCCGAGGTCGGCCCGGCATTGAGCCCGATCTCTTGTGCGACCTGGCGGAACTGGCGGACCATCGCCGCCACCATTTCCTCCGGGGTCTGGGTGCGGGTGAACTGGTAGGTGTTGGGGAAGAGATAGCCCTCCAGCGATTTCGCGTCCGGCGCCAGATCCGAGATCAGCTGGGTTTGGGTTTCAGCAATATGCAGAAAATCGGTTGCCGATCCGAGACCGGCGTCTTCCATCGCCTTGGCAATATCGAACATGGTGAAGCCTTCGGGGATGGTGACAACGTGGAAGTAGATATCGCCGCGCGCGATGCGATCGTAAACCTGGGGAAGAGTCGCCTTGCGCTCGAAAAGATACTCACCCGCCTTCAAGGATGGTTTGGGATGCAGCACGTGCCACAGACCAAAGACCAGTTCGCTGCGGATCACCCCGGCCTTTTTCAACTCGGCGCCAATCCTGCGAGTGGAGTACCCGGAATGCAGCAGCAAAGCGGTGTTGGGCCGAGGCGTGGCCGGGAAGTAAACCTGCCAGGCCAGCCAGCCGCCAGCCGCGACCACGGCAAACAGGAACAGTTTAGCCAGCGCGCGCACGGTTCCAGTGTAGAGGCCTTTTCAGATTGCTACAAAGTGACAGGATACGGCGCGGGTGACCTGGGTAATATTCGCTATTCGCCCAGCCAATCCGCATACGGTTTCATCGACTCAACGTGATCGAAGACAATCTTGATCGCGCCGGTGATGGGGATGGCGAGCACCAGTCCGACGGCTCCCCAGACCGCTCCCCAGAAGAGCAGGGCTAACGTCACTGCCAGCGGATTGATCCGCAGGCGGCTCCCCAGGAGCTTCGGATAAAGAACATTCAGCGCGACAAGATGCAGTCCGACCACGCAAAACACGACTATTACCAGGCCTCCGGGCTCCAGTTGTCCGATGCCGACGAGGATCGGGGGAAGCATCGCCAGCACGATTCCCAGGTATGGAACCAGGCTGAGAAAGCCGCTGAGGAAGCCGACGAAGTAGAAGAAGGGCACGTGCAGCAACCCGAAAATGCCCACGCTCACGGCCGAAATCAGCAGCCCGATCAGCAGGTTGCCCACAATAAAGCTCTGCAACATTTTTCCGATCAGCCCCAGGGTCACAAACGCCGTATGCCGGTGTTGCAAAGGAAAGAGCATCACCGTGGCGGAACGCGCGTGGTTGTGCCAGGTCAGCAGAAAAAAGGCCAGGAAAGGAACGAACGACGCCGCCAGCGCGATGTCAGTGAAAGTACCGGCTCCGTGGGTGAGCACCTCGGTCCAGCTCTGGACCTGACGCACCGGCACGACATTGGTGTCTTCTGGCTGGCTGACCACTTCACCTGTCTTCTCGATCTTTTCCGCGTCCTGCTGGAAGGGCTGCAGAATGGAGCGGATCTTCTGCGAATACCTCGGAACGTTGTCGGCAAAAATGATGGCCTGGTTGTACGAGGCAACGGTGACGCCATAGAGCAGGGCCAGGAGCATGACCATGCTGACCAGGGCCGCGGTGGATCTTGGAAGGTGCATATACTCGAGCGCCTGCACCACCGGAGAAAGCATGAAGCTCAGCAGGATGCCAAAGAACAGCACGGCAAGCACCGACTCTCCGTAATACGCGAACATGATGATCAGCGCCATCCCCAGCAGCGTCAGCGACCAGTGATGCCCGCTGGGTGTTTCCGTGGTCTCCATATTGTGTGGCCCAACCCCGCTCGACGACATGGCCAATGATTTTGCCTTACTGACGCGAGAATTGCACCACCCCAATTGTGCCAGTCGCCGCGACCGCTACAATTGACCGATGGATGCATCCCGGCCGCCGGCCTCCAACCGCATCTTGGCGCTCGACGTCGGCTCGAAAAGAATCGGAGTGGCGATCACGGACCTGCTGGGCATCACCGCTCAGGGGCTGGACACGATCCAGCGCCGGAACAAACGCCACGATCTGCAGGCTTTGGGAGAAGTGCTGGCGAAGTATGACGTCCGCGAGATTGTGGTCGGACTGCCGTTGCGCTTGAGCGGCGCGGAAGGCACGCAATCGGAAAAGATGCGCCGCTTCGCCGACGACCTGCACGCCCACTTTGGCTTGACCGTCCATCTGTGGGATGAGCGCTGGACTTCGACCGAGGCGAACCGGTTGCTGCGGGAAACCGATCTTTCGATTAAGAAGCGGGGCTTGGCGGTCGACCGCATGGCCGCCATCCTGATTCTTCAGTCATGGATGGAAGCCCACAACGCTCGATAACATCCCGACCGGTCTAGCAGATGCCTAGCCTGCTTAATTCACCACGACTGAGATTGGTTTGCGAGGAGTTGCGAATGGGCGTTGATGAAGGGCAGAATCCGTCAGGTCATGGGGCTGGCTAGGACGGTTCGGGGATGCGGCTTGA
>Ga0182015_10000449_pt1 | contig 58645 bp, 57 predicted proteins | sample 712P3MmetaG_FD_120478 | JGI IMG/M metagenome (GOLD analysis project Ga0182015, IMG submission 120478) | Permafrost microbial communities from Stordalen Mire, Sweden - 712P3M metaG | ecosystem: Environmental > Terrestrial > Soil > Wetlands > Permafrost | place: Sweden: Stordalen | collected...
GGAGAATACCCTTCATGGGTCTTCGACTGAGGAGCAACAAAGCCAGACGGCCCTTTTCACGAAAACCTTCCGGCGGCGCGTCTTTTGTCTTTGCCCGGCGTTGGCTCGGTCGGCACAGCCCGCTTTGGGGATGCACCTTTCTCGCCGCCTTGGCCAAAGCCTAAATCCCTCGCCGCAGCACCCCTTGCAATTTTCAGACAGGCTCTTAAGAAACAACGCTTCAACCCTGCTGAAACGGTATTTATTCCAGTTCTTTATTTTCAACGAGCGTTGAAATTACTTGCCGCCCTTTTTGATAAGGGCATAATATCCATCTGTTGATTCGAGACGGATCTGCATAAGGGGAATATTTTTTGCGCGGTTAGCTCAGTGGTAGAGCATTACCTTGACACGGTAGGGGTCACAGGTTCGAACCCTGTATCGCGCACCATTTCCTCTTGAATCTGTAAAAACGCGATGCCCCGTTCATCCACCAGCACCCAGCCCGAATTGCCCGGTTGCACCGGCACACGGAATTGACGCTGCCCAATTTTCCGCGCACACTCGCCGCATGGCAAAGAAATCAAAGGCGAACTCGGAGACTTGGCCGCGCATGGGAAAAACGTAGAGATAAGAAAATAGTTTTTCATGAAACTGCCCAACGCCGAACGCGCCATTGTGCCCGGCAGAAAAATTACCCATTACCTGCTTTCGACCGCGCATCGCGACGGCCAGCACAAGGCTGAATTTTTCCGTAGTTTCGGATTCAGACTGGAAACGTGGGAAGAACTTTCCTCGGCTTTACTGGATCATGCGCGCAAGTATGAAGTTATTGAAATCGTGCCGACGCCATTCGGACGGAATTTTGTGGTTGAAGGCGTGCTGACCGCGCCCGATGGCCGCGCGCCGGATGTGCGCGCCATTTGGTTTATTGCCAAAAACGCGGAAACGGCTACATTAGCCACAGCGTATCCATTGGATATTTGATTATGATCAAAGAACTCGACACCGTGGTATTGACGACCGACTTGCCGGAACATGGCCTGGCCAAGGACGACATCGGCACGGTTGTGCTTGTTCACGAAGATGGCAAAGGCTGCACCGTCGAATTCATGACCCTTGCCGGCAAAACCCTCGCCGTTGTCACGCTGCTGGCGAATCAAATCCGCCAAATTGCCAAGGACGAAATTGCCCACGCCCGCCATGTTGCCGTAGCGGCCTGATACGCGTCGCGCGCGTGAAGACACTTTCTTGATTGAGGCCAGCGGATTTTCGCAGGCGCAAAGACTTTCGGTCTGACTTGCCGCGCCGTCACACCAAAAGACTTTGAGCCGGGATTATTTTAGCATGACCGAAGTGGTGTTTCCATTCTCCGAAACACTGGCGCGATTTCTCCGAACACAAACACCGCTTCCGTCACGTCGGGCTGGCGCACCCATCACACGCTTTGTGCTTTGGAAATCCGCATTCCGAATTCCGCAGGGGAAACGGGTCGCGCCAGCTCGGCGCACGAAGCTGGGCGAAGACGGAAATCAGATGCCGGCGGACGGGAACTCTTTTCCGGTTTTCATTTTGCGATGGACGTTTGGGGCAATTGGCGTTTGAATTTTTTGTCGCGCGAAGGACGCGAAGGCGGCGAAGTCCGTAGGACTGGCATATTTGTAGAAACGGCAGCGTAAATGAATCAAGCTCCGTCAGGAGCGACATGGTGGCCGTCCGCAAGGACCGAATATGCCGCCCCGACGGGGCTTGGTTCCTCGCCCACCCGCTGCGACGGCGCGACAGCGCGGCGAGTCGTATGGGAGAGGATGCCGAAGGCAGGTGAGGGATTTAGTTTTTTTGGTTTTGGTTCTACAAATATGCCGCGCCGACGGCGTTGGGGACGAACGCCGTGCCAAAATCATTTTGCGTTGGACGTTTGGGGCATTTGGCGTTTGAATCTTCGACGCCAAATAATGAATATCTTCAACCAAATCTTTCTTGAATTTATAAAACTGGCTCTCGTCGGCATTATTGGTGGTCTTATTGGCGCGCGAGCTAATGACAAGCTGGCTCGGCGACGCGAACAAGACGCCGGCAGGGATAGTCGCAAGCGGGATTTTCTCGCATTTGTTGCCAGTTGGCGTTCGGAGATTTACACGCCACCGCATAAAGACGGGATGGTTTTTTTGGATGATGGAGGAGTTCTAGCATTTCTGAACGGGCTTCATCAGTTTAATGCCGAGAAAGAGCGAGTCAGAAATGACTATTCTAACTTGGAAAAATTTGCACAGTTGGTTGGCGCAGTTGGCAACCTGAATGTTGGACGCGCCGAAAACCAAATCAATTCAAGGAAGATAATTCTTAAGACACTGGATGCACTTATTGATTTTATCAAATAATGGCGAGTGAAATTTTAGCAAGGCTTGTCATGCGTGAAATTCCGATTAAACTGGCAGCATGAAAACAAAAGATTTGCAAGTGATATGCGAGGCCGTTGAAGTGATGATTCAATTATTAGTGAATTTGGGCGTGACAAAAGAGAACCCAATAACAATTGGAAATGTCGTTGCATCTTCAAAATGGTTTGCAGAAGAAATAATGCTCGATAACAGCTATGACAAGATAGTGCAATTGACACAATTGCGGGTAAAAGAAGCCCAAGCCTTTCTGTTAATGTTAGGCGTTGTGCGTGGAGAAATTAAACCGGGAGCAGCTTTACCCGCATCCACTCCAATCGGAACGCCAGAAATGTATCACACAGCCGCATACGCAGTTGAACGAGAAACGGAAGTTTTCAAAAATGGCCGTCGTTTTGATACAGCTCTAACGCAATGAGACGTAAAACGCACAAATTCCAAAGCGCCGAAACGAAATGGTGCGTGGTAAGTTTTCTGATGTTTGTTTTGTGCGCTGGCATTCAAATGAACGCGCAGAACGCCGACCTTGACCGCAAGATTTTTGAGCAAAACAAAATTAAGGCCGAAAAAGGAGACGCTGGATGTCAATCTGCCGTCGGCTGGGATTATTTTAATGGTGTGGGCGTTGAGCGTGACCAAGCAGAAGGAATCAAATGGTATCGCAAAGCTGTTGCCCAAGGATCAGCAGAGGCAGAAGGCTATCTTGCCTGCTGTTATGGGACGGGCGAAGGCGTTCAGCAAGATATTGCTGAATCGGCTATACTATGTCGCAAATCAGCGGAGCAAAGTTTCGCCCCCGCTGAACACGACCTTGGCGCTTTATATGAATATGGGAGCGGCGTGCCAAAAGACTACATTGAAGCAGTCAGATGGTATAGCAAAGCAGCAGACCAAGGCGATGCTTCGGGAGAATTTGCTTTGGCAAACTGTTATTCTTTAGGAACAGGAGTCGCGACGAACTTATCGCTGGCAGCAATATGGTGGCAAAAGGCCGCAGACCAAGGCTACGCTGAAGCCCAATACAATCTTGGCGCGGCTTATTTCAATGGCAATGGCGTTCCCAAAAATTATATCGAAGCCTATAAATGGGAAAGTCTTTCAGCAGCTCAAGGTTATGAAGCATCTAGGAAGTATCTGTCAATTATTGAAATGCGTATGACGCCTGAACAGGTAGCCGAAGCGCAACAGCTTTCGGCAGTTTTTGTTCCGCGAAAAGAAACGTCAATTTCGAGTTCTGCCAATTCCACTTCACCGGCAAATCCTTCGTTTATTGGCACGGGCTTTTTCATCACGGACGATGGTTATTTGATTTCCAATTATCATGTGGTCAAGGATGCGTCGAAAGTTCGTCTGGTCACGAGCGCCGGAACGGTTGACGCCAAAGTGGTTCAAGTGGACGCGGCCAATGATCTGGCTTTGTTGAAAGCAGATGGAAAATTTTCTCCGTTGCCGATTGCCGCGAGCCGCTCGGCGCATCTGGGCGGCACGGTGGCGACGATTGGTTTTCCCGACCCGTCGTTGCAGGGTTTTTCTCCCAAGCTGGCCAAGGGGGAAATCGCGTCGCTGTCGGGCGCGGGGGATGACCCGCGCTATTTTCAAATCAGCGCGCCGGTGCAGCCGGGCAATTCGGGCGGGGCGCTGGTGGATGAGCGGGGCAACGTCATCGGCATCGTGTCGGCCAAGCTGGATGCGTCGGCGGCGCTGGCGGCGAGCGGGGCGTTGCCGGAGAATGTGAATTACGCGGTCAAGAGCAGTCTGCTCTTGAGCTTTCTGGAATCGGTGCCGGACGTTTCGGCAAAACTTAAAGAGCCGGTCACGGTTGACCGAAAGTTTGAGGACGTTGTGAAGTCGGCGCAGGATGCGGCCGTGCTGGTGCTGGTGTATTGAACGCGAAGTCAACATATCTCATACTTGACGTTATAACATTTGTTGTTACATTGGTTTCATGGTTCTGGAATTAAAACTTCGCAAGGTCGGCAATTCGGTCGGTCTCGTTTTGCCCAAGCAGGCGCTCGCCCATCTCAAAGCGGGCGAGGGTGACACCATTGTTGTGACGGAAACCTCGGAAGATGGATTACAAATCCGTCCCAATCGCAAGGAATTTGCCAGGACGATGGCGGTGTTTGAAAAGTTATCACGCCGTTATCGCAATACGCTCCGCGAACTCGCCAAATGAAAGAGCCGTATTGGCTGTCGCGCGAGGAGTGTCTGGCCCTGCATGAAATGATGTTGTCCCAATACGGTGGCGGCGAAGGTTTGCGAGACGATCATATGCTCGAATCCGCACTGGCAAAACCGCAGCAGCTTTTCGCCTACGGCAAGCCAACCATGTCCGATCTCGCGGCGAGCTATGTCTTCGGGGTGGTGAAGAATCATCCGTTCATTGACGGCAACAAGCGCACCGGCTTCATGCTCGGCGCGGGCTTTCTCGAACGCAATGGCTACGAATTCCACGCCAGCGAAGCCGACGCCGCCGTGCGCACGCTTGCACTTGCCGCCGGTGAAATGTCCGAGGCGGAATTTGCCGCGTGGTTGAAAGCGAATTCCCGGCGGATGTGAACATGCTTATTGGGCAGAGTTTTCGACCGAATCATCTCGACTGCCTCATATTCCTGAAGCGCAAATCGAATGCGAAGAAGCAAAGTAATGTCTGACACCGAGAGCGGTCGCTTCTCGCCGGACCTCACCAATTTCCAGAGCATTTTCAGTTCAGTTGATTTCATCCGGGCACAATTCATCTTCAAGCCATCGGGGGCGTGGCGCGCTCCGCGCGCTCACGTTCCCCGAACAACACTTGCCGCTTTATCTCGCGGAGTTTGACCATCGCCACAACACGCGATTTTTGACAGACGGAGAACGAACCAACATTGCCTTGAAAAAGGCGAACGGAAAACGACTCACATATCAGCGGCCAAAGTGAATCGGGAAGTTCAAAGGCCATGTTGACTGACTTGTAAAGCCCAGGCCACCAAGAATTTATTGGGGCAGAAAAAGTAATCGTGGCTCAGCTTTTGTCGTTAGGCCACATCGAGCGCGCAAAAAATATACAAAAACTACAGTCATCGGTGTCTATTGATTGATATGAAAACGAAAATTCTGTTACCCATCGTCCTACTTGCTATTATTGCTATCCTCGGCGCCTCTTTGGCGAATGAGGTCGTTCAAAACCACAGAATCTCGCGATCCCTGAAGCACCTCAAAGCTAACCAGCTGGACACGAACGACCATCGGCAATCGCTCCAATTTATGATGAGGACGGCGCAAGATCGTGGAAAATATACCCCAGCGCAACTGAACGACGCAGAACAACTGTATCAGATTGCAAACCAGAAATGGGGCACTCCTGAAGCGAAGGATAGTCTTCAGACAATGGTTCAGAAGTTTCCCGACATCAACCGCACCGGTTGTGCAGTGCTCTATCTTGCACAGATGTCCCAAGGCGATGAGCGCGCCCAGTATCTTCAAGATTGCATTGAAAAATACAACGATTGCTTTTATGGTGATGGTGTCCAAGTTGGGGCTTACGCGCGGTTTCTGCTGGCCAAGGATTACAAGAGCCAAGGCGATACCTCAAAGGCGAAGGAATTGTTCAATGAAATCAAAGCTAAATACGCCGGCGCCATAGACCATAACGGCAACCTGTTGGCGGACATTCTCCCTGAAGATTGAGCGATGACCATTTGGCCTAACAATTCGCCGGAGCCAAATCATGTTGTAACAGGTGTATTATTACCGTTTTTCAGCCCGTCTTTGTCAAGTGCATAATCCCGAAATAAACACAAAACAGCAGATGTTTCATTGGGCCGCCTTGCTTCGACGTTCTCTGAAAAACTTGGATGGACCACTTTCAGTGAAGTTTCTCCGCTTTGCCAAAAAATCCTCTTGACAATAAACCAATTAATTGTTACAAGAAAGACTGAATCAGAAACCAACAACAATTTCCCAATGAAAACCACATTTTTGCTCAAATCGGCGAACCGCCTGGCCGGTAGACTGGCGATGTTTGCTTCCGTCACGGCCATGACCCTGTTGATCACCGTACAGAATGCCAGCGCCCCCAGCGAAATCTACAATTTCTCGTTCACCGGCAATGATGGCATTGATGCCACGGGGACGCTCACCATTGACACCGTTGCCGATCTCGCTACCAGCGGCTCAATTAATGTTGTAAACGTTCCAGAAGAGGCAAATCCAAGCTTGTTGACCACTGCGGCAGGTTTCTTGCTTCCGGCAAGCGGCGCGACCGACGCCAGGGATTTTGATGGCGACGTGATTACTTATGACACGGTCGCCAACCCTGCTGCTAATCCCGTTTTCGATTCAGCCAACGGACTGGGTTTTGGTTCTAGCATTGTTAACGGTAACATTACGTCTGCGCCTGCAACTTACGATGGCGGGACGCCTGTTTATGATACGATTATTAATCTGTGGGGTAATGGCCCGGGTTCATACGGCATGTTCATTGGCGAAGCGAACCCGGCGGACTTGAATCCTAACGGAACTTTGATCGCCGGACGTGATGCTCAATGGGTTTATGTTGATTATGAAACCGGCACTTTGACACTCACCACCGTCCCCGTCCCCGAGCCAACCACTGCTGCATTAATCCTCGTTGCGCTGACGGTGGGATTCGTGGCAATCCGCCGCCGCCGCGCAGCGGCGTAAGACCTGTTTTTAGGCTGACTTCAAAAGGCCGCCTCCATGTTGAGGCGGCTTTTCTTTGCCTTCATCGTTTCGCTTCAGCCCGCGCATTTTTCCATCGAATCATCGTTATCGCGTTGCTCGTTGGTATTCTTGTTCACCTGGCGATGGTGGTGCTGACTGGCTCGCCCCACGGGCCTTTGTCGCCGCGCGTGTCTTAAAACCTGGCTTTCACGTTCAATTTAAGTTTCTTGAATCTATGGCAGTTCAAATTGACATTGGCACACTTCGGGTGCGACCGAAAGATCATCCCCCTCTCCGCGTCGCGCAGCGATGGGGAGAGGGCCGGGGTGAGGTGCTCTTCAACCCTGTCAATGTTGATGGAAACTGCTATATATCATGCGGCCACGCGGCTGCGAACGTGATGGAAATCACCCATTATCATGTAATTTAGGAAATCGTCCGGGCGCAATGGTGACGGCCAGACAATGTTGGAAAACAAAAAACCGCTCCCGTTTCCCGGAGCGGGGCAATTGAAAAGAAACTGGTAGTATATCAATTTGAAGGTAGGGACGGCGCGCTGCGCCGTCCGGTCATCGCAGCGCGATGCCCCTACCATTGAAAATGATACAATACCAAGAAACTGGCTTATTTCCGCCGGCGAAGGAACAACAAGGACAACCCGCCAAAACCCGCCAGCGCAACGGCGGACGGCTCCGGCACCGGACTGATGACGATTGCATCGGGGTCGTTCAACCCGGAAATCAGCGACGCATTGACCGTCGCCCCGGAAGTCGTGTATTCGCTCACGGTTCCGGGGGAAAACGTGACAAAGAGGTCGTTCCCGGAAATCGCAATGTCCTCGGCTAAACTCAACCCGGAAACCAGCGACGCGTTGACCGTCGCTCCGGAAGTCGTGTATTCGCCGACGCTGCCGCCGCCGTCATTTCGGCTGTTCACGACAAACAGGTCGTTCCCCGAAATCGCGATGCCTAGCGGTAAACTCAATCCGGAAATCAGCGACGCGTTGACCGCCGCCCCGGAAGTCGTGTATTCGCCGATGGTGCCGAAGACATAATTCGCGACAAACAGGTCGTTCCACGAAATCGCGACGCCAGTGGGGTAATTCAACCCGGTAATCAGCGACGTGGCTATGGTCGTCCCGGAAGTCGTGTATTCGCCAACGGTTCCGGCACCATTCGCGACAAAGAGATCACCGCCAGACACCGCGATGCCATCTGGGTGACTCAACCCTGAAACCAGCGCGGCGTTGACCGTCCCGCCCGAGGTAGTGTATTCGCCAATCGTGCCGGTGACGTTCCCGACAAAGATTTGTGCGTGCGCGGTTCCGGGCATGGCCCAAAGCGCGGCGCAGAGCGTCAGGCCAGTAACTACCAGCAGTCGGATGGGTGTTGTCATTTTTGGGTTTTACTTTCTGTTTTCCTGGCGGTGAGTTGACCTTGTTATTCCGATGTCCCCGGAATTGGAGATTCACGACCGTGGAATCAGCATAAGTTTACCAATTTCACCGGCTAATGGCAAGAACAACCGCGCCGTTTTATACATTTTTCCATCAAACCATGCTTATCCGGTTCGTTGACAAAATCGAAACGCTCATTGCTTAGTTTTTGGCAAACACCCATTGCGCACTGGTAGGGACGGCGCGCTGCGCCGTCCAGTCATCGCAGCGCGATGACCCTACCTTTAATTTGTCAACCAACCGGATAAGCATGCACCAAACCTTGTGCTGATTCGCCACGTTGGCTGCCATTTTCCATCCGTGAGAGCGGCAGGAGACTGGTTGCGATGGCCGCCTACGGCGCCTTGAGCGATTGTTTAAGCCACCGGTAATGGCTGTTTAAGCCGGTCAAAATACTGTCAGCGGACGATCAAAACCAGCCAGGATAATGAACAGCTTGCGACTTCTGAATTTAGTCGGAAGTTGCCGGTTGCACGATACGAACAGCACTTCGTATACTTAATGGCCAGACGCCTTCAACACCACATGCAAACCCGTCCAAGAATCAAAATTTGTTGCATTAAGTCTTCCGCAGAAGCAGACATGGCCATCATCTGCGGGGCTTCGGCGTTGGGATTGGTTTCGGCCATGCCCAGTGGTCCCGGGATCATTTCCGAGGACATGATTGTGAAGATAACCGCCGCGGTGCCTCCGCCGATTGCCACCTTTTTGCTCACTAGCGAGCAATCGCCGGATACCATCATTGCGCAGCAGCGCCGTTGTCGTACCAACACTATTCAGCTCTGCCAACATTTGCCCGCCAGCGTTTATCCCCGTCTCCGTGATGCGCTGCCCGGTATCGCCCTGGTTCAGGTCGTCCATGTGACTGACACTGCATCCGTGGATTATGCGGTCGCCTCCTCGGCGCATGTGGACGCCCTGCTGCTCGACTCCGGCAATCTGAATCTGGCCGTTAAAGAGCTTGGAGGCACTGGGCGCACTCACGACTGGAACTTGAGCCGTCATATCCGCGAGGCGATTGGCATTCCGCTCTTTCTTGCGGGTGGTCTCAATGCGGCTAACGTTGCCGATGCCATCGCTGCCGTGGAGCCATTTGGTCTGGATTTGTGCAGCAGCGTCCGTACTAACGACCACCTTGACCCAGTTAAGCTGAAGGCCTTCTTTGCAGCCATTCCAAATAACGCCGCCTAACACCTATTACGCCCGCAGGACACTCCCGGTCACAACGCGGGAAAGAAAAACGCCGGCCCTGTTTTCCAAGCTTGCCATCATCCCCCGCATCATCAAACTTGCAGGCGTGAATGAGGACACTTATGATGCGCTGGTGATCGGTTGTGGTCCCGGCGGCAGCAGTGCCGCCACCTTTCTGGCGCGCGCGGGCAAACGCGTGCTGGTGCTGGAAAAGGAATTTTTCCCGCGCTTTCACATCGGTGAATCGCTGCTGCCGTGCAACATGACCATTTTCCGCGACCTGGGCGTGCTGCCCGCGTTGCAGGCGGCCGGGTTTCCGCGAAAATTCGGCGCGCAATTCGAACTTGGCAACGGTTCCATCGGCACGCGCTTTGTTTTCCGGGAGGGCAAATTCAATCGCGAACCGGAAGCGATCCAGGTTGAACGCGCGACCTTCGATCACATATTGCTCAAGCACGCGCGCGCATCCGGCGCGGACGTGCGCGAAGGCTGGTCGGTGACCAAAACAATCACCGACACCGACGGTGTCAATGTCGAGACACTCGATCCCGATGGAAAACCCCACCGTTTCCGCGCGGCGTTTCTGATTGATGCCAGCGGACGCGGCAATCTCACCGGCAACCAGGAAAATCTGCGGGAGATGCATCCGACCTGGAAAAAACTCGCCGTCTTCGGCCATTTTGAAAATGTCGGACGCGATGCCGGCGAGGCCGGCACCGACACCGTCATCGTCCGCCTCGAAAACAAATGGTTCTGGATCATCCCGCTCTCCACTGAAAAAACCAGTGTCGGCCTCGTCGTGAACAAGGATGAGTTCAACCAATCCGGCGGCCCGCCCGAAGAAATTTTCCACCGTTGGATCGAAGCCAGTCCACCCGTCAAAGAGCGCATGAAAAATGCGCGCCGCCTCGGCAATCTCCAGACGACGACCGATTTCAGCTATTACAACCGCAAATTTACCAGCGACCGGTCGCTGCGCGTCGGCGATGCCGCCGGTTTCATGGATCCGATCTTTTCCGCCGGAGTTTTTCTCGCCATGTGGTCGGGAAAAATCGCCGCCGGGGCCATTCAAAAATCGCTGGCGCAAGGCAAGCCGAGCCGCCGACTGTTTGCCAATTACGAAAAACGCGTCCGCAAGGGACTGATGTTTTACTGGCATGTCGTGGAAAATTATTACACCACGCCGTTCATGGAATTATTTTTGCAGCCGCGCAACCACCACGATCTGCCGTCCGCGGTGAACGCCGTGCTGGCGGGCGAGTTGGAAGGCGGCTGGAGCCTGCGCTGGCGGTTGAAATATTTTTTCCTGCTCGTCAGACTCCAGAAGCGCTGGCCGATCGTGCCGCACCTTCCCTTTTTGCCGCGCCACGCAAAAGCATCCAAAACTTCTGAAGCCGCTGCCAAAGTTTGAAACGGCCAATCGCAACTGAAAGGGGCCGCCTGAACCGTTCCATCGTCATTTTCTCCGCGCTGCTGCTGATTCTTTGCGCCGGTTGCCGCACGGCAAATCCCCTGCCGCCCGCCGATTTTTCCGCGCCCGGCTGGCGTGTCCAGCAAGGCCAGGCAGTCTGGAAACCGGCACCAGACCGGCCCGGACTCGCCGGCGATCTGCTGCTGGCGACCAACGTGAACGGAAATTTATTCATCCAGTTTTCCAAAATGCCATTCCCACTGGCAACCGCACAAGTCGCCGGCGGCCAATGGCAGATTGAATTCGGCGCGGATAAATACTCGTGGCACGGACGCGGCGTGCCGCCAGATCGCTTCGGCTGGTTTCAATTGCCGCGCGTGCTCAGCAACCCGGACATCGGTGGCAACTGGCGGTTCACCCGCATGGAAACCAATTCGTGGCGGTTGGAAAATCCGCACACGGGCGAAAGTTTGGAGGGCGAATTTTTCCCATGAAATGGTTTCGCTGGTGGTGGCTGGTGCTGCTGGTTCCGATCATCGCGGGACTGGCGCGGCTGCATCTTGATGCCGAGCTGCTCGATTTGTTGCCGGCGAAAATTCCTGCGGTCCAAGGACTCAAAATATACCAGCAACATTTCACGGACGCCCGCGAACTGATCGTCACCGTCCGCGCGCAGGATCGTGATTCCGCCGAACACGCCGCCAGCGCCATCGCTGAAAATTTGCAGCGCGCGACCAACCTCATCGCGACCGTCACCTGGCAGCCGCCGTGGCAGGAACATCCTGAACAGACCGCCGAACTCATCGCCTATCTTTGGCTGAATCAACCGCCGGAAAAACTGGCGGCTCTCGCAGCCCAACTTTCTCAAACAAATCTTGCCAAGGTGCTCGCCGCCACGCGTGACCAACTGACCACGACGCTTTCGCCGAATGAAATCGCGCAGTTGAGCTACGATCCGTTCGGCCTGACACACCTGCCCGAAAATGTTGCCGGAACCATTTCCGGTTTCGGGTCCGGGGAAGAAATGTTCGCCTCCGCCGACGGCACATTCCGGATCATGTTTGTCAAGGCGCGCGGCGAATTAAATGGCTACCGCGAATGCACCGACTGGTTCAACGCCATAAAAAAAATCACCAGCACGGCGCTGCCGTCCGATGAGAAGATTAAAATCGGTTACACCGGCCGGCCGGCATTCACGGCGGAAATTTCCGGCAGTATGCAGCACGACATGATACTGTCGGTCGGCGGCACGGCTTTGATCATCGCGATACTTTTTTGGTGCGCCCATCGGCGTGTCAAGCCGATGCTGTGGCTGCTGACGTTGCTGGCCTTGATTCTGACAGCGACGCTCGCTCTTGGCGGCCTGATCTTTGGCGCGGTCAACGTCATCAGCATGGGGTTCGCGGCGATCCTGCTCGGCCTCGCGGTGGACTACGCCGTGGTGCATTATCAGGAAGCCCTCGCGCAGCCGGAATTGTCCATCCCGGAAATCCGCCGCGCCATTGCGCCGAGCATTTTCTGGGCGGCGTTCACAACGATTTCGGCGTTTCTCGTTTTGAACTTCGGCGGATTGCCCGGCCTTGCCCAACTGGGTTCGCTCGTCGGCATCGGCGTCGCCATTTCGGCCGGCGTGATGATCTTCGCCTTTCTACCGCCGTTGTTTCCGCAGCGGATGAAACCGCAATCAAATCGTGCGAAATCGAAAAGCACGATTGATTCCACGTCACCGCTTAATCCGCTCCGCGCAAAAATGATTTTTACAATCACCGCCACGCTGGTTTTGGCTTGCGCCGCCATTTTATTTTCCGGGCTGCCGAAAATGGATCCCACGGCGAACGCCTTGCGCCCCCGCGACAGTCAGGCCTACACGACGCTCGATGCCATCAAAGAAAATCTGAATCAAAAACGTGAGCCGCTCTGGCTGGTGGTTTCCGGCCGCAATGAAAGCGAGGTGGCGCGCCGGCTCGACGCAGTTTTGCCGGCGCTCAACGCGGCGGTCTCCAACCAAACGCTCGCCGGCTTCACGCTGCCCAACGCGCTCTGGCCGCGACCGGAGTTTCAAGCGGCCAATCGTGCGAGCGCGCAACAACTCGTCGCCGAACGGAATACGTTTCGCACCGCCGCTTTGACCAACGGCTTTGCCGAAAGTGCGCTTGGACTGACCGACAGCATTTTGGAAACCTGGCGGCGCACCGCCACGACCACGAATGTCTTCTGGCCGACGAATCCACTTTGCACCTGGATTTTTGAAAAATTGTCCGTCCGCGAGCCGCAAAACTTTTTTGCCATCGGTTTCCTTTATCCGTCAACCAACGCAACGTCCTTCGCGCAACTCGAATCGCAATTGCCGCGCGACGGGGTCTGGCTTTCGGGCTGGGAATTGCTCGGCGGAACAGTTCTGACCGCCGTCAAAAACCATCTCTGGAGAGTTCTGTTGCCCATCGTCGGACTGATATTGTTTTCGCTCTGGCTGGCGTTCCGGCGGTTGGCGGAAGTCTTTTTCAGCCTTGGTATTTTGCTGTTGAGCGGACTTTGCCTGCTGGCGGCGATGAAGATTTTTGGCTGGTCGTGGAATCTGCTTAATCTCATGGCGCTGCCGCTGATGCTTGGCACGGGCGTGGATTACAGCATCTTCATGCAGCTCGCCTTGCGGCGGCATGGCGGCGATTTGCGACTGGCCCATCAATCGGTTGGGCGCGCGTTGCTGCTTTGCGGCGGCACGGCCATCGCCGGTTTCGGCACGCTCGGCCTGTCGAGCAACGTGGGCATGTCCAGCCTCGGTCGCGTGTGCGCCATTGGCATCGCGGGCAACATGTTGATCTCCGTTTTTCTGCTGCCAGTCTGGTGGAAATTTTTTCCCGGCGATAACAACTTAAAATCTGCCGCCGCGAAAATTTCCGGGCCGTCGCGATTTTACAGCACGTTCATCTGGCAGGCCGGGCTGGCGCTCGGGCGTTTCATTCCCGCGCCGGTCTTGGCGCTGTTTGCCCGATGGTTGGCGGCGATTTACTGGCAGCTGGCGGCGCACCGGCGGGAAATCGTGATTCAAAATTTGCTGCCCGTTTTGAATGGCGACCGTCGGCAGGCCGCCGGTATCGGTCGCGAAATGATCACGGAATTTTTTCTTAAGATCACCGACCTGTGGCGTTATGAAAGCGGCGTGGCGTTTGAAAGCTGGCTGGGCGAGTGGAATGGCTGGGAACATTTCACCGCCGCCCAGGCGCGCGGCCGGGGCGTCCTGCTGGTGACGCCGCATCTTGGGAATTGGGAATTCGGCGGCGCGTTTCTCGTCGAACACGGCTACAAACTGCTTGTGTTGACACAACCCGAACCGGATCAAACGTTGACCGAACTGCGGCAGACTTCCCGCGCGCGCCGTGGCGTCGAGACTTTGGTCGTCGGCGAGGATGCCTTCGCCTTCATTGAGATCATCAAGCGCCTGCAGGCCGGAGCCACGGTGGCGTTGCTGGTGGATCGTCCGCCCGCGCCGACGGCGGTGAACGTGAATCTGTTTGGCCATCCGTTCCCGGCTTCCATCGCCGCCGCCGAACTCGCGCGCGCTTCCGGGTGCGCCATTGTTCCGGTCCATATCGTGCGCCAGCCCAACGGGCATCTCGCGCACATTCTACCGGAAATCCCCTATGACCGTGCGGCGATCAGCAATCGCGACGCCCGCATCCGGTTGACGCAGGAAATCCTGCGTGCGTTCGAGCCGGCCATCCGGCAGCATCTCGCGCAATGGTTTCACTTTGTCCCGGTCTGGCCGGATGAAAAACCGAAATGAAAATGCGCCGACAACTTTTCTTCGCGCTCGGAATTTTTTCCGCGCTGCAAAACGTCCGCGCCAATGAAACCAACTCCGTCCTGGACGCCTGGTTCGCCGCGCAAAAAAATCTTCACACTTGGTCCGCCGATTTCGTCCAGACCCGCGCGCTGAAAACTTTGACCCAGCCGCTCGTCGCCAAAGGCCGCATCGCCTTTGCCATGCCGGATGACTTTCGTTGGGAACTCGGCCAGCCGGCGCAGACCACCGCGATGCGGCATGGTGACGAAATGTTCGTGATTTATCCGCGATTGAAACGCGCGGAACGTTATCCGCTTGGGGCCGGCACACCGGCCGAATGGCGCGACATGATGTCGCTGTTGCAGGCGGGTTTCCCGCGCGACCGGAAAGAATTCGACGCGCAGTTTCGAATCTTGTCGCTCACGGAAACCAAGGGCGCGTGGCAAATGTCGCTCCAGCCGAAAAGCGCCTTTGCCCGGCGGATGATGCCGGAGCTTCGCATCAGGCTGGCAACGAATGATTTTTCACTGGCCAGCACCGAACTGGTTTTTGTGGACGGTTCGCGGCTGCGGAATGATTTCACCAACGCCGTTTTGAATCCGCCGCTGGACGAAAAATTGTTCGAGTGGAGTCCGCCGGCCGATTTCAAAGTCACCAACCCGTTTGCCAGATGAATCCCGAAGATTTGCAACGGGCGCTCAAGCTGCTGCCGCATGGCGCGGAATTCCGGTTCATTGACCGGCTCTCAAAATTGGATCCGGGTCAAAGTGGCGAAGGCGAATACCAGGTTCGCGACGACGAACCGTTTTTGCGCGGGCATTTTCCCGGCGAACCGATTTTTCCCGGCGTGCTGCTCGTCGAGGCGGCGGCGCAGCTTGCAGGCGTTGTCGCGCAGAGCAATCCAAAAGTTCCGCTGCTGAAAAATTTGAAACTTACCGCGCTGCGAAACGTGAAAATTCTCGGCACGGCAAAGCCCGGCGAAATTATCCAGCTCGAAGCGCGTGTCACTGGACGGCTCGGCACTCTGGTTCAAGCGCAGGCCGCCGCGAGGGTCGCAGGCGAGATTGTGCTGACAGCGGAATTGACTTTGAGCGGACGCTGACACCACCCGACGCTGCTTTTCCCCAGGCCCTCTGAGGAAGCGAGGGTTGGGATTTGTTCAATCACCGCCGGGCCGCATACTCGCTCAAAACCGCATTGCTGGTGGTCCGCTTTACATTCTTAAAACCGCTGGCCGCCAGCGCGGAGATGATGACCGAAGGCGGAACACATTCCGCAATCGTGGTCCAGTAATATTGCATCAACTTCACCGTGGATTTATTCCGACGTCGCAACCAGCCGATGCGCGGCACCAGTTGTTGCATGTAGAAACGAATCAACGGCAGCGCCATCGGATTGGCGGGCCGGGTGATTTCTAGAATCAATAATTTCCCGTCTGGCCGCAATGCGCGCCGGAATTCACCGAAGAGCCTGCCCAGATCCTCGACATGGCGCAGTGCATAGCCCATGCATACGAAGTCGAAGGTCGCATCCGCGCATGGCAGGGCTTCGCCCGTGCCTTCCAGCAAAGTCACCGGGTTGCGTTTCCGGTTCTCGGCCAACATTCCCACGCTGGGATCCACACCCGTCACCTGTGCGGGATCCACTCCGAGTTCCAGCGCGGCCTTGATCATCAATCCCGTGCCGCTCGCCACGTCCAGCAACCGCATCCCGCTCGTCAACCCGGCCCGCCGCAAGGCGTCCCGGCGATAAATCTGATCCTGCCCGAACGACATCATGCTGCTTACCCAGTCGTAATCCGGTGCCGCCTCATCGAACAGTCCATTGACAAAATTCTGGCGCGACGCCGGTGTCGGATAAAACTCGGAGAGCGGACGATGCGGCGAGAGCGGCTTCGCCAGCAAATCTGTTCGCGGTTGTTCATTCATTCACTCACTTACCTTGCCAACCGGTTCAAGGAAGTCAAACGCGTTTGGGGTAGTCCCCTAATTTGAAATTCATTTCCATAATGTCTTGTAGGCCACAAATCCGGCCACCAACACAATAAAGCCTACCACCGGCCAAGTCAGATGAATAACTGTTCCGCCCGCATAATCCACATATTGGGCGTGTTGATTATATTTGTTATCATCTTCCGCTCATTTTTTTGATTTGATACGAGACGCTAACCTTACGGAAAGCGTTGCTTTCGACAGCACGGAGGGGTAAATAATACGACACAATTTGCCACGACAAACAGCCTCGGATTTGTTGCTGAAGGAAAGAACATCGGAGCCGGCGAAACTATACAGGGTTGGGTTTTTGTAAAAATTCCAAGAGATAAGTGGCCTGTCAGATGGAGATTGAGGATCAAAGATTCGGCAAAAGAAATTTCCACGCCCACTTTGAATTGGGCTGATTGTAGCTCTGATTATTTTTCTGTCCAAACTCAGAGGGGGGGATTGAGGGTTTTGGATACGCATTAAGATATATCGCATATTCCTTTAATTCAGTGATTTCAAATTAAGGCACTGCCATAAATTCGCATGGAAAACAGCAATCCTAATAACCATCAAAGAAATTGTCCCGGTTTCGCGAAAGCCGTTCATTCGCAGTGCCGAAAATTTTCGCAAAGTGCCAGCAGATCGTCCGGCACCATGGCATGGTCACCCTGCATTCAGCCTGAAACGCGCAGCCAGCGCAGGTGCGCCACGCTGACGGCCGCGCCCAGACCGGCACCCGCAAGCACATCGAGCGCGACATGCTGGCGGATGGCGACCGTGGAATAAAAAATGCCCAGACACCACAGCCAGTTGAACGCGCGTACACCGCGCCCGGCACCCATCTGCCGCAACAGGCGGCCGAGCCAGACGGCGGTGAACATGGCAAACGCCACATGCAGGGAGGGACAGGCGTTGCCCGAGGCATCCACCGACTTGAGAAACGCAAACGCCGGACGCCGGGACCAGTCGGCGTCGGACCAATACACGGTCGTCGGCCACAGGAGAAATATCCCCAACCCGATGACACTGATCACGGCGGCGGCCAGAGCATAGGACACGAGTTCGCGACGATCAACCAGCAGCGCGGGCACCAGTGTCACATAAAACCACAACGACAAATAGAGCGGCAGGGCTTCCGGCCGGAAACTGATCAGCCGGTCAACCGCAGTGATGGGCATGGTGGTGACAGGGAAAAGGGGGTGATGAAGCACCCAGAAATAGGCGGCAAAAAACAAAGCCATGCCAAGGGTCGTGCCAATCATCTTGGCCGGCCACCAGGTGAGACCACGAATCCAAGCCTGGTGAAGCCAGCCGGTCCCAGATGCGCACTTGTGCGGCAAATCCATAAATCAAGGGTGCAACAACCGGTGTGATCAGGAAACAAAAAGCCGGAGCGAGATGAACCGGCTTCAATCCGGCACCATTTTCCGCAAATCCTCCGGCAGCCACCAGCGCAGCAGCGGGCCGCACATGACGGTGGTCAGCAGCGCCATGATGACGAGCATGGTGAACAATTCCGGCGTGAGCAGTTTCAAATCCAGGCCGACGTTGATGGCGATGAGTCCCATGAGCGCGCGCGTGTTCATCAGCGCGGCGATGGACGCGGCGACGCGCGGCGGCTGGCCGGTGAGCCGCGCGCCCAAATAACAACCGCCCAGTTTGCCGGCCACGGCGGCGAGCAGCACCAGCCCGCACGCGAGCCACGCCATCGGCGTTTGCAGCGAACCGATCCTGGTGTTCAACCCGGTGTTCGTAAAAAAAATCGGCACGAACGCGACCATCACCACGCCGGAAAAACGGTCGCGCCACGCCTTCACCAAAGCCGGTTCCTGATGCAGGCACGTTCCAAATAAAAATGCGCCGAAGATGACAAAAATTCCGAGGTAATGCGTGATGAGGCTGCTCGCAAAAAGCGCGATGAGCAGCAGCGCGAGAAATGAATTGGGCATTCCTCTTTCATGCGGGTTGGGAACCTGGTTGCGCCAGATTTTCAACAGCCACGGACCGACAATCTTTTGCAGCAATCCGAAAAAGACCACGATGCCGCCGATTTGCAGCGAGAGATGCCACGCCTTAAAATTATTGGTCGCCAGCACGGTCGCGATGCCCAGAAAAATCCAGCCAACGACATCGTCAATCGCCGCCGTGCTGATGGCCATCGCGCCGACGGCGGTGCGTTCCAATTTCATTTCGAGCAGAATGCGGCCCATGATCGGCAATGCAGAAATGGAAAGCGCCACGCACAAAAAAAGCTCAAAACCAAACCACGGCGTTTCCGGCGCAAAATTTTTGTGCAGCCACGGACCAATCACCAGCCCGCACAAAACGGGCGCGGCCATCCCGAAAAATGAAACGACGGTGATCGTTTTTGAACGCGAGCGCAGGTGGCTGTAATCAAATTCCATCCCGACCTGGAACAGCAGAAAAACCAGGCCGAGCTTGCCGAGCAGTTGCATGGAAGTTTGAGTTGACGCCGGAAACAGCACCGGCCAGCCGGCCGGCCAAATCAACCCGAGCGCGGACGGGCCGAGCAAAATCCCCGCCGCGATCTCGCCGACCGGCAGCGCGTGGCCGAATTTTTTCCCGAGCCGCCCGAACGCCCACGCGGCGGCGATGATGATGATCCACTGGATCAAAACGAGTGTCAAATGTCCCTCAACCGCTTCTGGATTCATAAAAAAGGCCGCTCTCGAATAAGTGGCGCGGCGTGGCAAAGCAAGTTCAAACGCGCGCCGCAAATTGGTTCCGCCATCCGGCGCGGGAAATTTTTCCACGCGCGTTCGTCGAAAGTGAATCAACGAAATGCCATTCGCGCGGCACCTGCCACGCCGGCAGTGTTTGCAGCAGGAAATTTTTCAATTCGGATTCCGTCGCGCCCGAAGCGACGACCGCGACAATGATTTCCGTCCGCTCCGCCTCGCGGCCGGGCGTGCCAAAAACCAGACACTCGCGCACCTGCGGATGAACAAGCAGCGCGCACTCGACGGTTTCCGGCGAGAGCTTGCGCCCGGCGATGTTGATTTGATCGCCCAGCCGCCCGCGCAAAAAGACGGAGCCGTCGCTCAATTCCACCAGGTCGCTCGTCTGAAAAACTCCGCCGCTGAGCAAATCCGATTTTTCCGGCCAGTAGGTTTCGGCCACGGCACGGCTGCGAACGACCAGACAGCCATCCTCGTTAAGCGACAAATTCACATTATTCATCGGCCGGCCAACGAACGCAGTCCTGGTGCGCGGCGTTTCGCTGGCGTCGTAAGCCATGCCGCCGCATTCGGAGGAACCAAGAAAATTATGGATTTTGAGGACGTGCGATTCAAAAATTTCCTGTTCCAGATTCAACGGCAAGGGCGCACCGGCAGAAATTGCCAGCCGCACGTTTTGCGGAATCGCTCCGGCCTCGTGCCATGCGCGCCACATGGCAGGCACAGCGGGCAGGGTGATGGCGGACTTACTTTCCGCTGCCCGCCGGATGATTTCCGGCAGCGGTGCCGGCGCAAGCATCAGCGGAATCCCGTGAAGCAGCAGCGGCAGGACCAGATTGGAAAAGCCATAGGAATGCGCCATGGAAATGACGCCGAGGTTCGGCCAGTCCGGCCGCAAGCCCATCGTGGCGATGATGTTTTCTGCGTCCGCCATGAGTTGATCCGCCGTGAAGGCGACCAGACGTGCGGCTCCGCCGGTGGCCGAGGTGGATTTGAGATGGATGCAGTGGGCCGGCGGCGAGGAGATTTCCGGCGGCGATTGTCCGGCTTCGAGCGGGGAGACAATTTTATTTGTGCGCCATGCCGCAAGCAGTTCCAAAATAAATTTCGGCGAATGACTTTGCGGGAAGACGGTGCCGGCCGGGCCGGCTTTTTCTTTTTCACCAGCGATGAAAAGTTCTCCGAACGACCAGTTTCTGCCGGAAGCCAGATCGCTCAAGGCAATTGCATCCCGCCGTTCCGCCGAAATTTTCCGCCAGCGTTCGTAAAGCATTGTCAGTTTGGTAGCGCAGCCTTAACCTGTTTCCAAGCGCTATTTAATCATGCCACCGAATTTGATGCCCGACCGGACCGCGACGGAAGTTTCCCGCTCCCCGCGCCGCTTCGATTTCATGCGCGACAGTTTTGCCTTCATCAACGAACTGGTCTGGGCCTATGACAACGACCCGGCCAGGGGCAAAATGACTTTTGGGCGGCGCGATCCAAAACCGGATTATGCCCACCGTTGTTTTGCCCTCGCGCGCGTGGCGCGGCAGTTTTTTTACCACGCGTGGTTTGCCGCAGATCAAACGGTTTCGACCGCTGAAATTTACCGGCAACGGATCCGCGCCGTGATGTCCCGCAATCCGCGGATACCCTGCAGAACCGAAGAACAAATCGTCATTCCCGGCTTCGCGGGTTTGCGCGAGTTCAGCCGGGCGCAGGAAAGACTTTTGAAGACCGAGTGTGGCGGCGCGTGGCGCTCGTATTTTTTGCGAAGTCATTGGCGGATGATCTTACCGTTTTCCCGGGCGCACCAGACGCGCACCGCCGGGACATTGGCCGCCGCGCTCAAACAAAATCATCTGCCAATTGTTCATCTGGTAAAATTTCCGGCGCTGACCATCAATCATTGCATCGTTTTGTTCGGCGTGACGGAAACTGGACACGGCTGGGAATTTGAATCCTACGACCCGAACAATTCCGAAAGTCCCGAGCGGCTCACGTTTGACCGGGCGTCACAAACTTTCTTTCTTTCAGCAAATGACTGCTGGCCCGGCGGCGAACTGAACGTCAGTCACATCTGCCGCTCATGGTTTTTCTGACCGGCCGGGTTTTGCCTTGGCCGCCAGAACAACGGGCCAAAAAAACTCAAACCGCAGAGATTGATGCCGCAGATATAGCCGATTTTGTAAGGGCGCCCCGAATTATCCGACGCAAAAATTTCCACATCCTGACCGAGGAGCAAGCTCGGCAGCGCGAGCGGCATCAGCGCCCCGTGCAACATGCCGTAGCCAAAACCAAAGGTTGTGTTTTTTGGAAAGGCCCGAGTAAACGACCAGCCGTAAAACCAGCCGATCAGTGCGGAGACGATCAAAAATGCGGCAATTTTTTTGAGCCAGAACTTCCGGCGCGCGACCGGGATTCGTGGATGATCTGAGCTTGACGACATTTCAACCACAGCATGATTTTCCACGGCGGTTACGCAAGCCGAATTTCAAAAAATGAAATTGGATATGTGTGCCCCGCAAACTTCACCCTTGAAAAGAGCATCCCAGAAACGCAGGCTTGACAGCGCCGGGTTGCAAGTCAGGTTTCTTGAACGGATGGCGACACAAACTAAAAACTGGTTCAAAGGCGTTTTCCAAACCGTGGCATTCTTTGGTGCGTATTTTATGTTTGCAGTGATCGGTTCGCTGGTCAGCGTCATTTGCCTGGTGCCCGCGATATTATTTTGCAAAGTTCGCGCCCGTTTTTTTGGCCAAAAGCTGATTCACTATTTATTCAGGTTTTTCGTGGGATTTTTGCACGCGTTTGGGCTGGTGGAACTGGAAGCGGGCGAGTTGTCCGGACTGTGTGAGGGTGACGGGTTGATCGTGGCGGCGAATCATCCCTGTCTGCTGGACGCGGTGCTGATGGTTTCGCAAATGCCGCAGACGGTCTGCCTGATGAAGGGGAGTCTGGCGCGGAATATTATTTTCTCAGGAACGGCGCGGCTGGCCGGATATGTCCATAACAAATCCAGTTTGGGCCTCGTTAAAAAATGTGAGGAGCGGCTGAAAGAGGGGGCGAATCTGCTCGTGTTTCCCGAAGGCACGCGAACTGTGGGCGGGAAATTGTTGCCTTTCAAAATGGGGTTTGCACTGGTCGCAGTTTTAACCCGGTCGCCGGTGCAAACCATTTTCATCACGGCGGAGAGCAACTATCTGGGCAAAGGCTGGCCGCTTTTTAAAAGACCGGCCTTTCCCCTGCGTTATTCTCTGCGGCTGGGCCGGCGGTTTCAACCGGAACCGGGAGTAGATGCGAAAGCATTTGGCAGCGCGGTGGAAAATTATTTCCGGGAAAGACTCTTGCAATCCGGGGAGAAAAACCCATCCGCGACCCAAATAAAATGACGCCAAGCCAAACGCATCTGGTCATCATTCCCAGTTACAATACGGGAAGCAAACTGGCCGAAACGGTGAACCAAGCCCTGGCCTGCTGGCAGCCCGTGTGGGTCGTGATGGATGGCAGCACGGATGGCAGCGCGGCGGCCCTGGCAAAAATATGCGGGCCGGAAAATGGGCTGCGGATTTTGTCTTTGGCACGCAATTCCGGCAAGGGCGCGGCCGTGTTGCACGCGTTGCATGAGGCCAGCCGGGAGGGTTTCACCCACGCGCTGGTGTTGGACGCGGACGGCCAGCATTCGGCGGCTGATATTTCCCGGTTCATGCAGGCATCGCAGAAAAATCCCGCCGCCATGATTTTGGGCGTGCCACAATTTGCCGCTGACGCGCCGGCGTCGCGCCGCCACGGCCGGCGCGTGGGAAATTGGTGGGCCAACCTGGAAACGTTCTGGGGCGGAATCGAGGATTCGCTTTTCGGTTTCCGGGTTTATCCCATCCAGGAATCGGTGCACATCCTGCAAGGCACGCGCGGCGCGCGACGTTTTGATTTCGATACAGAACTGGCCGTGCGGCTTTTTTGGGCGGGCGTGCCGCCAATCAATCTTTCCACGCCGGTCCAGTATTTCAAACCGGCGGAAGGCGGAACCTCGCACTTCCATTATCTCCGGGACAATCTGCTGCTCATCCGGCGTCACACGCTTTTGGTGCTGGAAATGTTGCCGCAAATGAGACGAATCTGGCAGTTGCGGCAGCGGGCGCGGCAAACGGGCAGACCGCCGGTTTCCAAATAAAAAATACCCAAAATACAATTCGCTTAGTCCTCAATGCTGGTGACTTTGTCGTTTTCAAAGTGAACAACAAAAGTCCCGAAAAGATTATGCCAATAACGCCATTGATTGCCTTTCAAAGTCGGTGTCTGATGCTTCGGTGGATAACCCAAAGCGGCGATAACGGCGTCCTTGCTCATGCTAGGTTCCACCTCGCCCGCCTCAATGCTGTTTTTTTCTTTCGCGCTGAAGCGCGAAAGATCCACGGGGGTCTTGCCAAAAGTCCGGTGAAAAATACCATTGATATTTTCGCCGGAATATTTTTCGACGTTTTCAATTTTTAACTTCGTATCGTCCGGAATAATGACATCAATTTCCTTCTTGTTCGCCTTAACAAATGTGACTTCCGTGTTGATCGGCACAAAAACGCCTTTCCGATAATTGGTCGTGCGATGAACGTTGTCCTCGTAAAACAAACTGAATTGGGTGTAAAGTTTGTCTCCTTTGACCGCCGAAATGGCGTTGGTGTCTGCTGCTATCAATGGCTGCGAGGGCGCAAGAAAAATTCCGTACGCTGCCGTGAGCGCAAAAACAAACGGCTTTGAAAAGTTTTTCATATCTGGAAGGTTTTTCACAACTGGATGCTATGTCAATTCAAAAGCAAATAGACGCGGCCATCGTCCACGCGCCCGGATCTGCCCTGACCGGGGCTGGCCGTTATTTCTTCACCCGCCGCCGGTTTGCCTTGGTTCTTATCCTGACCGTGGGAGTGACCACGCCCGTCCTGCTGGCGCTCAATTGGAATCACAAGCTGTTTTTTATCACTTTGGAACTGGCCACGAAATTACTGATTGTATATCCGGCGATTCGCGCCAATTGCCGCTGGTTTGGTCCGGTCGTCACCCGCTTTCGCACACGGAACAAAGCCGTCTGGTTGACCATTGATGATGGGCCGCATCCCGAAGACACACCACAGTTGCTAAAGCTGTTGAAGAAACATAACGCGCGGGCGACTTTTTTTGTGATCGGACAGCAAGTCCAAAAATATCCCGAACTGGCACGGGCGATTTTACGCGAAGGTCACACACTGGCCAATCATACCCAGACCCATCCGGTTTTGCTTTTCTGGAGTTTTCTTGAAACCCGGCTGACGCGGGAAGTGGATGAATGCAATCAGGCATTGCGCGAAGCCACCGGTGAAACGCCCCGCTGGTTTCGCGCCCCGGTAGGCATGGCCAATCTGTTTCTACATTTTTTACTCTGCGACCGGAACATGAAACTCATCGGCTGGTCGGCGCGTGGATTTGACGGGCTGTTTCACAACACCGAAGCCATGGCCAATCGGATTCACAAATCAATTCAACCAGGGGCGATCATCCTGTTGCACGAGGGCCGGCGCAATCGGCAGGGGTGGCCGACCAATTTTATTCTGTCCGAAACCGTTTTGACCCGGCTGACGGCGGAAGGCTACATTTTCATTGTGCCCGATGAAGAAGATTTTCTCTAAACCAGACCATGCGCGAAACGAGACGGCTTGGATTTGAAAACGGCTTTTGAGACTGGAGCTTGAGTTTAGTCCGTGTTTCTCATAATTGACACCATGTTTTTGAGTCATCGCTCCGCCCAGACAGAATATTTTGATTTGCCCGACCGCACGGAGGCGGAGATCGCCGCTTCATTTCGGGATCTCAACCGCGTCAACTCACTCTTTCGCTTCTCGCATCCATTCGAAACGGTATTACCTCAATGGCTTGGCAAGATGAATTGTCAACGACTGAACATTCTCGATGTGGGTGCGGGCACCGGGCTGCTCGGCAAAACATTGACGGAATGGGCCCGGCGACAGGGCTGGCACTGGCGTTTCACCAATCTGGATACAAACCCGGTCGCACTGAAAATCGGCGGCCTGCCGGATAGCGTGGTGGGTTCGGCACTGCAATTGCCCTTCGCCGACGGCAGCTTCGATCTCATCGTCGCCTCGCAAATGACCCATCACTTGACGGACGAACAAGTCGTGACGCACTGGCGCGAGGCCTGGCGGGTGACGCGCGATGCCATTTTCATCTGTGATCTGCACCGCAACGTCATGCTCTACGCGCTGGTCTGGCTGACGCTACACTTGATGTGCGCGAATCCAACCGTGCAGGAAGATGGTTTGATTTCGGTGCGGCGCGGTTTTCGCCGGAGCGAATGGCGCGATCTGGCGGCCCGGGCGGGAATTCCCGAGGCCGGCGTATGGCGATATCACGGCGCGCGTATTGTATTGCAGGCCCGGAAAAAAAACTCCTCGAGCCAGCCGTCCGCAGGTTAAGTCGGTTTATGGTTCGGCAATGAGGTGTTTACCCCAGTGGTTGCATCAGGCCGTTCCACCTAATATCATTCGCCAGTGGCAAGTCATGGATATTTTCCAACGGAGTCGGAACTCGCTTTGAACGGCGCGGCACAAACCATCCTGCATGAACGTGCCGCGTCCGCAACGAGAAATCAGTTCGGTAAAAAAGTTTTTGTGCGCGCCGTCGTCGAAGTCTCAAATTTCTGCCGCGAAAACTGCGCCTACTGCGGGATGCGCCGCGGTAATCGCAGCCTCGCGCGTTATCGCGCGCAGGCGGACCAAATTGCCGAACTGCTGATTGAGCATCGCCCAGCCAGCGTCACGGACGTGAACATCCAGACCGGCGAAGACCCCGTCGCGGTGCGCGAAGTCGTGCTGCCGCTCATCGAAACCTTACGGCGGAAAACTTCGCTCGGCATCAGCGTTTGCCTGGGAACATTGTCGCCGGAACTTTACACCGAACTGAAATCCGCCGGCGCGAGCATTTTCATCATGAAGTTTGAGACCGGCGATGCGGCGCAATACGAGCAGCTCGAAGCACCCGGCACTTTGGCCGAACGGTTGCGGCATATCCGACTGCTTGCGGAAAACAATTGGAATGTCAGTTCGGGGTTTATCGCCGGATTGCCGGGACAACCGCCGCGCGATTTGCTGAAAAATATTGAACTGGCGCGTTCGTTGCCGTTAAGCGGTTGTAGCGTCAGCCCGTTCATTCCCGGCGAGGATACGCCGCTGGCCAAAAAACCGACGGCGAATTCCGACTGGACTCTTAATTGCGTGAGCGCATTGCGGCTGATGCGGCCGGACTGGGTGATTCCAGCCGTCAGCGCGTTCAACCTCGCCGCGCAGGATGGCTACCAGCGCGGCTTGCGCGCAGGCGCGAATCTGGTCACGATGAATCTGACGCCGACCGATGTGCGCGGGGATTACGTCATCTACAAGCGCGACCGCTTCATCATGACCGAAGCGCGCGTGCTGGCAGCGATTTCAGCGGAAGGACTCACCCCGTCGAAACAGGGACTCGCGGATTTTTACCGGAGCAAAGCGGTCAATGGCGTTGCGACTGGAAAATTTTCCGAAACCGCAGTTCAAGCATGAGGCGTGTGTGCTGTTTCCTCCGCCAAAATCTTCCGTCACCGCAGAACCCAATCGCGTCGTCGTCACCGGCGCGGGTGTCATTACTGCGCTTGGCCTCGGCTGGCGGGTCAACGCTGAAGGATTTCGTGCTGGACGCCGCGCTTTTCGTCCCGTGACGTTGTTCGATGTTTCGCGGCAACGCGCCAAAATCGCGGCGGAAATTGACTTGCCGCCCGAACTTCCGCAGACAAAACTTTCCGCGAACACCACGCGTCGGCTGGATCGCGCCACCCGGATGCTGTTGCACGCCGCCCATGAAGCGTGGACGCAGGCCGGTTGGAAGCCGACGGAAGATTTGCCCGTGGTTCTCGGCACGACCAGCGGCGAAATGTCGTTGGGCGAAACTTTTTTGCAACAAGCCCTCGCATCACCGCTCCTGAAGCGGCGACAGGCGGCGCGAGTCCTGCATTATCAGGTGCAGCAGCAGGGACTCAATTTGTGCAGCGCCTTTGGTTTTCAAGGTTCGCTGACAAACATTTCCAATGCCTGCGCCTCCGGCGCGAACGCTATCGGTCATGCGTGGGAAATGTTGCGGAGCGGGCGCGCGGAAAAAGTTTTGACCGGCGGCTACGACACGTTGTGCCAGTTGACGTTTGCCGGATTCGATTCGCTTCAGGCGCTTTCACCGACACCGTGCCGTCCGTTTGACGCGCAGCGCGACGGTCTTACGCTCGGCGAAGGCGCGGCCATCCTGACTCTGGAAACGCTGGCGCATGCACAAAAGCGCGGCGCGGAAATTCTTGGGGAAATCACCGGTTACAGCATGGCGACCGACACACATCACCTCACGCAACCGCATCCCGAAGGCAAGGCGGCTTTGACTGCGATGACCGCCGCGTGTGCGCGGGCCAACATTTCACCGGCGCAAATTGATTACGTCAATGCGCACGGCACGGCCACGCCGCACAACGACGCAACGGAAGCCGCCGCCATCAACCGCTGGGCGGGTGAACGCGCAAAAACTTTGCGGGTCAGTTCCACGAAGGCCGCCATCGGCCATTTGCTTGGGGGGGCGGGTGCGGTTGAAGCGGTTGTTTGTCTCATGGCCTTGCGCGGTCAATGGCTGCCGCCACAAACCGCCATTGGCATGACCGATCCAGCCTGCCGTTTCCAAATTGTGCGTGAACCGGCGGATGCAAAAATTGAAACGGCGCTCTCGAATTCGTTCGGCTTCGGCGGCGCGAATGCCACGCTCATTTTTCGGAGGTGGCCGTGAGCCGGATTTTTGTTTGCGGCCTCGGGGCGGTTTCACCGGCAGGCTGGGGTGTTTCGCCGTTACTTTCCGCTTTGTTCAGCTGCGAACCAATTCTCACGCAAACTCTGGCGCGTCCGGGTTGGGAAAAGCCTTTGCACATCCGCACCGTTCCGCCGCCGGAAATGCGTCCGGTTTTTTTTGCGCATCCGCGTTTGCGGCGTGCGAGTGTCATCACGCAGCATACCGTGGCCGCCGCGCTCGAAGCGTTGGGCGATAATATCGCGCAAGTCCAGTCCGGCGCGTTGCGGCTCGGCCTCGTGGTCTGCACTATGGCTGGCAGCGTCGCTTATTCACGACGGTTTTATGAAGAGGTTTTGCACGAACCCGCGACGGCCAGCCCACTGCTTTTTCCCGAAACAGTTTTCAACGCTCCGGCCAGCCACCTTGCAGCGTATCTTGGCACGAACGGAAACGGCTACACCCTCGTGGGCGACGACGGAACTTTTCTGCAAGGATTGGCGGTTGCGGCGGACTGGCTTCTGAATGACGATGCGGATGGCGTGGTTGTCGTCGGTGCGGAGGAAATAGACTGGGTGGTTTCCGAGGCGATGAAATTATTCCAGCGCGACGCAATTCACAGTGCCGGTGCTGGCGCAATTTATTTTCGGAAGGAAAAAACTTCCGGTACTGGCGCGGAACTGGCGGGGATTACGGATGCTTTTTTATTCACGCAAAACCAAAACCGAACAGACGCCGCGCGAAAAATGCGGCGGCAGTTGCCACCATGCAAGCCGGACGAATTACTGTGCGTGAGCGCGCAACAAAATCCCCGGACGGCGGCTGCGGAAAATTTAGCGTGGCGCGACTGGTCTGGCAGTCGGCTCGCGCCGAAGACGGTTCTCGGCGAGGCGTTCGCGGCATCGGTCGCGTGGCAGTGTGTCGCCGCTTGTGAGGCGATTGCGCGCGGCCGTTTTTCCGCCGTGAATGTGAGCGTGGTGGGCGCGAACCAGCAGGCGATCGGTGCGCATTTTCTGGCTTGCACGCAGAAGGTTTAAGTCACAGGCTTGGCAATCAAAAAAACGGCGGCAGATTTTATTTTTAATGAACCATTCAACGGAACTCAAGGCACAGGTCAAACAGATGCTGGTCGAAAACCTCATGCTCAAAATCAGCGCGGTGGAAATCGGGGATGACCAGCCGTTGTTCGGGCCGGGCAGTCTGGGATTGGATTCGGTGGATGCACTGCAACTGGTCGTCGCCTTGGAAAAAAACTACCAACTGAAGCTTTCCGACATAGAAGTTGCAAGGAAGATGATGCAAACCGTCAACACCATTGCCGCAGCAATTCAGGAACACCAATCTCTGCCCAAATAGCACCTGTTCCATAGCGCACTGAACTGATGCCCTGACATAGAAGTTTTGCCTCGTTCAGCCTTGATATTGTTCGTCGCTGACCTTTTCCATCCAGTCAACCGCTTTGCCGTCGAGCTGTTCCTGGATGGCGATGTGGGTCATGGCCGTGGTTGCCGTGGCGCCGTGCCAATGCTTTTCACCCGGCGCGAACTGAATCACATCACCCGGACGAATTTCTTCGATCGGGCCGCCCCAGTGTTGCACGCGTCCGCAGCCAGCGGTCACGATCAGGGTCTGACCTAGCGGGTGGGTGTGCCATGCTGTTCGAGCGCCCGGTTCAAAAGTGACACTGTTGCCAGCCGCGCGAGCCGACTTCTTTGCCTGAAACAGCGGGTCAATCCGCACCGTGCCGGTGAACCAGTCAGCCGGGCCTTTGTTGGAAGGTTGTGAGCCGCTTCGTTTGATTTCCATATTTAATTTCCTTTGCTTGATGGTAGCAGTTTCATGTCTCTTTCAGCGACCAGTCATTTGCTCCAGCTTCTCCGGATATCGCGCACCTTGCACTGTGATCTTTGAAGCGGCGCTTTCGATTTCACGAAGGTCATCCGGCGTCAGTTCGACTGCTATTGCCCCAATGTTCTCATCCAAACGATGCAGCTTCGTTGTGCCAGGGATTGGAACAATCCACGGCTTCTGAGCCAGCAACCACGCCAGCGCGATTTGAGCGGGTGTCGCCTTCTTCCGCCGGGCGATGCTGCCGAGCAGGTCAATCAAGGCCTGATTCGCCTTCATCGCCTCCGGCGTGAAACGCGGAAGGGTGCTGCGGAAGTCGGTGCTGTCGAGTTTGGTGTTCTCGTTCATCGCGCCTGTGAGAAACCCCTTGCCCAATGGACTGTAGGGCACAAAGCCGATGCCGAGTTCTTCGAGAGTCGGTATCACCTCCTTCTCCGGGGTTCTCGTCCACAACGAATATTCGCTTTGGAGGGCAGTGACCGGCTGAACCGCGTGAGCACGGCGAATCGTCTGCACTCCGGCTTCGGAAAGGCCGAAATGCTTCACCTTGCCTTGCTGAATCAGTTCTTTCACCGCCCCCGCCACGTCTTCGATGGGCACGTTCAGGTCAATCCGATGCTGATAGAGCAAATCAATGACACCCACCTTGAGCCGCTTGAGCGAGCCTTCGACGGCCTGCTTGATGTGCGCGGGCTGACTGTTCAAGCCCGCCGCACCCGGTCGCCTATCGCTGCCACTCAGGTCGAACCCGAATTTGGTGGCGATCACCACTTGCTTGCGGAACGGAGCGAAGGCTTCGCCCACGAGTTCCTCGTTTGTGAAGGGGCCATACACTTCAGCGGTATCAAAGAACGTGACCCCGCGTTCCACGGCTGCCCGAAGAAGTGCGGTCATCTCCTGCTTATCTTTGGGCGGCCCGTAGGAAAAGCTCATTCCCATGCAGCCCAGCCCGATGGCCGAGACTTCCAGATTACTTTTTCCAAGTTTGCGCTTTTGCATTTTTGAATCCTTTTTTATTTTTTAATTCAATGTTCGAGGAAGACCTTACTCCAAGTCAGCGCGCTTGAGCAAAACGCCTTTATGTCCTGTAAAGGAAGTCGGCAGAATCTTTTTTTTCTTAATCTGGCTGCTCACAATTTGAACGTGATAGCCGAAATTTTTCGTCGTGGAAAGCTTTAGAACCAACTGTCCTTGATTCGACTCCTCACCCCGACCCGCTCCTCGTTCGGCAAGGAGAGGGGGAATTATTTTGTGGGACATTTTCCCGGCGTAGTCCGATTGCATCGGCCAACACCGGGCTAATTTCCGTTACGCCTTCAGCGTATATGAATTCGCGTCAATCCGTGAAATTCGTGTCAAAAAGTTTTCGCGTGGTTCGCGGTTCACCTCATCCGGCCTGCGGCCACCTTCCTCATCCGATGCGGAGAAGGGAATCAACGCTGCTGACGGTAATCGCTCGGGGAAAGTCCCGTTTCCCGCCGGAAGAGTTGTGCGAAATGGCTGGGATTGGCGTAGCCGACGTCAAGGGCGATTTCCATCACGCGCTTTACATTTTACAATATTCAGATGCTGCGCCGGTGTCACCACGCGCGGCAAGACAAATTTAAGCTCGGCCTTAATACACTTTTAATCGCCGGTTAACCCGGCATTGAATTACGGTTTTTCCATCCGCCAAAAGGGTGCGTGATTCGTGTATTCAAAATTCCTGGAACTTGGAACTCTCACAAACCGGACAACATTCACCCCGCTTTTACAGCCTTCGGGCGAATCTTTTTCCAGAGCCAGCCGAGTGGATCATAGTATTCATCCACGACGCGTTCCTTCAACGGAATGATGGCATTGTCAGTAATCGTGATGTGTTCGGGACAGACTTTCGAGCAGCACTTGGTGATGTTGCAAAAGCCGATGCCGTGCGCCTGTTTCAATTCCGGCAGACGGTTTTCCGTGTCGAGCGGGTGCATCTCCAGCGCGGCGGTATAGACTAGAAAACGCGGGCCGATGAATTCGTCGTGCTTGTGATGGTCGCGCAAAACGTGGCAGACATCCTGACAGAGAAAACATTCGATGCACTTGCGGAATTCCTGCACGCGATCCACATCTTCCTGTTGCATCCGCCACGTGCCGTCCGGCGCGTCCGGCACGCGCGGCTTGAAGGGTTTGATTTTTTCCTTAACGCGAAAGTTCCACGAAACATCCGTCGTCAGATCGCGTATGCTCGGAAACGCGCGCATCGGCTCGATGGTGATCGGCTTGCCGGCCGGCAACGTGTCCATGCGTGTCATGCACATAAGCTTCGGGATGCCGTTGATTTCCGCCGAGCAGGAGCCGCACTTGCCGGCCTTGCAATTCCAGCGGCAGGCAAGGTCGTTCGCCTGCGTCGCCTGAATTTTATGGACGACGTCGAGCACGACGAGACCTTCGGTGATCTCCGTGGTGTAATCCACAAATTTGCCGCCGTTCGCGTCGCCACGCCAGATTCTAAAAGTGACGGGCTGGTTCATTTCATCTCCTCGATGACTTGTTTCAAATGTTCCGGCAAAGCGGGGATCGGCGCCCGCCGCAGTTTCATCGAACCATCCGCCGCCTTGGAAATCACGTTGTTGTATTTGGCCGCCGCCGGGTCTTTGTCCGGGAAATCTTCGCGGAAGTGTCCGCCGCGGCTTTCCTTGCGGTCAATTGCCGAGATGGTGATGGCCTCGGAAATCGTCAGCAGATGTTTCAAATCAATCGCCGTGTGCCAGCCGGGGTTGTATTCGCGGTGGCCATGAACCGCGACCCTGGCGGCACGTTCCTTGAGTTTGCCGATACCGTCGAGCGCGCGCGCCATTTCATTTTCGAGCCGCACGATGCCGACGAGTTCCTGCATCATGTTCTGCAAATCATATTGCACCTGATACGGTCCCTGGACGCCACTGCCAGCGGCGCGATCAAAAGGTTCAAGCGCTTCGCGCGCGGCGGTTTCCACTTCTGCGTCGTTGATTTTTCCGGCGGAATGTTCCCGCGCAAATTTCGCGGCAAATTCGCCCGCGCGTTTGCCGAACACGAGCAGGTCGGAGAGTGAATTTCCGCCGAGCCGGTTCGCGCCGTGCAATCCGGCGGCACATTCACCCGCTGCGAAAAGTCCGGGAACATTAGTCGCCTGCGTGTCCCCGTCCACCCGGATACCGCCCATTGCGTAATGGGTGGTCGGACCGACTTCCATCGGTTCCAAGGTGATGTCGAGATTCGCCAGTTGCATGAACTGGTGATACATGGACGGCAGTTTCTTTTTGATGTGCGCCGCCGCGTTCGGAATTTTTTCCTTGATCCACGAAATATCGAGAAACACGCCGCCGTGCGGGCTGCCGCGACCGGCCTTCACTTCGCGATTGATGCAGCGCGCCACGTGGTCACGCGTCAACAGTTCCGGCGGACGTTTCGCATTTTTGTCGTTCTGCGTGTAACGCCAGCCCTCTTCAGGGTCGGTCGAAGTCTGCGATTTGTAATTATCAGGAATGTCGTCATACATGAAGCGCCTGCCATCCTTGTTGCGCAACACGCCGCCTTCGCCGCGCACGCTTTCAGTGACCAAAATCCCCATGACGCTCGGCGGCCAAATCATGCCGGTCGGATGAAATTGGATGAATTCCATGTCCAGCAATTCCGCGCCCGCGTGATACGCCAGCGACACGCCGTCGCCGGTGCCTTCCCAGGAATTGCTGGTGACTTTGTAGGCGCGACCCAAACCGCCGGTGCAAACGACAACGGCCTTCGCCTTGAAAATGTGGAAACGTCCGCGCTCCCGGTCGTAACCAAATGCACCCGCGACCCGATCCCCGTCTTTCAGCAAGGCAACAATCGTGTATTCCATGTGAACCGTGATGCCCTGATGAATGCCGTGATCCTGCAACGTGCGGATCATCTCCAATCCCGTGCGGTCACCGACGTGGGCGAGACGCGGATAACGATGACCGCCGAAATTACGTTGCGAAATTTTCCCTTCCTTCGTTCGGTCGAACACCGCGCCCCACGCTTCGAGTTCGTGAACGCGCGCGGGCGCTTCCAACGCGTGCAACTCGGCCATGCGCCAGTTGTTGATGTATTGGCCGCCGCGCATCGTATCGGCGAAATGGACTTTCCAATTGTCGCGGTCGTCCACATTGCCCATCGCCGCCGCCATGCCGCCTTCAGCCATGACCGTGTGTGCCTTGCCGAGCAGCGATTTGCAGATCAGCCCGACCTTGACGCCCGCCGCCGAGGCTTCAATGGCCGCGCGCAATCCCGCTCCGCCCGCGCCGATGACCAGCACATCGTATTCGTGAGTTTCGTAGTTGGTTGCCACGGGAAATTTTATTGGATCAGAAAATTCTCACGTCATGCCAGATGCCCATCGAGCAAAGCCGGATGTAAAGATCGGTAAACCCGACCCAGAACAAACTGATCCACGCCCACATCATGTGGCGCCGGTTGAGGCAACTGACGCAGTTGTAAGTTTTCGCGCAGGAAGGCGCCTTCGATTTTGAATCCAAAAAGCCGCCGACCAGATGCCGCACCGAGTGACAGCCCAATGTATAGCTGGCGAGGAAAAAAACATTCAGCACCAAAACAATTGTCCCGACACCGACGCCAAAATGTTTCACGCCGGTCGCTGCTGCGGTGAACCACATCGCTTTCCACGCATCATAAGACAGCAGCAGAATAAAGCCAACCGCGATGTAGAGAAAATAGCGATGGATGTTTTGCATGATGAGCGGAAGGGAACGTTCGCCGAGATAAGTTTTGCGCGGTTCGCCGACGGCGCAGTTGATCGGGTCGGCCCAAAACGCCTTGTAATACGCGCCGCGATAATAATAGCAGGTGAAGCGAAATCCGCCCGGCATCCACAAAATCAATAGCGCGGGCGAAAAAGGAATCAAGCCCGGCCACCAACCGGGCTGCTCTCCAAACAAGGCGTGCGGTGAATAGCCAAAAATTTCCGGCGAGTAAAATGGCGAGAGATAATCCGCACCTTTGCCGCCAAACCAATAAGCGCATTTTCCATCATACAATGGATGAAACGCAGCCCAGGTCGAATAGACGATGAACGCGGCGAAGCCGAGAAAAACAAAAAGCGGTTGAACCCACCAAGTGCCGGGACGCGTCGTCTGCCCAAACTTGCGTTGCGGTGGAAGAGTGTCTGCGTAGGCCATAAGCGTATTAAAACTACTAATCCATCAGCCAATCGTCAACGCGGGAACAAAAGTATAAGCCGCGCTTGGGGCGAATTGCCACCGGCTTATCGCTGCGCGGCATTCACCGACCACTCATTCAACGCACGTTCGCCCGTGTCCGCCGGTGAAACCCCCAGCCGTTCCAACGCCTCGCCGATGAGATACAATGAGCCGGTGATCACGACAAGGCCATTATCTTTGCACGTGCCCAACGCGCTCGCCAGATTTTTTTCGGCGAAAACTTCCGCCGCCGAATTGGCGGAACGAAATGCCGCCGCCAGTTCCTGCGCGTCCGCCGTGCGCCCGCTGGCGACCGGCACGGTGAGAATTTTTGCGGCCAACGGGGCCAGAATCCGGCACATGTCCGGCCAGTTTTTGTCCGCCAGCACGCCAAAAATAAAAACCGGGCGGATGGTGGTGAAATGTTTTTCCAACGCCGCGCGCAGCACCTGCGCGCCGGCCACATTGTGCGCGCCATCGAGCAAAATTTTCTGTCCGTTTGATTTTTCGATCAATTGCAACCGCCCCGGCCAGTTGATCCTGACCAATCCTTCGCGGATTTTTTCTCCCGCGACCGGAATTTGTCCTTGCAAAACTTCGACCGTCGCGCGCGCGAGTGAAGCATTTAATTTTTGATGTTCGCCCAACAATGGCGGGGCGGACGAACTCGCGGGCTGCGATCGGACAGCTTCCGCGGTCACCATTGTCAACGGCGCATTTTTCTCCCGCGCAATTTTTTCGATGACAGCCAGCGCCGACGGTTCGCCGGTCGCAGTCACGACGGGAATTCCCGGCTTGATGATGCCCGCCTTTTCAGCGGCGATTTTTTCCAGCGTGTCGCCGAGCCATTGCTGGTGGTCAAAAGCAATGTTCGTGATGACGCTGGCCAGCGGCGTGACAATGTTCGTCGCGTCCAGCCGTCCGCCAAGGCCGGTTTCCCAAATAACCAAATCGCATTGCTGCTCCGCAAAAAATTTCAACGCCATCACGGTGGCGAATTCAAAAAGCGTTGTGTCATTTTCCTTGTTTGCGGCGTGCAGTTCTTCGACCAGCCGGATGATTTCATTTTCGTGAATCAACTGGCGGTTGACCTGAATCCGTTCACGAAATGAAACGAGATGCGGCGAAGTAAAAAGCCCGACGCGCAATCCCGACGAGCGATAAATGCCTTCCAGCATCGCGCAGGTTGAGCCTTTGCCGTTCGTGCCGGCGACATGGATGAAGCGAAGCCGGGTCTGCGGATTGCCCGCAAGCGCGGCGAGACGGAAGGTGTTTTCCAGCCCAAAATGCGCGCCGAAAATTTGCAGGCCGTAAAGATACTGGATGGCTTCGGAATAAGTCATTGCGGACAAATTTCTTCCTCGCCCCGCCAAACGGGGAGAGGGCCGGGGTGAGGGGTTTTATTTTCCGCAAATTTCATCTCCTTCACATCCGGCGGAACAAATCTTTGCTCCTCCGCATTTTTCATTATGCGGACACAACCTGATCTTTGCTGGATCGCGTTCCAGATTTCCAGCAAACAACCTTCGCGATTCTCACGCCACTGACGATTCCAGAAACGCAACGTCTCGATGCCTTGATCCACGAGAAATTTTTCCCGCGCCGCGCCGCGCCGGATTCCTTCTGGCAAACCATGTTGAAAACCGTCCAGCTCGACGGCGAGCTTTGCCTCGGCGCAGCAGAAATCCAAAATGTAATCCCCGACCGCGTGCTGGCAGCGGAATTTGAAACCGGCAAAACGCTGGCCACGCAACGCCCGCCAAAGTTCCTTCTCCTCGTCCGTTTGCTGGCGGCGAAGTTCGCGGGCGATTTGTTTGAGGCTCACGGTGGAAGGATGCTTGTTGCCGGAAAAAATTCAAGCACCGCACCGCCCACTCCCTCTGCCTTTGAAGCGTCGGAAGCCAAACATTCGTTACAGCTACATTGGCAGACAAAATTTTATTTTCTATGCCCTGCGAGCGGCCAAAAAGATGAATTCACCGGCGATTCGGAAGCAGATGAAACGACATTGGAAAAGATTAAATGCCGAAGTTGAAAAGGCTAAGACAAAATTTGCGTGATTTGACTCCTCACCCCGGCCATCTCCTCGTTTGGCGAAGAGAGGGTGAAGAATATTTCACAGCGGCTTGTGATGGATGTTCTGGTGCGCGGCGGCGATGAAAGCCTTGAACAGCGGGTGCGGCTGGTGCGGCTTGCTCTGAAATTCGGGGTGAAACTGGCTGGCGATAAAAAATGGATGGTCTTTGAGTTCGATGACCTCGACGAGTTTGCCGTCGGGTGAATTGCCGCTGAACACAAAACCGGCTTTCTCGAATTTTTCGCGATAGGAATTATTGAACTCGTAACGATGACGATGCCGTTCGTGAATCACGAATGAGCCGTAGAGTTCCACAATTTTCGAGTTCATCGCCAACTGGCAGGCTTGCGCGCCGAGCCGCATCGTGCCGCCTTTCTTGGTGACTTTGCGCTGTTCGTCCAGCATGGCGATGACGGGATGCGGCGTGTTCGGATCAAATTCAGTTGAATGTGCTTTCGCCAGTTTCAAAACGTTCCGCGCGAATTCAATCGTCGCGATTTGCATTCCGAGGCAAAGGCCGAGATAGGGAATTTTATTTTCGCGCGCGTATTGCACGGCCAGAATTTTTCCCTCGACGCCGCGTTCGCCGAATCCGCCGGGAACCAAAATTCCGCCGAGACCGCGCAACATCTTTTCCGCGCCATCCTTTTCGACTTCCTCGGCGTCCACCTGTACGATTTCCACGCCGCAATCATTGCCGATGCCGCCATGGATGATCGCCTCATAGACCGATTTGTAGGCGTCCTGCAGGCCGATGTATTTGCCGACGACGCCCACGCGCACGCGATGTTGCGGCGCGATGAGTTTGCGGATGACTTCCTGCCAGTGCGCCATGTTCGCGACCGGCGTGTCGAGATGCAAAAGCCGGCAAACCAGATCATCCACGCGCTCGCGTTGCAACATCAACGGCACTTCGTAAATGGAATGATCAACGTCCTTTTCCTCGATGACGGCCTCGACCGGCACATTGCAGAACAAGGAAATCTTCTGGCGCAATTCTTTGTCGAGCGGACGTTCGCAGCGGCAAACCAAAACGTGCGGCATGATGCCGATTTCGCGCAGCTTGGCGACGGATTGCTGCGTCGGCTTGGTTTTCAATTCGCCTGCCGCCTTGATGAAAGGAACATACGTGACGTGCAGAAAAATCGCGTTGTTATAACCGACTTCGAGGGCGAATTCGCGGATGGCTTCGAGGAACGGCAAACCTTCGATGTCGCCGGTTGTGCCGCCGATTTCTGTGATGATGACGTCGGCCTTCGTTTTTTCACCGAGCGCGTGAATGCGGTTTTTTATTTCGTCGGTGACGTGCGGGATGACCTGAACCGTTTTGCCGAGATATTTTCCCTCGCGTTCGTTATTGAGCACGGTCTGATAAACCTGACCGCTCGTGAGATTGTTCATACGCGTCAACTTGACGTTCGTGAAGCGTTCGTAATGGCCGAGGTCGAGGTCGGTCTCCGCGCCGTCGTCGAGCACATAAACTTCGCCGTGCTGATAAGGATTCATCGTGCCCGGATCCACGTTGAGATAAGGATCGAACTTTTGCAGCGCGACCTTGAGGCCGCGATTTTCGAGCAACGTGCCGAGCGCGGCCGCGGTCAAACCTTTGCCGAGCGAACTCACCACACCGCCGGTTACGAATATGAATTTCATTTCAAATTTATTTTAGCCACGGATGAAACACGGATGAAAAATCTTTATTTACTTCTTCATGTCAGACCAAAACTTTTCTGTCCGTTTTTGTCCGTCAGCGAGTTGTTCTGGAGTCATTTGTTTAACAAGTTCATCACGAATACGCAAAGCGTTAAGGGTAACCCAACTCTGAAAGTGTGCGCGCCACGGCTATCATCTTCCTGAATTCTCTGACATAAGATTTCGCAACGTCTACGTTTCTACAAAACTCATGCGGATCTAAATTTTTCAATAACTCGGCGTTCAGCAAAAGTTGACTATGAAACACCGCTGTTTTTTCTCTCTTTGCTTGTGCCTTTTGTAGAGTCAATTTGATTGTCTCGACGATTTTCATAGTTTTTTAGGTTGATAATCCGTGTTCAATCCGTGGCTAATTATTTTTTCCACTTTCGCCACATCTTCCGGCATATCCACGCCGATGCTGTCGTAATCCACTTTCACGACCGCGATCGGGATGCCGTTTTCCAGCGCGCGCAACTGCTCCAGCTTCTCCGCGTTTTCGAGCGGCGATACCGGGAATTTCACCAGCCGCAGCAGCGTTTCGCGCCGGTAACCGTAAATGCCCAGATGCTTCAAAAAAGCAAACGCCGCCAACTGTTCGCTCGTCGAACCACTGGCGGCCTCGCGCAGATACGGAATCGTGCGCCGCGAAAAATATAACGCACGACCGGCGGCGTTGACAACAACTTTCACGACGTTCGGATTGTCCAGTTCGGCGGGATTTTTGATGCGCGTCGCGGCGGTGGACATTTCATTTCGCGCCAGTGCGTTCGCCACCGCGTCAATCACCGACGGCTCGATCAATGGTTCGTCGCCCTGGATGTTCACGACGGCGTCGCACTCGCAGCGTTCCGCGACTTCCGCGATGCGATCCGAGCCGCTCGGATGTTCCGGGCGCGTCATCTCCACGCGGCAGAAATTCTGCGCCACCTCCCAGATGCGCGTGTCGTCCGTGGCCACGATGATTTCTGAAAGTGATTTCGCCAACTGGCATTGCTCGACGACGTGCTGGAGGAGCGGCTTGCCCGCGATGAGCGCGAGCGGCTTGCCGGGAAACCGCGTCGAAGCAAACCGCGCGGGGATGATGCCAACGATTTTCACGGGGCTTAATTAAGCCACAGCTTGCCACAATGAAGCAAGCGGCGAAGGTAAATTTCAATTGTCCCAATTTTTTTTTGACAACAACTATCTTACCAATCAATGTCAAAAGCTGAAATCTGTGAAACTTGCTGGCAAAATACTTTATGAAAATTAAAACGCTTATCGCTGTTACGATTTTCCCGTTGGCATATGCTTTAGTTTACGCAGATATGCCGGGCGAAACAAATTTGACGGGACGAGTGATTTTGCCGGAAGGCAAATCCGCCACTGCAACGGTTTTGATCAGGTATGCACAGCTGAAAACGAATTTTGAACCTTCGATTTCCATTCGTTATCCTATTCTCCCCACGCGCGTCCAAACCGACAGCAGAGGCAATTTCAAAATCGAATCGCTCGATCCAAAATGGCTCTATTTTGGTTATGTCATGGCGCCGGGCTGCAAGCTGCAGCAATTCAATCAAGTTGATCTAGCCGCCGGTCCATTGAATGTTTCGCTCGAAGCGGTCGATTCTACCAATGTGCCGCCCGACAGGGTCATACATGGCCGGGTTGTTGATGCAAATGGCAATCCCGTCTCTGGCGCACTGATTGACATCGAGGGAACGACGCGGAATGGACAAGGGACATGGCCGGGCTACGACATTGACTACTTTTCAGTTTCAGATGACGCCGGTAATTTTGTGGTCTATGGCAAAACGCCTTTTGCCGCCGCCGATGGAAAAGTGGAGGCAACCGGATACGCCGAAGCGTCGTTTGAACAATGGCCTTCCGACGCAATCAACCAGGAGTGGTCTCGCACAGGTTCCTTGCCCAAAGGGTTGTTTGGTTTTGCAAAGCCGCTTCATCAAATCACGCTGATCAAAGGCGCTTCGTTGCAAGGACGGTTGTTACATGATGGACGCCCAGTGGCGAATGCAGAAATTCGGCTCAACCGTTGCGGTGCCGGATCGGATTGTTGGTTTTGGTACGGTGCTGTTCTAACGGATGACCAAGGACGGTTTTCATTTGCAAATCTGCCTCCCAACCAAAGCTGGTCCGTTTGCGGAAGCTGGGATTTGTCTGTCAAAGCTGGTGTGGTTCCACAGACCGATGTGAAAATCGGTGAAAACGGTTCCACGAATGATATTGGCGACCTGAATCTTAAATCAGTTTCCGAAGTCACTGGACGGATTCATTTGAGCAATGGCAAGCCGATTCCTGCCAATTCTCATTACTTCCTTTCGGATGCTGCCATGGGAAATTCATTACAGTCATCCGTCGGCTCGGACGGGTCGTTTCAATTCGCAGCCGTTCCCGGCGACAAGGTTTCGATTTATTTGCGGATTTCTGGCTGTCAATTAACGCCCCGCGATGGTATGTTAAAATCCGGCAGCTTCACCAATGTAATCATCGTTCCCAACATGACAAATTTGGTGATCGAGATGAAGCCGGTCTCAATTATCTCAAGTGCCATTTATTGGCTTCGTGCGATTACAGAATAATTTTTCCGCTTTCAAAAGACGGATGGCGTTTACCACTGGCTGTTGTATTATTCCACCGTCACGCTCTTGGCCAGATTTCTCGGCTTGTCCACGTCGCAGCCGCGCGCGACGGCGATGTGATACGCGAAGAGTTGCAGCGGCACGGTCGCCAGAATCGGATAAATCGGTTCGAGCGCCTTGGGCAGATAAATTACGTCGTCGGCCACTTTCCTGATGGCCTTGTCGCCTTCGGTGGCCAGCGCGATGATCGGGCCTTTACGTGCGCGGATCATCGCGAGGTTCGCCATCGTCTTGTCATACATCGAATCCTGCGGCACGAGAAAAACCGTCGGCGTCTGCGCGTCAATCAACGCGATCGGTCCGTGTTTCATTTCCGCCGCCGAATAACCCTCGGCGTGAATGTAGGAAATTTCCTTCAGCTTGAGCGCGCCTTCGAGCGCAATCGGGAATGTGTAGCCACGTCCGAGAAAAAAGAAGTCGTCCGCCTTCGCGTATGTGTGCGCGACTTTTTTCAGCGAATTATTTTGTGCGAGAATCGCCTCGATTTGTTCCGGCACGGCTTCGAGCGCGTGCAAAATTTCCAATGCGCGTTTCGCCGGAAGATTGCGCATCCGTCCCAAATGCACGGCCAGCAACGACAGAACGGTGAGCGTGGAGACAAAGGCCTTTGTGGACGCGACGCCGATTTCCGGGCCGGCGTGCATGTAAATGCCGCCGTCGGATTCGCGCGCGATGGTGCTGCCGACGACGTTGACGATGGCGAGCGCGCGATGGCCGCGACGCTTCGCTTCGCGCAACGCGGCGAGCGTGTCGGCGGTCTCGCCGGATTGCGAGAGCACCAGCAGCACGGTGTTTTTTTCCAGCGGCGCGTTGCGGTAACAAAATTCGTGCGCGAACTCAACTTCGACCGGAATCTGCGCGAGTTCCTCAATCAAATACTCGCCGACGAGTGCCGCGTGCCAGCTCGTGCCGCTGGCGGCGATGACGATGCGGTCAATGCCTCGCAACTCGGCCGCGGTCATGTTCAGGCCGCCGAACTTCGCGGTCGCGCCTTCAAAATTCAGTCGTCCACGCAACGCGTTCAACACTGTCTGCGGCTGCTCGTAAATTTCCTTGAGCATGAAGTGCGCGTGTTTGCCCCGCGCCGCGTCTTCCTGTGAAAATTCCAGATTGCTGATCTGGACATTCGCCGTGTCGGTGCCGAGATTGGAAACGTCAAAGCGTTCTGGCGTGATCGTCGCCACGTTGTAGTCGTTGAGATAAATGACTTTTTTTGTATGCGCGACAATGGCGTTGGCATCGCTCGCGAGAAAATTTTCGCCTTTGCCGATGCCGATGATGAGCGGTGAACCGCGCCGCGCGCCGACAATCATGTTGGGAAAATCCGTGCAGATGACCGCGAGGCCATAAGTGCCGATGACTTCGCGCAGCGCGTCGCAAACGGCTTGCGTAAGCGCATCGCCACTTTGAAATGGGTGGGGCGAGGCTGCTGACGGGCCGCTGTTGTCTGATGATTTCGGCCCGCGAGGACGCTCGCTCCACCCGTTTTGAGCGTGTCGTTTGGCATAGTGTTCGCCGATTAAATGTGCCAAAACTTCGGTGTCGGTGTCGGATTTGAATTTGTGTCCGGCGCGGATCAGTTTTTGTTTGAGCGCGTCGTAATTTTCGATGACGCCATTGTGGACGACGGCGATTTTGCCGGAAGCATCGAGGTGCGGATGGCAATTGGTGTCGGACGGAATGCCGTGCGTCGCCCAGCGCGTGTGGGCGATGCCGAGGCTGCCGGCGGCGGGTTCCGCTTTCAGGACGCGGGCGATGCCTTCGTCAATCCGGCCTTTTTTCTTGCGCAACGAGAGTCCGGCGTTGTCCAACACCGCCACGCCGGCGCTGTCATAGCCGCGATATTCCAACCGCCGCAATCCTTCGAGCAGGATGGGCGAGGCCGCTTTTTTTCCAACATATCCAATGATGCCGCACATAAAATTTAACCGTGTCCTAAAATCCAGCCCGCTGCACCGCGCAAATCATCAACCACTATAGCGCGTGACATCTCTTCTGGAAAGTCCTGCGCCAGCTTTGCGCCGTAACCGGTGCGGACAAGAATGCATTTTTTTAATCCGGCGTTCCAGCCACATTCAAGGTCAATTAATTTGTCGCCAATCATAAAACTTTGTTCCAGGTCCAGATCAAATTCATCCCGCGCGTTGAACAAAAACTGCGGTGACGGCTTGCGGCCACGGCTCGGCTGGTCGGGCGCTTCGGGCGCGATGTAAATTTTCCCGAAGCGCACGCCGTCGCGCGCGAGTTCGTCGCACAGATGCTGGTTCACCTTGTCCACGTCGGCAAGAGTGAAGTAACCGCGCCCGACGCCGGATTGATTCGAGACGATGAACAATTTGAATCCCGCGTCGCAAAGCCGCTTCAATCCGACACGAGTCGCTGGAAAAATCTCCACGTCTTCGGAGCGACATAAATAATTTTTTTCCGCGATGAGTGTTCCGTCGCGGTCGAGAAAAACGGCGCGTTTCATTCCGGCGATTGTGAATTTATTGCGGCAAGAATGGAATTGAATTTTCTCCCAGGTTCGCGCATTCTCCAGTGTTCACGTTTTCAACCAGCAAACAAATGCATTTCACATGAGCAAAGGCAGACTAGGAATTTTGGTCGGCGGCGGCCCGGCACCCGGACTCAACGGCGTCATCGCGGCGGCCACCATCGAAGGCATCAACCAGGGTTATGAAGTCATCGGCTTCCGTGACGGCTTCAAATACATCGCCCAGGGTGACGCCACGCAGATCAAGCCGCTGTCCATCCGCGACGTGAAGGACATCCACATCAAGGGAGGATCGATTCTTGGCACCGCGCGCACCAACCCGACCAAGTCCGAGGAGCAGATGAAAAATATTTTCACTGTTTTTGAAAAGCTCGGCATCACCGCGCTCGTTTCCATCGGCGGTGACGACACGGCATTTTCCGCCAGCCACGTCGCCAAGCGCAGCGGCGGCAAAATCAAAGTCGCGCATGTTCCCAAGACGATTGACAATGACCTGCCGTTGCCCGGCACCGCGCCGACATTCGGCTACGAAACCGCGCGGCATTACGGCGTGCAGATTGTCCGTAATTTGATTGAAGACGCGCGCACGACTTCGCGCTGGTATATCATTGTCAGCATGGGCCGCGCGGCCGGCCATCTTGCGCTGGGCATCGCCAAGGCTTCCGCCGCCACGCTCTCGATCATCTCCGAGGAATTTCGCGGCCGCCTCGTCACGGTGGACGAAGTCTGCGACATTGTTATCGGCTCCATCATCAAGCGCAAAGCCGAAGGTTCGCAATACGGTCTCGTCGTGCTCGCGGAAGGTTTGATTGAATCGTTGGGCGAAAAAGGTCTGCTCGCGGTGATGCCCGAAGGCCAGCTTGAACGTTTCGGCAAAGTCGTCCGCGACGACCATGGTCATCTGCGGCTTGGCGAAATCGAATTTGGCCGGCTGATTAAGGAACTTCTCACCGTGCGCCTCGAAAAGCTCGGCATCAAGATGACTTTCATTGACAAGGATCTCGGCTACGAACTCCGTTGCGCCGACCCGATTCCCTTCGACGCCGAATACACGCGCGATCTCGGTTATGCGGCGGTGAAATTCCTCCGCTCGCCCGAAGCCGAAAAATACGGTGCCATCATCAGCTTCGTGGATGGCAAGATGAACCCGCTGCCGTTTGACAACATGCTCGATCCGAATACGGGCCGCATGCAGAACCGCAAAGTCAACGTGGACGGCGAAGCCTACGAATGCGCCTGTGCCTACATGATCCGCCTCGAGCGTGAAGATTTCGAGGACGCCAAGCAGCTTGGCAAACTCGCCGCCGTCATCAACCTGACGCCCGAACAATTCCACGCCCGCTTCGGCTACCTCGCCGGTCTGAAATAAAAATCCAATTGCATAAACGGCGGCAGGAAATGATTTCCACCGCCGCTTTTTAGGGGACATAAGGGATTTTTACACATCTCACCGATTGAAATGGCGCGCGGACATGACGCGCGCTAAAATCTTTTATGTTCTTCATTGGCCTTGGAACCGCAGCACCGCCGCAACGCTACGCCCAGCGTGAATGTTGGGAAGCGCTGCAAAAATCCGCACCGTTTTCCAGACTGAAACCTCGCTCCCGTGCCATCCTTGAGAAAGTTCTCTGCGGCGACAACGGCATTGATGCGCGCCATCTGGCGCTCGAACCGCTCACGGAAGTTTTCAATCTGACCCCCGACGCGCTCCAGACCCGCTTCGCCAAACATGCACCCGCGCTCGCCACCGAAGCCGCCCGCCGCGCGCTGGCTGATGCAAAATCTCCGGCGACGGAAATTGATGCCGTGCTCATCAGCACCTGCACCGGTTATTTGTGCCCCGGCCTCACAAGCTACGTCAGCGAGCGACTTGGCCTGCGCCCGGATATATTCACGCTCGACCTTGTCGGGCAGGGTTGCGGCGCGGCCTTGCCGAATCTGCGCGCCGCCGAATCCATTCTCACCGCCGGGCGCGCGAAAAAAGTTCTGTCCATCTGCGCCGAGGTTTGCAGCGCCGCCTTTTTTATTGATGACGATCCGGGCGTTCTCATCAGCGCGTGCCTGTTCGCCGATGGTGCGGGCGCGGCCGTTCTTTCAAATGAACCATTGCCAAAACGCCGCTGCGTCGAATGGAAATTTGGCGCGTCAGAACTTGTGACCGCCGAGCGTGACACGCTGCGGTTCAGCCATAAAAATGGAATGCTGCGAAACATTTTGCTGCCGCAAGTCCCGCAAGTCGCCAGCGATGTGGCCGTAAAATTATTATCCGACTCGCTCACTGCCGCAAAAATAAAACGCGAAAAAATCACCGGCTGGATTTTGCACACGGGCGGACGCGACGTGATTCTTGCTTTGCGCGAAAAACTCAAATTGAGCATGGACGATGTGCGCCACAGCACCGCCGTGCTGCGCGAATTCGGCAACATCAGCAGCCCGACCGTTTATTTCGTCCTCGAACGCGCCTTGCACGACATCGTGCCTGATGGCCTTTGGTGGATGTCCGCGTTCGGCGCGGGCTTCAGTTGCCATGGCGCCTTGCTGGAAGTGAAATAATTTTAATCGGTGGGGCGAGACTCCGTCGAGCCCTGACTTTGTTTTGAGCCAGTGATGCAACGTATCGTCCAACCTGAACTGCTCGACACGCTTTCGCCCGATGATCCGCGTGCTATCCATTCGCGCCGCGATTTGCGCCGCGTCAATGCCTGGATGCGCAACCACGCCATCATGGCGCGCGCGTTGGAAAATCATTGGCGCGGTCCCGTGCCCCGGCAAATCATCGAACTCGGTGCCGGCGACGGAAATTTTCTACTCTCCGTGGCGCAAAAAATCGCGTCGCGCTGGCCGAACGTCAACGCCATGCTGCTCGACCGGCGAAAAAATGTTTCCGCTGAAACGCTTGCCGCATTCACAAAACTCGCCTGGCGCGCAGAAGCCGTCGTCGCCGACGCTTTTGACCGGCCGCAAATGGACAGTAAAATCATCATCGCCAATTTGTTCCTGCACCATTTTGAAAATGAACGGCTGCCGGAATTGCTTCGGAAAATTCTCAAACACGCCGAATTGTTTGTCGCCATCGAGCCGCGCCGCGCGCAGTGGCCATTGTTTTGCAGCCGGCTGCTCTGGGCCATTGGTTGCAATGACGTGACGCACCATGACGCCGCGGTCAGCGTGCGCGCCGGTTTTTCCGGCCATGAACTTTCGGCGCTCTGGCCAGACAAGAATAATTGGCAGTTGACGGAGCAACACGCCGGAGCCTTCAGCCATCTTTTCATCGCCCGCAAAATGAGTTGAATCATGGCTGGGACAAAACCCATCACGATAGCCGGCGGCGGCCTTGCGGGACTGACGCTCGGCATCGGGCTGCGGCAACGCGGCGTGCCGGTGACGATTCACGAGGCGGGCAAATATCCACGCCATCGTGTCTGCGGCGAATTCATCAGCGGGCGCGGTCAGGCCACGCTTGCACGGCTGGGACTGGGTGAATTGCTCGAACACGCCGGTGCCGTCAACGCGCAGACTGCGGCGTTTTTTTCGGCAACCAGATCAACTCCGCCACGCTTGCTGCCGTCAGCGGCCATCTGCCTTTCCCGTTTCACGCTCGACGCCGCGCTGGCAAAAAAATTCCGCGAACTCGGCGGCGAACTGCTGGAAAGCAAGCGCATGCTCACGGAAAATATCGGCGAGGGAATTGTCCTCGCCACGGGCCGCCGCGCGCAGGTGGAGCCGGGTGGGGCACGCTGGTTTGGCTTGAAAATTCACGCGCGCAATGTCGCGCTCGCCGCTGATTTGGAAATGCATGTTTCGCCACAGGGCTATGTCGGCTTGTGCAAAATTGCTGGCGGTGAGGTGAACGTCTGTGGCCTGTTCCGCAAACGTGCGGGCGAAAGCGGCACGGTGAAAAACTGGCGGGACTTGTTGCGCGGTCAGCCCGGTTCGCCGTTACGTCAGCGATTCGCCATTGCGGAGTTCGATGAAAATTCCTTTTGCGCTGTCGCCGGACTTTCCTTGCGTCCGCAGCGGGCGGCGGCGCGCGCCGGGATTTGCGTGGGCGACGCCATCACCATGATTCCGCCGGTGACCGGCAACGGCATGTCCATGGCTTTTGAATCCGCCGAACTGGCGATTGAACCCCTCGCGGTCTGGAGTCGCGCAGAAATGTCGTGGAACGAAGCCCGGCAAAAAATCGCGCACCATTGTGATGTTGCGTTTGCGCGACGGCTTGCGTGGGCAAAATGGCTGCAAGGATTCATGCTTACGCCATCGCTGCAAAATCTGCTGATTACATTTGCCTCGCGCAGCGAATGGTTCTGGGGGATGGCGTTTGAGTGCACGCGCTAATTTTTTGCGGAGGAAAATCCCCGTCGCCGTTTCTTATTTTGAACAACGAAGGAGACAGGAAACGAAGGGATGCCGGTGTTTCTGTTCGAGGTTTTTCTTTGTTCCTTCGTCACTTTGCTGTTCAATTTTCCGGCAAAAACAATGACATGAAACCGCTCGCCGACTGTCGGCTTTACACCTTCGTGGACACGGCCTATCTGCATGGTCGCGCGCCGGAACTCGTCACGCAACAACTCTGCGACGGCGGCAGCGATTTGATCCAGCTTCGCGCAAAAAATTCTTCGCCCGGTGAAGTCCGTCGCATGGCCGAAAAAATTCTGCCGATCACGAAACGCGCAAATGTCGGCCTCGTCATCAACGACCATCTGGAAATCGCGCGCGAAATTGGCGCGGACATCTGCCACCTGGGTCAGGAAGATTTTTTTGACGCGGGTTTCACGCACGTTTCCCAACTATCAACCCTCAACCCTCAACTAAAAACGGGCTTAAGCACTCACGCTCCCGCGCAGGCGCAGCGCGCGCTGGCCGCCGGCCCTGATTATCTCGCCATCGGGCCGGTGTTTGCGACGGGCACAAAGCCGTCCGCAAAGCCTGTCACCCTCGAATATGTCCGCTGGGCGGCGGCGAACGTGACCGTCCCGTGGTTCGCCATCGGCGGCATCAATTTGCAAACGCTCGATGAGGTTCTGGCGGCAGGCGCAAAGCGCATTTGCGTCGTGTCCGCAATTCTTGATGCGCCGGACGTCGCCAAAGCCTGCGCGGAATTTCATCGCCGGTTGAAATAATTCCTCCGCGACCAACGCGGAAAATAAAAAAAACTGGCGCGAAATCGCCGCGCCAGTTGTGATGAGATTTGATTTTCGAGAAAGGTCGCTGGTGTTTCTTATTTGATGGACAACGCGATGTTGATCTGGTTGACGGCTTCACTGAGGTGTTTGGTGACGCGTTTCTGGTCCTTGACTGCGGCGGAAGCGAGCACGTTGGAGATCAGCCCGCTGGCTTCGCGCAATTTGTCATCGGACAAAGCCTGCGGTTGCTTATCCTTAAGGTCGCCGGACAGGTCCAGGCCGAGCAATTTGGCGGCAGCTTCGACCTGGTGCATGGCCCTCGCGCGATGACCTTTGTAATCGTGGTCGCCGGTGGCCAGAATCCGGTAGGCGCGGTGCAGCATCCCGGCCTCCGCCGAATCGCTGAAGGCCATCGGTTGGAATTCGTTCTGGCCGGCAACTGAAACACTTAATGCCAGCCCCGTTGGCAACGTGGTCGCGTGGAGATTTGCGCCATAAGACAGAATGGCCGCCACCGCCACGAGTTTTGCTGATTTTGAGAGATAGTTTGTGTTCATACAATTGATACGGACGCGAGTATAGCCGGTTAAGTTACAGAATCAAATGATCAAAATTATTTGATCAAACGCACTGGACATTGTCAAGGCTTGTGTGGAATACCGCAAAGGCTCAAATGACCAACCCGGATTCGCGCAAATGTTCCATGAGTTTGCGATAATCTGATGGTTTTAATCCCTTTTGGAGCACACCAATGAGAAGTCGTTGGTTCTTTCGTAACTGATCTAATCTGGCTTGAAGACTTGCGCGTGGCTGAAGTCTCGGAGGGCTTCAGCACATAGATTTTTGTTTCTTGCGCGCCCATCTTAAAACAAATCTTTCTGCGGTTGTTTGTCTTTCGATTCTGACATTGGCTTTGAGCTGAGCATCTCCAAAAATTCTTTCTCGGTCAGGATTTTAATGCCCAGCTCTTTTGCCTTTTCCAACTTTGAACCAGCCTCTTCACCAGCGACCAGAAAATTTGTGTTGCTGCTAACTGCGCCAGCCACACTACCGCCATGTGCGCGGATTTCATCGGTTGCTTTATCACGAGTCATGCTGCTTAATGAACCCGTAAGAACAAAAGTTTTCCCACTGAAAGGCAGGTTGACGGCATCTGCGTGCTCTTTACTTTTTTTTGAAACGCCTTTAGGATCAATTCCAAGCTGTTGGAGTCTTGAAAGAACTTTCCGCCCTGTCTTGGAATCAAAAAAATCTATAATGTTCTTTGCAACTTTAGTTCCGACAACCGTAACAAATTCAGGAACGGCTTTGGTCTTTTCTTTTTTTTCTTGGTCTAGTCGTTCCCATTTTTTGTTTCGATTTGCAACACCTTCTTTTTGCAATTCCTCGCCCAAATCTAAAATTTCATTTTTCAGATTTTCGAATTGTTGTTTTCGGCTGGCTTGTTCTTCTGGACTCTTTGGTTTGTTTTCTCTCACAAAAGGGGAAACCACAACCAATTCATCATAAAGATTTCCCAATTTGGCGATGCCTCTAAGCAGTGAAGAATTTGCGACATGTTCTAAATTGTTGTGGAAATTTGCAATTTCATAAGCGGTCGTTTCTCCCACTTCTTGAATCCCAAGAGCGAAAAGCCAGCGCGCTAGAGGAAATGTTTTGGCTCGTTCCAACGCTTCGACAACTTTTGTTGCATTCTTTTCCCCGAAAATTCGCGGTTCATCCTGCGTTCCAAGATTTAATTTACCCAGTTGATCTATTTTCAATTCAAACAGGTCGACCGGTTCTTTGACCAAGCCGCTTTCAATAAGTTTTTCAGAAACCACGCCGCCCATGCTTTCAATGTCCAGCGCACGGCGTTGTGCCATGAATTCAAGTCGCCGGACATTTTGAGCCGGACAACCTGCGATGTTTAAGCAACGCCAGACGGAGAATTCAGGGTCGCGTGCTACTTCTCCATCACAAACCGGACATTTGCCATTTATGTACTCAGAAAAATTGAAAGGCTTTGAACTGTGCGTTCGCTTCTCAATCAGAACTCGAACAACTGCTGGAATAACCTCGCCAGCCTTTTTGATTATGACGGTGTCACCAACTCTCACATCAAAATTCTGACTTTTAGACAGTTCATGTGGGTAAATATCTTGCAAAAGCAGCCGATTTAGGCGAGCGCACTCTTTTCCTTTGAGGTTTTGATCGAGTAATTTTTTAGTTTCTTTAGACAGATTTACGCCAATAAAAACCTCCTTGTTGTAAATTGAAAAGTCTCTTGTGTTGGCGATCCTATTTAATTCTGTGATGAGATTGCTAAGCAGTGCTTTGGAAATTTTGTTATCTTCATGGTATTCAGATAGCATTTCTTTGCTTCTTTTGGCAAAACGACTAAAAATAAATTCCGAAGGTTTATCCGTCTTATTTTTCAATCGGGTAATAATTGAAATTGGATCATAAATATCAGATTCGGAAAATTCCAAAGAACCAAGAACTTTAATCTCATCTTCGTTATGCAGCGTGGCGCGGCTGATGGTGCTGCCCGCGAGAAAAACGGGTGCGAGTTCGGCCACGGGCGTGAGCGCGCCGGTGCGCCCGACCTGGATGGTGATCGCCTTGAGCTTAGTCTCGGCCTGTTCGGGCGCGTATTTGTAGGCGATGGCCCAGCGCGGCGCCTTGGCGGTGAACCCGGCGCGTTCGCGTTGCGCGAAGGAATTCAACTTGATGACCGCGCCGTCGGTTTCATAGGGAAATTTTTTACGGATCTTGTCCAACTCCTGGATCGCGGAAATCAATTCTTCCGCTGAATGGCAATGCCAGATTTTTTCTGGCGTTTTGAAACCAAGTTTTTTCAGCCACGCGAGAAGTTCAGCCTGGGAAGCGATACTCTGCGCTCCAATTTCAGCGATGCCGTAAATCACAACGTCGAGCGGACGCTTGGCGACGATTTTTGGATCGAGTTGTTTAAGCGAACCTGCGGCGGTGTTGCGTGGATTGCCGTAAAGTTCCTCGCCGGCCGCCTTACGTTCGGCATTGAGTTTTTCAAAGCCGGCAACCGGCATGTACACTTCGCCGCGCACTTCGAGCACCGGCGGTGCGGCCACCTTCAACGGTACGCGGCGGATGGTTTTGAGGTTTGCGGTGACATCGTCGCCTTCCGTGCCATTGCCGCGCGTCGCGCCCGTGACGAGAATGCCATTTTCGTATCGCAAACTCACGGCTACGCCGTCCACTTTCGGCTCGACGACCCAATCCAATTTTTCGCCGAGCAAAAGTTTCTCCAGACGTTTGACGAAGTCGCGGATTTCTTCCTCGGAGTAAGTGTTGTCGAGGCTCAACATCGGCACGGAATGTCGGACGGATTTGAATTCTTTCAACGGCTCGCCGCCGACGCGTTGAGTTGGAGATTCGGGCGTGACGAGGTCGGGGAACCTTTTCTCCAACTCCTGCAATTCCCGGAAGAGCAAATCATATTCGCGGTCGGAAATCCTTGGCGCGGCCTCGACGTAATAGGCGTGGTCGTGCCGGCGAATTTCGCCGGCAAGTTGCGCGTGGCGTTTTTTGGCTTCGACGTGCGTCACGTCGGGATTGTGCCGTGCCGCTGGAAGGAAGGAAAAACTTTTTTACCGGGTGACATCCTGCTACGCTGCCGCCGTGCGCGGAAATCTGGCCAAAACATTCGAGTTGACGAACACGCAGGTGTTCCGGCGCGCGCCGCTTCCCAGATCTTACACGGATTTTCTTGGACGAAAGCTGTTCCTCTTTTTGCTGACCATGCAAGGACTCGGCGCGTTTGCGTTGATCACGCTCGGGGTCATTTTGAGAAAATCCGGCGTGGCGGAAAATGTCATCCGCCCGCGCATCCGGCAGGAAATCGTGCGCGCGGGTGTGGCATTGCTGCCGATGTTTTTTTTCGTGGCACTGGCGCTGGGATTTCTTGTCATTGGCCAGACGGTTTCGGCTTTGGTAAAAGTCGGCGCGATCAGTTATCTCGGCTCGACGATGGTGATTGTGGTCGTGCGCGAACTTGGCCCGCTGCTCGCAGTGATGCTGGTGCTCGCGCGTGTCGGCACGGCGCACGTCATCGAACTCGGCACGGCGCGTGCGCTGGGTGAAGTCGAGGCGTTGGAAGTTCTGGGCATTGATCCGGTGCATTATCTCATCGTTCCGCGCGTGATCGGCATGGCGCTGGGAATTTTTTCGCTGACGATTTATTTGATCATCGGCGCGCTCGTGAGCGGATATTTTTTCGCGTTTTTACAGGACGTGCCGATGACACCGGGCGATTATTTCAAGCAAATCACCGAGTCATTAAGCTGGCTGGACTTCGCATTGCTCGCGCTGAAAACCATCGCGTTCGGATTTTTCATTGCGATTGTGACGTGTTATCACGGCCTGGCGCAGCCGCTGCGGCTGGAAGAAGTCTCGCGCGTGGCGGTGCGCGCGGTCACGCAAGGTGTCATCGTATGCGTGTTGATTGACGCGCTGTTCATCGTGCTTTATCTGCTGACATGAGTGAAAACCAGAATATTCCGGCCATCGAGATGCGCGGCGTGAACGTCGCCGCGATGCGCGACGCGTCGTTCACCGTCGTCGAGGACGTGAACTGGTCGGTGGCGTCAGGGGAATTCTGGGTCATCGCCGGTCAGGAACATTCCGGGAAAAGCGATCTGTTGATGCTGGCCGCCGGCTTGATGTCGCCGGCGGATGGCAGCTGCAAACTTTTCGGCAACGACACAAAAAATTTCAGTGAAGCCGAACTGGCCGAGCGTTTGCGCGCGGGATTTGTGTTTCAAGGCGGGCAACTTTTCAACCAGTTGACGATTGCTGAAAACGTTGCGCTGCCGTTGCGCTACCAAAAAAACCTTGCGGAAGCGGATGTGGTGCGCCCGGTGGAATCATTGCTGGAACTGTTGGAACTTAAGCCGCTCGCCGACGTGACGCCCGCAAATGTCGCCGCCAACTGGCGACAACGTGCGGCGCTGGCGCGCGCGTTGATTTTGAAACCGGAAATTCTTTTGCTGGACAATCCACTGGCCGGTCTCGGCGCGCGGCATTTACAATGGTGGCTGCGTTTTCTCGACCAGTTGTCGCATGGTCACGAGCAGTTTGGCGGCCAGCCGATGACGGTGGTCGTCACCGCCGATGATTTGCGTCACTGGCGGAACGATCGCCGGAAATTCGCGTTGTTGCGTGATAAAAGATTCACTCCGCTTGGCTTGTGGAACGAAGTTGAAGCGGTCAACGATCCCGTGGTAAACGAATTGCTGGCCGTCCAAATTGAGGCGACAATCTAAAAATATGGCACTGCAAGATTTGACCCCGCAATTGCGCACGCGCTTGAGCCGCATGGAACGCGCCGTCGGCTGGTTTGTTTTTCTGGCGACGGCGCTGCTGCTGTTCGGCTTCGGCTATTACATTTACCACACGGCGGAGCGCAAGGGCTGGTTCAAGATCAAGGCGCAGTTCCACACTTTTGTCCAAAGCTCGACCGGTTTGAACGTGGGCGATCCGGTGGTGATGATGGGATTTCAAGTCGGGCAAATCACTCTCATTCAAGCAATGCCGCCGCGTGATAAACGCAATGTCGAAATTCAATTTGAAATTCTCGAACCATCTTTTCGTTACATTTGGACGGGCGGCTCGGTCGTCAAAGTGAACGCTGCGGATTTTCTCGGCAAACGCCAGATCGAAGTCACGCGCGGGACGAATGGCTACGCGATTTGCGTTACGCAGCCGATTTCGATTTTAAGTTTGGACGAAGCCCGTCAGCGCGCCGCCGAAGACCCGGATCGCTGGCAGCTTTCGCAGGATGTGATGGACGAAAACACCAACGTGATTTTTCACGCTTATGTGCATCTCACGGAAATGTTCGACGAAACCAATGCGCAGCTACTTGCCAAATGCCATTTTGAATCCAATTTGGTTTACGCCTACGACAACACCGAAGCCGACCGGCATCATATCGTCGCGGCGTGGCATCCGCGCACGCATCGGTACGAAAATTTTACGCCTGATGACGACACTGCATGGCTGCACGCCGCCGAATCGCCGTCCGTGACCGACCAGTTGCAGGCGATGGTCACGCAGGTACAATCCGCCTTGCCGGGAATTTTTTCACTGACGAACAAAATTGCCATCGTGCTGGACAACACCGCAAACGCGACCTCGAATTTGAATACAACCATTGTCGAGGCGCAACCGATGCTGACAAACTTTGCCATTATCAGCGGCGAGTTGCGCACGCCCGGCGGACTGGGCGTGTGGGCGCTCGGCCCGAACGGCAACGACCAAATTCAAGGCGCATTGACGAATGTGAATTCGCTGCTTGCGAACACAGACACGAATCTGGCGGCGATTCTCATCCATCTCGCCGACATCACCGGCAGTTTGAACGCGCAGGTTCAGGCGAATTCAAACATGCTCTGGGGAATTTCGAAGACGGTGATGGACTCGGACGATTTTGTCCAGGGACTGAAGCGGCACTGGCTGCTGCGTTCGGCGTTCAAGGTGAAAGCGACCAATGCGCCGCCAGCCACCGCCACGCCTTCGCTTCCGCCAAGAACGCGTTAGGCGGGTTGCCCCAAAATCCGGCGCAGGCGGTTGAGCATCGTCTGGGCGAAGCGTTCGTAGGGCGCGAGCGGGCGGCCGTAGACTTTGATTTCGTCAATCGTCGCCAGCGCCATGCAGAAATCAAGATCGTGGAACGCGCGGTCGCGTTTCACGCGGCGCAACCAGCGGGTCAGGTCGGTAATTTCTTCGATGGCATCCTTGTGGCCGGGATGAAAGGACACTTTCCATTCGTCGCGGCGGAGAAAACCTTCGGCGTTGCTTTTGTTTTCAAACCACGAATCGCACAGCAAAATGCAGACGGATTTTCCCGGCACATCACCGAGCCGGTAAAAAACCACGCGTGCGCCGGTCTCGGAAAAACGGTCGAACGCGATTTCCAGCGCGTCTTCGGACGGCGGCGTGAACCGGGTCTGGAAGCCGAAGCGGAAACCGCCTGGCTCGGTGCGCTGCCGTTCAACACACAGGTTCTCCTCGAAAATCCAAATGATGTCCGTCGCGAAGCCGCGCTCGGCCAGCAGATGTTTCCAGGCGTCGAGCGCTTCGGCGAAAGACGGGCGTTTGAACGGCGCGGGCGGATTCATAACGTACAACTCTGCCGTTTCTTGAACCATTCTGCAAACAAATTGATGCCTTGCTCGATTTTCACCTGCGGATGGTAGTCGAGCCTGGCGCGCGCCTTGGAAATATCGGCGAAGGTGATCGGCACGTCGCCGGGCTGCATCGGCTGGCGGTCAATGACGGCTTTTTTGCCGAGCGCGGTTTCGAGCAATTCGATGAGATAACTCAACTTAACCGTTTGTGATTCACCGAGGTTGAAAACTTCAAAGCCAAATTCCTTTTGTGTGCAAGCGATGATGCCTTCGAGCGTATCGGTGACGAAGGTGTAATCGCGCGCCGTGTTGCCGTCGCCGAAAACCGGGATCGGTTTGCCCGCCGTCATCAGTTTCGCGAATTTGTAAATGGCGAGATCAGGCCGCTGGCGCTGGCCATAGACCGTGAAAAAACGCAGCATCGCCACGTCCATTTTGTGAACATGATGATAAACGTGGCCGAGTGCTTCACCCGCGAGTTTGCTCGCGGCGTAAGGCGAGATGGCGGAAAAAATCGGGTCGCTCTCGCTGAACGGCACTTTGGAATTCAAGCCATAGACGGACGACGACGACGCGATGGTGATTTTTTTGACGCCGTTTTTCCGCGCGGCTTCGAGCACGTTGACCGTGCCTTCGACGTTGACGCGCTGGTAAAGCGCCGGGTCGGCCAGGCTGGAACGCACGCCCGCGCGAGCGGCAAGGTGGATGACCTGGTCAAAATTGACGGCGGAAAAAATTTCGTCGAGCGCGGCGCGATCCGTGATGTCACCGTGGACGAATTCAAACGGCCTGGCGAGCGACTGGATTTCGCGGAGGTTGCGCTGCTTGAATTGTGGGTCATAGAAATTATTCAAGTCGTCATACGCCCAGACGCAGTGGCCATCGCGCAGGAGCCGTTCGCAAACGTGCGAGCCGATGAAACCCGCGCCACCGGTGACCAGAAAATTCATGGGCGAAAGCTAGCAATCAGCGGGCGAAGTGTCGAGCGTCAGGCTTTGGCCTTTTGGCCGAAGTTGCCTTCAGCCAAACCTCGGAACGACAAATCTTCATCCAATTCCGGCCAATGCAGACCGAACGGTGAAATCTCGATGTGATTCAACTGGCGGTGCGTGCCGTGCGCGAGCCCGGGATTGGCCGCGACAGGAAAACGGATTTCCGCGCCGCTCTCCATGCGGATGACGATTTGTCCGTCCACATGGGCGGCGGCAACAGCGATGTCAGTCAAGGTGTTCATGCCACTTCTCAATTATCAGCTTTTTATTTTCTTCCGCAAGTTTTTCAGCTTTGGACAATTCGCGGAGCCTGAGGCCTTGCGACTCGCGCAGTTCCACTTCGTGTTCCACGTTGAAAACAAGAATTCCATATTTCGTTCCACCTCTTGTTTGCCAAGCAAGTGATAAGAACGGCCAAGCTTCCAATGGCAAAAAACACCCCCCAAATCCTTAACAACATCGGTGACAATAGCGCTAGATGTTTGCGTTTGGATGTAAAAAGGCGAAATGCCAACACTGAAAATCCAACGGCAATAACGAGTAAAACGAAAAATATAATAATCGTGCCTGCTTTGAACGAATCATGCACTCCGTATTCCCGTGGATTTCGCCAAGTGACCAGATATACGAGCCAAACAAGCAATATAGCAACGGCAATGCTGATGGTGGCGCAGACATATCCGACCAAAAGTTCCAAGAACCGACTAGATTCTTGAAGTAGATTTCTAGGTTTGTTCAGCATAATGGAATATAGTTATCAAGCAGCAATTTTTCAGCCCATACTGTTTCATGTTTCGGACTTTATTTTGCATTTCCGTTTTTATCCAGCGTTCTCACGGCGGCAATTTTTTGGAACAACGAAGCAACCAAGCAACAAAGTTAATTTTTTTTAATTCGTCTTTGTTGCTTCGTGGTTCAAACCTTCCTGGTTACAACCCATTCAACCCATCAATCAACTGGCGCAGGCGTCCGTAATCGCGGCGGTTGAAGTTGAAGGCGATGCGCGCCAGCGCCAGGCCGTCGTTGTCTTTGATTTCATCGGGCGTGGGTTGGA
>Ga0182015_10000450_pt1 | contig 58533 bp, 50 predicted proteins | sample 712P3MmetaG_FD_120478 | JGI IMG/M metagenome (GOLD analysis project Ga0182015, IMG submission 120478) | Permafrost microbial communities from Stordalen Mire, Sweden - 712P3M metaG | ecosystem: Environmental > Terrestrial > Soil > Wetlands > Permafrost | place: Sweden: Stordalen | collected...
GCTACTCCGCGCGGGATCTGTTTCTGATGATTTCCGATGGGATCTCGGAAGTACCCAACGGGAACGATGAAGAATTTGGTCTGGATCGCCTCGAGCATTTACTCAGGAAAAACGCCGCGCAGCCACTGCCACAGCTATGGGAGTTGATCATGGGCGAAGTCAAACGGCACGGTGTGCAGCAAGACGACCAGACATTGCTGCTGCTCCGCGTCCGCACGTAGCAAGCATCCGCCGCTCGTATTGCAAGTCACACCGCGCGGTTCGATTACGGTTTGGGGTCGACCGTTAACGGACTATAACTCGTTGCCTGCGCGGGATCGACACGTGGTGAGCCTGACTGTTGCAAAATCGCGATTTCACTCAAAACCCCTCACTGAGCGTTATCGCCTGGTTTCGACAGTTATCGTTTGCAAGAGCGTTTGGACCGTTCGTTCTAAGAGGGAAAATTGGTCCGTGTCCTAAGACGACGGAGGCCGCCATGAGCCACTACAGAAATGCCTTCATACACCCACCCAGTTTTGTGCAAATCGCTGTTCCTCGCGTAGGGGAGTTCGTCCCATCTCCAGGTCTCCGAACTCATCCGTGTACGGGTCTGGAAACGTACATGACCAGAGAACCGACCATTCCATGGCAGACGCCGCGCTCAGAAGGCCCTGCGCCGCGATTCCCAGGCCGCTATAGGGGCGAATAGGTAGCGAATATATTCCCTGGATTCATGCCCACTTTCCAGCCCTCCTGGGGGGCATCCCACGGGCCGCTTCCTGGCGATCCGCTGTGCGTTGGTCTGGTATCGGCGTGGCAGGACGCCAAGGGACTGCGCGGTGCGAGGTGCGCCGGGTATAGCGTTCGCAAAGAGAACTTACTTTGGTTACCTATCAATCGTTACCGCCAAAAGATGAGTATCAACCTGTTCGAACTCGAACGGGAGAAACCAACATGCGCCTGATGGCGATGAAACCTGCGTTGATGTTGTTCACACTGCTGCTGTGTGTAGGGGGCAGTGGCGTCTCCAAGTCTGGGAGCACAACACCTTGCAGTCAACCTGTCGCATGGTATTCAGGTTATGCCTACGGTACGACGTACGTCCCCACATCTCAGACTCCACCGGGGTTCAACTTACAGAATTGGGCAACGGCGGGAGAGCAGACCACTCTTACAGTATCCGCCGCTTGGCCGGTAGATGGCGCGGAGTACCTTGAGACCGGAACTTTGGTTCAGGAAGGTCCAGCAACCAACTTCACTTACATTGGAAATCTGGGTGAGAACGGTGCCTCTGAACCTGTGACATTCACAGGCACACCTTCGACTGCCGAAGGAGTATGCCCCGAGCACATTCAGACAATAACCGTGACGCAGCAGGGGACCACAACTGCATACAACCCGAACTGAACTTCCTCGATTAGGTAGGCAGGACCAGCGAAGCGTGACCCAAGCATGGCACCACTCAGGCTGCTTCATTCAATTCACAGACTGATGCGCCACGCTCGCCACGATGCCGCACGCCTTCATAAATGCTTCGTCAAACAGGTACACTTCTTCACCCCGCATACGCTGCGTCTCTAGCATGCGCACCAGCCGAGTGACGATGCATTCGATCCCGCGGTCCCAGTCTTTGCACTTGCAGACAGGGCAGCTAACGTCTGTCATGATCACCTGACTCACTCTACGTGCGTGGGCGATCTAAGTGGAATGGCCCGAAAGTCTTGGGAACACCCGCTGAACGGACAGCAAGAGAATTTCCTTGGCTAAATCGACCCCTAAAGACGGGTCCTCCTGGGCAAAGCCGGGCCTGGCTATCGACATTTCGTACCAATACCCCGTGTGAGCCCATCTCAGGTTGAGAAGCCTTCGCCTGATCTTCGCCTAGCCGATATGCTCCCAGGATGGACGAGGATACGCTCACTGGGGTCAAAACCTGATTTAAACAGTTTAAGCGGCGCCCAGAGGCGCTTATAGCAGCCTTTTGAATCCCCCTTCCCTTCGAGCGCAAGTAGGTCTGTCCGCCCGTTCAACTCTTCTGTTTTCATTGACATCGAGAACATTAACAACCTGTCAGGACTTGTCAGAACGCGTCACTGGCCTTTCTTGCGCGACTTCGCAACAATTCGCTGCCAGTGACAGGGGGGACCCCTCGAAACGACTTAGCAATGGCTCAGTCAGTGGCGAAGGCGTTGAAAAAAAGTCTCTGTTCGATGACCAAATTGTCCTGGTTTTTACGCGTTAGTAGATAGAAGCGGATTGCAGATCCCTCGCTTAATGGCCAGGGGGGCGAGGAAGAAGCCGCATTGAATTGTGGGGGAGGATTCGATGAAAAGAAGCAGTATTGCTTGCCTCGTTGTTCTGTCGGTATTGCCGGTGTTCGCAATTACCTCTTACGCGCAAATTTCGAAACACTCGGCGCTGACCGTTCAGGTCCCGTTCGAGTTCGTGGTCGGAAACCAAACCTTCCCGGCTGGAATCTACAAGTTCCAATCCTTACTGAATTCAGTCCCGAGCCAAGCCAGCGTAGACGTACTCGAAGTGCGGAGCACGGTGGGACGACTGTACAGCGCCATCGTAACGGATGTGGTGGGCAGCTCCGAGCCGAGCCACCCAAGGCTGGAGTTCATCCGCATCGACGGCCGCGCTTTCCTCTCAGAGGTCTGGGAAGCCGGAGAATCGGCAGGCTGCCGCCTTCAGATTCGCCATGACAAAACGCAGACGGCGGAGAGTGAAGACAATAAGGTAACCCTCGTAGCATCGGCCGACTGGAAGTAAAGAGATCGCGATGCCAGCCAGGGAGTTCTTCGCTGCTCGACTGGTTCCGGCATCGGCGAGGCAGTAGGCGAGGAGAACCGTTGGGGGACGGTTCTTCTTGCTTACGAAGTTTGGACCCGTTTCATCCCACTTGAGAGGAAAGAAAATGCCGATCGAGCACGTAAATTTAAAAGAAAGTTTGTATCAGGTCCGCTTGAGTTTCGATACCCAACTGGCAGAAGTACTGCAGAAAAGGCCCGATCTGACCCAGGCCCAGATCAAGCAAGAGTTCGGCGTCAGCGACTCGGTGATTCGTCGCGTGATGAAGCAGTTCAACATCAGCCCTCGCAGGGGCGGCGGCCGGAAGCCCACGCGGCAACTATCCACCGCCGAGTGAGCCAACAAAATCCTGCACGCTATCAGAACTGAACGACTGTTGTGTTTCTTGGTTGTTGCAAAATCGCCATAACGCATTTTGACCCTTGATCGAAACTCGGGCCGATTCTCGGTGAGCGTAATGGCCTTCTATGAGAAGGTCATAAAAGTCAAGGCCGACGTGGCGGCCCTCCTTACTTTTCTTGTTCTTTGTGGCTTTCGCCACATTTCCGCAGAAACTTTTGCGTTAGGATCGCTCAGGAGCGACGACTGGCAACTCGCTCGACCCACAGCACCCCCGCTTTTGTCTGTTTTCCGCGTATCGAGTCGGCCTAATGCTAGTTCTCTTCCGTGCAGTATCGACCCGGGGGTGACTGGCGGGGCTGTCAAGGGCGCCCGAAGTTGGCGTTCATCTTGACCCTTGCTGCAAACCTTTCCGATAACGAATCGGCTTCCGCGTGATCAAAGTATTTTCTGTTCACTGGGTTCTGTCTTTTCGCGATTGCCTCAGTTAACTTTTATGGATCATGGTTGGGTCCGGCTTATGCCGCCGCCGGTGCTGTCCTGGTTTCTGCCCCCGTGTGATGGAGCGGTTCGTAGACATCCCCGGTCACCCACAGGTGATGCAGCAAGACGGCCAGCTTTCGTGCCACCGCCACCACGGCTCGCTTCTTCGCATTCTTTCCTCCGCGTTCACACAATCGCAGCCCGTACCGCCGTAAATCGCTGTCCGGTCCGAAGGCTCCCAACATGTATTGCGAACTCCCCACCAGCAACCGTCGTAACATCCGATCTCCGGTCTTACTGATTCCTAACTGGGGTTGACTATCCCCCGAGTCTTCCTGCTTCGGCACCAGCCCCAGATAGGGCCCGACATCGCGACTGCTGCTAAATCGTTGCGGATCCTCCAGGGTTAAGACGTAGGCCAGTGAGGTGATCGGGCCTACCCCTTTCACTTGTCGCAGCAATGTCGTGTGCCCGTATTTTTTCCGGCCCAGCTCTTCAATCTTTTGGTCATACTTCGCAATACAATCATTCACCGTCTCTACCAACTGCACCAAGGGCCGCAGCGCTTCTCCTACCTCGTCCGGAATCGCATCCTTCACCTTGTCTGCGAAGCTCGGACTCGAACACCGCGGCAGTCGTGTGCCCATACTTTTCACCAGTGCTCGTGCGGTGTTGATTAACTCCGTCCGCACCGACACCAAGGCGTCCCGGGCGCGCAACACCACCAGATCCTGGCGCACTTCTCGACTGCGATGCCGAATCGGGTACAACGACTGCGGATCCACCCGCCCCAAACGGGCCAACTTGTTGGCATCGATGCGATCGCTCTTCCGCTTACGACGCTTCGACCCTTCCATCAACCGCGGGTTGGCTACCAGCACCTCGTGTCCCGACTCGGTGATCACGTCTTGTACCCAAGCCGAGTGAGTTCCTACTTCGATCACTACCCGCGCCACTGTCAATGCCTGGAAGAACTCCCTTACATCTTCCTGCGTTGTCCGCAACTGTCCTTCGGCCAGCGTTTCTCCCTCCAAACCAAGAATGCAGTACTGACTCCAGCGGTCCCCCAGATCCACTCCCACCGTCAGACGATCTCGATTGGGACCCACCGTGTTTCCCCTGCGATTTTCTTTTGCGCTCGTCGACACCGCCGGCACATTCAATTTTCCCGTCAACTTTTCCAGGACCTCCGCGAGTACTTCTTTCGCATCTCGCTGCATTGGACCTCGCGCTTTCGTCCGCTTCAAGGTTGATTCACTCCGCTGCGAAGACTTGTTATGCTTCTTCAAGGTCGATCTCCTTTTCATGTGATTGCACGTTGAGTGCGTTGATCACCGCTAGCTTAACGCCATCCGTGATCGGGGATCGACCTTCTCATCCCATCTGATTTCGCCAACAATCCCTGATATGCAGTGCCTGACGTAACTTCGAAGCCCCTGCCGTCGCTCTTTAGGCAATGACAGTGCAACGGAGTTTTAGGACAAACAAATGATTCAGCCTGCAAACGAGAAATGTACTACTCGCTATTGGAGTCTTCATCGTGCGCGACCAGTGCCGTCAGGCGTACAGACAAATACGTCCTCCGATAGTCAGAACACTCGTCATTTCAGTATGTTGAGTGATACCTCCGCCTTAAAGACTTTCCCACTCAGAGGGTCAGTGGCAAACGAACTTTCTACAGTTTGGCCATCCCGCAGTGTCAGGCTTAACTCTGATTTGAATTGCCGCAAAATCGGTTCTTGAAATTGCCCCGATGATTAGCACTGGGGAAGAAGCGTGTGAGCCTCAGTGCGTGAGTCCGGCGATCTGCACATGATAGGGGTCGAGTAATTCGCCGGTGGCGTGATCGACACCCGCAACCGCGAGCTGATAGTTCACTTCGGCTTGCAGCAAGCCCAGCTGAGCGCTGGCGAGTTCGGTTTGCGCCTCCAGCACAAAGAAAATCGTTTCTGAACCCAGGTCATACTTGCGCTGTTCGGCGGCCATGGTCTTCTTGGCCAAGTCCAATGCTTCCTTGCCGGCGGCGATGCTGAGTTTTGCCTGCTCCAGTTGGTGTACGGCATTGCTGACGTCGAGCGTGACCTGCTCGCGGATTTGTCGTTCGTTGTATAAATCGCTGCGCCGCGAGACCAGCGCACTCCCCATTTCCGCCTTCGCGGCCCGGTTCTTCAGAGGCAGGCTGAGAGATAGCTGCGCGTAATAAGTTGGGTAGGTGAAGCCGAAAAGTTGATTCACCGAGGAGCTCGTAGTCTTCTGACCCAGGCTGTTGAACTGCGCGCCTCCCAGGCCGTTACTGCCGTAATAGCCGGTGAAGTCGAGTTCGGGCAACAAATGATTGTGGGCTAAACGAATGCGAGTTTGGTCATTGGCCAGAGCGGCATGGGCGGCATCGAACTCCGGCCTCTTGGTCAGGGCCAGTCGCAGCGCGGCGGACGCGTCGATGGTGCGCAAATCACCTTCTGGCTCCGGCTTTTCCGTGAGTTCGAGGTCGAGAGCCTCAAAATACGGGTCTTGGTCCGCGCCCACGGTCATGCGGAGTGCGTCCTCGGTTTGTTTGAGCGCGTATTCGCTCTGGATCACCTGCACGCGACGCGATGCGACTTGCGACTCTGACCGGTAGATGTCGAGCGGTGGTAACGCGCCCAGTTCCAGTGCGCGTTTATCGCGCTTGTACGTCGCCTCTGCCGCCTCCATGGAACTGCGGGCAACGTCAAGATTACCGCGCGCTTCAATTACCGACCAGTACTGTCCCACCGCTTGTAAGACGTTGTTATTCACTTCGGCAACAAAATTGGCCTGCGACTGCTGCAGATTGCGCCGCGCGATCATCAACGGCGCCCGGTTGGCGAATAGCCATCCATACTTAAGAAGAGGCTGAATCACCTGAAAAGTCAGAAGAGAGGTGAGATACGGATTGAAGAGATAGAACGAGTTATTGGTGTAATTATTGTTGGTGCCTAGCGCTGCCTGTATGTTGGTGCCCGTCTCAAATGTTTGCGAGTAATTGAACTGGGCGTTTTGCGTTGTGGAGATGAAGGTAGTTGCCGCTCCGGTTCCCTGCAGTTGGCTGAACGGTGCGGAAGTCGAACTATTCACGTTGTAATAAGCCGTCAGCAACGGATCGAACGGAGAGTGCGCGCCCAGCAGCCCGAATTTCGAAGATTCAATCTGAGTTTCCTGAACCCTTACGAGGCTGTTGTTTTCAAGCGTAAGGACAACCGCATCGCGCAGGCTGAGCGTGAGCTTTCCATCGATTACGTAATTCCGCAAGTGCTCCGGGGTACCCAGTTTGTCCGCGCGAACCTGCGGCGTTAGCAGTTGGCCGTATCCCTCGCCCTTTTGAGCCCAGGATTGCGGCGTAAATCTCGAGCAGAACAGCATGAAAAGACAAGCGGAGAGCCCCAGGCGAGAATATTTCATTCTTCAATTCCTCCAAGATTGTGTTGGCTCGTGCCGTGAAGATGACTGCCGCGCCGACTACTCCCAACGAATTGCTTCGACCGGATCCAGGCGTGCTGCTTTGACGGCAGGGTAGATTCCGAAAACGAGACCCACCGTAATCGACACGAGGAACGCGAGGAGGATGGAACTCAGGGTTACAATGGTCGACCATCCTGCGAGCCAGGCGATCAAGCGCGACATCACGAAGCCGAACATGATGCCGAAGCTTCCGCCGACGAAGGAAATCAGCATGGCCTCGATGACGAATTGGCGAATGATGTCGGACTGTCGAGCGCCCACCGCGCGGCGCACGCCAATTTCCCGCGTGCGCTCCAGAATGCTGGCCAGCATGATGTTCATGATTCCGATTCCGCCCACCAGCAAGGATATGGACGCAATCGCCACCATCACAGCGTTGAACAAGCGCTCCGTGCGCTTCTGTTCGGCCAGCAGTTCGGCCGGCACAATCACGCTGAAATCTCCGGCGGAATGATGCGATGAATCCAGAATCGCACGCACCACCTGCGCCACCGACGCCATATCGGCGGTGTCGCGAATGTTTAAATAGATTCCATCAATCTCATCGCGGACATCGCTGTAATTGTCCTCCAGCCGCAGAATCGCAGAATTCAGGGGAACGTACATAATGTTGTTGAGATCCTGCGTCGGGACGCCAGCCACTTCGGTTTGCGAGCTGAGTTGCGGCGAAGCGACCCCGATCACGCGGAACCAGGTTTCATTCGCCTTCACGTACTGGCCGACCGGATCCGCGGAACCGAACAGACTGGAGCGGGCAGCCGCGCCCAGTACGGTCACAGGAGCCCCCCGGGTTTCTTCATCCTCGCTGAAAAATCGTCCTTCAAGAACATGTAACCCGGCGATTTTGAGGTAGATCGGATTGACTCCGTACACCGTTGGCGGATCCTGCTGCGACTTTGGAATCGTCTTGGAGGGAGTCATCCGCTTCCTCGGTGTGGCGGCGACAATGTCACTCACGTCATCGCGCATCACGCGATAATCCTGGAACGTGAGCCCGGGAGAAATCTTGCGAATCTTCTGATGCGCCTGCCACTCCGTGGTCTCTTTGGCCTCGACGATCAGGTTATGGACGCCCATTTGCTCAATCAGCGCCATTACCTTCTGCCGCGCGCCCGCGCCAATCGAGAGCATCGAGACTACGGCCGCGACGCCAAAGATCATGCCCAGCATCGTGAGTAAAGAGCGCAGCCGATGCAGCAACAGGTTCTGCAGCCCCAATTGCAGATCGGGAAGCCACTGCTGATAACCGTGCAACATCCGCCCGGCAGGAGTCGAGGCGAGCGTTGCCATTACGGAGCGCCTCCTGCGCCCGGTGATGGCGCGCTCGAATTCGCCGTCTTCCTCGGTGCGGTCGGATCGATCAAAGCGATTTCCGTGCCGGCGCTAATGCCTTCAACGGCGGCACGACTCTCGTTCTGGGCTTGAATCTTCACTTCGCGGGGATCGAAGTTGTTGCCATGGCGTACGTACATAACGCGTTTGTTGTCTTTCAAGAACAGCGCCTGGCGAGGCGCGTAGATCACGTTCTTTTGTGGATCGCCGTTGATAAAAACTTGTGCTGTCAAACCCGGTCGCATCTGTGCGTCCGTAGTCACGAGCGTGATGGCTACTTCGAACTTGCTGCTGGAGTCGTCCTCCCAGAACCTGCGAGTGTTGTTGCCTCCCACGGTTTTCACAGTGCCATGAAACCTGCTGCCCGGCAGCGCATCGAGCTGGATGTCTACGGACTGCCCCTCTTTGATATTGTTGCGTTCGAGTTCTCCAACTTTGGACACCAGCTCCATTCCTTTGGGATCGATTACCTGGCCCACCGTTCTGCCGGGTTCCACCTGATCTCCTTCGCGGTATTCCGGCAGCGACATCCCGCTGAAAAAGAATCCGCCCGCCGCGCCTTCGTTTTTCTCCAACGCAACCAGCCCGTCCATCGGAGCGGTAACGCGCATTTTCTTGATACTGTCCTGCGCCTGATCCATCGCGAGCTTTGCCTTGTTACGCTTTTCCTCTGCGAGTGAAATCGTGGCCTGGCCGGATGCGCTGCGGGACTTCACGTCTTGTTCCAGTTCCGCCCAGACGCGCTTGGTCTGTTCCAATGCGAGATCATTTTTCCGCGCGTCGATGGTGCTGACCAGTTCGTTCTTCTGCACATCCAGCTCTGCCCGTCTCACGTCAAACCGCGCCTTGAGCAACGCGACCTTGTCCTGGGCCGCCACCACTGCCGCGTCTGCCCGCGCCTTAGTGATTTCCTGATCGGCCTGCAGCAGCTCGGAACGATTCTGGTCCACTTTGTAGAGTTGCTCGGTGGGATCAAATTCCATCACCAAATCGCCCTTCTTCACGGCTGTGCCGGTGTGGAGCAAATGGGTGATTTGCAGCGCCCCGCCACCGATGGGAGGCGCCGCTAGCATCTCAGAATGACTGGCGCGCAATTCTCCGGTGACATAGACCTTCATGTCGAGATCACCGCGTTTCACCATTCCTGTCGGGATCTCGTCGTTCGTAGTTGCCGGAGATGCACGGCGCACGGCCGCGACCACGCCCGCTACGACGCAGAGAACAACCGCGACTACAGCCCAGGTAATGGCACGCCGGCTCTTCATCTCGACTGCGTCTACTCCTTCAAGGTAGGATCTTTCAGCGCCACTTGTTCTCCGGGACGTACGCCTTTAGCGACCAGAATCTTGTCGCTACTTCTTCGTCCGACATCGATCGCGCGTTCTTCAAACTGCGCTCCTTGCCACACGTAGGCCACATTCTGTCCGGATTTCTGAAACACCGCTTGAGCGGGAATGGTGATAGCGTCCGGCACACGGTCTACGATCACGGTTACCTGCCCGGTGAGGCCTGGCTTGAAGCGAGGATCCGTCTGGTCGAGAACAATCTCGAGGATAAAGTTGCGAGTAATGGGCCATCCGCCGGAGAAATCCAGGCTCGCAATGGCGCCGATCTGTTCGATGTGACCGGTGAATTGACGATCTGGAATTGCATTCAACTGGACCGTAACCGGCTGCTTCGCCGCCAGTCTTCCACGTTCCGTTTCATCCACACGGGCGGAGATCCGCAGTGTCGTGGCATCGGGCAATTCCGCGATGCCCGCCCCGGGCCAGGCACGATCTCCGGGCCGGTATGAGGTCATATTCGAGCCCGACCAGTGCTGCAGCAGGCTGATGGTTCCAGCCGAGGGCGCGCGCAAAGTCATCTGTCCCAAACCGCGGTCCGCGCGTTCCACGTCATACTTAGCTTTGTGGCTGGCTTGTTCCTTACTCTCAATCGTCGCCTTGTTGAGAGTCTGGTCCGATCGCTGCTTGGTCTGGGCTTCGCGCAATTTCTGCTCCGCATCGGCCAGCTTCAGTTTTGCCTCTTCGCCTTCGATCTTGGAAACGATCTCCTGTTTGCTGGCATCAAGTTTGGCGCCTTCCACGTCATAGCCGGCTTTCAGCACGGCGGTTTTGTCTTCCTCTTCGGTCAGGCGCGCCTGGGCGCGAGCTTGTCCGATCTCCGCCTCCGCCGATTTCAGGCTGGAGCGGAACTGCGCCAGATCCTGCTCCGTTTTTGTCTTGTCGAACTCCACCACGACATCGCCGGGCTTCACCACGGTACCTTCCGGAGAGACTTTCACGATCTGCAGATCGCCGGCCTCCGCGGGCGCGCTGATCGTCACCGACTTCAGAGCCTTCACCTCGCCGCGAAACTGTGCCGAGTCGAGAAATTCTCCTCGCTTCACTTCGATCGTGGGAACCGTGGGTAATCGCTTGCCCAGGCGTACGGCCCCCAGCACGACGCCACTTCCCGCCAACAGGACGATGGCCATGACCATTCCCTTGCCCTGAATCGAAAGCCGATGGAAGCGCTCGATCATCACGAACCACTCCTCGGATTTTGTGCAGGACTCTTCTTCGAGTTCGAACCATCCGAACTCGAACCAGTAGCGCTCAGCCCAACCTTTGTTCCCACGCTCGGTTTCGTAACATCCACATCGACGTCCACGGCGGCGGAAAGGTCAGGCATCAACTTGGGGTCATTTCCATCGATCGCCACCACCACCACGAAGGACCGAAGCTTATTGGAAAAGTCTCCCCCTTCGCCGATGGGAGCAAGTTGGTCCAGTTTGGCCGCGAACACCAAATCCGGATAGGCATCCAACCGCACTTTCGCCGTTTGTCCCGCGCGCAAACTCGGGAAGTCCTGTTGATTGGCCATCACACGCACTTGCATGGTCGCCGGATTCACTACCTGCATAAAGGTCACACCCGGACGCACCTGGTCGCCTTCCTGCACTTCGCCCATCGTCCCTTGCTTCCAGATTGTGCTCAGCACCACCACTCCATCCAGAGGCGAATGGATCTGCATAAGGTCGGCATTGGCCTGAGCGTGCAACATGGTCTGCTGCGTGCGATCGCGTTGAATTTCAAGAATGCGAATCGCCGCTTGCGCCGCCTTCCGCTTCAGGTCGAAGGTTTCGTGCAGCTGTTCGAAGGTCGCTTTGGCCTCGTCCAGGTTTTGCTGATTTTTTTCCGCGTCGATGCGCGAAACGATCTCCGCTTTCTGTATTTCGAGTTCCGTCTTGCGGAGATTATCCTCGGCCGTCTTCAGTTCGGTTTCATCCTTGGCCCGTGCCGCATTCTCCTTGGCCTGCTCCTCCGCCACCTGGTCGACTAGCTTTGCGTATTCCGCCTGCTTGTCGATGAAATCCCGCATCTGCGCTTGCCGGTCAAACTCCACCAGCACATCCCCCTGCTTGACCCGGGTCCCGCCGGGCGCCAATCGGATAATCGTGAGCGTGGGAACCTGTTGCCCGGCGAGCAGAGGTGCGAGGATGGCGCGCGATTGTACGGCCTCGGTCGTTCCCTTGAGGCGCAAAACCTGTGGGGGGATGTTGGTGGCCGATCGATCGCCCCTGATGGTCGCCGGCGTTTTTCCCCGCGCCGCAATCCGTACACCGATGGGCAGAGCGATCGCAACGGCGACGACCGCCAACCACATGCGCCATCGCCGCGGGCGGGCTCCATTGTCCGTCGGTGGTTCGGATGGCGGTCCCGGTTGCCCGAGTGAAGACTCAGACCCAGGAATAACTTCCGCAGGGGATGCAGTCATTACTGAGATACTCCCGCCTTAGGAATCTGCTTGTACAACAAAAGTTGCCCGCTGCTGGGGCGCTGCCAACTTATTCAAACGACTTTGTGCTTCCAGGCCCTGTTAGATCGCGGTGAGGGGGCGAACTTGCGATTCCTTTCCCCGTTTTTCTTTCAGCGGAAATCACAATCACACGGATACAGTCGGCTCAGCCACCGCGAGTGTCGGAGCCAAGTATGGGATTCCCTAGGTCCGACGACAAGAAATCGAGTCGAAGAAAACGAAGCAAGTATCTTCTAAGGGAAGCAGTACCTTTCCTAAGGGTGCGAACAAGAACGCGCACGACCGAGACCGCGCGTCGCCTGGCTTGCGCTGCGCAAACCAGGCGGGATACTCAAGTCGCGGTAGATGGCGCTACTGAACCTCGTTCAGCTTTTGGTAGATCAGCATGGCGACGAGCACCAGCAGAAATACTCCGGAGCCGATGCTGAACACCCGAACCGGAATCGTGAGCCGGTTGACCTTGGTCAAGAGTTCCGTTTGCTCTTCCTGCATGTGTGAATTGTTGTCATCCAGAAACAGCTGATCGTCCTCGTGCATGGTGAGAGTGCTCTTGTAAATCAGGAGAACGATCAGACCTACGGCGAAAATTCCGAACACAACTGTCACTATAGTCAGCGTCATAAGCTACCTCGGCAGATTCCATCCCAAGTGCACGGCTTCCACTTCGTGAGCGGGGGCGCGCAGAACCCCGCATTCAGTCTCGGGGAAGGCCCTAACGGCAATGATTATAGACCCGTTGGCAAGCCCCTGGCGTCGAATAAATCCCTTTGTTCGGAAGCTGTTACGGGAGCGGTGGGATGCGACTTCCGGCCGGGCGCCGCATCTAATGACTCTGATCGATCAGCAGGATCGCTTTCGTGAGATCGTTTTTTTCGGTGCACCCCGGAATTTTTTCTTGTGAAAATCGAATCTGCTATAATTTAATAGATTAAAGCCAAGGAGATAAGATGGCCACCACAACTATCCCTGAAGTCGCCAAGAAGGTCGCGCCCGTTACTCTCACCCTCAACGCTGTTGCCAAGGTGAAAGACATCATGGGCCAGCAGAACCCGGTTCCTGCCGGCTTGCGCATCGGAGTGGTGGGTGGCGGATGCTCCGGTTTCTCCTATTCGATGCAATTTGAAAACGGCGCTGGAATGATGGACAAGACCTTCGACATGGAAGGACTTAAGGTGTTCGTCGATGCCACTTCAGTCATGTATCTGAATGGTTGCATCGTTGACTACGTCGAGACTCTCGAAGGCGCAGGCTTCAAGTTTGAGAATCCGAACGTGAAAAGCACCTGCGGCTGCGGATCATCCTTCAGCGTGTAAGGGGTGTTTTGTGTGGGGACAGCCCTCGGCTGTCCGTCCGCGCGAAGCCTGGCAAGGCTCGGACGCACCGGAGAAAGCTCAGAAAGAAACGAAATGGCCTCCGCATCTTTGCGATGAGGCCATTTTCTTTTAGGGTGGCGTTGTCTGGCGGCGCTACTGCTGCTGCGGAGGATTGCTGGGCGGGTTCGGAGTGCTGAATCCACCACTGGATGGCGCATTCGGACTGTTCTGCATTCCCGAAGGAGACGTGCCGAAGCCATTGCCGCCGCCAAAACTGCTGCCATTGTTGCCGCCGCTGCCGGTCTGCCCGTTGAGGTTCGGCGTGCCCTGCTGGCCGAATCCCTGCAGTTGGGGCTGGTACGGAGTCATGATTATGCCGCCACGGTCCATCGCCGGATCATAAACAAACGCCCAATCCTTATACTTGTTCTTGTGATTGAACTCGCGGATCGTCTTATCTTTGCTGACGCTGCCAACTCCTACGATTGGCCCGCCGATAATTTGGCCAGACCCCAACTGATTGCTTCCCGGATTGCCGCTACCGCTTCCTGACAGATTTGTTCCCGTCGGAGTCGCTCCCGTTCCATCGGAAGTCCCACCTGAAGATGCCTGCGATGCCGACTGCGATGTGTCCGGCCCAGTCGATGAATTCGACGTCGTCTGCTGATTTTGAGCGAACGATGAATTGGAGTTTGCTCCAAACCCGCTGTTCCCGCCGAACGTGGAAGGCTGCGAGAATCCTCCGGAGCCGCCTGCTCCTCCGCTCATTCCGCTGACCGGGGTTGCGCCCGGGATACTCGCGCCTCCGAGCGCGCTGAGCGTCATCTGAACGTCGCCGAAGTGCAGCAGCTTGAAATCCTCGCACTTCGAGTTCTTACAGTTCAGCGGATCTTTGTAGCGTTTGCGCAAAAAACGAAGATTGCTGGTGTTCTCGAGATCCTCAATCTTTGTGGGATAGCGCCCGAACTTCTTGTAATAGGCGCGAATCGCCCGCGAATACTGCACTCCGCGATGAATCATTTCCTCTTCACGATCGCGCTTGATTTCGAATGTAATCGACGGTACGATCGCCGCCGCGAAGATGACCAGCAGGGCCATAGCCAGAAGCAACGTCAGCATGACCCACCCGTCATCGCCACGAGCTTTACCCGGTCGAGGCACGCTTGGCCGCATCTGTGAATCGAAAGCCATGGAGGAAAAATTGAGGAATTGGGTACTTGAGTAATTCCTAACGGCACCCTAAGTCTTCAAATTACACAACGACTAAATCTGCTTCATCCCTGCGTCAGCGGAATGTTCTGCGGCGGACCGCTGTTCACCACGTCCTGAATCTCCACCGAATTGGGCGAAATACGAATCACCTTGTAGCGGCGGTCCACGATCTCGCCTTCCCCTGCCACGAACACATCCTCGCCGAGCTTGAGAAATATTTTCTTCGCCTCCCCGGTCCGGCTCGCGAAACCATAAAACTTTAGCGGGATCGGAGGCGCCTGTGCAGGAGTAGGCGGATGGTACCGAACTTCGCCGGCTGCTTCGGTCGTTCCGGGAGTGATGGGATGAGGGATGACCACCGGTTCCGCCTGCGACACAAAAATGTTTCTGCCGCTGCCCTCATACTGCGTCTTTTCGCTCGTGGCCAGCAAGTCGAGTCTTAGCGTCGGATCCAGATTTTCGACGCGCAGTTTCTTTCCCGGTCTTCTCCCGGTGCGCGCCTTCTCACGGGTGGCCACAGGAGCCGCTGCCTGCGCGCTCGACGCCGGTTCCGATGCTCCCGTAAAAAAAGGGATGAATTCATACGCCACGGCCAGAAGCGCCACCACAGCAAGAGCGACGGCCCAGATCGTCTTCTTCTTGTTTTCCAGTCCTAGTTGCACTACGTTCCCGCCTTCAGATATGTCTCCAGCTTCATGTTCAGCCTGACCGGCCCCTGCGGCAGGCCACCCAGGCTTACGCTGTTGATGATGAAAAACATCTCGTCGCGTTCCAGCGCATTGATGAATCGCGCCAGAGAGGCGTAACTGCCCGCAAGGTCCGCTTCAATCTCCACCCGTTGCAGCCCGCCTTCTTCTGCTTCCTCCGGCCTGTATCTAACCTGCTCGATGGTCACGCCGTTGGTCGACGTGAGTTTGCCGAACTCGGTCGGAATCTGGGAGTCCTGCGTAGGGAAGCGCCTCGCGTAGAAATCGGTGATCTGATGACTCGCCAGCACCACCTTCTGAGGAAGATCCTTCAGCGGCGCGACCTGGCGCGTTTTGGTGGTTAATTCGGCCTGAAGCAGGTTCATTTCCATGCGGCGCGTCTCTGCCGAACCCACCAGCGGCGAAAAGTACAGCAGTGCAGCCAGCAAATCGACGCCGGCCATGATGGCGAGGGCGGTTTTCAGGCTCTTCCTGGTTTGCCGCAGGTCCGGCATTAGCGGTTACTCCGTTTCGTCGCCGGCGTCTTCGGCATCGGCTGGGTCTTCGATGGAGCGTCCGTTTTCGGTTTCACTTCTGTCTTCGCGGCCTCGGCCGCAGCCAGCGGTTCCGGAATGTAAACCGCATCAATGTCAAACTGCTCGGTGTCGCCGCCGCTTGCGTTTGACCGTTCGGAGCGCTCCGAAATGATATTAGTTTGCGAGAAACGGCGCGATTCCTCCATGCGGCGCGCCAGTTCAATGGCCCGATCCCGCGAATCGCCCGCCACCGTCATCTTCAGTCCGAGCTGATTGTCCTCATCCAGTTGCGGATTGATCGACATCAAGTGTACTCGCGGCGGCATCACCTTTTCCAAATTCTCCAGCACCCGCGTCCACGAGAACGCCTTACGCTCGATCAGTTCGTTCAAAAACTGCGACTGATCCCGGGTGCTTCGGTTTTGCGGCAGGCTGAGGATTCTCTCGGCGTTGGCGCGGAGTTGGTCGCGGTCGACAATCATCGCGCGCTTTTCCGCGATCGCTGTGCGATCCCGCCGCGCGTTGATCCAACCGGTGGTGTCCAACGCCAGCAGAACCAGCGTGAGCACCGCGACCGCGCCCACGGCGGTGCCCCAGCGCATCCAAAATTGCCGCGCATCTTCGTAGGGCTGGCTGGCGAGATTAATATCGAGACGCATAATGCTATGAGATCAGTGCCCCCACCACTCCAGCCATCCGCCAGCGCGGCACCGCGCCGCCTGCGGACGCTCCCAGTTGCGAAGCAGCCACCAGCTCCTGCACTTCGGCTCCGGTCTGCGCGCGCAGCGCAGGGGCGGCGCCGCCTGACTCTGGCAGTCCGGCAACAAAGATACGCTCGATGTTCAAGCGATACGTATCCTGAAAAAAAACCACAGAAGGATAGACCTCCTCTGCCAGTTGCTCCCCCGTGATGGTAACGCCGCGTGTATTTTCGAGCGTGCGGAACAGCTGCAACTGATTTTCGTTCAAGATGGCAATACTGGTCGTATGCGCATCGACTTTGATGACCAGTGTCGGCCGCTTGGCGTCGGCGGCTCCGAGCGCCGCCAGCGTCGACGGCAGCACGACACCGGGATTGTATCCCGCGCCGCGAAACGCGGCCTCGTAGTCGTCGATCACGCTCGCCATCGCCACCGCCGCCACCACCCGCACTTCATCGTTGATCTTCTGCGCGTGGTAGGAAACCTTGGCCTTTTCCACGTCAAAGGGCAGAGATTTCTTCAACCGAAATCGCACCACAGCGAGGGCCTCGTCGCGATCGGAGGGCAGAGTGTCGAATTCCACCAGCATCACGCGAACCGCGGCATCGGGCACAATTGCAATCACGTCTTTTGAGCGCCCGGCAACGGCGCCCAACACTGCTTCAATCCCCGCCCGCACCGCGTCTCGCTGGCGCAGATTATTTTCCACCAGATCGGGAATGACGCTTCCCGACGCCAGTTCGCGTGCAGCCGATGCTTCTAAGCCGTCCCCGTGATCGGTAAGCCGCCCCGCCAGCACGCGGTCCGCGGCAATTTCGCAGGCCAGCTTAGGCTTCGGTGGGTTTGAAGTTGGACTCATTTTCCGGGCACGCCCTTAAAAAATCTTTCCTCAATCAGAACTCGAATCACCATCAAATTCAATAGCCGGAAGGGCACTCAGAGAATCCTTACGCCGGCCTCTTGCCGCCGGAGCCTGGCTTGAGCGAAGTCGAAGGGACGGCCGAGCTATTCCCTACCTCATGGCCTCGATGAAGGTGACTTTGTTGATCTCTTTCAGCGTTGTCATCCCTAGTCGTACTTTGTCGAGCGCCGACTCGCGCAAGAAGCGCATGCCCTCGTCCCGGGCGGCGCGGCGAATCTCCGAAGTCGGCTTCTTGGCCAGAATCATCTCGCGTACGCGGTCGCTTAAATCCAGAAGCTCGTGAATCGCGGTTCGCCCGCGGAATCCCGTGCCCGCGCACTCGATGCATCCCGGGCCTTCATAGAGCGGAACTTTGCCCCACTGCGCGGGATCGAGGCCGCTGGCTTCTAGAACGTCGGGGGCGTAGTGCACTTCGGTGCGGCACGACTCGCAGATCAAACGCACCAGCCGCTGCGCCAGAATGCAGTTCAAAGCCGAAACAAAGTTGTAGGGCTCCACGCCCATGTTCAAGAAGCGCCCAATCACATCGACCACATTGTTGGCGTGGACCGTAGTGAACACGAGGTGTCCGGTCAGCGCCGACTGAATGGCAATCTGCGCCGTCTCGGTGTCGCGGATTTCGCCGACCATGATTTTGTCCGGGTCGTGACGCAAAATCGAGCGCAGACCGCGGGCGAAAGTCAGCCCCTTTTTCTCGTTCACCGGAATCTGGGTAATGCCGCGCAGTTGATATTCGACCGGATCTTCAATGGTGATGATCTTGTCTTCGTCGGTCTTGATCTCGTTGACCGCGGCGTAGAGGGTCGTCGTCTTGCCGCTGCCGGTTGGCCCTGTGACCAGCACCATGCCGTACGGCTCTTTGATGTAGCGCCGGAACTTGCGCAGGTCTTCCTCGTCAAAACCGACCACATCCAGAGTCAAGGTGCGGAACTTCTCGCTCATCGACTCTTTATCGAGCACGCGCAACACGGCGTCTTCGCCGTGAATCGAGGGCATGATCGAGACGCGGAAGTCGATGGCGCGCCCGTTGTATTTCACGCGAAAGCGGCCGTCTTGCGGTACGCGCCGCTCGGAAATATCGAGCTCGCTCATCACCTTGATACGCGAAATCACGGTCGAGTGGTGCTCCTTGCCGATGGGAGGCATGGCCTGGGTGAGCACGCCATCGATGCGGAACTTGATGACCACCGAGTCGTCTCGAGTCTCGATGTGAATATCGGAAGCACGCCGCTGCAGCGCGGTGAAGATGGTCGTGTCGACCAGCCGGATAATCGGGCTGGTATCGCCCGTCGCCGTCAGCTTGTCGATGGTCAGTGTCTCTTCGGCGCCAGTATTTTCGTCTTCGCGAATAATCTGGAAGCCTTCGCTGGCCTCTTCCAGAACGCGCTGCGACTGTTCGGTCTTCTTGAGAATGTCCGAAATTTGTTTCAGCGTCGAAACTTTGGTGATGATGCGCTGCTTCAGCAGCAGGCTGATCTCGTCGATCATCATCAGCTGGCTGGGATCGGCGATGGCGATGGCGAGTTTCCCGTCGGCGGTCTCTTCTAGGGGAACGAAGTTATAGCGGAACATCAGCTCGACCGGAATTTTCTTGAATAGTTCGTGATGAAGTTCGAAGCCGCTCAGGTCGACGAACTCGCAGCGGTAGCGTCGCGCCACGTCTTGCGCGCGCTCCAGGTCCGTGATGGGATTGCCGGTGGGGCTGACTGGACCGCCATTCCCGCCATTCACGAACAACGATTTTTTGTCGGCTGTTGCCATTCGTTTCCCTGCAGGACCGTCTTGCTCAGTGCACTCCCAGGGTAAAGATCGGTAAATACAGCGAGATCAGTACTCCACCCACGAAAATCGCCATAATGATCAGAATGAGCGGTTCAATCAGCGCCATGGACGCTGCCAGCGCGGTCTGCACATCTTCCTCGTAAAATTCCGCCACCGAGTTCAGCATGGCCGGCAGCGCCCCGGTGGATTCTCCCACCTCGATCATTTCCACCGCGAGCTCCGGAAAAATCTTCTGCTCTTCCAGGCTGGGGGCTAATCCCTGTCCTTCGCGAACTCGAGTGCCTGCCCGCATCACACCTTTTAAGATGCGCCGGCTGGTCATGGAAGCGCCTGCCGTTTCCATTGACGGTACCAGCGGCAGGCCGCCTTGCAGCAGCGTCGAAAGCATCCGCGAAAAACTTGCGACCTGATGCTTCAGCCGGATACCGCCCAGCAGCGGCAGACTCAAGATCATCCGGTCAATACGATCCGCGCCGCGATCGGTATCCTTCCAGCGCCAGAGCACAAAAACGACGACCACTAGTCCGACGAATATGAAGGGAGCATATTGCTGCGCGTTCTGGCCAACCGCGAGCATGAACAAGGTGATGGTCGGAAGCTTGGCATCCAGACTGTTGAACAGGTCGGCAAACTTGGGCACGACGTAGGTAAACAGAAACGTCACCATTATCATCACCACGGTGACCAGCATGGTGGGGTAAATCAACGATACGAACAGCTTCTTACGGAAAGTCATGGCCAGCCGCTGGAAGCTGATGTAGCGCGTCAGCACTTCGTCGATGTTGCCGCTCTTCTCGCCCGCCATTAAAGTTGTGGTGTAAATCTTGGGGACGATTCCCTGCGCCGTAAACGCCTCGGAGAGCAACTCTCCGCCTTTGACGCGTTCCCGCACGTTCTCTAGAATCTGCCGCAGTTGTCCGTCCTTCTGCCGCTTGATCAGCAGTTCCAGCGAATTCAGGATAGGCAGCCCGGCTCGGATCAGCGTGAGAAACTGCTGGTTGAATACCAAAAACGCGTCCTGCTTCAGCTTCCGCCGGCGGCGCAGCGAAACTCCAGAAGTCAGCACTCCCTGGGGCTTGACCCAGTAGACAAGATATCCTTGCTGCGAGAAGCGGTCGCGCACTTCGGCTTCCGAGTATCCATGCTCGACGTGCTGCTGGACGCGCCCGCGATCGTCCGCGATTTTTACGACAAATTCCGCCATTTGCTGGTTTTTCTGTAGTTTCCGGAGTACACCATCCCGGCCTCAGTCTAACATTCCTACTTACCATTCTAAGACACCGACCGCGGTCAAAACCGCGCCGGTCAGTACGCAAGTAACCCGCGTCTCAGGCAGAGACAGTCGCCTCCAGCCTCTCGTGAATGACCATGTCGGGACACCCGCCTCGGCTGTCCGCTAAGGAAACAGAGGCCGCGCCGAACCCTACGGCTCGATCCCCCCCTCAACGGTCTCCGTTCCGGGGGGAGGCTTGAACTCGAAGCGTCCATCCCCGATCTTCACATCTTCCCGCATATCGGCAAAGCGGTATTCCGTCATCGCCCCGTCCACTTCCTGGATGACGATCCGCACAATCTGGTGGTCTGGCGTGATCTCCAGCAGAGTCTCGCTCACCCGATCCGCCAGCGCCTGCGGCACCCCCCGCAGAACGACGTTTCCCGGCTGCAGCGGCTCTACATCGGGAGCCAGAGACAGTCCCTGCAACTCTTTCTCCAGCCTGGTTTTACCGAGTAAGAATGCCAGCGGAGAGCGCACGTCCTCCAGTTTCTTTGCTGCCGTCTTCCGCGCCTGACGGTTGTCCGGGACGTAAAACCACGCATCTCTCCCATCGCTGACAAACAGCTTGTCTCTGGGAGAACGGTACTCCCACCGCATCTTGCCGGGTTTTTTCAGCCACAGGGTCCCCGACTCGGTGCGATCCATTCCAGAGCCCCGATAAATCTCGGCAAACTCTGCCTGAAGCGAGTGCAAATGGTTGTAATGGCTGTCGACCGCCGCCGCCAGCGTCTTGACGTCCGCCGCCAGGCCAGTTGCAGGCGCAAGGGTCGCAAACAGGACGATTGCAAAGCGGAGCAAACGTACTCGCATCGGAATAACTTTTCACCGGCTTCCCGCGTCAGGTCAAACCCCTACGAGGAGTCGGGAGGGAACTGCGGGGCAAGCTCCCTACGGAAGGACTCCAATCAAATTGTAACAGTTCGCCGAAGCACCATCCGGGCCTGCGGCTGGGCCGGTCGGATGACTCACCATTGGCTGGTGAATAAGGAGTATTGGTGCGTCCAGGCGATCTTTCGCAGTTGCCCATTCGCGCTCAGCACGTGCTCCAACAGCGGGTTGTGATAGAGCACATAGACCGGTCTGGAATGATTGCGCAGAGACTGTTCCAGATTTCCCAATACTTTACGCATACCCGATTCCGGGAACGGATTGAAGAGAAAAATCACAAGCGGATCGTCGGGCAAGGGGAATCCGGTCGCGTCGGCGCAGATCGACTCGAGCGCGAAACATTTCTGCGAGTCGCTTCGGTACTGGCGCAAGTTCTGCTGCGCGATTTGGTGCAGACTGGGGAGAAGTTCCACGCCTACGATGCGGCGGAAAGGATAGTCCGACGCCATCAGCAGGGTGCGTCCCTTGCCTGATCCGAGATCGACGAAAGTGAAGTCGCGGAAGTTAAGAACGGTCTGGTCGGGAGTAGGCGATTTTTGCAGCGCGTCGAGCATCTCGTGAAACGCCGCCGGTTCGGTTGGCTGATATGCGGAATGGAACATGCCCAGCAATCGATCGCGCCATCCCACGGCTCCGCTGGTGGTGTTGACACGGTACTCCCAGTCGTAGTCGGCATCTCCGTAGCGCTGCCGCAGACGCTCCGGAGCGGAGTCGCGCACGAACTCCCACAGCACCCCCAGAAGGCGGCGAGTCGCGAGCCAGTAGCCCTCATAGGAGGCGCAGTGCTTCCACCAGCGCGACCCAGTCCCCAGCACGCTGATTTCTCGAGGCGAATCCATGAGAGGAAAATAAGAGACGTTCCAGACATCATACGGGGCACGGGGTTGTCGTGGTCAATGGCGAAAGTGCGGACTACCGCGTGTGGTCGTGGAATTTGGGCAACGCCGGGGGCTTGTATCCGGGGGGCATGCCCTTGGTGAGAAAGTTGAAATCATCCGGATTCTGAACTTCGATACGGCCTTCAGGAGTTAGCTTGTAGGGGCGACCGTCCGGATCCACGGCGATGCGGGGCAAATGTTCGGCGGCCGCGAGTTCCGACATGCTGGCGGGAAGACGTCCTGTTCGCTCCCCGAATCGGGTGACGGCGGATTGCAAGTTGGTGACATCTTCATCCACCTGGATCGCGCGCAGGTGTTCGACAGCGTTCTGGCGGACGTAAGAATCGTGGTTGGTCTCGTAGGTGTCGCTCCATAGTAGACGCGCGGTGGCGCGGTCGCCGGCGTGCCCGGCCATTTTCGCGGCCAGCACTTTCAGCAGCGGATTGGCGCCGGGGACCTCCACCCCTTGTTCGAAAACCTCGGAGGCTTTCTTGTAGTCCTTGAGTTCGGTGTAGTAAATGAAGCCAAGGTTGTAGTAGAGCTGCCAGTTGTTCGGATTATGCTGGATCCCGTACTTCATCAGTTCAATAGCGCGGTCGGGTTCGCCGGCTCCATTCGGCGGAGCGGGCGCGAGAAAGCTGGCTCCGAACTGGTACGCCGGAAACAGCTGCGGATCGAGCGTTGTGGTGATCTCCAGTAACGGCGCTAGTTCGTTGTAAGTGAGCTCCCGGTTGAAGTGGCGTTCGCCAAAGTACTGCACCGTGCGCGTCCAGTAGATGCAGGCCATCATGCCGTCGAACCCCAGGCTGGCGCGCCTTATCATCTTCGGCGAGTTGACGAAGAGGGCGTCGTCGACGGTGGCTTGCGGACGGATTTCATCGATGTGACGCAGCAGAAGGATGCAGGCCAGGGTCGAAATGGCCAGGCACGCGGAGGCGATGACGGTGGTGCGCTGCGCGGCGGTCATTTTACGGAACTCCGGTCTGGAATTCGCCCCATCATTTCAGGTTCCTGCGCTCGAAGATCAGGACTGCGGCGCTCAAGACCATCGCCGTATAAAACAGAGCATAGAGCGTGTTCTGCAGGATGAGTTGCGAACGGAGCGGTTGCTGATGCGCGACCGCGCTGATCACGTTGAGCGCGGAGAAATTGGGCACCAGATAGGCGGCGGCCGTCGCCAACCATCGAGTCGCGCCGTGAGTCAGGGCGGCAAATCCGCGAAGATCGTCGGCGAAGCTGCCGATGACGAACAGTGAGAAGGCGAAGACGGCGGAAAGCAATGGCGAAGAGAACGACGAAAACAAGAGCGCCAGCGAGCAGATAATGAGGAATTCAAGAATGATGAAGTAGAGCGCTACCAGGATCAGCGCATCAGGTGCCGAAAACTTATGAACCACGTAGAGCAGAGCGCCAAAGACTCCGATCGCCATAAAAAACGTGTTCACGATCAGCGTTCCGGCCAGGCCAAGGAACTTGCCGACAATGAACTCCCAGCGGCGAACCGGGCGCGAGAGCACGGTGTAGAGCGTGCGCTTTTCGATTTCTTTCGAGACCAGCCCGATTCCAATAAAGATGGCGATGACTATACCGAAAAGAGAGACTGCCGTGAGCCCCAGGTTGACGACCACCAGGCGCTCAATGTGGATGGAAATCTGGCCAACGAAAATGGCTGCGCCGGAAAGCAGCAAGGCGAAGGCGATCAGGTTATAGAGAACGCGATCGCGAACCGCTTCGCGGAAAGTGTTAAACGCAATATAAAGCATGCGTGGGCTCATGATCTTTTCCCCACGGTAGTTTGGGAGTGCTGCAGCTTTTCCACGAAGTAAGCTTCGAGCGAGGTGCGCAGTGGCGTGATGGCAATCAGGCGAATGCGCTCGCGCCGCAGAGCGTCGATGGCGGTGTCTTGCTGATTCTCGGGGAGAATGGCGCGCACCGTATCTCCCGTGACGTGGCACTCCGCGCCCAGAACTTTCATGGATGCCGGAATTTGCCTGCCTTGCCAGATTACTTCTACCTTGCCCTGCACCGTCGAGGTCAAATCTGCCACCGCTCCCACGCCACGCAATTCGCCTTTGTGAATGATGGCTACGCGATCACACAGCGCTTCGGCGTCAGACAGGATGTGGGTGGAGAAAAATACTGTCCTGCCTTCCTGCTTGAGTTGCTCGATCAGGTCGCGAACTTCGCGGCGTCCCAGGGGATCGAGACCCGACATCGGTTCGTCGAAGAAAACCAGTTTGGGATTGTGCAAAATGGCTTGCGCGATTCCGACCCGTTGCAGCATACCTTTGGAAAACTTGCGCAACTGCATGCCCTTCACCTCCGTCAGCCCGACCCGCTGCAACATTTCTTCGACGCGACGCTTGCGGTCTTTGCCGGGAACTCCAGAGATCTGTCCGTAATAATCAAGCAATTCGTGCGCCGTCAGGTAGTCGTAGAAGTAAGGCTGCTCGGGCAGGAAGCCGATCTGCGCTTTGACTTCTGGGTCGGTCCATTCCCGACCCAGAATGCGAGCCGTTCCGGCGGTCGGGAAAACCAGGCCCATTAGCATTTTCAAGGTTGTGGTTTTGCCGGCTCCGTTGGGGCCGAGGAAGCCAAAGATCTCTCCCTCTTCGATGGTGAGATGAAGCGGTCGCAAGGCGCTTTTGGGACGCTTGCGCCAGAAGCCCACCATGTAGGTCTTTTCCAGACCAAGGATTTCAATCGCAGACATTGTCAAAGTGTGCTTTATGACTGAGTGCTTACGGAAACACTACGAATAATATTATATGCAAGGGCGTCCGCCTTGAGGCTGAGGGCGCCGTTACCGAGGTCACCACGCTCTGCTGATTGAACACCGAAAGCATGAGGAGCCGCGTTTGGGCTGCAGCTAGTTGGAGAGAAACCAGTGAGCTTTATCTTGCGCCTGGGTCCAGTCCGAGGAGATGCGCTGGGCTTGGGCAAAGGCGGCGCCGGCCTCGGCCTGGCGACCGCATTTCTGCAAGGCCGTGGCCAGCAGCAGGTAGTGAAAGTCGATGGGCTCAACCGCAACGGCGCGCGAAAAGAAATCCACCGCGGTTGGAAAGTTCGCGTCGCGGTAAGCCAGCAGACCCATGCCTAGCAAAGCGAATGGGTCGTGCGGATCGATTTGCAAAGCCTGGCTATAGTTCTCTGTCGCCTCGGACGCTTTGCCGAGCTTGGTATACCCGATTCCCAGATCTCGGAATGCCATTTCGCGCGCGTCACGGTCGTTTGTGCCTTCGAGGACACGGCGCGCGTCTGCCATGGCGCCGGAGAGGTGGTCATGGCGCAGTTCGTAATCGGCGAAGTAGACAACGTCGGTCAGCGGGTAGGGATGGATTTGCTCCGCTTGCGTATATTCCACCATTGCTTCTTCGTGCCGGTTCTCCTTGGTCAGCGCTGCGGCCAAATAGGAGTGCGCGATAAAGTTGCGATCCGTGACGCTAAGCGCATACCTCCACAGGGTCTCACTGTTCCGCCAGTAAGAAACCTGTCGAGGAGTAAGAATGGCGGTGCCTGCGATCGCCAGACAGGCCGGTACGGCGAGCCAGCGAGGAGACACGTGCCAGTCCCGGCCCGCCTCCGCGATGGTCCAAGTGGCCATCCAGAACAGACCGATGAACGGGATGTAGGCATAACGGTCGGCCATGGCTTGATCGCCGACCTGCACAATTCCAATCATGGGTACCAAGATGCCAAGAAACCACAGCCATCCGATCAGAAGGTACTTCTGGCGCGATGCCAGAATCAAAGCTGTGGCAGACAGTAAGAATGCACACGATGCCACCACCTGCCACAAGGGAATTGCCGCACCGGGGTGGGAATATGCGGGAGAAAGATGGACTGGCCAGAAAGCGTGACCGACGTAGCGGGCATAGGCAACTGCGGTGTTCTCCAGCCGCACGGGCAGGGAGTACGTCAGGCCACCGCGCACCGCATCGTGTTGCGCACGCATGGTAAGCAGGGCGTCGCCCGCGGAGAGCAACAGTAAAGGTATTTTTTCCAGAATCAGCCAGCGAATCGACGCCCGTGCAAAGCGGGGCGGAGCTGCAAGGTTCGCGGGAGAGCCAAAGCGTTGCAGCGGCCAATAGTCCCAAAGGAGGAGAACGCAAGGAAAGGTAACGACCTGGGGTTTTGCCATCAATGCCAATGCGAACAGCACCGCCACGGAACCATAGCGTCGCATCGAAGGACGTTGGGCATACCATCCGTAAGCCAGCAGGGCGAGCAGGAAGAACACCATGCTGAGAACGTTCTTGCGCTCGGCGACCCAGGCCACCGACTCTACGTTCACCGGATGCACAGCAAAAAGTGCGGCCACAATCAGACTGCGCCACGTGAAACCAGTCGCGCTTTGCAGCAGCAGAAACAACAGCACCGCGCTCAGTGCATGCAACAGGACGCTCATATAATGGTGTCCGGCAGCATTCTTTCCGAATAGTTGCCAGTCCAGAGCGTGGGAAACCCAGGTCAGCGGATGCCAGTTTTCACATGCGAATGTGGTTAAAGCCCATTTCAATGTAGCCGGAGTCAGACCCGCCTGAATGTGCACGTTCTCCGTAACGTATTCGTTGTCGTCGATGTTGATAAATGAATTGTGAATAACGCCGTTATAGACGGCGAGCGTGATGAGCAGCAGCAACAGGGAGAGGACCACGCTCCGTTTTCGTGACGACGAGAATAAGCCCTGGAGTGCCGAACTCGACTGAACTGTCGGTGTGAGGGACGTTGCCGGGCACTCTTCTGAAATTGTCGGCATACCAGAAAAATTATACTGGGATCGCGCCTTGGATTGATCGCGACGAGGAAGTCTCGAAGCACCTTCGTAACCCGTCTTTCGGAGCCCTGGGCGCCGGAGCCTCGATTACTGAAGCGCCGTGGTCGCCGCAGTGCAGGGTGCCGTGATCGCAGCGGTGGAAGAGCGCACGACCGCATCTTCAAAGGAGCAGAAGTAGCGGCTTCCACTGATCGTGGGGTCTTGCGGCGTTGCCAGGATGCTGTAAGACGGCGTAACACCACCGATGGCCGGGCTGCTGCCGATTTGCAGCGTAAACGTGTAGCCGCTCTTCGTCCCACCTGAGAGTAGGCTATCGATGAAACACCCGCTGCTGGTGGACGGCACGCAGGCCGCACCAGCCGGGCCACCCAAATAAGGCAAGGAAGTGGCAAAGCCGAGGTTTGAATAAGCGGCATTATAGGAGATTTCCGCGGTGTTGATGCTACGGACGGAGCCCACAGCCGACGCCTCATTGGCCGACAAACGAGCGCGCATCAGGGAAGGGACCGCAATGGCTGCGATGATCAGGATGATAGCGACCACGATCAGCAACTCGATGAGTGAGAAACCCTTCTGTTTCCGCATTGGAGATCCTCTCGCCGGCGTCATTCCCCCGGTGGGGCGAATACGACTTATACATCCGTTCTGAGACGGCTATTCTTTTGTAGGCACGTTTCGGGCCAATTACTGTTTCATCCGCGCAACTCTAACCTACCTATGTTTTCATTGTTTTCATTGCATGCCATGACCCGACCCGCAGCAGGTCGCGGCCTTAACCCCAAAAGCGTGCCCAAGAATGACAGTTTTTGTCATTAGGTCCGCAGATTGGCGTTGGCCAGCGAACCGTAAGACGAGCGAGACAGCGCGGAAACAGATGAGCAGCGAACGCGCATTCGCTGCTCTCTGGCTTGTACTCTCCCCAAGTACTTCGCCAAACTGAGTGATGGCTATTGAAGAGCCGAAGTCGTTGCATCGCAGGGCAGCGTTGGAAGAGCGGTGGAAGAGCGGACAACGGCGTCCTCAAAGGAGTAGAAGTACCGAGTGCCGGTCTGATTTGGGGTTACCGGGACAGCCGAAATGCTGAAAGGACGGCTGGAGGGAGGCGAAATGCTTGTTTTTCAGTGGGAAGGAGGGTGGGTGTTCTGACTGGAATCTGCTCCCGATTGAACGAAATGCAAAAATTAGGCTGACACTTTTTGTCGTTCTGCCAAGAATTGGCAAGGAGGGTCGGGGAAAGAGAGAATGGGCGCGGAACAGAAATAAAACAAAAAGAGCAGCGAACTTGCGTTCGCTGCTCTCTGGCTTGTACCCTCCCCCAGGTACTTCGCCAAACTGAGTGAAGGTTACTGAAGCGCCGTAGTTGCGGCGGTGCAGGGCGCGGTAATCGCGGCCGTCGAAGAGCGGACCACGGCATCTTCAAAGGAGCAGAAGAACCGAGTTCCGGTCTGATTCGCGGTCACCGGGGAAGCCACAACGCTGTAGGACGGTGTGATGCCGCCTACGGCGGGGCTGCTGCCAACCGCTAGCACAAAGGTGTAGCCGCTCTTGGTTCCAGTGGAGAGCGAGCTGTCGATGAAGCAGCCGGTGGCGGTCGATGGAACGCAGGCAGCGCCGGCAGCTCCACCCAAATAGGCGAGGGTGGTGGCGAAGCCAAGGTTCGAATAAGCGGCGTTGTAGGAGATTTCCGCGGTGTTGATGCTACGGACGGAGCCCACGGCCGACGCTTCGTTGGCCGACATACGGGCGCGCATCAAGTTTGGAATGGCGATGGCTGCGATGATCAGGATGATGGCCACCACGATCAGCAGCTCGATTAGTGAGAAACCCTTTTGTTTACGCATCTCTTTTATCCCTCTTTTTAGTCGTTCGTTTTGAATTTGTCTGGTCATCTACTGACGCAGTCGTTCTCCATATTTGCACTTGCCTGTCCAAATCCAGCTAGTTACGTTAGTTTCAAAGGAGTGGAGGCAAGCGCTTTATTATCAGGAGGAATGCAGTCTTCAGTGTTAATTCTAAGCCCATTCTCGACCTAATAGTTTGCCAAATTCTGTCGTTCTCCCGCCAATTTGTGTCACGAAGGGAACGATCGGATCTGTATTCCTTGCAGATCAGCACGAGGGCTACCCTGGCGGTCTCGCAACCATGGTTAGCGGCCGGCTGACAACGAGGCCACGGCCTGTTCGGCCTCTTCTGAATTGGGAGAAAGCTGGAGTGCCTGCTGGTACGCCATAAGCGCCTCGGGGCGGCGGTTTACCAGGACCAGGGCTCGGCCCAAGTGTAGATATCCCCCGACTGTTGGTTGCAGTTCGAGTGAGTGGGAAAAATCCCGGATTGCGTCGTCTAACCTTTTCTCGTCGAGAGCCAGATTACCGGTTCCAAGCCAGATATTGAAACGGGACGAATCGAGTTGCAGAGCATGATCAAAGCTCTCGCGCGATCTCGCGTAGTCCCCCAGTTGCCGGTACGCCTCGCCCAGGTTGGTGTATGTATCCACCAGGAGCCCAGTGTTGTTTGTGAGGCGAATGGCAGTTTCGTACTGTTCGATCGCTTCCCGCAAGCGTCCTTGCTGGTGGAAGTATGTGCCCATATTGGCATGAGAAACCGGGTCATCGGGAGCGATCGCGGCAGCACGCTCGTAGTGCAAAAAGGCTTCGTCCGGCCGGTCTGCCTGGATGAGCGCCCCTCCCATGTCATCTTCCGCTGCGAAGTTATTCTCCGTTACCGAGAGGACATGCGACCAAAGGGTCACACTATCTTTCCAGTACCCAATCTGCCGATAACTATCAATACCTAAGGCGAGCAGTACGACGGTTCCGGCCACTGCAATTGCGCGTTGATTGATTTGTTTCCATGCAATCAGATCCGTTGCTGCCCAAACCGCGATCACGAAAATGCCGAGCAGCGGTAGGTAAACGTAACGGTCAGCCCTTGCTTGGTCGCCGACCTGCACCAACCCAATTACCGGTACGAGCGTTCCCAGAAAGAAAAGCCATCCGACGATTAAATAGCGCCGCGAACGAAGTTTGATAAACGCGACAGTAGCGGCTATCAGAAAGGCTGTCGCCAGAGCGACCTTCCAAGTGGGGAGAGAACTCCCCGAATAGGGATACATACTGGCCAGCGAGGTCGGCCAGAACGCTTTGCCGACATATGCCGCGTAAGAGTAGATCGCGTTTTCCAAACGCACGTCAAAGGGAAAACGCCTAAAGGAAGTAATTGCCCCCGCTTGCCTCTGCGCCACGACGGTGATCCAGGAATCTGCGGCTGACAGGGCAAGGAGCGGCAGTTTTTCGATAGCGAGCTTCCAGAGCGAGGCTTGCGAAGCGCCGACGTTTCCTTGTGACTTGGGATCGCGTACGCGGTATAACGGCCAATAGTCGATCAGCAACAAAACGAAGGGCAACGTTACCAGCATCGATTTTGATGCCAATCCCAAGGCAAAAAATAGCACAACAACGAGATAACGCCTCCATCCCGGCTTAAGCGCGTACCAGCCGTAGGCGCCCAGGGTCAACAGGAAAAAGGTCGTGCTGAGAACGTTCTTCCGCTCCGATATCCAGACCACCGATTCGACATTCAGAGGATGAACGGCGAACAACGCCGCCACAAAAAAGCTCGCGCCCATGCGTCCGGTTAGGCGTGCCAGCAACAGAAAAAGGAGAACGGCATTTAAGGCATGCAACAACACGCTAACGAAGTGGTGCCCAGCTGGGTTGATGCCAAAGAGTTGGCAATCCAGCGCATGCGAAATCCAAGTCACAGGATGCCAGTTTGCATAGGTTGAGGTCATTGCCCAGGCGAAGGTGTTCCAGCTCAGGCCCGCCCGCACATGCGAATTCTGGATGACGTACATGCCGTCATCGATATTGACGAAAAAGAAATGATTCGTCTGCGCATAAAGGACGAGGACCATAGTTACGAGGAGAAGAGAGAGGACGAGTCGTCGCTTTTCAGGCGAAGCGAATAGTCTCGGCTGTACGGCGCGCGAAATTATTGGCGTGTCCTTGGCGAGGGCGGGCATACTCTTCATTTAATCACAAGAAAATCGCGGCGATTTCAAGCAGAAGCACCAAGGTAACCGCGCATGGCGAACCTAGATGGGGCTGCAGGGTCACCGAAAAACAGCTTAGTCACTGTTGCAGAGCGATTGTCCAACGCCCGCATTGCCGCCATTTGCGATTTGGGCACCGATGCCGGTCGCCCCGGCTCGGACCAGAAGTGAACAGCCAACAGCCAACAGCCAACAGCCAAAGGCCAGGAGGTTCTGTTCAAAAGCTCTCGGCTTTCAACAGCATGCAGGTGACATCGTCGTGCTGCGGAGTGTTGCCGACGAACAGATCAAGTTCGGCCATGAGGCGCTTGAGCAGTTCGCCGGGCTCGATCGATTTTCCCGCTTCAATCGCGCTGAGCAGGCGAGACTCCCCGTATTCTTCCTGGCGGGCGTTTTCGGCTTCCACTAATCCGTCGGTGAAGATGATCAGCCAGTCGTCGGGCGCTAAGCTGACCGTGGCAGAATCGTATTTCACCTCCGGCTGAATGCCGATCGGAAGCCCTCCGACGTCGAGGCGCTCGATTTGCCCACTGGCGCGCCGCAGGATCGGGTTGTTGTGACCCGCGTTGATGTAGTCGAGCGTGCGGCGGGTGGGATCGTATTCCGCCAGGAACGCGGTGGTGAAGCGCAATCCACCCTGACTGTTGGTGCAGGCGTAGCGGTTCATGTTGGAAGCCAGCTCGGGTAAGGCCACCTGCGCGGTGGAAAGCGTTTTTAGACTCGCCTGGAACGTGGCCATCAGCATGGCGGCGGGAATGCTCTTGCCGGCCACATCGGCGACGGCGAGAACCACGCGATTGTCTTCGTTGGTTCGCCCGGGCCGCGGGAAGACATCGTAGTAGTCTCCTGCCACTGTATTGGCAGGGCGCGTGGCATAGGCGATGACCAGGCCCGGAATTTGAGGAGGGGCGCCGGGCAAGAGCCAGGTTTGGATCTCGCGCGCGATCTGAAGGTCGCGCTTCATGACGACGCGATCGGCGATCTCCAGCACCAGCAGCAGGAGTAGGAGTAGCGCCGCCCAGAAGTGAAGGTCGAATTCGACGGCGTAAACTTTGCCACCCTCGCCGGTATGTTCGAACCCAGTGTGAGGGATCACCAGAAAAATCAGCGCCAGCAGCAGTAATACACGCCGGGCAGGTGAGAGCTTCTCGAACACTGCCCAGAAGAATTCCTTGACGACGTGTATGCGTCGGCCGCGCCTGGTCAAGCCTTCCGGCGTTTTCGCCTCGACGTCGCGGGAGTACAACCGATAACTAGTGCGAGCTTCGGATTCAAACTGCGACCAGAGCTGGCTGACTTCAAGACCCTCCGTGACGCGCCGCCAGAAATTGTGCAGCCGCGCGCCGAAAGGGACTCGCGCTGCCGGTTGTCCGGCGGGTGGGGAAGCGGTGGCCATGAGAATTTTGATTATAGAGGATTGAGTAATTGAGCAATTTTGGAATTGCGCAATTGAGAATGTCCTCAGGTTTTGAAAATTACCTAATTACCAAATTTGTCCTTCTAGAACAAATTCAGCTGCTCATCGAAAGCCTGGACCGGCCACTTCGTGGCATAGCCCTCGCGGCGGGCGCTGGTAATTTTGTATTTCTCACGCAGGTGGGAGATAAAGTGCGACAGGCGCTTGGCGTAGGCGGGCGGAAGAAACGCGCGATCCTGATAGCGCCGACGATAGTTCTGGGCGAGATGGGGAAAGTTCTGCTCAAGGAAAGGAAGGAATACGGCCGCCGAGCACGGCTTCAGAAAAAGGGGGTTGGCGAAAACGTAGTCGGCGCCGGCATCGGCGGCGGCTCTTATTAAGCTCTCCAGATCTTTGGGCGAGTCTGTGATGCCCGGAACTACCGGCGAGCAACTGAGGCCGACCCGCAGTCCTGCCCGGCTAAGGGCGCGCACGGCCTCCATTCGAAGATCGGGGCGAGGCGCGCGGGGCTCAAGAATCCGCGCCAGGTTAACGTTGAGAGTTGTGACCGTGATGTGGACGGAGAGTTTGTTCGTCTTCGCGACCTCTTTCAGCAAGTCGAGATCGCGGACGATCAGGTTCGACTTGGTGACGATGCCTAGCTCGAAACCACGATGGAGCGCGAATTCTTCGAGAATTGCGCGAGTGACTTCATAGCGGCGTTCGGCGGGCTGGTAGGGATCGGTGGCGGTGCCGAGCGCGATCGCTTCGTCGGACTTAACGCGGCGCAGTTCGTGGCGGAGCAGACCGGCGGCGTTTTTCTTGACGTAGATTTTTTGCTCGAACTCCATGCCATCGCGCATTTCCATGAATTCATGGGTGTAGCGGGCGTAGCAGTAGCGGCATCCGAATTCGCAACCGCGGTAAGGATTGATGGTCCAGGTGAAGGGCATGGCGCGATTGCTGACGCAGCGGTTCAGCAGGGACTTAGACGGAAGCGTGAAATACTCGACATGGTGCCCCTCCCGAAGAGATTCGCCCTGGGAGGCCAGCCGTGCGATGCCGATCAGTCGAGACTTTTCGGGCTGAGGGGATAAGTGCAGAGACAACATGGCGTGTTCGCCTTTTGTTCGTCTATATTAGTCTGGCCGGAGCGCGCTGTCAAGAACGCGCTGTCAAGAAAAAGACGGGAGAAGGGAAAGAGATGGTCCCAGAGTGCCCCCTCTCTGTGCCGAGACGTGTTGATTTTGATTTGTGCGGTGTGCGTGCGGGGCGTACTGCCTGACACGCGCATTCAACCTGCGGATGAGGATGTGAGCAGGCGATAGCATGCGAACCTGGAGCGCGGCTGCGATACTTATCTTCGTGTGGATGCTAACCACTCTAACCGGTTGTCGTCGGGAGGCAGCCTTGCAACTACGCACAGACGCCGATCCCCTGGTCCACCGCTTCAAACTACCCAGCAGAATCGGTGCGGTGCGCTGGCTGGCAGTTTCGCCCAACAAAGACACTGGTTGGATTCCGCCGAAGATCGAGTTTTACAACGTCTATGCTTACATCGAACTCGATGACGATGCCTGGGTGGCGCTGGGCAAAACCATCGGGGAACCCGGAGGCCGCGATACTTTTTCACTGCCGCGTTCCGTCGCAGAAGTCGTCATTCCTGCATCGACGATGAAAAACATGAAGCAGTCAGGTTCGGATGTTCAGATTGACGGTACCTCGCTCAATGCCTCTGCGCTTTCCAACGAGCCAAAGAAAACCGAGGTGCAACAGGCGATCCGTGTCTAACTGCTCGAATTTTCCTGCTTGCAGCAGGCGAGAAATGGTTTTCTTATAGTCGGACACGGCACGAATATCAGTACTGGTGTCTCCGTTCAAGCCGGCTGCCTCTCGATCGGTGAGCGCGCACGGCATAGTTTTCGCCTTCGACACGTCAGCGGCAGACAATCCGCAGGCTGCTACCAACAGGAAGAAAATAAAAATAATGAAATCGAGTGGGAGCGGCGAGGTGCGCTCACAGAATTGATTTCGTACATGAAGACGTTTCTCAGTCAGAACTTAGCGGGAATTAGGAAAGCCACGCAAGTTACCATGGGCCAAACTGAGTACTAGTTCGACTCCGAAAGCCGTTAGCCGTCTTTGCGGTAGAGGAGGTCGCGCATCACTCGTCGGCGAGCTTCGTTCGCTTCTTTTTGCGTCTTGCGTTCTTCGGCATCCATGGCCCGCTTCGGTGCGGGATCGGCCTTTTCGGGAACGCTGCAGGCGGGACAGTGGTTGGCAAAGCCAGGTTTGTCGGGCCTCAGTTCGAATTCTTCTGAGCAGACAGCGCAGACTCGAACAGGAAATGCCATCACCTATCAATGATACAACCCGCACGTCGAAAACGAACGAAGTGGGAGCGAAACCGGCGAGCCGCGTCCGACAGGTGTTCTACCGCTCCAGGGCTTTACGATCCCAATGTCCGGTGTCGGCTGCGGCGTCATAGGTGCTTTGGAGGAATTCCATCAACGCTGTTTTTGGAGAATCAGCGGTTCGCACGTCGTCGTACATCAGCAGAAACTCTTTCATCAGCGGATGGTAATAGGCTGCTTGCGGGCGAATCGGCGTTTGTGCGAAGCCGGGAGGTTCCGGCGCAGCGTAGGAATAGAAAGCTGGTGCTGGAATATCGCCTCCGCCGGGCCAGAATCCCGCGCTGCTCACTTCGTGTGAATATGCCTCGCGAGTGATGGCGTCAGCTTCCGGTCGCTCGGGCGCTCTTCGGCCGGAAAAGCGAGTCACCGCGAGATCGAAGCTCCCCCAGAAAAAATGCACGGGACTGACCTTGCCCAGAAATCCGGAGCGGAATTCCTTCAATACTTGATCGACCCATACCAGGATGCGCCAGAATTTATGCGCGGATTCGGGATCGTACGCTGAATGCGCTTGATCCTGCTCGAAGGGAATGGGGGCGGGAATCTCGCACGGAGTTGTCCAAATCTTCACAGCTACGCCTAGCTCGGCGAGTGCAGCCATGAACTTCTCGTAGAACTCTGCGACACTTTGCGCCGTAAGCGCGATTGCGACAACGCGCCCTTCGCTGGTTTCGATTAACAGCTTGTGCTCGATGAAATCAAAACGTACTTCCACCGTTCCCCGCTGGAACGGCATTGCTGAAGTAGTCATTCCTCGTGCGGTTAAATAAAAGGCGACGTTCCAGAAATGATTGACCAGCGGACATAATTTGAGCCGCACCTTTCCAACTATCTGCGTCCACATGTGCAACGTGGCTAGAGTGTCCTTCCAACCGGCGAGTGGCAACGCTGGCAGCAGATCCTGATCGCGGGTGAGGTTCGATGTCATGATTCATTCCGTCTGGCGAACCAATGTACACCGAAACGCGGCGCCATGTTTTGGCGAGGCCTATTTCTGCCCGCGAAGTTTTTTCAAAGCCTCGACGCCGCCCTGGTTCTGCGGATTGAGATCGACGGATTTCTGGTAGTTCTCAATAGCCGGTTCTTTTTGTCCCGCTTTCAGGTAGGCCTCGCCCAAACTGTCATAAGCGTTCCAAAATTGCGGATAGTCCTGCACCTCCTGTTGAAATATTTGGATGGCCGCGTCGGACTGGCCGACGAACAGGAAGTGATAGCCGAGGGCGATCAATGTGTTTTCGTCGAGCGCGTACGGCGAAGAGGATCCCGCCGTTTTTAACTCCGAATATCTCGCGATGACGGCTTGTGGACCCTTGGCATTCGCAACCAACATGAGGAGATCGGCGGCGGAGGCTGGGTCGGGGGTGTAGTTCCATTCATACTCTTTGGCCACGCTTCCGGTCAGAGCATTAGCGACGGCGATGCCATTGTCAGAGTTGGCCATGATGGCGACACCTTTGCCAGAATCGGCAAACATGATCAAGACTGCCTGAAACCCTTCATCCGCGCCGTTGTGGCCGAACTCTCCCGGATTCTTGTTTTGTCCGAGAAAGAAACCAAGACCGACCTGCTCGATCTGAGGCTTCAACATTTCGCGGGTCGTGGCCTCGGAAAGAACGTGGTTAGCCTTCCCTTGTTTCGAGAGCGCGATTTCGATACCGAATTTTGCCAAATCTGTGGCAGTGGTCCACAGTCCCGCCGCGGCCTTTTCCGGATAGATGTGCCACTTGCCGGGGACCGGCATGCCGTCGGCGTGCGTTGCGGTTGCGGCCATTGCTGCCCGACCAGGGGGAGGCGGCTGCTCGTAGGTGCTGTCGGCCATGCCGATTTTGTCGAGAACGGTTTCGCGCATGAACTGCGGAAAAGGCTTGCCTGTCACATCGATCACGAGTTGCTGCTCGATGGTGACGCCGCCGCCGGAGTAGCGAAATTTCGTACCGGGAACGAAATCCACACGAATCGGCGCCGTGTTGGCGGGTGGTTCACCATTGAAGATCTGCACCAGGGTTGGGATCGGCGAACCAGCTGCATATCCGGGAAAGCCGTGGACGGTAAGGCCTGCGCTGTGGCTGAGGATGCGGCGCAAGGTGACTTTTTGATCTTTGGTGAATTCGTTGTCCGGGACTTTCCACGATTTCAGTTTCCGGTTCACGTTTTCGTCGAGTGAGAGCCTTCCCTGCTCGACCAGGGAAAGCGTTCCGGTTGCGGCCACGGGCTTGCTGATCGAGCCGGCCTGAAACAGAGTGTGGACGGTCACTGGATTGTTGCCGCCAGCTTCGGTGACTCCGTAGCCCTTGGCCCAGGCGACTTTGAAATTGTCGATCACGGCGACGCTGAGGCCGGGGACTTTGTAGAGTTCGATCAGCTTTTCTAGGTTCAGTTGCAGTGGCGGTTCGGCGCCGCTTAAAGGAATAGGTGGAATGCCGTTTTCCACTCGCTGCATGCGGGCGGTCAGAGGGGAATCCTTCTGGCCGTGTTGGGGATTGGTTTGAGCGCAAGCGGAGACGGCAAGCAAAAGACTAATGGCAGAGAGCAGAAAAATATTTGTGGATGACCGGGTTCTCACGAATCCTCCGTCGAGGAATGTCAGGGCTTGGAGTATAGACGACCGGCAGGAAGCGAGGTTAGCCGCACCCGGCAGCGTAGGGCAAGACTGGGGACGGCTACGATCGCGATGGCGTTGTCGTTGCCATCAGCCGAGACGGATCGCGCGGCTCGGCTATCTCTCACGCAACAATTTTTGCCCTTGAAGACCCTTCCCATCCCGCCGCGCCCGATCACGGAAGCGATCTGGTAATCCCCAGTGGTCGTGCCGATTTCGAAATTCGACGGGAGGGAGGGCATCCACGGGCTAGTCTACGGCGAATTGCAGATCGTCTGAGGCCGCTATTTCAAAAGGCCGTAGACTTCGACTTCGCCTCTGGCGCCGAAGTAGACGCGACCGTTGACAACCACGGGAATGACGAAACGCGTTGCCATGGCGGCGCGATCGCGCGGGCCGTTTTGCTCAGAACTGTAGATGGGCTGGCGGATGTCTTTGGCATCGAAGGCAAACAGGATCGCAAGTTTGTCATCGGGACCATTCCAGGTCTTGGTCGCGACCGCCCACACGATTGCGTTCTTGTTGCCGTCGGCTGAGACCGACGGCGTTGCCCCGGGGTTGTCAAATTTTCTGCCGGATGAGGCATTCAGTTTGAGTTCGCCATTTGTGATGGCGTAATCACAAAGATAGTCATCGCTGGCGGCGAAGAATGCGTGGCCGTTCCAGTATGCCATCGCTCCGAAGCCACCGCCGCGGATCTTTATCATTTGTACGACCGCGTCCTCATCCGGATGGAATTTCCCCATGTGATCGCGATCGATGACGTAGATCACGGCGCCTTTGGTGGGTTGCAGGAGCAAGTGACGATGAGGACCGGACTGATCGGGCAAGAGCAGCGGTCCACTGGAGCCCACGTCGGCGTCGGCAGTGCTCAGTTGCGCTTGATCGTGGGGCGTGAAGTAGTCGTGGATCGAAAGCGTGGAGCCTTCCAGCACAAACTTCAGCACGGAGTCGCCATAGTCGCGGCCGCCGGCGGCGGCATCGAATGTGCCGTTACCTGTGGGTAGGTAGACATTGCCTTCAACGTCGGCGGCAGGACCGGTGTCGCTGGCCCAAATGCCGGCCTCGCTGCCGTCGGGATTGACGTTCAGAACCGCCTTCTGGGCAAGCGTTTGCGAATCGTAAGCCATGACCCAGCCGTGATAGGGATCCACGTCGCAGGACGAAGCCCAAGTGAGGTAGACAGCGCCGTTTGCGAGCAGGAGCGCTGCGCGGGGATTCTCCTTCAAGGGATTGAAGGCGACTTGTCCGTTGGCGGCGCCAGCGCCTTTGCCAGGCACCGAAGCGGAGATGAGCCTGGGACCGCCGAATTTTTCTACGCCGGTGGTGATGGCGAGCGCGTGCAGGTGCTGGAGATATTCATCGTCGCCGACGGCGTGGCGGATCTTGGTGCGAGCGAGCACATAGAGCGTTCCGCTCGGAAGGTCGATCACAGGCGTGGAGGTGACGCCGATTTCGGGGCGAATAAACGGACACTGAGCGTCGTCTTCGGAGACGGGCACCGAGCCGCGCGCTTTATCGAGCAGACTAACCTGCCACAGTGGCGGATCGCCGGGACGAACCGCGTCGAACGCGTACACGCTATCATGCTCGGTGGCAACAAACAGAACGTCGTGCTTTCCTTTGCCGGGGATGTCGACTGACGGCATGAAAAGCGGTTGCGCGTAGACCGCACCGTCGACTTTAAACGCGCCCAGCTTGCCGAACTGATTGGGGTCGAGGTTTTGTGGGGTTAGGATCTTTTCCTTTAGGGTCGCGCCGGTGCGCCGGTTGTCGTATTGCGAGGTAGTGACTTGCGCGGCGGCCGCGATTGCCAGAACGGCGAACGTAGCTACCGCAAAACAGTTTGTAAGCGGCTTCATGGCAAACTCCGCTATTGTTTTTCCGCCGGAGCCTCCGCGGGTTTGGCGAAAAGTTTGGGATCGAGTTGCGGATTGAGTTCGAACTTTTTGAGCTCGGCGTTACTGGTTTCTTGGCCGTTCTGCTTGTTTTGATGGTTGTAGGGCATGGTGAGGCCATCGGCGGAGCGCCAGTCGGCGAGATTGGTTTCGCCTTCGAAGGGGCCCGATTGTCCCACGCCTTTGTATTTTTCGCGAAGAACATAGCCCGTCTTGGGATCGATATACCAGCGGACCCAGGGGATGGCTCCGTCGATGTCGAGGACGGCAGCGTCTACATCGCCAATTTTTTCGGTGCCGGCTGCGGTGAAGGTGAAAGAGGGATCGTCGGCGTGCTGGGCGATGTAGATGAGATCGTGTTGCAATTGGGACAGCATCTCGGTTTTCTGCGCCGGAGGCATGCTGCGCGAGCCCATGCCCGCCATTGACATGAAGGCAGCGTCGGGAGAAGCCACGATGGTCAAGTTGCCTTGCGGCATCTGCAGTTCGACACGCATGCGGTCAGGAAAAGCGAGGAATACGTCGATCGGGGATGGTGGGCCTCCAGAGTCGCTTTCCGAGATGTTGACGTGAATGGCCTTGATGGATTTGAGCTTGGGCAGTCCACCCATGGCGGCAGCGACTTTCGCGGCCAGCGCTTTGCCCGCGGGATTGAAGGCCGCGGGCTTGCCGCTCCCTTCTCCTCGTTGTTCGCCTTGTTCTTTTTCGGCGGGCGGAGGCGGGATGGTGATGTCGATGTTCTTCACCGGCCCGAGCGAGGACAGCGGGTTGTCGAATTCCTTGGTGTTGCCGACCACCAGCACCGCCATTTGATCGCGGTGCATATATTTGGCGGCTACGCGATTGACGTCGGCGGCCGTGACTTTTTTTACTTCCGCCTGATATTTGTCGAGCCAGTCGGGAGGATATCCGTAATATTCGTAGGTCATGCGTTCGGCGAGAATCTTGTCGGGCGAGTCGAGACGGAAGATGAACGCGTTGAGGATGGCGTCTTTGGCGCGCTGAATTTCGTCGTCTGTGATCGGCTGCTTGGATAGATTATCGATATCTTCAGTGGCAGCTTGAATCGCTTCAATCGTGCTCTGACTTTTGGTCCCAATCGATACCTGCAAAATTCCGGGATGGCCGAAATTAGTGCCAATGCCGCCGCCGACGGCATAGGCTAGGCCGCGTTTGGTGCGGATATCGTTGAACAATCGCGAGGAAAAACCGCCGCCGAAGGCCTCATTAAACACGTTAATGGCGTAGTAGTCGGGATTGTCGCGGGTGGTACCGAGCCCCACCATGTGGATGGTGCTTTGATTTACATCGTCTTTTGGGACGAGGTAGTTGCCGGGAGGGGCGGGAGAGTATTTGACTTCGTTTTTCCTGGGTGCAGCCGCACCTTTGGGCCACGAGTCGAAAGCGGCGCGCAGCCTGGCCTCCATGGCTGCGGAATCAAAGTCTCCACTGACGCCGAGAATGATGTTGTTGGGGTGCACATACTTGCCATGCCAGTCGATGAGGTCCTGTCGCGTGACCGCTGCCACCGTGGCATATTCGGCGTTGCGGGCATAGGGATTGTTGGCACCGTAGGCGAGCTTGACGGACTCACGCTGCGCGATTTCGGCAACGTCGTCGTTGCGTCGCGAGATGCCGTCGAACAATTCCTTCTGGGCGATGTCGATTTTCTCGGCGCGGAATTCGGGATTCTGCAGCACGTCGGCGAAGGCTTTGAAGACGTCGTCGAGGTCGCCTTTCAGACACGAAAAACTAATGGTGGTTGAGTCCGGGCCGCCGCCGGTTTCTACTTTGGCTGCGCGAACTTCAAGGAAATCGTCGAGCTGGTCTCCGGTCCGCGTTTTGGTGCCGCCAGTGCGCCAGACTTCGCCGTAGATATCGACCAGGCCAACCTTGCTGGCAGGTTCATTCACCGAACCGCCGCGGATGCGGGCGGTGCCGTCGACGAGCGGGAGTTCGTGATCTTCTTGCAGGAAGATCACCATGCCGTTTGCGAGTTCGATACGCTTGGGCTGCTGCGGTGTGAAAGCAGGCAGCGATGGGATTGGAATTTGCTGCCAACTGGCGGCCTGAGCGGCGGCCTGAGAAAGCGTTGTGAAGGTCGCGGCGGTGGCCGTCAGTACCAGGAGAAAAAGAGACATCTTCGTCTTCATTGCGCCCCTCCCTGATCGGCGGCGTGATTGGATGGTTCACCGGATGCGGGTTCGCCTCCGCCCGAGGTTTCGATTTCACCGACGGTACGATTGGTGTCGACGAAAACCTCGTTCGCGATGCGGCGAATGTCGGCCTTCGTAACTTGGTCGATGCGGTCTACCGAACGGAACAACTCGCGCCAATCGCCATAGCGAGTTTGATAGGTGGCAAGTTGCGTGGCCAGACCCTCGTTGTCGGCGAGGCCGCGAATCAGGTTCGCTTTGGAGCGAGTTTTGATCATTTTCAATTCGTCGTCGGTGATGTCTTCTTTCTTTAGCTTGTCGATTTCTGCATGGATGGCGTCGGCCATTTGCTGCGGAGTGTGTCCCGGAAGCGGCACGGCCAGAAAAGCGAACAGGTGGGGATATTTGACCCCCGGGTATCCGGTGATTCCCTCGGAGAACGATGCGATTTGTTTGTCGCGGACCAGGGCGCGGTAGAGTCGCGAGGTGCGGCCTTCCGACATAAGATCGGTGATGGCGTCGAAAACGGCGTCGTCTTTGCTGCGATAGTCAGGACGATGGTAGCCCTCGATGTAAATCGGCTGCGAACGATCTTTGAGTACGACCTTGCGTTCGGAATTCTGCGGCGGCTCGGTGGTCGTAGTTTCGTCCGGCTGCGGACGCGTGGGCAGACGGCCGAAGTATTTCTCGAGGATGGGCATGGCCTGGGCGGCAGGCACATCACCGGCCACGGCGACCACCATGTTGGAGGGCACGTAGTAGGTGTCAAAGAATTTCTGAGCCTCGGTGGCGGAGAAGGTGTTGAGGTCGGATATCCATCCTATGGTGGGCCGATGGTAAGGATGGGCTGCGAATGCCTCCTCGGTGAACTGCTCAAGCAGGCGGCCGAAAGGACTGCTGTCGGTCCGCATGCGACGTTCTTCGATGACTACATTGCGCTCTTTATAAAACTCGCGCAGCACGGGATGCAGGAAGCGTTCGGATTCGAGGTAAGCCCACAGCTCGAGACGATTCACGGGAAGCGAGTAGTGATATTCGGTCTCGTCGTAACTGGTGGAGGCGTTCATGTCCTCGCCACCGTTTTGTTCGACGAGTTTGCCGAATGCGTTGGGGACGACGTACTTGTCGGCCTCCGCGATGGCGTCTTTCCAGGCTTTTTCGAGTTGCGTCAGTTTCGCCTCGTCGCGGCCAACGGTCTTGTCGCGCTCGGCAATGTAGGCGGCGTAGGCCACCTCGACCTTCTCCAGGGCCGGCTTTTCGGCGGCGTAATCGGTGGTGCCGATTTTATCGGTGCCCTTGAATGCCATGTGCTCGAACATATGCGCCAGGCCGGTGGCCCGCAGGGGATCTTGCGCGGAACCAGCGTCCACCAGCGTAAAAAAGGAGAAAACCGGAGATTCGGGACGCTCGCAGATCATGAGCGTGAGGCCATTGGGCAGCTTTTTGACAGTGATGCGTTTTTCGAAGGACGCGACGTCTTGCCCCAGAGCAACGGCGGAGAGCAGAAGCAAGACAAGGGCAGTTTTTAGAGTATGGTGTTTCATCGGACCTCCGACGGTTACAGCATCTTCTTCCATGGACTTCTATTGGACGGAGCAGCGGGGTGGAAGTTTGAAAGTACGTGGCCGGGAGGGAAGTTGTCAAACCGCCGCCCGAGCTCGGAATTTACGGGTGGACCAGGACAACGCTGTATTTTGCGTGCCGCCGTATTTCGGGCACAATAGCAGCCGGAGATCATGTGACCGATTCGACCGTAGAGATTCAGGGCAAGCATCTGAAGCTGTCGAACCTGGAGAAGGTGCTCTATCCCGCCACTGGATTCACCAAGCAGCAGGTTATCGATTATTACGCGCGGATCGCCCCGGCGATTATTCCGCATCTGGCGGGACGCGCGTTGACTCGCAAACGCTATCCCGATGGTGTGAACGGCGAACCGTTTTTTGAGAAGAACGCCCCGAAGTATCGACCGGAGTGGGTGAAGACCGCTCCCATCTGGAGCGAGGGCAACCGGCGCACGGTTTACTACGTTCTGGCGAATGATCTGGCTACGCTGGTATGGCTCGCTAATTTGGCAGCCCTCGAACTTCATCCGTCGCTGGCGCTGGCGAAAGACATTACATGTCCGACGGAGATGGTGTTCGATCTTGATCCCGGACCGCCGGCGAACATAGTGCAGTGCTGCCAGGTAGGACTGTGGCTGCGCGAAATCTTCGAGCACTTCGGGTTGCGGAGTTTTCCGAAGACGTCGGGTTCGAAGGGACTGCAGATTTACGTTCCGCTGAACACGCCGACGACCTATAACGCCACGAAGACGTTTGCGCACGCTCTGGCGCAACTGCTGGAGCACGACCATCCGGAGATGGTAGTTTCCGATATGAAGAAGACGCTTCGTACAGGAAAAGTGTTCGTGGACTGGAGTCAGAATGACGAGCACAAGACGACGATCGCGGTCTATTCGTTGCGGGCGCGCGAGCATCCCACGGTGTCAACTCCGGTGACATGGGAGGACGTGGAACGGACGTTCAAGAAGAAGGACGCCAGCCTGCTGGTATTCGAAGCGCCGCAGGTGGTTTCGCGCTTTGAGAAGATCGGCGACTTGTTTGAGCCGGTGATTACTTGGAAGCAGCGGTTGCCCGAGTTGAAGGCCGTTGCCGGGGCCGTGGCCACGCAACCACAGCGTATTGAGATTGCGGCGCGGACTGATGAGAAGGATCCGCGGCCGCGGAAAGCAGCACGAAAGAAGGCGTCGGGACCGAAGAAGCCGCTTCGGAAAAAGTCGAGCAAGATATAATCTCGGGGCGGTGTGGCGCGGACCCTCTTGTGGATGCAGCGCCACGGACCTAGCCGCGCGTACATTTTAATGTCACAACTCTTCGTGGGAACGTCAGGATGGGCTTACCCGACGTGGAAGCCTGATTTCTATCCAGCCAAGCTGGCGCAGAAGAAGTTCCTGAACCACTACGCCACGCAACTGAACACCGTCGAAGTCAATTTCACGTTTCGGCAGCTGGTCAAAGAAACGACGATTCAAAACTGGATGCAGGATACGCCTGCACACTTTCGTTTCGGCATCAAGGCGCATCAGGTCATCACCCACATCAAGCGACTCAAGGCGACGGACGACTTTCTGCCGCGATTTCTCACGACCATTGAGCCGCTGGCATCTGCCGGCAAACTCGGGCCGGTGCTGTTTCAACTTCCGCCGAATCTGAAGGCGGATCCGGCGCTGCTCAAAGATTTTCTGGCGATTCTGCCGCGCACCGTGCCGACGGCGTTTGAGTTTCGGCATGAGTCGTGGTTCACGGACTCGACTTGGGACTTGCTGAAATCGAGCAACGTGGCGCTGTGCATTGCGGAAAGCGAGACATTAACTACCCCGGAAGTCGCGACTGGCCCGTTTGTGTATTACCGCTTTCGCAAACCGAGTTATACAGGAGAGGAGCGGCGCTCGATGATCGACCGCATCGAGCAGCATGTCGCAGCGGGGCGCGATATCTTTGCTTATTTCAAGCATGAGGAGACACCGGAAGGAGCGCTGTATGCGGTTGATTTGCTGCGAGTCGTGAGAAAGACGTAGCGAGCTACGTCTCACCATTTGATTCCGTCCGCATCCGTTTCAGCACTTTTTCTGGCGTCCGATAACCGTCATACTGAATCTCTTCATTGTCATGGCTGCCGAGGCGAACTCGCGCGTGCTATCCGGCTTTCTCGATTATCTGCGCATCGAGAAGGGGCTGGCGGTGCTTTCGATCAACGCTTATGCCACCGATCTACTCCAATTTGCCGAATTTCTGGAAAAGAAGAGACGGCTGCTGATGACGGCGCGACGCACCGATGTGCGCGAATTTCTGCAGCAGCTGTTTTCGCATCAGGTGGACGGGCGCAGCGTGGGAAGGAAGCTTTCGGCGCTGCGTCATCTCTATCGTTATCTGCTGCTCGATAAGAAAATTGAACACGATCCCACTTTAAATATCGAGTCTCCCCGGCAGTGGAAAGTCTTGCCGAAGTCGCTGGCGCGCGACGAAGTGGAGTCGACGCTGGCATTTCCGGCTGCGCAATTGGCGAGCGGGCGTCGCACCTCGAAAGACGCAACCGCATTGGCGGCGCGGGACCGGGCCATGCTGGAACTGTTATACGCAGGGGCGCTGCGGGTTTCGGAATTGGTCAACTCGACGCTTGAAGATTTGAAGCTCGATGCCGGATACATGCTGGTACGCGGCAAGGGAGACAAAGAACGCATCGTCCCGTTGGGCAAGCCGGCGCAGGACGCGATCTCGGAATATCTAGCGGAAGGGCGTCCGGTGCTGATTAGGAAGCGAGAGTTGAGAACCGCCAGACCTCGCGCGAAGAGTGCGAGAAGCGTGGGGACTCCCACCGAGACGACTAAGGTTGGAGATTCGCATGTGTTTATCGCTCACGGGGGACGCAAGCTGACGCGGCAGCGAGTTTGGCAGATGGTGGGCGCAGCGTCAGCCGCTTCTGGCCGGCATGCGTCGCCGCACATGTTGCGACATTCTTGCGCCACGCATATGGTGGAAAATGGCGCCGATCTGCGCACGGTACAGACGATCCTGGGTCACTCAGACATTTCGACCACGCAGGTGTATACACATTTGGCGCTGGATCGGGTGCGAACCGTGTATCAGAAACATCATCCGAGGGCGAAGGCGAGATAAAGGAAATTGTTGATTGCTGATTCTTGATGCTGATTGGAAACCACCGAAAGATTGCTTTTGGTGAGTTTTTCCCACAACGATCAACAATCTCCGATCAAAAATCAAGAATCAACAATGAGAAAACCGAGTACAGTCGTGAGCCGGGCGGTCACCGACTTTCTCCGTCATCTGAAAGAACGCAACGCCTCGCCTCACACCATCAAAGCGTATGGCGCCGATCTGGCGAACTTTGCTGCTTACGCGGGTTCGCGCGGGTGGAAATCGATCGACCACATCGCGATTCGGGGATTCCTTTCGCAACTCTACGAAAAAGGACTGGGAAAGACTTCGGTGGCGCGGTCGCTGGCGGCGGTGCGGTCGCTGTATCGCTGGCTGGCGCGGGAGGGAGCGGTCGAGCAGAATCCCGCGAAACTTGTGGCGACGCCGCGGCTGTCGAAGAGACTTCCGCGGGTTCCGACCATTGAGGAGATGAACTCTGTGCTCGATGGACAAATGCCGGAAGCGGCGGCGTTTCCCGAGCGCGATCGGCTTATGCTCGAACTGCTCTACGGATGCGGTATCCGCAACTCGGAGCTTACCGGAATCAATCTCGATGACATTCGCTTGAGCGCGGAAGCAATCTTGATTCGCGGGAAAGGAAAGAAGGAACGGTATGTTCCCTTTGGCCATTCGGTGAAGATCGCGCTGGCCGCATATCTTCCGATGCGACAGGCGATGCTGTCGCAAACGCGAAAGAATGCAGCCGCGCTGCTGATCAACCGGCGCGGTGGGCGGCTGACTACTCGCAGCGTGGGCCGCATTATCAAGAAAGTCGCCGTGGCGAAGGGGCTTTCGCCGGACGTGCATCCTCATACCTTGCGCCATGCCTTCGGCACACACATGTTGGAAGAAGGCGCCGACCTGCGGGCAATTCAGGAATTGTTGGGCCACGAGCGTCTGGCCACGACGCAGCGCTACACGCAACTTTCGATGAAGCACGTGTTGCAGGTCTACGATCAGACGCATCCCCGGGCAAAATAGCGCCTTTCCGCATATCACCTACGCAATTTGGTTCGTTTCATCCTGTGCCTGAACGGCTTCATTGATGCCTTTTGCGGGTAGGCCGTGGGCGCCTGCGCCTGAGTCGGGAGCGTCACCGGCCTGCCGCAGCTCTTCCCACAGTTCAACGATCCGCGCTTTCAAGTCTGCAGTGAATTTCTCGTATGCTTCTTCTGACGCGCGCGACTCGGGCGGCGGAAAAATCGGATTGCCAAAAGCCATCTTCAGCGGTGCGAAGCCGCGGAATTTGCGGTTCCGTGGCCACGCCTGATAAAAGCCTTCAATCGCCACCGGAACGATCGGCACCTGCAAGTGAATCGAAAGAATGGCTGCGCCTTTCTTAAAAGCTCTGGGCGTGCCATCCATCGAGCGCTCGCCCTCGGGATAGAGAACGAGCGTCATGCCTTGCCGCAGTCCGAAAGCGCCGGCACGCATGGCCGGAACCAGATTCGCGTCCGGATCGAGCACCATGACTTTGATAGACCGCGCCAGGCGGCGCATCATCCCTTTGCCGAAAATTTCGCTTGTGCCCACGGCAAAGGCCCGCATAAACACATCCGGCGGCAGAACACTCGCCAGGACCAAAGGATCGAGATAGCTTTGATGGTTCGACGAGATGATGAAAGCGCCGGTCTTGGGAAGTTTGTCGAGTCCCGTCACTTTCAAATGGAAGCGATCAAGAGCCAAGACCTGCAGCAGTCGTGAAAAGAGGTACCAGAACGTGTCGTTGATTCGATTGGGATGGGCCAGCGCGAGGACGTCGGGGTCTTCGGGATTTTCGGCCAGGATCGATTTCCATCCGGCGAAGGTGACGCGCGTTCCAGGGCTGCCAGCGCCGCTGGCCGCGCTTTTTAGAACGGCATCGACCAGATCGCGTACCGTGTAGATCTCAGTCAGTTGCGCCTCTTCGACGTTGCCCCCGAGTTCTTGTTCGAGGTGGCTGAGCAACTCAACGCGCTGCATCGAGTCGAGGCCGAGATCGAGATCCAGATTGAATGTTGGCCGCAGTGTGGGCGGGGCTGCGCGCGCGGCTTCGCGGATGATCTTCAAAGCGCGCCGCACGTCCGATTGATCGAGCCATGCGCTTTCTTCCGTGGTTAAAGGTTTCTCCGCCGGGAGTTCCGAATCGTCCGCAACTTTCTTCGACTTATTTGCCCTGACTCGCTTCTCGACTTCGAAGCGCTTGATTTTGCGGGTCGTGGTACGGGGTAAATCCTCCTGCCAGATCTCGTAGCTGCCAATGCGCTTGGTGGAGGCGATTCCGGGCGACAGGCCTTCAATATCGAAACGGATAATCTCCTTGGCGTTGACAATTTTGCGTTGCCGCAGCGCGTCGAAGTCAGGAACGATCACGGCGTGCAGGCGGTCGCCACCCTCGCCGGGTTTGCCTTCGAGTCCCATCACAGCCAGTTCCTTAATGTAGGGCGACTTCAGATAATAGGCTTCGATTTCCTCGGGATAGACATTCTTGCCGTTGCTCAGAACGATCACTTCTTTTTTTCGCCCGGTGAGGAACAAGTGGCCGTGCGGGTCGAAGTAACCGAGGTCGCCGGTGAGAAACCAGCCGTCGCGCAGGACCGCTGCGGTCGCGTCGGGACGGTTCCAGTAACCTTTCATCACGACCGCGCCTCGTAATGCGACCTCGCCGACGGCGGGGCTGTCGTCTTGTGGTTGCGGGTCCACGATTTTGGCCTCGACCCCTTTCATCGCGTTGCCGACGGAACCAATCTCGTTGTCGTTTGGCGAATTGGCGAAGACGGCCGCGGTGGTTTCCGTCAGGCCGTAAGCCTGCAGCACGTCGACGCCGAGATCGTGGAAATCCCGCGCGATTGCGGGATCAAAGCGCGACCCGCCGGTCACCAGGTATCGCATTTTTGGTCCCAGCGTTTCGTGGACTTTGCGGAATAGAACCGGCCCCGCGTTGATTCCGACCTTGCGCAGAGTGCGGTTGAGCGCGATCATTGCGGAAAAAAGTTTCTGCGTGATCGTGCCTCGTTTCGCGATCTCCTGAAAAAGACGCTCGTGAATCAGGTAGAAGAATTGCGGCACGACCGCGAATGCAGTGATGTTGCGCTCGCTCAGGGCCCGCAGCAGTTCGGTGGTGTTGAGCGTTTCCAGATACACGACGCGCGAGCCCTTGACCAGCGGGAGCAGCAGATTTGCCATCTGCGCCAGTACGTGAAATAGAGGCAGCACGCCCAGCAGTGCGTCCGATGGACCAAGATCGACCCAGTCGAAAACCGCCTCGACTTCGCCCAGAAAATTGGCGTGCGTCAGCATCACGCCCTTGGGGTCGGCGGTGGTGCCGGAAGTGTAGAGCAGGGACGCCAGATCATCGTCTCTTGATGCCGCAGCTTTAAAGTTGTTCGGCCCGGAGTCGAAGATCGCGGGCAGATTGCCCAGCCAGCGTTCCCGCGATGTTTTCTCCGTCGTGCGGTCCGGGTCCATCAGGATGAGGCCCAGCTTCAGTTCGGTGGCCGCAGGTCGCACCACGGGAATATGTTTTGCATCACAAAACACTGCCGAGGTGCCGCTGTCTTTCAGAAGTTTGGTGACTTGATCGTCGTGCAGGGCAGTGTCGAGGGGAACGGCGGCGCAGCCGGAGGCGATGATTCCCAGGTAGGCGCCGACCCAGCGTGGGTGATTATCGGCCAGAATAGCTAGCCGCGATCCGTGCGGGAATCCCCTTTCTGTAATCCATCGGCCCACCGATTCCGCCATGCGGCGCAATTCGGAGTAGGTGCAACTTTCGAGATGATCGTGACGCTGCAGTTCCAGCGCGACATTGTCAGGCCAGCGCTCGGCGCATTCAACAAAGCGATCGTAGAAGGTGGGCATTGGTCGTGGCGAATATACACGAAAGCGTGCCGGACCGCAGGCTGTGCGCGACGCTATTCGCGCTTCAGAATCCGACTCTGGCTTGTGCGCCGAACAACGTTCAGACTCTCATCTAGGAAATTGATTCTGAGAATCTGAGATTGTTCCTCAGGGCTTTTTTGGAGGTTGCGGTTGTTCCGCCTTCGCGATCGCCTTGCGGAACTCTTCCACGGCGGCGACGCCCGGTTCGCGCAGACAGTCCTTGGCTATGTAGCGCCAGACCGGCGCCGAATCCAGCGGATCTTGGACATGTCCGCGATACACCTCGAACGTGTCGTCGGACGCTCCGACGTCATTGCCGATGCGGGGCCCATTCAGCGGACCATTTTGTGGTCCCATGCCCGGATCGGTAAGCGGAGGTGGCTGGCCCTGCTGAGCGCCGATGCGGATACCGCCGTCGGTGCTTTGCGCGACGCCCGGGCGCTGGTCGATTGGTCCGCCCTTCACCGTCGGTTGCACCATCCTGCCGTTTCCCGTTCGGACGGCAATGATCAGATCGGATTCCTGCCCGTCCATTACTGGCTGTAACCGGCCCCATTGCATCAGCGCCTTCTCCACACTGTCGCGGGCGGTGGCGTTGGCCATGGGATGATCGATGGGTTCTCCGGCGTCGGGGCTTACTACTACACGTACGGTGGTGGCTCGCAAAATATCTTCCGGCAGAGAGGATTTCTTTTTGTCTTTCGCGCCTGCAGGAACAACTATCAGCGCGATTACAAGGACCAGCGAGGAGAGGCGTGCATTCATGGGGCCTCCGTGACCAGCGACTGACGACGCCATTATACTGGAGGTGCGCCAGGCGTGCTTCGTGGAGGACTGGGCTCGCATCTAATATGCTAGGCTTTAGTAGTATTTTTCGGGCGTGCTGCCCCCTGAAGGAATTCCGGATTGATTAATCAGCTCCTAGGCAAGGTTTTTGGGACCAAGAACGAGCGGGTCGTGAAGTCGCTGAAGCCGAAGGTCCAGGCGATCAATGCGCTTGAGCCGCAGATGCAGAAGCTCACCGACGCCGAACTGCGCGCCAAGACCGACGAGTTCCGGAAGCGCATTCAGGAGCGGCTGAGCCGCTTCGTCGGAGGAGGTGAGGGAAACCAGCCACCGGGGAGCGATTCGCTCACCGCGCCGGAAGACGAAGATGATCTCGACCGAATCAAGCGCTTAGAAAAGGAGCAGTACGACGCGCTGCAGGAAGTCCTCGACGAGATTCTGGTGGAAGCCTTTGCAGTGGTCCGCGAAGCCGGACGCCGCGTACTTAACATGCGTCATTTCGACGTGCAGTTGATTGGCGGCATGGTGCTGCACCAGGGGACGATCTCGGAAATGAAGACCGGCGAAGGCAAGACGCTGGTCGCTACGCTTCCAGTCTATCTCAACGCTCTCAGTGGGCGCGGCGTACACGTGGTGACGGTCAACGATTATCTGGCCAAGCGCGACTCGGAATGGATGGGAAAGCTTTATCGGTTCCTCGGCCTCACGGTCGGTGTGATCGTGCACGATCTGGATGACGAGCAGCGCCGCGCCGCTTATGCAGCCGACGTTACCTACGGCACGAACAACGAGTTCGGTTTCGACTACCTGCGCGACAACATGAAGTTTGATATCAAGGATTGTGTGCAGCGCGGGCACAACTACGCCATCGTCGACGAAGTCGATTCTATCCTGATCGATGAAGCCCGCACGCCGCTGATCATCTCCGGCGCCAGCGAAGAGTCGACTGACAAGTACTACAAGGTCAACCGCATCATTCCTAAGCTGGAGAAAGGTGAGGAGATCGAAGGACCTCCGGGCGAACCCGCGGAACTTACCGGCGACTTTGTGGTCGATGAGAAGCACCGCAACATTACGGTGACCGACGAAGGCTGGGTAAAAGTGGAGGGACTGCTCGGGATTGGAAACATCGCCGACCCGGAGAACTGGCCACTCAAGCATCATGTCGAGACTGCGATCAAAGCGCATGCGCTTTATCGCAAAGACGTGGAATACGTCATTAAAGACGGCGAAGTTATCATCGTCGACGAATTTACCGGACGCATGATGCCGGGGCGGCGCTGGTCCGACGGACTGCATCAGGCGATTGAAGCCAAGGAAGGCGTGAAGATTGAGCGCGAGAACCAGACGCTCGCGACCATCACTTTCCAGAACTATTTCCGCATGTTCAAGAAACTGGCCGGCATGACCGGCACGGCGGAAACGGAAGCGGCCGAGTTCGACAATATCTACAAGCTCGAAGTCGTGGTGATTCCAACCAACATGGAGATGCGGCGGATCGAGAATCCGGACATCGTGTACCGCACGGAGAAGGAAAAGTATTTCGCTGCCGCCGACGAAATCCAACAACTTGCCACGAAAGGCCAGCCGGTGTTGGTGGGCACGACGTCGGTGGAAAAATCCGAGCGGCTGTCGGACCTGCTCAAGAAAAAGGGCATCAAGCATGTCGTGCTGAACGCCAAGTTTCACGAGCGCGAAGCCGAAATTGTGGCGCAAGCCGGTCGCAAGGGCATGATTACGATCGCGACCAACATGGCCGGCCGCGGTACTGACATTCTGCTCGGCGGCAATCCCGAGTTCATGGCCAAGCAGGAACTGGTGAAGAAGGGAATCGCCCAGCAGTTGCGCGTAGCGCAAGGCAAGATCGAAGGGCCGCAGGAAGATGGACAAACCTCCATCTTTTATTACAACGGCAACGAGTACACGATCCCGACCGACGCGTGGGCCGGTGCCCTCAGCCGTTATAAAGCTCAAACTGACGTTGAGCACGATGAAGTAACTGCGGTGGGCGGGTTGCACATTCTGGGTACGGAGCGCCACGAGTCGAGGCGTATTGATAACCAGCTGCGTGGGCGCGCTGGGCGCCAGGGCGATCCCGGTTCATCGCGTTTTTATCTTGCGCTTGAAGATGACCTGATGCGCATCTTCGCCAAGGAATGGATCTCGAAGCTGTTGCAGCGCTTGGGGATGGAAGAGGGCGTGCCGATCGAGTCCAAAATGATCAGCCGCCGCATCGAGACCGCGCAAAAGGCAGTAGAAGGACAGCACTTTGAATCCCGTAAACATCTTCTCGAGTACGACGACGTAATGAACAAGCAGCGAGAGGCGGTGTATGGCCTGCGACGGCGCCTGCTCGAAGGAATCGACCAGAAGGACCTGATCCTTGAAGATTATGTCTCGGCCATTCTCGCCGAGTTGCTGGAGGAATACTGTCCGGCCAAGGCTCACGCGGCGGACTGGAATATCAAGGGGCTGAAAGATGCCGTGTTCACCCGCTTCGGCGTCGACTTCCTGGCCGAAGGCGTGCAGGCCGACACGCTGAACCGCCAGGAACTTGGCGACGCCATTTTCGAAAAACTCAAAGAACGCTACGACGCGAAAGAGAAACTCATCGGGCCGGCGGCCATGCGCCATCACGAGCGCATGATCATGCTGAGCGTGATCGATCAGCAGTGGAAAGATCACTTGCTCAGCATGGACCACTTGAAAGAGGGCATTGGGCTGCGCGGGTACGGCCAGCACGATCCGCTGGTGGAGTACAAAAAAGAATCCTTCGACATGTTCGAAGCGATGATGCAGCGCTTCCAGGAAGATGCTGTCCGCTATCTCTACCTGATGCAGATTCTAGAGCGTCCGCCGGATTCTGGCGCGGGCGGTGCGCCGAGCGCACCGGTTGGGCAAGGGCCTGGGCCGGGAGTGGGTCATGATGGAGACGGCAACGGACGGCGTCCTCCGCGCTTGGTCTCAACCTCGGCCGACGAACTGGAAGAAGCCTTCATGCGCCGCAAGCGTCGCGAACTCGAACAAGCGCGCATGGCGGGAGCGGGCGACACTCAACCGGTGCAACAAGTCATCCGCGGCCAGGAAAAAGTCGGAAGAAACGATCCCTGCCCCTGTGGATCGGGCAAGAAGTATAAAAAGTGCCACGGAGCGTGATTCGAAATTAGTCTTTGAGCATTGATTACGTCGGGGTCAGAGCTGATGGATAAGAAGACAAGCTCCGTTGCTGCCGTTGCTATTTTGATGTTTTCCGCTGTTCTTCTGGCGCAATCGCCTTCGAATAAAGAGAGCGACGGTCCCGATGCCAGACCGCCAGTGACTCAGACGGATGTGCAGATCGTGCAAAGCGCGCAAAAGATTCTCGACTCCCCCGCGAAGTGGAACCGCTCGGACACGCGAAACTGCCCGGCGGAGGCCAAAACGTTCAGCCTTTATTGTGCGCTGGAAAAAGCCACCATCGAAGTGACCGGAAACTTCCAACATCGTGGTGCTGCGATGCAGGAGTCACGTTTTGTAATTGATGAGATGGCCCCGAACCGAAACTACCACCACCGCCTGATGGACTATAACAACGATCCCACCACCACCTTCGCTGACATACAAAAGGTACTCCGGTTGTTGCAACAACGGATTGCGGAGCGGCTGGTAAAAGAATCGCCGAACAAATAAGAAACTCGTGCAGGAGTTCACCTACCGGTTTTGTTCTCCCACCGCTTTAAACGTCATTTCGTTCGCGGCGCTATTGGTTTCCTTTTTCCAGTCGGTGAACAGCGTGGCATAGTTTTTCGTAATGTATTCGCTACGGTTCACACCGAGCTTCTTCGCGGTTTCGTCAATCCACCGCGATGGACCTTCGATCTCGCAGAAGTTGCCGATCGGTGTCTGGTCCATAACTACCTGGCCTCCTTTATCCGCCCACTCGGCGCGGAATTTCTCGTAGCGGAACGATGGCGCATACCCTAAGCCTCGCAGGATTGCATCCATCTTTTTTCCGTCATCAACGCCCGTTTCCAGTTCCACGCGGCTGCTGTGACGTCCTATTTGGCTGCCGCTCTTGTGGGTCAGCTTCCAGGACGAACCATACTTTCGCAGACGTAACAGCTGCTTTTTCGCGCGCAAAACTTTACCGGGAAGGTCGTAGAGCGTGTTTATCTCGTGGGTCCGCCGCGTGATTAGGCGGAATCCCGCCCCCCGCAGCTTGCGGGCCAGCCCTCTCAAGTCTGCAACTCGAAATTTGACTTCGATCTCCCGCTTCATGCAAAGAGTGTATTACGGCGGGGACGATTGCGGCGTCGGGTAAGCCGCAAGTGCGGGCGATTCTCGGCCGTCCTTCTCCCATTCCACTTCTTTCACCGGACCGACGACGAAAATCCAACTAAGAGCTCCAATCCAAACCACCACGGCCGTAATGAAAAATGCCCAGTAGAAGTGGCCGGTGCGGTCCAGGAGAATTCCGGTCAGCTTGGGTGCGACCGCGCCGGCGATATTTCCCGCGAAGTTTTGCACGCCCGTCCAGCGGCCCACCATCCGCGGACCAGCCAGGGTCTGGGTCATCGCCCAAATGTTGCAAGCCGACACCCCCATGAACGCGCCCGCCAGCGCCAGCATCCAGATGAAAACCGTGTCCGGTGCAATGGCCGACATCGCCAGAAAGATGCCCATGCCGACGTTTCCCACCGTCGCTAATGTCTTGCGCACTCTGGTCGGAGAACCGTCGGCGGCAACCCAGCGGTCCGACAGCTTTCCAAAGACAGTCGACGAAATCGCAAACAGGACGTAGACGAATCCTCCCACCTTCGCCATCTGAGTCATTGAAAGGCCCCGTGCGCGCATCAGATAGAAGGGCAGCCAGGTCACGAGAAAATACGAAGCGTAGTTAAAACTGAATTGGCAGACGCACGTTCCCCACGCCGACCGTTGCCGCAGAATCGCGAGAACTCCTGAACGCTGGTCCGATATGCGGGGCGAAGAAGGCGCTCTGCGCGGCATCCACGCCAACCATGGCACGAGCCACAGCAATCCGGCGAGCCCCAAGATCACAAAAAACGAGCGCCACCCGAAGCGCCCAACAAAGTTGCCTCCCAGCAGCATACCAACCGCGGGGCCTAGGGCCAGACCGGCGATAATCACCGAGTTGGCGAACCCACGGTTCCCTTCTTTGAAATGTCCACCAAGAATCTTGCCATACGCGGGAAAGGCCACGGATTCTCCCACGCCGAGAACCACACGAATGGCAAGCAATGCCACGAATCCATGTAGAACTCCGGTGACTGCCGTCGCCGCTGACCATATAAAAAGTCCCAGCGCGAAGACCCATTTCACGTCGAAGCGATCTACCAGCCAGCCGGCGGGAATCTGCAGCAATGCGTACGTGTAGAAAAAAGCCGAGAGCAGAGTCCCCAATTGCGACCCGGAAATTCCCAGCTCATCTTTGATCAGAGGCGCTGCGATCGATAGATTGCTGCGGTCGATGTAATTGATGAGAACCGAAAGGCCCAACAGGAAGAGGACTCGGTTCATCCTGGGGCAGGGGTGGTCGGCACTCGATAGCTTTGACTGCCCCGCGGGCAAGGCAGTTTTCTCGCGACTCGCGGAGAGATTCATCGGGGAAAAGCGCCCCAATTGTACTCTTTCGCCATAAAGGATCAGCGGAGAGTTCCTACCGTGCTAGTGCTATTATTTTCGACGATCGGAGGCCCAGGCTTGGAGGAAGTATGAAGAATCTATTCCAACCAGAGGCAATCGATGAAGTGATCGCGCGCATCGACCAGCTGCAACCGGCGACGCAACGGCAGTGGGGAAAGATGGACGTGGCGCAGATGATGGCGCATTGTTCCGCGGCCCTCGATATGGCTGCGGGCCGGCTCAATCCACCGCGCATCCTCATCGGGAGGCTAATCGGGTCGTTCGTCAAGCCGATCTACACCAACGAGAAGCCGCTGTCGCGGAACAGCCCTACCGATAAAAAGCTGATCGTGTCCGATCAGCGGGATTTTCTGCGGGAGCAAGAGCAGCTCAAACTTTGCTTACGGCAATTTCACGATGGTGGCGAAGCGCAGTGCACCCGGCATCCGCACCCGTTTTTTGACGCCCTTTCCCCGCCAGACTGGAGCCGCGGAATGTACAAGCATCTCAATCATCATTTGAAGCAATTTGGGGTGTGACCAGCTACCAGCCTAACTGAACGTCGGCAGCTTTATCAGATCGTCCTTTGGGACAGACTCCAAATGACCTCCGGCCTTGCGCCATGCGGTCAGGCCGCCGACGATCACAAACGTGTTAAAACCCTTTTCCCGCAGCAGATGCGCCACCCGGGCGCTGGTTGCTTCGCGCGCTCAAGTACAGTAGAGATAAATGTCCTTATCTTTTGGAAGATTCTTGATCTCCTCATCGAGATTATTGGGCTCGATGCGGATCGAGCCTGCGATGCGCTCGGCTCCGACGCTGTAGTAGCCATGGCTGCGCACGTCAACGATCAGCACCCGGCCTGCCTCTTCCGACGCCAGACGCGCGGCAAGTTCTTGGACCTGTACCCGCGGCATGATGCGATACTTTTTGTACTTGCGAAACTGTGCGGCGCGATAAATGGCATACACCAGAAGAGCAGCGATGACGATGATTTCCATGGCCCGTCCGGCTGCGTGAAACCCCCGCAACGTTGCTGCCAGAAAATCGCGCGAAAGATATCCCACCAGCAAGTACGTCGACGAGTACAACAGAGCTCCAACAAAGTCCAGTTGCAGGAATTGTCCAAAGTGCATCTTCATGCTGCCCGCGAGCGGCGCCGCCATCGTGTTGAGCCCGGGAACGAATTTAGCGATCAGAAGCGTGACTTTGCCGCGTTTATAGAACGATTCGGCTGAACGGAGAATGCAGGTTTCGGGATTCATCGAGAGGCGGCACAGGAACCCCAGAAGCGCCCATCCGGAGTAGCGCCCTAGCCAAAACTGCGCCGAGTCGCCAATCAGCAGGGCGACCATTGAGGCCAGAAGAACTGCCGGTCCGGACAAGGTATGGGACGCGACCGCAGCCCCTGCCGCCACCAATGCGATCGCCGCCGGGAAGGGCAGTCCAAGCGCCTCGGCAAACAGCAAACCGAACGTCAGAGCATAGCCCTGACGCGCCATAATGGAGAGCAAGTAGTTCATAAGAGATCAAGGCGACATTGATGATGCAGGAGTTTGCTCGCCAAAATCTTGACTCGGCACAACTTTGATTCGTCAGTGCCAGGAAAGGGTTCAGTATAACAACCTGTAACGCGGTCGTTTCCTCGGGGAATCACCCTGACCAGCCGTTCTTCCGGCGAAAGGAATCTGCTCATGCACGGGTTTCGTGCCGCTGAGTGAACAATCGAGTAAACGATCTAGTGATCTAGTAAACAATGAAGAGACAATCGAATTGCACGGGCTGGCCGGGAATGCGGCCTATTTGTCCCTCGCGACCACGAACTCCGGCGCC
>Ga0182015_10000451_pt1 | contig 58507 bp, 53 predicted proteins | sample 712P3MmetaG_FD_120478 | JGI IMG/M metagenome (GOLD analysis project Ga0182015, IMG submission 120478) | Permafrost microbial communities from Stordalen Mire, Sweden - 712P3M metaG | ecosystem: Environmental > Terrestrial > Soil > Wetlands > Permafrost | place: Sweden: Stordalen | collected...
CTGTGAATGCCGCCCACGCGGCTGAGGCTCCGCGCTGCAGCGGAGGGCTACAGCTAACCCTCAGCGATGCACTTTCCAGTCAGGGCAGCCTGATTTTGGCGGAAGTTCGAAGCCCAAGCCCCATCAAAGAAGTTACGGGAACCTGGGCAGATCGCGATGTCTATTTTTGGAAGGCCACGAGCGCTTCAGCAACTCATCGCGCTTCCCATTCCGACGAGCGACAAGCCCTCCTAGGGGTCGACTTGGAGAAAGCGCCCGGAATCTACGAATTGTCCGTCACCTCCGTCACCGCGACTGGAGAAACCTCCGATTGCACCGCCAGTTTGATGATTCGGGCAGGAAAATTCGCCACCGAGAGCCTCAAAGTCGACCAACAATTTGTCGAGCCTAATGAGCAGCAAGCCGCTCGCGCCGCAGTGGATCAACAGAAGCTGCGCGCGATATTCGATCATGTCACTCCAGAAAAATTGTGGCGCGGCCCGTTTCGCATGCCCTTGGATGGGCCCGCACAGGGAACTAACTTCGGAAAGCGGCGCATTCTAAACGGCCAGCCCCGCTCGCCCCACACCGGCGCCGATTTTCCGGCTCCCACCGGGACCCCCATCCATGCCACGCAAAGCGGCCGGGTGACGTTGGCCGAGGAACTGTATTTTTCAGGCAACACCGTGATTATCGACCACGGTTTAGGAATTTATTCCTTGTACGGGCATCTATCCGCGATCGATGTTGCCGTTGGCGATGACATCAAGGTTGGGGCTGTTCTGGGGAAAGTTGGCGCAACAGGACGCGTCACCGGACCGCACCTGCATTGGGGAGTCACCGTGAATAAAGCCCGAGTGAATCCTGTTCAACTGGTAACGGCGCTGCGAATACCGATGCGAACACCGCGAAATTAATGCGCCAGATAGCTCCAGGCTTACATGAGAAATGACGCGGTAAATGTTCACAGAAAATTCAAGCTGGGGAGTACATCGGTACTGCAAAGCGCCCGTTTTTGTGGTACCGTTTGCCTATTGTCTCCGACGAAGTACGCTGGCAAAGTAATAGATTCAGTGGACATGTTCGGAATGGTCCTCGAATTTGCGTCCGTTTTGGCTGCGCTTACGCTATTCGTCCGACCCACCCACCCCGTTAGTCCATTGAAGATAATGAAGGATTTGCTAGGCAATAAGGCTGCGTAAAGGCTAAATTAATGTCTCTATTGCACTTTCGATTTAAGGAACGCAGGCGCACCGTGCGCGTTACGCTGACGGTGGGCTTGACGGTGCGGTGGCACACCGAATCCGGCGACAAAATGTCGGTAAAGACCTGCACGCAAGCGGTGAGCCGCGAGGGCGGTCTTTTTCCAATGGAAGAGCCCGTCGTCGTCGGGCAGGAATTGCACATCGTAAACGAAAACAGCGGCAAATCGATCGAGTGCAAAGTAACCACCATTCGCAAAGCTCGCGACGGCAAGGCGTATGTGGGTGTCGAGTTTCTCTCGCCCAGCGCCAACTTCTGGCAAATGTGCTTTCCAGTCCCAGGGACTCGTCCGCTCCGTCGGAACAATTCTTTTAAATCCGCTTAGAGCTTCACCCACTGACTCTCTCCCGTTCGCATCCAATAAGTAATGCTGTGCTAAGACATTTTTGAATGATTCTCGGTCTCATTTCAGACACTCACGGACTTCTACGCCCAAGTGCTCTGCGCGCATTGACTGGTGCAGACTTGATTATTCATGCTGGCGACGTAGGCGAACCTAAAATTCTGCGGGCATTAAAGGCAATTGCCCCGATAGTCATAGTTCGCGGCAACGTGGACACTGCGGAATGGGCGGACGCATTGCCTGCTACGGCCGTAGCGAATGCCGGGCCGACAAAAATATATGTTTTGCACGATGTCAAGGAGCTAAACCCCAAATTGATGCCGTCGGGAACCGCAATCGTCGTCAGCGGTCATTCCCACAAGCCAGGTCGGGTCGAGCGGAACAATATTCTCTACATCAACCCGGGCAGTGCTGGTCCGCGACGGTTTAATTTGCCGATAACCGTGGCGCGCCTGAATTTGGACAAGAAACCTTGGGTGGTCGAATTCATTGACGTAAGCAATCCCTAGCTGAGACATTCCGTCAGTAAATACAAGCGCCCGCCGCCACTTCCAATGTGGAAGCCGCACGGGTCCACCCGCGTGGTAGAATTCAATGATGGCCACCAAAAAGAAAACACCGAAGAGGAAAGTAGCTTCTGGTAAGAAAAAGAGCTCCTCCAGAAAGATCACTCCTCGGCAGAAATCACGGCGCGCTGCCGCAAACACTCGAAAAGTTTCCGTCAAGGCAACTGCGGCCAAATCCGGTGCGGCGAAATCTACGCCGAAAATCAAGCCGCCTCAACGTTCCGCGGTACGAACAGCACCACAACAAAAGGCCCGGAAAGCGACACAAAGTGCGAGTCGGCGCGGCTCAGCTCGACCGGAAAATGTTCGTGTAGTGAGTTCCAGTATTCCGACGCGTGGCGAAGGTCAGAGCGTGGAGACCATCAACCTGGATGTAGAAGGACTTGATCCGCGCTCCGGTGGCCAGTCCGGCGACTTGCAGGGCTTATCCGATGTTGCAGGTTCGGACATGGAAAGCGTGGACGAGTTGCTCGAAGAAGGAAATGCCTTCGAAGCGGAGGTCGTTAAGGGTATTCAAGACACTCCGGACGCTGACGAAGCCGAAATACATACCCACGAAAGACCCGGCGACGACAATCTGGATGAAGACCAGCGAGAAAACTGATCCACTCCGGAACAATTCCTTGTTATTACATTTCCAGAGGAGACCCGGCGTAAAAGACCCTCAGTGGTTCCTCGTCTTCCCTGAATTAAGCTGAATCAGCAGACTTTGCGCGGTCGTACTCCTACATACGTCCTCCAAACCTAATACACCCTTCACCCGATTGGTCGAATGTACCGGCGTGAGTAGCTTTGACGGGTGGCTGGCAGCGTCAAAAATAATGGAGGGCAGATGTTTTTAAACAGGAAGTTTCTCGACACCAAAGCAGGAAAAGCAATTTATGTTGGGTCCGTAACCGTCGTTTTGTCCGCCATCGGAAGCTGGGCAGTGCTGGCGCACCAGGACGATCCGTCGATGAGTAAGCAGAGCGCCGGAACTCATATGGCCGGGAAGTCCATGGCTGATGCGCATTTCGCGAAAGAAGCCGCGCAGGGCGGAATTGCTGAAGTGAAACTCGGGCAGCTCGCTCAGGAAAAGGCATCCAACGATGCGGTAAAGAGTTTCGGCAAGCGCATGGTTGATGATCACACCCAGGCGGGCGATAAGCTTAAGGGCGTAGCCTCTCAGGAAAACATCACTTTGCCCAGCGATATTTCAGCGAAAGACCAGGCGACCTACGATCGCCTATCAAAGCTGAACGGAACGGCTTTCGATCGCGCATATGCCCGCGACATGGTAAATGATCACCAGACTGACGTCGCCGCGTTTCAAAAAGAAGCCAGCAACGGTAAAGACGATGCCTTGAAGGGTTTTGCCTCAGACACTTTGCCGACCTTGCAGGATCATTTGAAGCAGGCCAAGGAAATGATGAAGACGGTTGGCGGCGCTTCTGCCAGCAAGAGCGCCAAGTCCGATACCAGCGGTCGTTAAACCATCTCTCTAATTATTAACTTCTTCTGATAACAAAGAGGCCCATCCTTCGATGTGAAGGATGGGCCTCTTGTTTTACAATCACGCTCAACCGAAGATTCAAAACCGAAGATGCAAAATTGTCACGTGAGCGGTGCGATTGCCGCAGCGGACTGCCTAACGGAGTCGGGGGCGTCAGCGCGTGGCGTCATGGAAATAACGACGTATTCGCGTTCTTTCCCGTCGGTTTCCGGAAGCCGGAGCAATAACTTATCTTTGTGAAGACGGAACTGCGCCGACTCACCAATCGGCAGCAAAACGGGGTGTTTGTCGTCTTTAGGCCGGATACGAAAAATCAGCCGGTCGGTCTGAAGCACGTACTCCTGGCAAAGCACTTGCTGGGTTTTCTGGTGTTGCCCGTCCGTTCCCAGCAGCTCTCCGGCCACCGTCTTACTGCCTTTTTCGGCATACCCGCAAGACGCAGAATCCATCTGAAGCAGCATGCCGTTTTGATAAGCGGGTTTATCCTTGGCGTAGGCGGCACAGCTCGCTACCAGCGCAACGCCAGTCATTAGAAAGCGTTTCATCGATTCTCCTTCGCGGGCTTCACCACTCCATAAATTATCTCAAGGCGATTTGGTGGCGCATCGAAACCCGGAGCACAGGTGTGCGTCGGCATCACCGGCCCTTAGGACAGGTGGAGACCCGCAACAGAAAAGTACCTACTGGGGGCCTGGTTTCCAGATGTTTTGGGTGAATGCATTAGGTAGCAATCGTGGGTTTTTATGCACTATGGCGATGCCATCGAACTCACGATACAATCGCGCAGATTTGCTTTTGGATGGCCACTTCCTTTCCTATCTGACCGCGAATTAAGGCGACGAGCTGAGCCGTTCCTCGTGATGTGCGAGAGTCGCGACTTTTTTAGATAGCGAATCAGCTTCGCGCCAAAGATAAAGCGTTTCAAAATAGGTAAGATATTCTCTGAGGTGAGTATGAAAATTTTCGGCGGTTATGGTTTGGCAGTAATTGCTCTGACGGCGGGAATTTCAGCGGGCGTTCTTATGGGCCCGGCCAAGCGTTCCGCCACTTTGGCGCAAACGAATCCTGGAGTTGCGGACAAATCTGACAAAGGTGAAGTCGAACGCGGACGCTATCTGGTTGAGGAAGTCGCTAAATGCCCTGAGTGCCATACGCCCCGCAACGAACGCGGTGAACTCAAAGCAGACGCTTGGCTGCGCGGTGCCCCCATTTGGATCACGCCTGTCGCGCACATTCGTAACTGGGCCGAAAACGCTCCCGCCCTGGCTGGATTTCCGAGCTTTACCGAGGAGCAAGGCGAACGTGTCTTGGAAAAAGGCACCGGTCCGGAAGGCGAAGAATTGCGTCCTCCGATGCACATCTATCACATGAACCATGCCGACGCGAAAGCGATCATCGCTTATCTTAAATCTCTTCCGCGTGGCGATCGCGCACAGTAAGCTCGTGCAAGACGCACGCCCGCAATCGGCACGGCCAAGGGCAAAGTTAATGCGAAAACTTGAGATTCAGCTTTGCAAAAGAATGTAAGCCGACAGGGAATAGAAGCATCAACTAACGCGAGCGGTGAAACTCCACGAAGTCCCTTCCAACATAGAGCCGGTATGTGCCAGGCGTCGATGCAGCCGCGATTTGCATTGGAGTCGGCCGCTTAATTTCTCCGTCATGTTGCGAAGAAATCTGGAACGCATCGTGCCCGCCTAAATCCATAACCACAAATTTACCGTTATTGATAAAGCCAAATCCGTACGCCCCCGGCTCTAACGCCTTGCCCGCAAAATCGAGCGCCACCTCGGTAAGCAGATAACCCTGATATTTCTCGCGAATACCGGAAGAATACCCGGAACTGTCTACCATGGTGGCCAGCGAATAGCTGCCGTCGGCAAAATGCACTCCCCCGGAATTTCGAAGTTGCGTCGGCGCCGTTTGTCCCCGAAAAAAGACCGTCTCCGGAATAAGCTTGGGACTAATGTCCGACGCCCTTAGCGCCACTTCCTTGCCCGGCGAATCATCGGCATGCACAAAAAGCGAGCACGCACATCCCAGGATCACCGCCACACACACCGCGAACCACAGCGCGGTCTTAGACATAAAACGCTCCCGGTAAAAAGCGCTTGAATGCTACAACATTTGGCGGCTCCCATGCGAATGGCCACGCAGAATCTCTGTATTGACCCGCTATGGAACGCGAAGTAGGATGACGCTGCCTGGACAACGACTTCTGCGAACGTGAGGACCTGTGTACTGCTCAAAATGTGGAGGTTTGGTGGAGAGTGGCGTCGCTTTCTGCCCTGCCTGTGGACAGCCTGCGCTCAGTTCAGCCTCCGGTGGGGGAGTGGTTGCCGCTCCTGCCGCTAGCCTTGGAAGTCCAGCCGCGAGTTACATTCCGCCCTCCGTACCTCAATACCCCGCGCCAGTCGCCTATAGCCATCCTACCGTGCTGTACGCCGGCTTCTGGCTGCGTGTTGTGGCTTATCTCATTGATTCCCTCGTGCTCGGATTGGTCTTCATGGCCTTCTTCATTCCGTTTGCGATGATGACCGGACTCGTCGGATTTTTTGGAAGGATACATCCAGGAGCAGACCCGCAAGACATTCGGAATATGATGGGCGGCACTTTTTTCCTGGGGCTTCTAGTGATCGCTACTCTCGGGTTTTTAGGTGGATGGCTCTACCACGCCATGATGGAGAGTTCGGACTGGCAGGCGACGCTGGGGAAAAAAGCCTTGAATTTGCGCGTAACCGATATGACCGGTGCGCGAGTGACTTTTAATCGTGCCAGCGGCCGGCATTTTGGAAAAATAATCACTGGACTGATACCGTTTGGCGTCGGCTTTATGTTGGCCGGCCTGACGGAACGCAAGCAAGCGCTGCACGACATGCTGGCAAGTTGTCTGGTCCTGCGAGACAGCTAAACAAACCTTGGTGGTTTCCAAGCCAAACTAAAATGGAAAACTTAGCTATTGGCGCTGAGTTGCGCGTGTGCGTATAAGTTTCGACGCCGTGGTACGCAACGTTTCTGGCACATTTTTGTTGGTGCTCAGCTTTTTAAGGTCGATCGCGTTTAGCATCGGCAACATATGCAGCGTTACATCCAGCGGGGTCTTTGAATTATTCATCAAGTTGCGAACCACCGTGTAATTCTTGCGGTGCGCACGGTTGTTGGCGATAAGCCGCAAAATCTCATCCGTGAGACTCGGCATTGCCGCGAATGCCTCGACCTCCTGATCCGTCAGGCGCGGTGATTGCAGCACCGCGCGTTGCACCACTTTGTTCGAATCTCGTATCAGCGTGCGCCGCGCTTCCGAGCCCCCCTTCATCGCGAACTGCACTCTTTGCGAGACGCTCATTTTGGCCAGCTTCTGCAGCAGCGTTTGACGTTTTTCGGCGTCGGGTTCGACATCCATCAATGCTTCAAGAAGCGCGCTCTGCGCGCTTTCGTCCATGGGTAGTTCGGGCTCCAGAAGTTCCTCGAGCAGGCGTTTGTTATCCGCGGTTACTGACGACGATTCCAGCAGGGCTGCAGCTAGATCGGCCGATTCACTCACCCGATCCAGAGACTCCATTAACGCTTGAACGCTCATGGCCGAAAGATAAGGGACGTGCAACGCCAAATATTTCGCGGGACAATTTTTGTTATGCACTAGCGCTTCAGCTACGGTAGGCTGTCCCACCAGATTGTCTGCCGCATATTCAAACAGGGCAGGGACGGCTTCGTCACGTTTCAACGCTTCTACAAATGCTTCCACCGGTTGAGAGCTCAGGGTCTCCAGGGCTCGCTTCGCGACCACTTCATCCGCGTCGTTACAAAGCATCACCAGGATTTCCGCGCGATCCGCAGCGTCGAGCTTTCCCGCGCTGGAGCACACCGCCAGTTTGCGCTCCCGAGCGCTTTGATCGTGCGTCACTTCAGGGGCGGGAGGTTCCGTCATTCGCAGGCCTCAAATCTTTGTATCCGAGCACTATTGTATCCGAGCTTCCCGGCGCGTTTCCAAGCGCTGCTCGCGACGTGATGGGTCGCCCATTCAACTCCAGATGCACGGCGGCGCCATCGGCTGCATTGATTTGGAATTGCTGGGAGGCGGTGAAATGATGAATGTCGCCGGGCCGCACGTCGGCGTCTAGCAGCAGTTGATCATCAGCAAAGATACGAACGTGCGAGAGTACCGTCGTCGATACGGTCAGTTCCAGTTTGTCCGGCAATTTTGCTGCGGAACTGCTTCCCGAGGACCGCGCCGCACGATACTCCGCATAGCGACGCCAACTATAGCGGCCGCCATAAAAAAATCCTACCGCGATAATCAGAAGCACCACTATGCCCAGCGCTTGAATCCATCTGGGAGATGCCGGCAACTGGTTCTCATAGGGAGCTGGCGCTGAAAAATTCTGCTCGCCCCGCGCCATATCGTATTCCGACAAGAATTCTTCTTCATTCAGACCTAAGTAGCGAGCAATGGAGCGCACAAATCCACGGCTGAACACACCACCCGGAAGTTTGTCCCATTCTTCATTCTCAAGCGCTTCCACGAACCTTTGAGCGATGCGCGTTCCCTTGGTTACCTCGGCCACTGACACTTCGCGCATTTCGCGTTCGCGCTTCAAACGTTCGCCGAAAATCCCTTTGGCCATGGAAGAAAAAACCTGCACCTATACGATAGCAAACCAGCAGGTGAAGCACCGCGCACATGAGCGGAAAAAAACTGCCGGCTGATCTGTAACTTAAGACGAGGGGAACGATCCGAGAAAAATGAACGCGAGAATATTGCTGCGGAGGGTTCTGATCGCTTCAGTCAAGTAATTAATTATGTTAGCCCACCACGGATGCCACGTGCCGGATGTTGTCGCGGGGATTACCGCGGCTGTACTTCGACCGCATCTGGCAAGTGCACCGCATTGGTCATCAGTTCACCGATAATCAGGTTTTGACCATGTTGGAGATAGCGGTTCAGCGCCTCCGGTTGCTGCCACGGAAATCCCCATGCATCTTCCACCGCGATTAGCGTGTACGTCCCGGGTATCACTTCCCGTAGCGTGAAACTCCCGTCCAGGTCGCTTTGGTCTCTGCGAAACATCTCCAGATGGGCCTGTGGATCTTTGGGAATCAACGCCACCATCACCCCGCCTGCCGGTTTGTCCCCTCGTTTTACGTAACCTGTGACATTCACGATTCCGGCCACCACAAAGAGCGTCACGTCCGACGAGGAGCCCGGTATCAAGTTCAGCTCGTGTCCCGAAATCTCCAGGCCGGAAGAAACCATCCGGTGAACGGCGTAACGCTCGTTTGCGGAAAAAGTCAGGACAGTATATTTCCCCGCCGGAACACTCGCGAAATCCGCTTCGCCGCTACCATCAACCGCCCTTAGCGCCACCATCCGAAGCTGCGAATCTTGCAGCGCTAAGGTCATTACCTTCGGCAGTGGCTCATCGTGGGGCATTTTCACCAAAAACTTCACATGCGCCGCGCGTTCGCTCTGGCCCGCGTCCAGTTCCTGACCGTCCTTAACTAAATTCATTTCCGTCGCTTGCTGCGGTTCTCCAGTCTGTGGATCGCGCACCTGCACCAAATATTTTCCTGCAGGTACTCCGGTCATCTCGAAAACACCGGGAGCTATATTCTGCATCCCGCCGGTTTCCGCGGGTTCCGTCGAATCGAAAACGCGCTTCTCCAACATGGGCATTGCCAATCCTTGTTGCGGGTCTTCAGATACACGAAAAATCAAATGCAGAACTGGCACGGGACTGAGGTGAATGTCCGCCTGCACGCGATCGCCGCCGCGAACAGTGATAGCGCTGGCTTCCTGGCTATCTGTAGCTCCGTCGTTGTAAGTAGTGGGATAGGCGGCATCCAACTCGGTTGCAATTCGCGGCGGAGCGCCTGCCCTACTGAATCGATCCGCCCGGGCGCCAAGAGCAAGATCCAACGCGTACCAGGGCCGCGTGGAAACGGAAACGAAGTAATTCCCGGGTGGCAAAGCCGCAAATTCGTAATAACCCTCGTCATCGGTTGTGTCCGAACCTCTCGGTAAGACGTGGGTTATTCCGGCGCTGCGGTCTTCCATATACAGTCGAACATTTGCGCTGCGCACTGGCTCACCCGCCTCGTCGATAATCTTGCCGCTGACCATTGCCAGCGGCGTCAGCTTCAGCACCAGATGTTCGGTGTCGAAACCAGGCCCGGTCACGACGGCTGTAGAAAATTGTTCGTGTTGCTCGTAACGGGCGGTGATAAATCCCCGCCGCGCTCCCTGCAACACAAACTTGTGGCGCCCAATCGACGTAAACGCGAACTGCCCGTTTTCAGAAGTGACCACCGACGCCGCATTGCCGGGATTCGTACTTCTTGCCGCATCGATGAGCGTAACGCGCGCCCTGCCAAGCGGTGCGCCGGAAATGGAACTCACCACCGTCCCGGCGATGATGAATTTGCCATCCGCATTCGAACTTTTTTGTGCAGGCTGATTCTGTGCATTGGCAGACGCGCATAGAAACAACCCGATGAATCCAAGTCTCAACCAACCCAAGCAATCCGCTCGCATGAAAGTGAACATCATGATCACTCGGTCAAATCAGCCAGCGATAAACGCAAATTCTCTTTCTGCCCCGCTTCCAGCCGGATGATCTGCGGCCTCACTCCATATTTATTCAACAATTCATCACTCGCGTTAGCCAACTCGGGGCGCCGCAGGGCTACCGCGAAAATCCGGTAAGTACCAGGAGCGATTTGCTCGAACTTGAATGTGGGGTCCTGCTGAATCCAGGTTTCCTTGGCTTGGTCATCAATTCTGTCCGTCGCCTTCAGATACACGAAGCCGATCCGGTGCCCGGGAGTGTTTTGCGCGGCTGCGCCATTCGGCGTTTTCGGTAATTCAATTGTGCCGTCAATTTCGGCGCCGTCGTCGCGCATGGTAATTTCGATTGGCGGCGTGGACGCCCCGATGCCGACGACCAGCGGCTGGTGGGTCAGGTCAGCGCCCCCACACGTAATTCCCGCCGCATACCCTCTCGAGGTGCTGACGCTCACGCGAAAACGCCCTGGGTGAACATTTTCAACAATCAAAGTCTCATCCTCGGGGCTGGTCGGAGGGCGCAACCCGGCGGCTGGCGTGAAATTGAACGGATCCTCTGATATCAACATCACCTGCATATAGTTAGGACGGCGCGAGTTCGTAGAAGAAAACGAACGCCGGATGCGCATTGAACCGAGGGAAATCGTCGGTGTCTGCGATTGCTCCGCCTCGCTGTGCTCAAATTCCTCTCTCAGATTCACCGCAATCGAAGTGGCTGGCACCAATGTGATCGCCGGCCCAGACAAAGGTCCTCCACTCACCGTGACGTTCAGCATTCCAGACATAGCGTGCTCTCCATACGTTGTCGCCTGCACGGTGTACGTTCCATCCGGCAGCAACCCTTGAATCGACTGGTCGCGCATGTCATAACCCAGGGAAAATCCTGGGCCCGGGTGGCCTTGCGGCCATACGTGCACGGCGATTTGTGGCGTCGTGAGACCGTTCGTGAAACCCAGCTTCACCGGATAATACGCTCGCTTCACCGGCGACATCGTCAGCTCAAACATTTCGCCGGCTGCTAAATGAATCGTCGCCGCGGTCGCGAAATCCATAGCGCTCGGATAATAAAGCGGCGGATACCCGTACATCTGCCCGCCCGGCTTGAAAGTGATTGGGTCACGGTCGAGCAGTTCCAGCGTCAATACCTTGTAATCGCCGTCCGCAAGCTCCGCGAAACGAAACCCGCCGTCTGCCCGCGTCGCGACGTTCCCTGCTGCATCCCAGTGTTCTTGGCCACCCCGCACGCTATGTCGATAGAGTTCGAGCGCGATTCTATCGGAACCGTCGGACCCCGGCAGAATCACATGCCCGACGATGCGCGCTTCCGGAGTGAGTGCAATCGTCACTCCTTGCTCCGGCGAAGTGATCTGCGAAATATCGACCGCCTCTTCCACCGGCAGGAAGCCGACCTTGCGAGCCGTAACCGAGGAAGGTCGCTCCGTATCCTGGTTCGAGGTGGCAGGGAATTGCTGCCCGTTTCTCACCTCATTTCCTACAGTGTTGCCAGAGCTCTGGCCCTGTTCCCCTTCTGCGTGTGGAAACGTAAATTCAAACCGTCCCGGTCATCCGTCATGGCCGCGTAGCGGTTATCTGTCGAGAGAACGAGCGCGCGCCCGATGGCTTTGTGCGTAACTGAATTCACCACCACGCCGTGGAGGGTGTCAGATTCGGGCCGATCCATCCCGGTCCCGCTTTGGGCCGATATCTGAGGAGTGCTAAAGAAAACCGAAAGGACCAACGCAACAAGGACCCTCCGAAGCGAACGAGGCGCATACATGGCTGCAGTTTTCGATGCCAAATCTTGCGCGCACGCTGCCATAGGCGGATGGGTTTCCGGGGACGTCCGTGGATCAGTATGTCATGTCCCATATCGGTAATAACAGTTGGACTCTGTTGAGCCACACCGGCAATAACTTGTCTTTCCTGATGCTCCAGGCAGCATTTGTGCAAAAATATCGCTGCTCCGCGAACGGGCCGTTTCAGACTCGGGAGGGATTTTTGGAAGAAGAAGCGCCGCATATTGCGGCCAACATTTTTCCGAGCGCAAAAGTTTCGCTTTCACGACTAACATGAATCACTCCGACCAATTCGCCGTTCTAACCGGCCATCGATTTTTACTGCTTTTCGTTTTTTTGCTGGCCACACTGATTCTCTATCCCTATGCGGAAGCCACCCACTTTGGCTACATCGCATTCCGTGTCATCGGCAGCTTCGCAATCTTAATCAGCGTCTACGCCGCCAATATTCGCCGCAGCCTGCTTATTGTCGCCGTCGCACTCGCCATCCCGGCATTGATTCAGCGCATTGTGCTGCCAAAAGCCGACGCTAGTGCGCTTGCCACGCTCAATCTGGTTCTCAGTTTCTGCTTTGACGCCGTGATTATAGTAGTCATTTTTCGCCATGTTTTCGATGCAGTGCGGCCCAACTCGGAAACCATCTTTGGAGCGGTGTGCATTTATCTCTTGGTGGGATTTAGCTTTGCCAGCATCTACGGAATGTTAGGCGCCTTTCAACCCAATGCGTTTTACCTTGACCCGCGCCTTAACTTGCACACCATCCCCAATCGCTTCGACTACGTCTATTACAGCTTCGGCACCATGACTGCCCTCGGCGCCGCCGGTATTAACGCGGTAACTCCCCAGGCGCGTTCCATTTCCATCGTCGAAGCCATCCTCGGCATTTTGTACCTGGCAGTGTTAATCGCCCGTTTGATGGGCGGATACCGCGCCAACGTTGCTGCGTAGCGATGCCAACATGCTGGAAAGACGCAACGAAGGCGTCACAGGCGAAGTTGGCTGGAAAGGGTTCACAGCGATTTGCAGACAGCTTTCGATTGTGGCTAGCTGTGGTGACTAACCCATAAAACTCCTGGTGCTTTCATGGAACAAGATCTCCTAACCTTGGTTCACGGGCGTCGCGGCCATTTTCAGTTGGAGTCGGGTCATCACGGCGACCTGTGGTTTCAGTTGGAGACCCTGTGTCTGGACACGCGTAAAATTCAGCCGTTTGCCGCAGGACTCGCCGAACGGCTTTCGCAATATAACGTGGATGTAGTTTGCGGCCCTCTCGTCGAAGGCGCATTCATTGCCTTGCTGGTATCCATCGAACTCGGATGCAACTTTGTCTACGCCGAACGATTCGCAAACGCGAACCGCGAGGGCTTGTACCCGGTCGAGTATCACCTTCCGCCCGCCCTGCGCCCGACCATTCAACGCAAGCGCGTAGCCATCGTCAACGATGTCATCAACGCCGGGTCTGCGGTCATCGGCACATTGCGTGATTTACAAACACTCGGCGCTGACGTCGTTGCCATCGCCGCTCTGCTGGCTCTTGGCGACTCCATCACCACCTTTTCAGCCGCCCACCACGTCCCCCTCGAACTGTTGCAGCGTCTGCCCAACAATTTATGGACGCCATCACAATGTCCATTGTGTGCTGCAGGTCAACCGCTTGAAATCGTCAGCACCATGTAAGCGACTCATTCGAAGCGATGCCCAACCGCCCTGGCGCACCCTGTTGAAACAAGGCTGCCATTCGCATCAAAAAACTGCGCCGACGCTTCCGAATGCACGTCAATAACAACCAAAATGGAGTTTTGGTCTAATATCCCCCGTCATGCGCCGAATCGCTTCCCTGGACATTTTTCGCGGGCTGACCGTTTTAGTGATGGTGTTCGTCGACAATTTGGATTTTGTCAAAGGGCTGCCGTGGTGGACATATCACATGTCCCGCCAAGCCAATGGCATGACTTATGTGGACATGGTTTTCCCCGCGTCCTCTTTGCCATGGGTATGTCCATTCCGATCTCCGTGGATCGCAGGCTTGCTGACGGCGAATCCAATGGCAAAGTGTGGCTGGAGGTCGCATTGCGTTCTCTGATCCTTGTGTCGCTCGGCCTATTTATTGCGAACGGACCACAAGTGAATCGTCAACTGACGGGCATTGGTGCAACGTCGTGGGACATCCTTGGTTTTATGGGAATCGCCATGTTGTGGGGTGTTTTTCCCTGGGCTTCGAAGCGCGAACGGTTCCGCCGCCTGACAAAATATGCCGGCCTTTGTCTTCTCGTCATGCTAGTCATTGCATTTCGGCGAACTTCTCAGGATGACCGCGAAACCTGGCTGGATTTTTCAGACTGGGAAATCCTTGGCTTGCTTGGTTGGGCGTATTTGTTAGTTAGTTCTCTCTATTTGATTCTTAGGAAGAACGTCACGGCTCTAGTGGCTTCGCTGGTGTTGCTCAGCGCTTTGAACGTTTTGTCCGTTGCTGGGTGCTTAGCCTGGCTCAAGGGCTCTCCTCCTTACGTTCAACCATTCGAGGCCGGTCTAAGCTCCATCACTATGTCCGGGTTGATTGCCTATCTGATTATTCATGAGGGTGTGCTCGGCATCAATTTTCGAGCGAAGATTTTCTTTGCAGTAAGCTACGCAGGCATTCTTGCTCTAGGCGCCTGGTCGCTAAGCCCATTCGGAATGTCCAAATTGCGAGATACCCCCGCGTGGTGCTTATACTGCGCGTCGGCAAACACCTTAGTCGTTCTGTTTCTGTATTGGATTGCAGATCTAAGGCGATGGACGAGATGGGCGGTATGGATAAGACCAGTGGGGTCTAACGCCCTTCTTGCGTACTTGCTGGCCTACGTGGCGTACTTTACTCCAGCGCTCTTTCGGTTGACCGCGGACGGCACCTCAGGCTGGCAAGGCGTGATGCGTTCACTGACGTTTGCCGCGCTGGTTCTTGCGGTAACGTCAATACTGACGCATTTCAAATTTAGGTTGCAGGTCTAAATTAGCAACCGCGTTGTAACTCATTCCTTTGCCCGAGCAGCAACTTACTTACGGTAAAGTTTTTGCGGAAAAAAATACGTCCACCGTCCTTTGCAGGTGCTCGCCCCGCAGGCTTCCATCTTTCACGGCGCGTACAAACCAGGAAGAGTAGGATTGCGGCGCAGTTTTCAACGCCTCTTTGTATTGCACATAGATCGCTGCCGCCAGCACATGCATTCCATCATCGTGCTCCCGCCAGTATTTGCGCGCATCGCGTCCGGCCCCGACTTCCTCGCTGACAATCTCCTCCAGCGCCTCTACCGAATCTTCCTCGATATAACCTGCCGCCGTGTTGTATCCAAAAGAGGCGTCGTGGTGTTTCACTTTGTCCGCAATCAGCGGGTCTCGGCTCAACTCTTCGATGGCCTCTTTCACTGCGGGATCATCGGCATGGTATGGCGGATGCATCGGTTCGTGAATTGCGTTATGAAGCACAATGTTAAAAGGATAGGAATAATGGCTCAGGAACCGTAGCCCAGTGATGCGGATTCCGTGCGGCTCGGAATACGCCAGCAGGCATACCGTGATCGTGTCAGAAGATAATGGAAATCCCAGATGTCGCTCGATCAGTGGAATTATGTTGTACCGTGGCAGCTCTGGGGAAAGCTCTGCGATTCGTTTATCGATCAGAGGTTTCGCGTGTTCCGTCCAATAGGCCGCAAATCCAACTCGATCCAAAGCACGCAGCGCCATCTCCACAGCGGGCCGCGCCTGCTCGTAGTTCTTCCAATCTTCGTCGTTCCAGTACGACGTTTTCCTCAATGCCGCTTCCATCCCTCCGCTGTTCTGAGCGGTATGGATCATTGCAGGCAGCGTTTCATCATCCACCGCCGAGTAGTAAAGCGAGAGCCTCGCCGATACGATGCCGCCGCCTTCATTCTTGATGATGTGCTTTAGTTGCTCAAAAGCGCCGTTTTCTTTTTCGGTAAAAAGCGGATGGAAGTGGTCGTATTGCTCCTGATAATAGTGCAAATAATACGGATCTCCGCTGAGCGCATTGAGCAAACAAAGCGCGTCGTACTTTAGCGACGGTTTGAGCAGCCAATGCGTAGTTGTGTGCTGAGTATTTTGCTGGCCGCCACATGCCGACGACGCACGATAAAGAGAAAATCCTGCCACAAACAAAACAAGAACCGAAAGGGTAGCCTTGCGCATGCCGCGACTCTAGCCAGATTCGTTCATCTCGTCTTGAATCTATTTGCAGCGTTTCTATTTGCCCCGCTTCTATTTGCAGCAGTTTTATTTACAATGTCGCCACGCCATCGGCGCCATCCCCGTCATGTCCTTCACGCTGCGTGTCATGTGCGCCTGGTCGGCAAACCCCAGGTTCGCGGCAATTTCCGCAAGCGGCATTTCCGTCCTCTGAATAGCCCTGCACGCTCGCCGGGTACGAGATCGCGCTCGGAACGCTTCCGGCGAAATACCAAAAACTTGAGCAAACCCTCGCGACACTTTCCAGGGTGCCAGCTTCTTTTCTGCGCTCCAGTCAGACAGCCAGAGAGAGCTATCTTCGATAAGTGCGGCGGCCAACTCATCCGGCCAATCGGCGAAGTGCCGATTTTGAACACGATAATTCGTCACCGCGCGTGCGGAGGAGAGCATGCAAAGCATAATATCTGCCGCCTCGCGCGGATTCATCTCCGCCTTACGGACAATGGCCTCTGGATCCGCGACCTGAAAAACGCCGGGCGAAAAGCATCGCTCGGCGGGCAAGGAAAAATTCAGCACCACTGCTCCACAAGCCGAAAAGCGATTCAAGTGGGCTTCAAAGCGGTCATGCAATATGACCGTCCCCGCTTCCACCCGAAAACGCCCCAGGTCTCCAGCCTCTTCGTAACCACCGGAAAGAACCAGCGCCGCGTAAGCCTTCTCGTGGCAGTGTCGGCTGAGAGCACTAGCCCGAATTGTTTGCCACATTCGCATCAAACCACCATGCAGCCAGTATGAAATGCGCCATCACCGCATTCAACATCCAATGTTACCTTCCCTTCGGGCATGCCGGCTGACCGAGTAGAGATTCCGACCCTTGTTGAGATCTGCGTCCTGAATTCTCTGTCTCGCACTCTTAGATGCTACTGTGTTGATCATCACACCGGATTGAGAGGCTATCGATGTCCGACGTCGTTTATACCGCCAAAATAAAAATCGTCCGCAAGAGCGGCCCGGTGCGCGTCGCGTATCTGCCCGGCGAAGCCCATCCCGTCACTTTCAGCGTGCACGGTGGAATAGCCAAACACTACAAAGTTGATCCCGCAAAGCTCGACGAGTCCCACGCTGCCACCATCGATTATGTGATTGCCTCAACCGCCGGTTGAATGATGGGCACCTTTGGGGGCGCGCTGGAAGCGCGTCAAATCGATGCCAGTCAAGGCAAGCTTGTTGCGGAAGTTACCGGCGAAGTCGAAACCGAAGACGGTGTCATGGTCATTCGCCGCATTCACGTGGACATGAAACTGGAGGCTCCCGAGGAATCCCGCGAAACGGTCGAGCGTGTACACAAAATTTATGCCATGCACTGCCCTCTGTATCGCACGCTGCACAAAGCCATCCAGCTAAGTTCTTCTTACGCACTTGTCGCCCCACAATAAATCCGCCAGACTATCACTCAATCGCTTGGAAGCCTGGCCCGTCGCTCGGCGCAGAACTCAGCCCTGCATGCGCAATTCCGACGATGGCGAGATGGAGACGCTGCTGTAACGAGAGTATTGCAGCGCTTTTTAACACGCGCCTATACTGACCAAGATTCAGATTTCGAGCTTGGTAACGGCACCATTTTGCCCGTTTGCCATCGCGGCAACCCGGCGGAAACTCCAGGGGGCTAGGTCCAACACGCGTGGAGGATGTAAAGCAGTTTCCCGCTATTGAACGTCGCCGCAACGCCGCGGTTCCCTACGAACAGCGCGAAGCCGGCGAAGTCGCGGTCTTTCAGGAACTTGGGAAGGCCCTGACGTCATCGCTGCAGCTCGATCAGGTCCTCCGCACCATCATGGAGAAGATCGACGAATTTTTGCGGCCGGAAAACTGGTCGCTGCTGCTTCTCGATGAAGCCAAGCAGGAACTTTATTTCGAGCTGGCTGTAGGCAAAGCGTCCCCGGCGCTCAAAGACGTGCGCATAAAAATGGGCCAGGGCATTGCCGGCTGGGTAGCCCAGAACGGCGAAACCGTGGTCGTTCCAGACACCGCCAAAGACACCCGCTTTTTTGGCAAGGTGGACGAAAAAACCAAGACCGAAACGCAATCCATCGTGGCCGTGCCGGTGAAGTTTCGAGACACTTGCCTCGGCGTGATCGAGCTGATCAACTGCGTAGGCCCTGACGGCTTCGACCACCGCGATTTGAAACTGCTCGAAGCTTTATCGGACTTTGCCGCCATCGCCTTGGAAAATGCCCGGCACGTGAAACGCATTCACGAGCTGACCATCACCGATGATTGCACCACCTTGTACAACGCCCGCCACATGGGCTTCATCCTCGATACCGAAATTTACCGCTCGCAGCGCTACAGCTACGAATTTTCTATCGTCTTTATCGATCTGGACCATTTCAAACAGGTGAACGACACGTACGGCCATCTTATGGGGTCGCGCCTGCTCGCTGAAATTGGCACTGCGCTGAAAAACCGTTGCCGCCTCATCGACTTTGCATTTCGCTACGGTGGAGACGAATTTGTCCTGCTTCTGCCGCAGACCTCCAAGGAAAACGCCTTGAATGTCGCGCGCCGCCTGCACAAGCTCGTGCGCGAGACAGTGTGGTTGTCAGCCGAAGGTTTGAATATTCACGTAACTCCCAGCTTGGGCGTGGCTTCTTATCCGGTAGACTCCAAGACCAAAGAGGGCCTTTTGCACCTCGCGGACGAAGCCATGTACTTGGTCAAAAACACCAACCGCGACAGCGTAGCGGCCGCTAACATTGGAATTCTCCTGGACACCGTGGCCAGTTCCAAAACCTCCGAGTAGATCTCCAGCTCAGCCTTTCAAACCCTTTCTTTAATTTCGTAGCAGGCATACCCTCGGTGAAAACCACCCTCGAAAGAAAAAAATCAGGATACGTTTTAGCCTAGAATTCAAAAGTGTCCTTCTGGTCCATTCTTCTTCTGGCCGTCGTGCAGGGTCTGGCAGAGCTGCTTCCCGTTTCCAGTTCCGCACACGTCGTCGTAGCAGAAAAGTTGCTTGGCCTCGATCCCTCCTCTCCCTCGATGACTCTTTTCCTGATCATGCTGCACAGCGGCACGATGTTCGCAGTGATCGTGTATTTCTGGCGCCAGTGGCGCGCCACCTATTTCCAAAACATGGGGACTTTCAAGAGATTTGCGGGCTTGGTGCTGTTAGCCTCATTTCTCACTGGACTGCTCGGCTTAGCCATCATCAAAATCATCGAACACTCATTTTTTCGCGGCGCACCTCACGCCCAGATCGAAGACCTGTTCAGCCATTTGGAAATCATCGCTCCGGCCCTCGCGGTTGTGGGACTTCTCATTCTCTGGGCGGGAATTGTTGAAAATAGAAAATCGATTATGAGCTCAAACAATTCCGCTAAAGCCAGCGACATCCAGTTCAAAAGCGCAGCGTTCATCGGGATCGTGCAAGGCCTCAGCTTGCCTTTCCGGGGCTTCTCACGTTCTGGTTCCACGATCTCGGTTGGCATGCTGCTCGGCGTGGCCAAAGCAAACACAGAAAGGTTCAGCTTTGCATTGGCCGTGGCATTAACGCCCGTCCTCGTCGCTCGCGAAGGCATGCGCCTGATCACCGCCGAGCAGCTTGGTACTGCCGGGGCCTTCGCATCAGCGCTTTTTCCCGGCTTGCTTGGCGCGTTCTTTGCCTTTCTTGCTGGACTGGTTGCTCTCAAATGGTTAAGCGGGTGGCTTGAGAGCGGTCGCTGGTATTTATTCGGAATATATTGCTTGATCGCGTCGGCGGTCGTCGGTTATCTCCACCATTTGGGCTACTGATTAACTCATCGCTCTGGCCCGCTATACACCCCGGAAGAAGTTTGTTTAACTTAACTTATGAAAAGAAGTGAAGCGGCGCGTTACGCGCGCTGGTCTGCGGCTCTCGCTCTTTTTCTCGCGGCGGTCACTGCGGGTGTGTATGTCCAGCACGGCTGGGTAGCCCATCGGCAAAAAAGGGACACTCCGCCCGCCCCCCCTGAAAATGTTGAACGCCAATCCAACGGATTGACTTTTTCGAAGGTCGAAGGCAATCGCAAAATATTTACCGTGGAGGCTTCCAAGTCCACCGAATTTCGCGACCAGGACTCCAGCTTGCTCGAGGAAGTAAAAGTCACCATCTTCGGACAACAGGGTGATCGCCACGACGTGATCCGCACCCACAGTTGCCAGTACGGAAAGACCAGCGGTTCCATCTCTTGCAGCGGAAAAGTTCAGATCGATCTGCAAAGCGCTGCCGACGCTGAATTAACAAGACAACATCCAGGAACTGAACCGCTCCGCATGTCGCATGTCGAGACGCGCGCCGTGACTTTTAACGAGGCCACCGGTACCGCGCGCACGGACCAGGGTGTAACGTTTGCTTTTCCCGAGGGGACTGGAGACGCCATCGGCGTGGAATACAACTCTCGCGAGGGAACGATGCATCTTCTGCACGACGTAAGAATGGACCTGGTTCAATCGAACGGGCCGAAGGGCGGCTCTGGTCAGCCCGTCCACATCACCGGCAGTAGCCTGGATTTCGACCGCAACTCCAGGCTGCTCCATCTGCTCGGCCCCACACACGCAGAAACCCAAACAGAAAAACTCGATGCTGGCGAACTCACCTTGAATCTGAACGAAGATTTCCGCGCGCAAAAACTTTTTGCCACCGAAGGACCCCTCCGAAAAAGGCCCCACGCCGTCTCGTCCGGCCCGTCCGGGGATATGGCGATCAATGCCAACGTGCTGACCGCATGGTTTGATCCCGATGGCTGGGTCAAAAAACTGGATGCTTCTGGCATCGTGGATGGCTCACGAAAGACCGATGCGGAAAACGACATGTTGACCGCTGCGCACGTCTCTGTAGACATGTGGCCCGAAATTGGTCAGCCCAGGCAAGTGAACCTTGATGGCAACTCCGTCATCACCGCAACGTTGCGCGACGGCCAGGAACGCGTCCTAAAAACTGACAAGGGTCGCATGGACTTTACCCACGGTTCAGAAGAGCACCCCGGCCAACCGAAGCGCGCCGAAACGCTATCCGCTGGCGACGTGCAGTGGACGGACGCGCAGCAGACAAGCAAGCCAAATGCCACCCGAACAAATCTACGCGCCGATAAGTTGGCCCTCGATTTTGCCAGCGGTATCGCCACACAGGTGACCGCGACGGGCACCGTTCAGGCCGAGCGCGCACTGCCGGGCGGCCCCGTGCAGACCACTTCCGCAAAGCGCGGCATAGCGCAACTGGCCGCCAACGGTGGCTGGTCTCAAATCTCCATGGATGACAGCGTCAGGTTCAAGGAAGGTGACCGCAGCGGCCAGGCGGATCACGCTGTATCCATTCGTGACACCCAGACCACCACGCTCACCGGTCGAGCCATGGTTCGTGACGTCTCCACGGAAACGCACGCCGCCACCATCACCTTCATGCAGGCTGGCGGAGACATTCGCGCCAACGGCGGGGTCCACTCTACATCGTTTCCTAATAAGGGCGGAGATCCGCGTTTGGCGAACTCGCCCGCCACCATTACTTCCGAAAAAATGCAGGCAAACTCCAACACCGGCCGCGCTCTTTACACTGGCAAGGCCCGCTTATGGCAGGGCGATTCTGTTCTGGAATCGGATTCCATCGAATTGCTCCAGAAAACTAAGGAGCTGAATGCTCTCGGCAATGTGAGGGCCGTATTTCTCCAAGCCCCGGACCAGTCGGCGGCAAAGCCGGCCGCCACCGCCGAACCGATCAAGCCTGGGACAAAGTTGGCTGGACCCGACCAGTCCGCTAAAAAGCCGGAGTTATGGCATATCGCCTCAAAGAGCCTGAATTACCTGGATCTCGAAAATCGCGCGCACCTCGAGGGCAACGTGGTGGTGCAATCCGAAACTCAGCGGATGCGCAGCCCGTTGCTGGATCTTTATTTCACCCGCGCAAAACCTGCCGTCGACACCGAAAAAAGTCCCTCAGCCAACGCCTCCGGGCCCCAACAGATCAGTCGCGCCGTTGGTACCGGCGGGTGCATCGTCGAAGAGCAGGCCCGCAAAGCCACCGCCGAGCGCGCCGAATACACCGCCGCCGACGGAAAGTTCGTCATGAGTGGAGGAAATCCCACACTGTACGACAGCTCTCAGGGAACCACCACGGGCCGTCAATTGACCTTCTTTTTAGCGGATGATACGATCATCGTCGATTCAGAAAATGGCTCGCGTACCCTGACGAAACACCGAGTCGAGAAATGACGAGGTATGCTGAACCTCCAGGCTGTTGAGTTAAGCAAGACCTACCGCGGCCGCAAGGTTGTCGACGACGTGCAGTTGGAGATCGGCCAGGGTGAAGTTGTGGGGCTGCTCGGCCCCAACGGCGCAGGAAAAACCACTACGTTCTACATAATGGTTGGTTTAACCCGCCCCGACTCCGGCCGCGTTCTGCTGAATGGGGAGGAAATCACCGACCTGCCCATGTACCTCCGGGCCCGCAGTGGAATCAGCTACCTTCCTCAGGAACCCTCCGTTTTTCGTCAACTTACGAGCGAAGAAAATCTGCTTGCGGTCCTCGAAACCCTGCCGCTGACCCCGGAACAGCAGCGCGATCGCCTCGAAGAATTGCTGGTCCAGATGGGTTTGGAGACCGTCCGCACCAGCAAAGCTTACGTACTATCCGGAGGAGAGCGCCGTCGCTTGGAAATCGCGCGTTCCCTGACGCTTTCGCCCTCTTTTATCCTTCTGGACGAGCCGTTCTCGGGGATCGATCCGTTAACCGTGAAGGATCTCCAGGAGACCATTCGCGATTTGAGCCGCTCGGGTATCGGCGTACTCATTACGGACCATAACGTCAGGGAAACACTTAACGTAACCGATCGTGCGTATATAGTGAACCATGGGAAAATAATGGCACAGGGCACTCCCGAGGCCTTAAGCAACGATCCGGAAGTTCGACGCGTTTATTTGGGCGACCATTTTCGGTTGAATTAACGGGCCCGCAGGAAAGGGACAGAACGGCATGGCGTGGCAGGGACTAAAACTAAACCTCAGGGTGACTCAGAAGCAAATTCTGACGCCTGGTTTAGTGCAGATGGTCAGCGTTCTCGCGTTGAACCGCCTGGAACTGCGCGAAATGATTAATCAGGAGATGATTGCCAATCCTGTCCTCGAAGAATTAAGCGAAGAGCCCACCCAGACCGACAACTACAGCGACGAAAATTTCCTCAAGGCCGAAACCGAAAAAGTCCCCGAGAAGCCTGAAGCCAATCCTTTCGACGAGTTCGATGTCGGCAGCTTCTTCAATCAATACCTGGATACCGGTGGCGATGGTGGGCAATCGCAGGAGCGTGAAGTTTCCGAACGTCCCTCGTTCGAAAAATTTCTATCTTCTCCAAGTGGTTTGACCGAACACCTCACCTGGCAATTAAGCGTAACCATCTGCTCTGACACCGTGAAGGAATTGGCGGAAAGCATCATCGGGAATCTCGACGAGAATGGCTATCTGACCGCCTCCACCGAAGAGCTTTCTCAGAACGGTAAGTATTCGCAGGACGATCTCGACGATGCCCTAGCCGTGGTGCAGGATTTCGATCCCATCGGAGTAGGCGCCCGCGATCTGCGTGAATGCCTGTTGCTCCAAATCAAGGCCTTCGATCCTACCAACACCTTGGCGCAGCAGATTGTCTCCGATCATTTGAAACAGGTTCAATCCAACCAGCTAAAAGAAGTGGCGCGCGCTTTGAATCGGCCTTTGGAAGTCGTCAAGCGCTCCCTCGAAGTCATTAAAAAGCTAGATCCACGTCCCGGACTTCGTTACAACAAAACCGAGCCCCGTCTGGTGGAGCCCGACGTTTACTTCCGAAAGGTAGACGACCAGTGGGTCGCCTTCCTCAACGAAGACGACTTGCCCCAGTTGCGGCTCAGCCCCACCTATCGCCGGCTGCTGGTGAAAGACGCCTACGACCGCGACGTGCGCAATTACGTCAAGGAACGCTTCACCGCGGCCATCCAGTTGATGAAAAACATCGAGCAGAGAAAACACACCATTCTTCGCGTGTGTCAATCCATTATCGCGCGCCAGGGCGAATTTCTGGACCATGGTCAGGATGCGCTTAAGCCCATGATGATTAAAGAAGTGGCCGAAGAAGTTGGCGTGCATCCTTCTACCGTGAGCCGTGCCGTCGCCAGTAAATATGCGCACACCCCTCAGGGCGTCTTGGAACTCCGCTCCTTCTTCAGCGAATCCGTGAACGGCCCCGAAGGCGGGGCCATGTCGCTGCTCACCCTCAAGCGCGTCGTGAAAAAGATGATTGAGGAGGAAGACGGTTCCCATCCGTTGACCGACGAACAGATCGCCAAAAAATTGGATGACGCCGGAATCCACGTTACACGCCGCACCGTTGCCAAGTACCGCGAAGACATGCGCATCCCCAGCACACACCAACGCCGCGTGAAGAGTTAAGGCCCGCCCTCCGGTGAAACGCCAGCCGACGAGACATGACCCCCGGCACCTCGTCGTACTTACCGGGCTCTCCGGTTCCGGTAAAAGTACCGTTCTGAAATCTTTCGAAGACATGGGTTTTTATTGTGTCGACAACCTTCCGGTCGAGTTGATGCCCATTTTTGCGGAGCTGCATGCCGCCGGCGAAGGAGACTTTGCCCGTGCCGCATTAATGGTGGACGCCCGCGAAGGCTTACAGCTCCAAAAATTGCCGCCGCTGCTCAAACACTTGCGCAAGGATCATCCCATCACCCTGGTTTTTATCGAGGCCAACGACGATGCGCTGCTGCGCCGGTACAGCGAGACGCGCCGCCCGCATCCCCTCGGCCGCGATTACTCCGTCCGTGAAAGTCTCAAGCACGAGCGCGAGCTGATGGCGCCCATCCGCAAGCTCGCCGACGTAGTCATCGACACTACCCAGTTCAACGTTCATGAGCTTCGCCACTTCGTCACCGAGCGTTTCAAGAACCCTGACAAGCGTCCTCTCATGGTTTCCGTCGTCAGCTTTGGATTTCGCTACGGCGTCCCCACCGACGCCGACCTCGTCTTCGACGTCCGTTTTCTGCCTAACCCTCATTTCATTCCGCGCCTGCGCGAATTTACCGGCAAGGACGCGAAAGTGCGGCGCTACATCCGTTCTTTTCCGCAGACCGCGGAATTTCTTCGACGCATCGAGAGTTTGCTCACCTATTTGATCCCGCACTACATTCGCGAAGGCAAAAGTTATTTGACCATTGCCTTCGGATGTACCGGTGGACGCCACCGCTCGGTGATGATGTCGGAATCCGTCAGGAAACATCTCGAAAAGCGCGGCGTCACCGCGAAAGTCGTCCACCGCGACATTGAGAAATAGGTCCACCAGGCGTGCGTAACTTGACACACCGTCGGGCGGCGAATAGCGTACCAAGTGATTCGTTCGGGGGAGTCTGAAGCGTGGCATCGCTGTTTTCACCACAACTCAAACGGCTGTTGGGTTATGTGCGGCCTTATTCACTCCGCCTGATCGCTGGAATTTTGCTCCTGGCCTTTGTGGCTCTCGCCGAGGGCGGTGTAGCGTTGATGGTCGCTCCCGCCGTCGATCGCGTACTCAACCCCACCGCGGTAGGCTCGATGTTGGCTCTCGTGAAGTTGCCTTGGTCCGGACGAACCATTTATCTCAACGACTTTTTCCCGCCGCGAATTCACAACGTCTGGACTGTTTTTGCCTTCACCCTGCTGATACTTTATTTTTCCAAAGCCGTCGCCGAATATCTCGGTACCACCGAAATCCAGTATGTTGGCCAGGCCGCCGTCACCGATCTGCGCAACCAGGTTTACGCGCGTTTAATTCGCCAGCCCATGGCTTTCTTCCAGCACAACTCCACCGGGCGTCTGCAATCTACCGTAATTAATGACGTCGAGCGCACCCGCGTAGCCCTCAGCGAGTATCTTGCCGACCTGTTTCAAAAGGGATTTACGTTTTTGGTTTTCGTTGTCGTGCTGCTGGTGGTCAATTGGAAAATGGCTTTTGGCGCGGCGTTTCTTCTGCCCCTGGTCATTCTGCCGGTAAGTAAATTTGGCCGTAAAATTCGCCGCTCCGTGGAAAATAGTCAATCCCGTCTCGGCGACCTGAGTCAGATTTTGCAGGAGACCGTCAGCGGCAACCGCGTCGTGAAAGCCTTCGGCATGGAGCTGTTTGAAATTCGCAAGTTTCGCGAAGCCTCCAGAAGATTGCTGCGCGAAAACATGCGCTGGGTCCGCGCGGCGGTGATCACCTCCCCGTTGATGGATCTTCTTGGCGCGATCGTCATTCCTTTATTGCTGCTCTACGCTCGTGGTCAGATCCAGCACGGCGTTATGACCACCGGCCAGTTTTTCACCTTCATATACGCGATGTTTAATGCCTACATGCCCTTGAAGCGCATGGGCAACGTTTATCAGCAATTCCAGGCCGCGCAAGGAGCTAGCACGCACGTATTTGCTTATCTCGATCTCGAACAGGAAAATATCGAACAGCCCGGCGCCACAATTCTCGCCCCCTTTTCACGCGAAATCGAATTTGACCGGGTGGGGTTCAGCTACACGCTGGACTCCGCCATGGTTTTGCAAAATGTGAATCTTAGGGCGCGAAAAGGAGAAGTCATCGCTTTCGTTGGCTCCAGCGGCGCGGGAAAAACCACCCTCGTGAATTTGCTTCCGCGATTCCACGAAGTCACTTCCGGCGCGATTCGCATCGACGGAACGGATATAAGCCATTGCACCATCCGCTCCCTGCGTGACCAGATCGCCATGGTGGCTCAGGAAAACATTCTTTTTTACGATACCGTTTGGAATAACATTTGTTACGGCCTTACCGATGTCCCGGAAGCGCGTGTCGTCGCCGCTGCCCAGGCTGCTCTCGCGCACGACTTCATAAATGACCTGCCCCAGGGCTACAAAACCATGGTCGGCGAACGCGGTACGCGTCTGAGCGGTGGTCAGCGCCAGCGCATCGCTATCGCGCGCGCCATTCTGAAAGACTCGCCCATTTTGATTCTCGACGAAGCTACCTCCGAGCTCGATGCCGAATCCGAGATGTTCGTACAAAAGGCTTTGGCGAACTTGATGGTGGGCCGCACCACATTCGTTATCGCCCACCGGCTCGCCACCATTCGACGCGCCGACAAAATTATGGTCCTCGAAGATGGCCAAATTCGCGAGAGCGGCACGCACACTGAGTTACTGGCCAAAGGTGGAACCTACGCTCGCCTGCACGATATTCAATTTGCCAACGATGACCTGCTTGCCCCGGCTAGGTCCTCACTCCACATTGCCAGCAAGCCCCAAATCCTATGAGCCAAAATCCAGCTGCAATCAAAAAACCTGAGTGCCTCTCGATGACCGGTTACGCGCAGGTGCGTGCGGAAACGCCTGACCTCGCGTTGCGCGTCAGCATAAAAAGTGTCAACCACCGCTTTCTCGATTTGAAAATGCGCATGCCCGAAGGCCTGGAGCTTTACGAACCTCGCCTCCGCCAGGTCGTGCGTGAGCGTATTCACCGCGGTCACGTGGAAATTCAAGTCAACGCTGAGCCGCGGACCGCTGCGACCATCCAGGTCAACCAGGAGCTCGTGAAGGCGTACTTGCGCGCCGCGGAAGCCCTGCGCCAGGAAACCCGCGCGGCCGCCGACGTGGATGTAGTCGCACTTCTCCGTTTGCCCGGCGTGATTTCCGGCACGGGCGTGGCGCCGCCACAAACCGAAGAACAACAGGAGCAGCTCGGGCGCGCCCTGGAAGATTGTCTTCGTGAAGCCCTCGCAAAACTCGATGACATGCGCCGCACCGAAGGTGCGCACCTGGTCGATGAGTTGCACAAACGCCTCACAAAAATCGAAGGGGAAGCCGATCAAGTCCGCGTCCTTGCCGAAACTTTGCGCCCGGCCTTTGCTCGCCGCCTGGATGCCCGCCTGAAAGAATTGCTCAGTGGGGTTTCTCTCGAGCCCCCGCGGTTGGCTCAGGAAGCTGCCGTGCTGGCCGAACGCAGCGACATCAGCGAAGAATTGGAGCGCCTGCGCAGTCACCTCGCGCAATTCTCGAATCTCCTCCGCAACGCTGGCGAAATCGGCAAAAAGCTCGATTTTCTTTTGCAGGAAATGCATCGTGAAGCCAACACCTTGCTTTCAAAAACGCCGGGTGTCGACAGCGAAGCCTTGGCCATTACCGGATTGGCGCTCGAGATTAAATCGGACATTGAAAAACTGCGAGAGCAGGTTCAAAACATCGAATGAGCACGGATGCAAAGATTGCTCCGTTGGTGATCATCGTGTCCGGCCCCTCGGGCTCGGGAAAATCCACGCTGGTGCAGAAAGTTCTGGAATTGCCCGGCACCATGCCCTCTATCTCGTGTACTACCAGGGGGCGTCGCGCGACCGAGTCCACTGGGAAGTGTTATGATTTTGTCACGGACGCGGAATTCGAGGCCATGATTGGCCGCGGTGAATTTTTGGAATTTGCGCGCGTCTTCGGCCGTCATTCTTACGGGACGCCGAAAAAGTGGCTCGAGGAATCGCGAAAACTGGGTCTCGACTTGGTCCTCGAGATCGATGTGCAGGGCGCTTCGCAGGTGAAGCAGCAGTTGCCGGAGTCGGTCGCTATTTTTATTTTGCCGCCTTCGCGCGAAGAGCTGGAACGGCGCCTCCGCTCGCGAGGCCAGGATACCGACGACGACATCGCGCGGCGCTTAGCCAAGGCCCGCGACGAAATCGCCGAGTTTGGCAAATATTACGATTTTTGCGTTGTGAACGAAGACGTGGAACGTGCCGGACGCGAAGTGCAGGCCATTGTAACAGCGCTGCGTTGTACCAAGGCGCGGCGTCAGGACCGGGTAGAAAAACTTTTGGCATCGTTTGAGGGGGATAGACTGAAATGACTGTTCTGACAAAAGCTCCGGAGAGCCAGTTTGCTTATGTGGTACTGGCGGCGAGACGCGCCAGGCAGATCATGGCTGGCGCGCCGCCGCTGGTGGAAAATCCCAGAACGCAGAAAGCCACGCGCATCGCCGTGGAAGAACTCGACCATAGCTTGCTCGAGTACGATTTCGTGGAGCCGGATTCCATCGACGAGGACAAGGACGGCAACAAGCGCCGTAAGTAGCGCGCCCCAGAGACGCTATGCGAATCACCTTGGGTGTGACCGGAGGAGTTGCGGCTTATAAAGCCGCCGAACTGGTTCGCCTTTTGCAACAGGATGAATTCTTCGTCGAAGTGGTAATGACCCGCGGTGCAAGGGAATTTATCACTCCTCTCACCTTCGCGGCATTGACCGGCCAGAAAGTAATTACCGACCTGTTCGGCAATTCCGCCAGCGAAGCCAATCTCGAAAGCGCCATCGAGCACATCGCTGTCGCCCAGCGTACCGATCTGTTGCTTGTCGTCCCTGCTACTGCTGACATCATCGCGAAATTTGCTCGCGGTATCGCCGACGATTTTCTGACCACTCTCTATTTAGCCACCACTGCGCCTGTAGTAATCGCTCCTGCCATGAACGTCAACATGTGGAATCATCCCGCCACTCGCGCAAACATTCTCACCCTGCGCGAACGTGGCGTTCACGTTGTCGAGCCGGATGAAGGCTACCTCGCCTGCGGCATGGTCGGTGCTGGACGCTTGGCTGGCCACCAGGAAATCCTCGCCGCCGTAAAAGCCGCCCTGCATCTGAAGCAGGATTTGGCTGGCGAAGACGTGCTGGTGACTGCCGGCCCCACCTGCGAAGACCTCGATCCGGTGCGCTATCTGACCAATCGCTCTTCCGGGAAAATGGGCTACGCCCTCGCGCAAGCCGCCGCGCGTCGCGGCGCCAATGTCACCCTAATCAGCGGTCCCGTCGCGCTCGATACTCCTGCAGCTGTCCGCCGCATTGACGTTCGAACTGCCGATCAGATGCATCAAGCCGTCACTCGGGAATTTTCATCCTGCTCCATCGGCGTCTTTGCCGCCGCCGTAGCTGACTATCGTGCCGCGGAGAAACACGCTGACAAGTTGAAGAAGTCCGCCGATGCTCTGACCCTGCGTCTCGAGCCGACTATCGACATATTGCGTGAAGTAGCGCAATCCAAAGGGGACAAATTTATCGTCGGCTTCGCAGCGGAGACTTCCAACCTTGCCCACAACGCCAAAGATAAATTGGCTGCCAAGAATCTGGACTTGATCGTCGCGAATGATGTCACTGCGGAAGGTGCGGGCTTCGACCACGACACCAATGTCGTCTCCCTGTTCTCTCGCGACGGCCGTGACTCCGTGCTGCCCAGGATGACCAAGTCCGAAGTTGCCCACCGCATTCTTGACGAAATCGTCCGCTTGCGCAGCGCGCAAAGAACCAAACAGGCCACCCGCCTTTCGGCGGTTTAATTTTAAAATGCCCGATCGCCTCCCCGAAAAACTTCAGGAGAAACTCAAGACGCGTCTTCGCTATTACGAAGACCTCGGCATCGCAGAATTCTTCCGTGACCGCGTCACTCCTGCGCAGTACATTTCTCCACTTAACGAGATCGGTCATCAAACCGCTCCTGCTCCCCCCTTTTCCGATGTTTCCGCGCCAATGGTCGACGCTCCAACAGAGTCCACCGCCGCACTGTTTGCCGAACCGTTCATGCCCGCGCACCGCCTTACCGACGTCCCCAAAATTGGCGAGGGTACCCTTCTCACCGTTCGCGAAGACATCGGCGACTGCATCCGCTGCAAACTCCACAAAGGTCGCACTAAAATCGTTTTTGGCGATGGCCATCCCCAGGCAAAATTGCTTTTCATCGGCGAAGGTCCGGGACGCGACGAAGACCTCCAGGGACTGCCGTTCGTTGGCCGCGCCGGCAAGCTTCTTACCCAGATGATTGAAGCCATGGGCTTGCGTCGCGGCGATGTGTACATCTGCAATGTGGTGAAGTGCCGCCCTCCTGATAATCGCGCTCCCGAAAAAGATGAAGTTGCTGCCTGCTCGCCCTTCCTCTTTCGCCAGATCGATTTGGTCGCGCCCAAAGTGATCGTTTGTCTGGGCAGCATCGCCGCCCAAACAATCCTTGAGACCACTCGCGGCATCTCCCAATTCCGCGGCCAGTGGCTCGAATTTCGCGGTCGAAAACTGATGGCCACCTATCACCCCGCCTATCTGCTGCGCAATCCCGCCGCGAAGTCCGAAGTCTGGAAAGATCTTCAAAAAGTGATGGCCGAGCTCGGACTCGAAGTTAAAAGACCGAAACCCGCTCAAGCCTGATCACGTCGGCCGGTTCCCGCTGTGCCGATCTCAGCATTTGGCGGTTGGCGTACCCCGCGCCAGGATTCAACCCTCCCCGATCATGAGAAACTGATTTAATGGGAATCCTGTTGGGCCTTCTCACGGCCCTGACTTGGGGCGGCTCCGACTTCCTCGCCCGCTTTGCCACCCAACGCATCGGCACTCTTCGCACCATGCTTTACATGCAATCCACCGGCCTGGTTATCCTTAGCTGTTTGTTGCCTTGGCTCGGCGGCTGGGGCCACCTTCACGACGGCTCGGGCTGGCAACCATGGGCTTGGGGCGTGTTGGCCGGTTGCCTCAACGCCTTCTCCACACTGACCCTTTACCGTTCGTTTGAAATTGGCAAGCTCTCCGTCGTCGCGCCGCTCTCCGCCAGTTATCCCGCACTGACCGTAATTTTGTCGCTGCTCACTGGGGAACACCTCACCGCCGCGCGCGCCGCCGGAATAATCTCCGTCATGCTCGGCGTGGCTTTGGTTGCACACGGCGAACAAGCGCCTCACCAAGACGATGTGGAAGGGAATGCCCGCAGCGGAAAAGGTTTGGGCTGGGCGATCTGTTCCGCTTTTGGCTTTGGCGTGCTCTTCTGGCTGCTTGGAAATCGCATCGTTCCGCGTGTCGGTGCCGCTCAAGGCGTATGGATGATTCGCGTGACCTGCGTGTTTCTCACCACCCTCATCATTTTGTTCGCCAAGCAGCCCATCAGACTGCCCCGCGGTCACGTGCGTTGGTACGTCTGGTGTATGGGCCTCCTTGACACCAACGCCTTCGTGCTCAGCAACCGCGGCATGCAACTGGAGCAAGTCGCCATCGTCAGCGTCCTGGGCTCCCTATATGGGGCGGTAACCGTCGGATTCGCATCAATCTTCCTGAAGGAGCACGTCGCAAAAATGCAATGGGCCGGCATCGTCACCATCTTTGCCGGCATTTTCCTGATCAGCCTCTGAACCGGGCCTGGAAGCGCGTCTAACTTCCAGCGTCCGGTTTTCTACCTTGCTAAACTAACGCCGCCCCATGAACGAAATCTTTTGCAACGTAGCGCTGGCTGTTCCGCTGCGCACCACCTTCACCTATGTGGTGCCCGCAGCTCTGCATGCCGCAGTGCAGCCCGGAATACGCGTTCTCGTCCCTTTTAGAAATAAATCCATGGTCGGCGTAGTCGTTGATCTCCCGGAGCATCCTCCGGAAAATACTAAACTGCGCGAGATCACCAAAGTGCTGGACGTCATTCCCGCGTTGACACCAGCACTACTTGAGCTGGCCCACTGGGTTGCCACCTATTACCTTGCTCCTATTGGCGAGGTATTTCGCGCCATGCTCCCTCCGGTGACCGAGGTGCGTTCTCAGCAGCAAATCGTAATCACGCAAGCGGGACGCGACTTCGTTAAGGCTAAATCTGCCCAGCTCGGCGATGAATTCAACCGCGACGAAATCCTGTTCCTCTCCAAATTAATAGCCACGCAAGGCATCTTGCCGGCGACATCGCTTCAAAAGCTTGACCTCACCACCACCGCTCTACAGAAACTTGCTCGCCGTGGCCTCGTAGAATTTCGCCACAGCCTTTTCGGCCGCAAACAAAAAACACAAGTCATTCTCGCGTGGCGCGGAGCAGTTGCGGAACCTGCAAATATTGAAACTCTTCCAAGCCCCTCCAATCTGCCCCGGAAACTCTCGCTCCGGCCCCTTCACGGCAACGCCCTCGCGAAATTCCACGAACAAATCAGGCGCGTACAGGAATTGCTGGAAGCTCAGCGCGGCCCGCTACCTCTGTCACGGGTTTTATTGCTAGGCGCTGTTACGCGTAGCGTGCTCGACCGCATGCTCGCCGAAGGCCTGCTCGACAGTTGGGAAGAGCCTATCGATCCTGCCGAGGACCCCTTCGATGTGGGCTATACGCCTCCCGCCCATGAATTAAATCCCGCACAGGACATCGCCCTCAAACGCATCCGCGCACGCTTCGAACTCGGCGAATTCGGCGTGCAACTGCTTTATGGCGTGACCGGCAGCGGCAAAACAGAAGTGTATTTACGCGCCATCCAGGAAACCCTGGCGCGTCAGAAAACCGCGCTGGTCCTCGTTCCCGAAATTGCGCTCACTCTGTGGATGGGCCGCCAATGCCGCGCCTGGTTCGGAGCGCGCTTCGAAGGCGTCGCCGTCCTCCACTCCGCGCTCACCGATGTAGAACGCGCCCGCGAGTGGTGGCGTGTCCGTCATGGCGACGCCCGTGTTGTCGTTGGCACCCGCTCCGCCGTATTCGCTCCGCTCGACCGTCTCGGCCTGATCATCGTCGACGAAGAGCAGGAAAACAGCTACAAGCAGGAAGAAACGCCTCGCTATCACGGCCGCGACGTCGCCATCGTTCGCGCCAAAATGGAAAATGCTCTCGCCCTACTCGGCTCGGCCACCCCGTCACTCGAAACCTATCACCATGCCGCCACCGGTAAATACGAATTGCTCACCCTGGCATCGCGCGTCGAAAATCGCAAACTCGCCAAAGTGGAAGTAGTCGACCTGCGTCAGGAGTTTCAGCAAACCCACCAGGCCGGCTCCATCTCTTCCGCGCTTCACGCCGGTATCCAGGAGTGCTTGAACGCCGGCACCCAGGCGCTGGTGCTGATCAACCGCCGCGGGTATTCCTGGTCCGTTCTGTGTCGTAGTTGCGGCTCTTCCGTGCAATGCGCGAATTGCAGTATTTCGCTGACCTATCACAAACACAGGAATCGCCTGGAGTGCCACTATTGCGGCTTCACTTCCGAAGTCCCTAAGCAGTGCCCCAAGTGCGATTCCAAATACGTGTACTTTTTTGGTGAGGGGTCCGAGCATGTGGAAGAGCGCCTTCGAAAGGAATTTCCCACCGCGCGAATTGCGCGCCTCGATCGTGACACGACTCGCACCAAGCGCCAATATCAGCAAACCCTGGGAGCGTTTGCTGGTGGCGCGCTCGACATTCTGGTTGGCACGCAAATGCTTGCCAAAGGCCACGATTTTCAGCGTGTCACCCTGGTGGGAGTAATTTCCGCGGATGGTTTGCTCAGCATGCCGGACTTTCGCGCCGCCGAGCGCACCTTTCAATTGTTAACCCAGGTCGCCGGACGTGCCGGACGCGGAGAACTTCACGGTCGCGTCTTGATCCAGACGTTTTATCCCGACCATTACGCTATCCAGGATGCCGTGAACCAGGATTACCCTGCGTTTTTTGAACGCGAGATGAATTTCCGCCGCACCATGGGTTACCCGCCCTTCACTTCACTCGCCAACGTGATCGTGCGCGAAACCAATTTAGAAAAAGCCATTGGCTGGTCCCGCCAGTTGTCGGAATATTTCTCACCGCACAATGGCAAAGGCGTCCGCATCCTCGGTCCTGCCACTGCTCCGCTCGCGCGCCTGAAAAAAGAATATCGCTTTCAATTTTTGCTGAAATCGCCGAAGCGTTCAGTACTGACTAAATTGCTGACCGGCGCTTTGCAGCACTGCGATGCCAACGAAATCCCCGACACCGCTGTCCTCGTGGATATGGATCCGCTCAGCCTGATGTAAGCAAAATCTCGTAACGATTTACACGTGTTGTTGTTTCCTGCGCCAGAAGTAATACGCCGGAAGCCCCAGCAGCAGAATCACGATCGCCACCGCCAGATAACGGAACTGTGACGGGTCGCTGACCGCTAGATAGATCGCATTTCCGACAATCGCCGCCGCCACCACCACAAAAATCGCTGGCGTCCACGGGTATCCCGGAACGCGGTAGGGAATCGGCAAACCTCTTGAGGCCCGTCTGATCGGAAAAATGGCTGCTGCGCCCAATCCGTAAAAAATCCACCCGATAAATATCGCTCCGGAAGCCAGCTCCGCAAACGCTCCGGCGCACGACAGCACCGCCGACCATACCCCCAGTGCCACAATCGCAGCCGCTGGCGTTTGAAATCGCGGGTGTACCTCCGCAAGCTTCTTGAAGAATAAATTGTCGTTGGCCATTGCATAAAAAACGCGCGGTGCCGTAAGCACCACGCTGTTGGTAGCGCTGAACGTGGAAATCAAAATCGCAATCGCTACAATTTTTCCCGCCCACGGTCCCAGCACCGCTGCTACCGAGCTCGCTGCAATCGCGTCGCTCGCCGTCGCTGCTGCCGGCCCCAGTGCCACTAGATAAGCGATAACCGCAATCAGGTATAGCGCCATCAGAAACAATGAACCCAGCAAAAACGCCTTCGGAAATGTGGTTTGCGGTTTCAGCACTTCGCCCGCGCTGTACGTGCCGAACTGCCATCCTTCGTACGCCCACAGCACCGCAATCATCGCCAGCCCGAAGTTCGAAACCATGGAAAATCCATGCTGCGTTGTGCCCATTGCCGGTGCCAGATCGCTGGCGTGATGCCCCAGCGAGAGCAGCACCGCGCTCAACACCGCGACAATGCCCACTTTCGTCAACGTCGTCCAGTTCTGCAGGTCGGAACTTTTTCGCGTTCCCCACACGTTCACTGTCGTCACCACCGCGATCATCAACACGCCTACGATTTTCGATTCAATCGACGAGAGTGGAAAAATCTCCACTAGATATCGCGTAAAGGCCCGCGCCAGTGCCGCTATCGTGCCGCTGGCGATCACCAGAAATAAACTCCACCCATAAAAAAACGCCGGCATTCGACCAAAGCCGTCCCGAATGTAACAGTACAATCCGCCGGCCTCGGGATTCGACGCGGATAATTCCGCGTACGTCAACGCTCCAAGTAGCGAAAGTATTCCGCCAAACAGCCACACCAACAGCGAAAGGCCGACGGACCCGTCCACTCGCCGCAGTATGAGACCCGGAGTAAGAAAAATCCCCGACCCGATGACCGAGCCGATGAACAGCAGTAACAGATCTTGTAGTCGAAGTGTCCGGACCAGGGGTGGCATTAGGTCATGGGTTAGGCGTTACAGGAAGCAAGCATGATAACCGGAGTTGCGAAGCGGTCAACCACAACTTTGCAGCCAAGCAGACCTTCTGGGTGGGCCTTCCCTTTGCGCTTCTGCAAACGGTGGGGCTTGCGCTTTTTATTTTCGTTTGAGCCGTTGCCAAACGCTCACAAACTTGAAATCGGCGCTGGCATAAAACACAGCAGAAATATCAGCAGCGCCAGCACCGCGGCAAATCGTCGATCCGGATCAAGCGGAGTATCGTCATAAACGGGCGCGGTGCGCAAAAATCGCAACCCGAACAAAAGCGCCGCCCAGATGTACCAGCCGTTCCAATGCCGAAAAAAGCCCAGAAAAAGCAGCGCCGCCGGCAAATAAGTCGAGACCAGGCGATGCGCGCGAGCGTTGAATGAGCGCAGAATGTGCCCTCCGTCCAGTTGACCCGCAGGAAGAAGATTCAGCGATGTAGCAAATAGCCCCACCCACGCGGCACGCCCCACCGGATGCAACAACAGGGTATCCGCCGCTACGCCAGGATGAAATATCTTCGCCAATACATGCAGAATTAAAGGAACGCCAAACCGTAAATCCGAATTTGACGGATCACCCAATCCCGGCACGACCTTTGCGCTCAGCACTCCATAAATCAGCGCAGGCATCGCAAACAAAAATCCCACGAATGGGCCTGACGCCCCCACATCAAACAGCGCTCGCGTATTGCGAATCGGTGAGCGCAGCAAAATAAAAGCGCCAAACGTGCCAATCAATGTAGGAGCGGGAATAAAAAATGGATAGCTGGTTCGAATGCGGTGATGGCGGCACGCAAAAAAATGACCAAGCTCATGCGCCAGCAAAATGGTCATCAACGTAACCGCAAAAGGCAGACCGCTCAAAAGCGCCGTCGGATGCTGGTACAGCAGCTTCAGCGCGCGCACAAATTCGTCCATCGATATGGATTCGTTGTGCGCAAACGCCACCGTAAATTGTGCCCCGGCAACCAGGCAGGTGCACAGCGTCAACAAAAAAAGCAGCCCCGCCAGCGCCAGACTCTTGCGCGAAGGCCGCAGTGCCGGCGCCGAGTAGTAGGAGCGTACCGCCGGAACCGTCCGCCAATCCGCCGTGATCGGTACTGGCTGCGTCGTTCCTTCTGGAAAGTGGGTAGCCACGAATGTCTGAATGGTCTGTTGACCCTGGATGAGGACCGTCAATAGTACAGCACAGTTGTGCGAGTCACGCCACTCTCGCAAAATTAGCTGACGCTTAGATTGCTTCTAGAAAATCTTGTACGGAATTTAGCGCAGGGTACTCTTGGACGCCGTTACTCAGCGGGCTTGGTGCCTTCCAATCCTTGCAGTTCCTTGCCCGGCTTAAACCGCACCGCTTTTCCCGGCGGGATGCTCACTTCTTCGCCTGTTCGCGGATTGCGCCCTATACCGGTCTTACGCGGCTTCACGCTGAACACTCCAAAGCGCCGTAACTCGATTCGTTGGCCTTTGCCAAGCGCCGTCTTCAATGATTCGAATACCGTTTCGACGGCCTGCTCGGCCTTGGTGCGACTGATATTTGTCTTGGTCACCACAGCGTTTACGATGTCCAGCTTGATCAAAACGAGCCTCCCGCGTGCGTGGGCAGATGCTATTGGGTGTGCCCTGGGTTGTCAAGACGTGACACCCTACACTACACTGCTGTTCCTTTGTGACGCCGCTATAATTTATTTATCCGATCGCCAAACGGCGAATGTTCTAAACGTATTTCTCTAGGAGGAGTGGATGTCCGTTAAGCCTGACTGCTGGATCCGCCGCATGGCGCTGGAGCACAAAATGATTGAGCCCTTCACCGACCGGCAGATGCGTGAAGGAGTCATCAGCTATGGCGTCTCCTCCTACGGCTACGACATCCGCGTCGCCGATGAATTTCGTATTTTTACCAACGTCAACTCCACCATCGTCGATCCCAAGAATTTCGATCCGCGCTCGCTGGTCGAATACAAAGGCGACGTTTGCCTCATTCCTCCCAATTCCTTCGCCCTCGCTCGTTCCATCGAATATTTCCGCATCCCCCGCAACGTAGTCACCATCTGCCTGGGCAAATCCACCTACGCCCGTTGCGGCATCATCGTCAACGTCACTCCGTTTGAGCCCGAATGGGAAGGCTTCGTCACTTTGGAAATCAGCAACACCACCCCTCTTCCCGCCAAAATTTATGCCAACGAAGGCCTTTGCCAGGTTCTCTTCTTCGAATCCGACGAAGAATGTGAAATCAGCTACAAAGACAAAAAAGGGAAGTATCAGTCTCAAAGCGGCATCGTCCTGCCGCGGCTTTAGCGTCGGCTTGCTGGTGGGAGCCCGCACTCCGCCCAAGTGTTGAGGAAGTTTCGAGGAATTCCATCGACGAATCGTCGCCGCCAAAAAATTTTAGTTCAGCGCCGGTTCGATAGGAATCAGTTTCACCGTGGCTATCGTACCCTCCATGGGGTACCCGCGTTCCCGCCAGGCTTCCAACCCGCCCTGCAGCGGCCGTATGCGCTTGATTCCTTGCTTTCGTAAGAGCAGCGCCACACGGGCGCTGGTGGCTTCGTTGGGTCAAGTGCAGTACAGCACCACATCCCGGTCTCGCGGCAAGCGGTCGTTCTTTTCCTGCAGCTCGGTAGCGTCCATACGGAACGCGCCCGGAATCGTCTGCGGGTCGGCTTCGAAATCCATAGAGTGGCGCAGATCGACAATCACCACGTCTTCGCCGCCGTCCAGTTTCTGCTTTAGTTCATCCACGGTAATGCGCGAAATCCGCAACTGCCGAAGAAATCGTTGCCGCCCGATAAACTTGTACGCAATGTACAACGCGAAAGTGATTGCGAGTACTAACCCCAGCCGCCCGCCCAGCGCTGCTAACCTTTCGGCGATGCGCTCTATTTGTCCACTGAATATGTATCCCGCGCCCAGAAACGACCCCGCCCACAGCAGCGCGCCCAGGGCATCAAACATCAAAAACCGACCCAGCCTCATATGGAAAACGCCCGCCAGCGGCGGTGCCACGGTCCCAAGTCCCGGGATGAATTTTGCAAAGATGAGTGAACGTGAACCTTCGCGGGAAAAAAGGCCTTCCGTTTTTCTTACGCAGGAATCAGGTTCTAGCGAAATCTTGCATAGCAGTTGCAGAATCCGGATGCCCTTGATCCGCCCCAGCTGATACCACAGTGAATCCGCGCAAACCGCGGCAAACATTGCGATAACTAGCGCCAAAAAAATATTCATCCGCCCCGTGCCCGCCAAAGCTCCGGCGGCCAGCAACAGGGGCACCGAAGGGATAGGAATACCAATTTGCTCTACGAACACCCACCCGAGCAAAACTACGTACCCGTGCCGCACCAGGAATGCGAGTGTGTTCGCCATTAAACCAGTCGGAATCTTACGCTAATTTCTACGGCACAAATTTTGCTTTTTGGCCCCATGCCCCGGTCATCACAAATGTGGAAAGCGCTTTCCGCGTGCGTGGCGCGTTTTCCCGCTCACGCAGCGGTTGCGGCAAAGACTCCGGATCGCCGGGATACCCAATGGCCATCGCTGCGATGGGTTCCCAACCCGCGGGTATGCCAAAGACCTGCCGTGCTTTCTCGCTGTCGTATCCAGCCATCTGGTGCACAAATAATCCTCGCGAGGCCGCTTCCACCGTCATCCACGCGGTGGCCGTGCCGACATCATACTGCGCATTTTTGTTCGCCGTTCCGCTCTTCGCGAACGCCAACTCCGCGACTGCCAGCACCAGCACCGGCGCGTGTTGTGCCCAGCTCACATTCGCTGGCACCAGCACGCTTACCAGTTTCGCGAAATTTTCGGGATCATCTTTAGTCGCGGTGATATACGCCCACGGCTGCTCGTTGCTGCTGGAGGGTGCCCAGCGTGCCGCTTCAAACAAGCTCGCCAGCACTTCAGCGTCAACGGCCTTATCGCTGAACGCTCGCGGGCTCCAACGCTCGCTGACCAGGTCATGTACGGGAAAATCTGCAGGCGCCCTCTTGTGCATTTAGTTTTCTCCTCGCTTAGCTTTTACGAGCCAGCTTGCTTGCGATTTCCGCCACATGCTTGCCTTGAAACCGCGCAATCTTTAGTTCGTTCTCGCTTGGCTGCCGCGAGCCATCCGGTCCCGCCAGGGTGGTTGCCCCGTAAGGCGTTCCGCCGGAAATCTGCTCCATGTTCATCAGTGCTGGTTCGCTGTAGGGTACGCCGACGATAACCATCCCTTGGTGCAGAAGCGTCGTGTGAAAACTCGTAATCGTCGTTTCTTGTCCGCCGTGCTGTGAAGCCGTCGATGCAAAAACGCTGCCGACTTTCCCGATCAACGCGCCCTTCATCCACAATGGCCCGGTCTGATCCAGGAAGTTCCGCATCTGCGCTGCCATGTTTCCGAACCGCGTCGGCGTTCCAAAAATAATCGCGTCCGCTTCGGCCAACTTGTCTACCGTCGCCATCGGTACACTGGCGAAGCTGGCCCTGGCTGCCTTCGCCCCCATTTTTTCCAGCACTTCATCGGACACTAGCTCGGCAACTTGGTACAGAGACACCTCCGTTCCCGCAACCGATTTCGCTCCTTCCGCCACCGCCTGCGCCATTTTATAAATGTGGCCGTACATGCTATAGAACACCACCTGCACTTTAACGCTCATAATCGCTCTCCTTAAGGTTTGAAATGGAAATAAGAACTGGTTGCTTGGCCAAATTACTTCACAACTTGCTTGATCATCTCGGCGTCAATGGTGATATTCACTTCATCGCCCACCACCACTCCTCCGTTGTCCATCGTGGCATTCCACTTCACTCCGAAATCCTGCCGGTTGATCTTGGTCGTGGCATTTACGGCGGCCCGCTGATTTCCGTAAGGGTCCTTCACCGGCGCGGTGGGTCCGTCCACATCCAGCACCACTTCCTTGGTCACCCCGCGAATCGTCAAGTTTCCGGTAACCTTTAATTTGCCGGCTGAAACTTGCTCAACCTTTGTGGATTTAAACGTCATGGTAGGGAAGTGTTCCACATCAAAAAAATGATCGCTGCGCAGGTCCTTGTCGCGTGCCGGCTCGCGCGTGTCCACCGTCGAAGCATCAATGCTTACATCCACGCTCGACTTGCTCATGTCCTGATCGTCAAGCGACACTGTGCCGGTAACCTTGCTGAATGCTCCCCGCACCGCCGAAATGGCCATATGACGGACCGAAAATTGCGCCGAGCTGTGTTGTGGATCAAGTTTCCATGTCGAGGTGGCCGCAAAATTAGACCCGCAAATCACCGTCGCCACAGCCAGACTCACGATTGTCCGCATAGCCGATCTTTTCACTCGTCCCTTCAATGTGCTCTCCTTCGTTCAGCTCGTTTTTAGTGTGGTGCTTCCGCCTCAAGAACGTTGGCGTCTGCATCCGGCCGGGTTCCGCTTTCCATTTGCTGCAAATGGATTTTTTGCAACATGCTGGCCAGGGTTTTCAGTTGCTTCGCACTGAGCCGCCTGAACTGCTGCTTGTGCAGCTCCCGCACCGGCTTGTCGAGTGTCCTCAGAATTTGTAGTCCTGTGGGCGTTACCGACGTTTTGACCACCCGCCGGTCGTCGCTTTGGCGCTCACGCGTAATCAACTCCCGCTTCTCCATCCGATCCAGTAAGCGCGTTATGTCCGGATCGCGTGAAATCATCCGCTCGGCAATCTCCCCGCAAGCCAGGCCTTCGGGCCCTGCTCCTCGCAGGATTCGCAATACGTTGTATTGCGCGGCAGTCAGCCCGGCGGTCTTCACCAGTTGTTCGGCTTCGCCGCCAAAAATATCGGCGATGCGCATGAACGCCACGAACAAATACGATTCCATGGTGGTGGCTACTGGCTTGCGCGAACTCATGTGTGCACTATAGTCGTTATAACGACAAGTGTCAAACCAAAAGAATGGAAGAATACCAGGCCTGCTCGGGGGATCCCGAAATTTCTATTCAGGTAAAAATGGAGAGAGTTGCTTGACCTGCGGGACATGCCCGAACTACTTGCCGGGTTTACTCAGCGGCCGGATTTGGACCTGGCTGATGAAACTCTTGGAACTCTGCGTAACCATCATCTCCACCGCATGCGCCACATCCTCAGCCGACAATACTTTGGACGCATCCTTCGGCCCGCTGCCGGAAAATTCCGTAGCCACACTTCCCGGGCAAATCGCGCTTACGCGAATGCCAAATCCGCGCAAATCTTCCGCCATGCATGCCGAAAGCCCCTGCACGCCCCATTTCGAGGCGCAATAAATTCCCCCACCTGCAAAAGCGTTTACCCCCGCCAGCGAGCTGATATTGATGATGTCTCCCGCTTTCTGCCGGATCATCGACGGCGCTACCGCCTTCGATACCAGGAAAACACTCTTCAAATTTGTATCCAGCACGCGGTCCCAATCTTCTTCCGACTTTTCATGCGTAGGTCCAAACACACCAATGCCCGCATTGTTCACCAGAATCGACACTGGCCCCAGCGCCGCTTCGGTCTTTGTCACCAGATCCTCCACCTCTTCACGGCGCGTCACATCTGCCACCTGCGAAAACACGCGCCCGCCGAGCCCCGCTAGCTCCGCGCTCGCCTCATTCAGCGCCCCGGAGTCACGCCCGCAGATCGCCAGTGCCGCGCCCAGCGACGCCAGTCGCACGGCGATGGCACGGCCGATTCCGCGGCTCCCACCCGTAACCAGCGCTACTGCTTCGGCCAGCGGCTTAGCCTTATTCGCTCCACCTGACACTTGTGTTTGAAGCATCGAAATTGTTCCTCGTGCAAGCCACGCTTTTTATGCGAAACTCATCTTAACATTGGAGGCTTATATCAGGTCCCCAGACGGTCACTCGAGTGGTAGTGTAAAACGGCAGGTCACGCACAGTCCCCAATTAGATTAGTTTTTATGCACTTAACGACTTGCGGAGGCTTGGCGTCTTCCCTATAATCCCAGAGTTTTCGAACCATCAGAACAATTCCGGGCCATACCGACCGGGTGTACGGCAGAGAATCCCAAAGGGTTGCAGTTTGAGCGAGGAGAGATCGGAATGAATGTTAGAACAAAATTAGCTGGCCTCGCCATGGTCGCGGCACTTGGTGTCAATCTCGCCGCAGCACCTGGCGGCAGGGCCCAGACGCAAGCTGCGCCTGCTGCCGGGCAAGATGCCGCAGCCGCCAAGCCGCAATATACGATGGCGGAATACAACGCCTATCAGGCGGCCGCGGCGGAGAAAAATCCGGCCCAGCAGGTTAAGTTGCTGGACGATTTCGTTTCCAAATATCCGAACTCCGCGCTGGTGATTTATATCTATCCGCTGTACTACCAGGCGTATAGCCAGCAGAAGAATTTTCAGAAGGTCATCGAATATGCCGACAAGCTCGTAGCTCTTGGCGACAAAGTGGACGCCGGGGCGCGTTATCAGGCTCTGTACGCCCGCGCTTTTGCCTATAACGCCATGATCGCCGATCCCGCGAGTCCTGCTGGCAAGGATGCCGCATTAGCGAAATCCGCTCAGGATGCCGCCGTCGCCGGACTCAAGGCCCTCGATCAGGTCGCCAAGCCCGCCTCCATGACGGATGACGCCTTCGCCGCTCAGAAAAAGCAAATTCAAATTTACTTCAACGGCACCGCTGCTCAGGCGGCTATGACCCAGAAGGACCTTCCCTCCGCCGTCCAATTTTATAAAGCCGTGTTGGCCCTCAATCCCGGTGACGCCATCACCAGTTATCGTTTAGGCCTCGCATACATGGCTATGGCCCCGCCCCAGCAGATGAACGCGTTCTGGTCTATCGCTCGCGCGGTCACTGCCAAAGGCGCAACTCAGGCGCAATCTGCCAAGGTCAAGGATTATCTGCGTAAGCTGATCGTGAATTATCAGCAAGCCGCCTGCGATAACCTCACCGATGCGGAATTGAACGAGCTCTTGCAGTTGGCCAGCACTTCGCCGGATCGCCCCGACACCTATAAGCTGCCCAGTGCCGACGATCTGACCGCCGCTCGCAAGGACATGACCATGAAGTCCGTTATTGACGACCTGAAAGCCGGCGGCGACAAAGCCAAGGTCACTTGGCTCGCCGCTTGCGGCCTCGAATTTCCAGAGGTCCCCGGGAAAGTTATCGAAGTGACTCCAGGTACGGACTCCGTTCAACTCAAAATCGCTTTCGTCACTAGCGAAGCGGAATTTGATGCCGCGACCACTCCCAACCTGGACGTAAAAGTTGTCGACCAACCGGACGCCGGGAAGCTGGAAAAAGACAACGCCGTGCACTTCACCGGTACGCTTATTTCCTTTGATCCCGACCCGAACTTTATGCTGCACTGGGACAAAGCCAAGGTAAAAGACGAGGACCTGCCCAAGGAAGGCAAGAAGCCCGCAGCACGCCGCCCGGCAGCCAAGAAGCCCTCTTAGTCGCAGCGCTTTTCAGTTCAAAGCAAAACGGCTCTCCATTATCGGAGAGCCGTTTTCATTTTAAATACTCTATTCCGTAAGTCCGCAACCGTTAAGCAAACGTTGTCGCTTCAGCGCGACGTCCGGTGACCGTTGTGCTCCAGCTTGTATTCACCAATCTTGCGGCTCAGCGTGTTGCGATGAATCCCCAACACTTCCGCCGCTCTCGACTGGTTGCCTTTAGCCCGGTCCAGAACTCGTTTGATGAATCGCTTTTCGAACTCGCCCACGGCTTCGTCGAACAGAATACCGCGCTCCACCATCTGACTAACGAGTCCTTCCAGTTGATCCTTCACGTTTGGCCACGCTCCATCTCAAAAGTCTGCTCGTCGATCTGAACAAAGTACCCGACGATTGAACTGGTTGCCTGTCGATCTAAACTGAATAAACTCCGTTTTGCCGCAACTCGTGCCCGGTAAGAATCCGGAAGGCTTCCAGATATTTTGCCCGAGTCGCCGCCACCACCTCCGCGGGCAATTCCGGTCCAGGCGGCATCTTGTTCCAGCCGATACTCTCCAGGTAATCGCGCACAAATTGCTTGTCAAAGGAAGGCTGCGGTCCTCCGGGCTGATACTGCGCCGCCGGCCAGAAGCGCGACGAGTCCGGCGTAAGCGCCTCGTCGATCCATATCAATTGTCCGTCCAGCAATCCAAATTCAAACTTCGTATCCGCCAGCAAAATCCCTCGTGGTTTGGTATACGCCGCCGCCCGCTGATAAAGATCGATGCTCACCGCGCGAACACGCGTGGCCAATTCCGCTCCGAGTAATTCGCTTGTTCGCTCGAACGAAATATTTTCGTCGTGACTCTCGGCTGCCTTGGTCGCTGGCGTAAAAATCGGCACCAGCAGGCGCTCGGATTCCTGCAAGCCGGCCGGAAGCTCAATGCCGCAGATTTTCCCGGTCGTCGCATAATCTTTCCAGCCCGATCCCGAGACGTAGCCTCGCACCACGCACTCGATCGGCAACGGTTGCGTCTTGCGCACCACCATCGACCGTCCCGCCAGTTGCTCTCGATAAGCATCAAACGGAGCAGGGAAGTCCGTCGCGCTCAAAACGTGATTGGGAATCGCATCCTTCAGCAGCTCAAACCAGAACAGCGAGAGTTGCGTCAGCACGCGTCCCTTATCGGGAATGGGAGTGGGAAGAATAACGTCGAAGGCCGAGAGTCGGTCGGTTGCGACCATCAACAACTTGTCGCCCAGATCGTAAATGTCGCGCACCTTGCCCCGCGCGGAGGGCGTCAGGCCCGCAAATTGTGTTTCGCGCAGGATACCGCTCGCAGGAGTTGCCGACAAAATTTTTTCCCCCGACAAAGTAAATGCATTTTAGCGCAGCGCACGTCGATGTCAAAGGTGCCCGCGGTGGAAAACTAAGGGAAGAAAATTTAGAAAAATTACGAAAACAAAATAAGAGACGAAAAGTACTTCAGAATCTCGGCAGGGCTTGTCCCACGAACCCACTCCACGTAAATATTAGTCGACCTTCGCGGAAGGCCTCATCGAAAGCGTTCAAGAAAAATTTCGTCGGAAACTGGCAGGAAAGCCGTGAATCAAGAGCCTGTCGATTGACTCGGCGCTCCGAAAAGATCTTACAAAAGTGTCTCTACGCTGCCGAAGCCGCCGCCGCTCGCTGCTTGGGCGAACCTTCGCCCTCCCAGCGCACGCTCACCAACTTGGACACGCCCGGCTCCTGCATGGTCACGCCATACAGCACGCTGCCCATCTCCATGGTCTTGCGGTTGTGCGTCACGATGATGAACTGCGTCTGATCGCTCATCTCCCCGATCAGCCGTGTAAACCGCCCTACGTTGGCCTCATCCAACGGCGCGTCCACTTCGTCGAGAATGCAGAACGGGCTTGGCTGGTACCGGAAAATCGCAATCAGCAGCGCCAGCGCCGTCATAGCCTTCTCGCCGCCGCTTAGCAGCAAAATATTCTGCAACCGCTTGCCCGGAGGTGACGCCACAATATCGATGCCCGCGTCGCCCGAGCTGTCCGCTTCCGTCAACCGCATCTCCGCCATTCCACCGCCAAAAATCGTGTGGAATGCTTCAGAGAAGCTTCGATTAATCGCATGGAACGCGTGCTCAAACTTTTCTTTAGTGGCGGCATCCAGTTCCGCAATTGCTTGTTGCGTATCCTGAATCGACTTCAGCAAATCATCACGCTCGCGCGTAAGAAACGTAAACCGTTGGTCGCACTCGTTGAATTCCTCCAGCGCCATCATGTTTACTGGGCCCATCGCATCGATTCGTTCCTTCATCTCACGGTAGCTGACCTCCGCATTAGCCAGCTCCTCGCCGCTCATGAACGCCGTTTCCGTGGCGATCAAATCCTCCGGCTGCGCGTTTACTTCCGTCATGCACGTCTCACGCAAATGCTGCCGGTCGGAGCCATTGCGCGCGCGTGCAATCTCAGCGTGGCTGCGCTGTTCGCGTAGTTCCTGCAAAGACTGCCGCCCCGTGCGCAGGTGATCTTCCATCTGTGCCACGCGATTGCGGCCGCCATCCCATTCTTGTTCCAGCTCCCGCTGCCGCACTTCCAGCCGCAGCTTCTCGCCGCGTAGCCCTTCGAGCTGCAGCGCCAGTTCCTGGCTCTGCTGCGCCAGCCCGGCTAGTTCATCGTTCACCGAAGTAAGTTGCTGCCGCAGCGAAGCCTCGCGGCGCATCAACTCCGCGTTCTCCTCAGCCAATCGCGTCGCCAGCGCTTCCGCAGCCGAAAGCCGCTCGTTCAAGGCCGCTAGTTCCGCGCGTCCCGAAGCCAGCTCGTTCTGGTCTGACTCAATAGATCCACGCAGCTCCACCAGTTCTTCGCTAAGTCGCGCTCGTTCCGTCTCGGCCTCCGCGCGCGCTGCGGTCGCCGCGGCATGTTCATTTTGCGCGCGCTCTGCGCGACCCCGCGCTCGTTCCACATCCTGGCGGATGCGCAGCAATTCGTTCTGGCAAACCGTCAATTCCAGACCCAGCCGTGCCAGTTCGCCCTGCATCTGTTGATGCCGGTGTTTCGCCGCAAAAACATTGCGGTCCGCTTCACGTTGCTGCATATCAATTTCTTCCGCAGTCTTCTCCGCGCCTTGCAAATCCGCAGTGACCGCTTCCAGCGCCGCTTGCCGCACGCTCGATTCGTGCTCCAGCGCCAGCACTTCTGCATCGAGCGCTCGAAGCTCACGTTTCATCCCCAGCGGCCCAGCCTCGTCAGCCCGTCCGCCCGTAACCATGCGCCCTTGGTAACAGGTTCCATCCGGCGTCACAAAAGCAAATTGCGGATTGTCGCGAGCCAGCTTCTCTGCCACTCCGGCGTTGTCCGCCAGGTACGCAGCCTTCAATCGCGGCAAAAATTGTTTGGCGGCCGCACCCAGCGGATCACGGAATTCCACCACCTTGTCGAGCCGCGAGATGACCCCGTCTTCCACGCGGAAATTGATGATCGGCTCGTACTCCGACAACCGCAGATTTCGCAGCGAATCCACGAAGAACGTCGCCCGCCCGCCGACCTCATTGCGCAGCAACGAAACGCCCGCCCGCGCGTGGTCGTACGTTTCCACTACCACGTACTCCAGTTCATCCCGCAGGTATTGTTCAATGGCTGCTTCGTGATGCTCCTGCACTTCGGCGTAGTCTGCCAGCACGCCCACGGCGCGAAAATCTCCTCCGCCCCCCCGTTCGTTCGCAGCGAACAACTTCTGCACCGCATCCGCGGTATACGACCGGTCCTTCAGAATCTGGGTCAGCGTGGAATGGCGTGCGCGCACTCCCGACAGCGAATCCCGTAGCACATCCGTTTCTTGCTTTATTGTTTCGCTTTTCTGGCGCAGCTCCGCGATGGTCCCCAGCAACTCCGCACTCTTTTGCTTCAACATGCTGAGCTGCCCGCTGGCCGCTTCGTATTCATGTGCGGCTTGGTCGGCATCGTCACGCAGCCGGATGGACGACTCCAGCAGATCGTGCTCGTTGCCTTCCAGTTTTTGTAGCGCCTGTCCCTGGTGAACCAGCGCCTCTTCGGCTTGTTTCTGTTCTCCGTGCAGGCGCAGTAAACTTTGCCCCGCTTCAAGCTCCGCCCGTCGCAGCGCCTCGATCCGTTGTTCCGACTCCGCAATCAACGCCGCTCGCGAATGCGCCCGCCCCGCTAGCGACTCGACACGCCCCGTCAAAATGCCGGACTCTTCGCGCAGATACGTAACCGTCTGAACCTGCGCCGTGGCTCGGCGTTCGCACTCGGCCGCTTGCGCCTCCGCTTGCGCCAGTTCTCCCGACACCTGGCCATGTCGCAGCGATAATTCTTCCGAACGCTGCCGGTTAAAATTGATGCGATTCTCGCTGCGGTCCACTTCCAAGGCCGTCAGATTCAAAACATTCTGGTTCTGCCGGATTTCCGCATCGAGTTCATAAATCCGCTGGTTCACCCGATCATGCTCATCTTCCTGCTGCTTGATGGAAGTGGCATGCTGCGTTTCCGCCGCCGTCATCTCGCTGAGCTGCGCCGCCAGCCGTTCCGCTTCCTGGTCCAGTTCACGCGCCTTGCCCGCCAGCATCTGCCGCACGATGCCGCGCATCTGGTCACGAATTTCCGAATAACGTCGAGCCTTGGAAGCCTGCCGCTTCAGCGAGCCGAGCTGCTTCTCCACTTCCACGACGATGTCGTTCACCCTCGACAGGTTGACGTTCGAAGACTCCAGCTTTGCTTCCGCCAGCCGCTTCTTGGTCTTGAACTTCGTGACTCCCGCGGCTTCTTCAATAATCGCCCGCCGCTCCATCGGCTTGGTGGAAAGGATCAGCCCGATACGCCCTTGTTCGATAATCGCGTACGAGTCTGGCCCCAGCCCGACACCCATGAACATTTCCTGGATGTCCCGCAGCCTTCCGGTCCGGCCATTGATCAAATATTCACTCTGACCGGAGCGGTACAGCCGCCGGCTGATCACCACTTCGCCCGGCTTGGTAGCCAAAACAGGCTTGTCCGCACCTTTTCGGCGGCGTTTGCCCTTGTCTTCCGGCATAGCCGGAGCTTCTATCGTGTCTTGTGGGGGTACCTCTGATCCTTCAATTGACTTTCCTTCTTCAGGGGACTGCGCGGGGACAATCGAGATAATCTCGCTATAACTAAAGCCGGCTGAAACGGCCTCTCCCGGCTGCTTTTCGCCGGTCTCGGCGGCTGCCGCTGGAGCCAGGCTATCGTTCGAGGCGGTCGCCTCTGCCGGCGCCTGAACTTCTGCGCTTTCCAGCACAAATCGCGCCGCTTCAGCAAGTTCCGGGTCTTCCATGGTTATCGTAACTTCCGCCAGCCCCAGCGGCGGCCGTTTTACCGTGCCATTGAATATGCAGTCCGCCATCCGCTCGGCACGCAGCGATTTATGGCTCTGTTCTCCCAGCACCCACGAGATGGCATCCACCACGTTGGACTTGCCGCACCCATTAGGGCCCACGATGCACGTCGTGCCCGATCCGCTGAACGTCACCACCGTGCGTTCGCAGAAGGACTTAAACCCAACAATCTCTACTTTTCGAAGCTTCAGCAAGGTTTCCTCTTTATGTCTCCACCAGTGCACAAAAGCTCATTCAAAAACCTGCCCCTCGGGGTCCAAGCCCGCGAGAATAGGCAATGAGTGCGGTAAGAGACGAGTCTTTGTTCCTGTCGAGGAAGGTTGTCGTGCGACAAAAACGTTGGCTGGTTCTCGATGAGAGCCCTGGCCGCCCGAACGCTGGCGCGTGGATAGCGGTACGGAATAAAAAACTAACACGAAGCCGCTGCGCTGTAAAGCATTACCCCACTCATTGTGGCCGAAATATTACCGCCACAAGCGTCCGGCTGTCAGGCTGGACACCAATCGGCCTACACATTGCGTTCGCCAGTCCGTTCCGGCGCCCCATTTTTAACCAGTATTAACCCTTACAATTCCCGCCCTTTAGACGCCTCTTCCGCGGTCTCTTTGAACTCGCCAGTCATGTCACGCACTGCCGCCAACGCAATGCTTGTCTAACAATGATTATGATATTGTTAACCTTCACTAATCGCTTATGGCCAGAATTCTTATCGCCGACGATCACGACGGCACCCGCGGCATCCTGCGCGTGCTGCTCCAGCATCACCCCGGCTGGGAGATCTGCGGCGAAGCCAGTACCAACTCCGATGTCTTGGCAAAATGCCTCGAATTAAAGCCCGACGTCCTGGTGAAGGACTGGGTCATGCCCGGCGTCAGCAACCTCGAAGTCACCAGGCAGATTTCCGAGCTCCTCCCTGACACCGCGATAGTTTTATTCTCCTTCTATGATCTTCCCGAGTTGGAAGAAATCGCTAAGGCCGCTGGGGTCCACGGCGTTGCTTCCAAGAATCTTACTTCGCTCATCACAGCCATAGAAAGCGTGCTCAGTTCCCCTCGTAGCGGCTTGCCTGCCACAAACGGCTTAGCCAATAAGCCTCTTTCCGAACCCTCCGATGTGGAATAAGTGTTTGGGCTGCAGTCGCCGCAACTACGAATCGCTTATCTCGCGCTGACACCGCGGTTTAACGGTAACCGGCAAGAGCAATCAGAAACACCGCGCTCCTTCCGCATTGCTCCGCTTTCACAGCGTCGGCTACAATCTATCGTTTATCCACCATCGCAAAAACATACTAGGAACACATGGCCGAGATTCAGTTGCACAACACCTTGGGCGGAAAACTGGAACTCTTCGTCCCGCAAAATCCCGGCGAAGTGCGTATGTACAGCTGCGGCCCCACTGTTTATGACTACGCCCACATCGGCAATTTCCGCACCTTTGTCTTCCAGGACATTCTTCGCCGTTTCCTGAAATCCCGCGGTTTCAAAATCAACCACGTCATGAATCTCACCGACGTGGACGACCGCATCATCGCCAACGCTGCTGCCGCTGGCGTAGGCATCCGCGAATACACTGAAAAATACGCGCAGGCCTTCTTCGACGATTGCAAAACTCTCAGTATCGAATCGCCCGAGCATTGGACCCGTGCCACCGACAACATCGAGCCCATGGTCCAGCTCATCGAGCGCCTGCGCCAGAAATCCTTCACCTACGAAAGTGAAGGCTCCATCTACTACCGCATCGCCAAATTCCCGGACTACGGCAAGCTTTCCAATATTGACGTCACCGGCATCCAGGCTGGCGCCCGAGTCGACGTGGACCGCTACGAGAAAGAAAGCGCGCGTGATTTCGCGCTTTGGAAAGCCCCCAAAGAGGGCGAGCACTTTTGGGAAACCAGTATTGGTAAAGGCCGCCCCGGCTGGCACATCGAATGTTCCGCCATGGCCATGAAATATCTGGGCGAATCGCTGGATATCCATACCGGGGGCATCGATCTGGCCTTCCCTCATCACGAAAATGAAATCGCCCAAAGCGAAGGCGCCACCGGTAAGCATTTCGTTAAATATTGGCTGCACGCAGAACACTTGTTGGTCGAAGGCGAAAAGATGTCCAAGTCCCTCGGCAACTTCTATACTCTCCGCGATCTTTTCGCCAAAGGCTACAAGCCTTCCGCCTTACGCTTTGCACTGGCCAGCGTTCCATACCGTCGCCAACTTAATTTCACGTTTGATGGATTGCAGCAGGCCGCTAGCTCGGTCGAGCGCCTCAGAAATTTCGCCGATCGCCTCGCGCAAGGCAAATTTCCCGCAATCGCGGATCAGCAGAAAAGCATGTCGTCGCGCATCGCGGAAGCCGCCAAGGAATTCGACGCCGGCTTGGCCGATGACCTGAACACCGCGCGCGCCCTTGGCGCTATCTTTGAGTTTGTTCGCGAAGCCAACATCACCATGGATAAAGGCGAGTTTGCCCAAAGTGATATCCCTGCCGCACAGCACCTTCTGCAAAACTTCGATCAGATTTTTGCCGTGGTCGTTAACAATGACGCCGAGAAGCTTCAGGCTCTGGGCTATGTTCAGGAAAAAGGCGCCGGCGACGCTGAAATCGAAAAACTCGTCGCCGAACGTCAGTCTGCTCGCCAGTCCCGCGACTTCGCCGCCTCCGATCGCATCCGTAAGGAACTTGCAGAACGTGGTATAATGCTTGAAGATTCCCGTGACGGCAGTGTCCGCTGGAAACGCAAATGACCATCACTCTCCACCTCTCGCCCAGCAATTTTTCGCCTGCCGAAACTCGTCCTAATCTTTACGGCGTCGACTAACTACTCTTCCTTCCTTCGTAGTCCCAGAATTCTGTAATTCTGTTTCTTCGTAGATTTTCGCCCTCCGGCAAGCTCCGCCTAATCGCTAGCCACTCTTCTTTGAAGGAGGAAGACATGATCTCCACATCTGAATCCAAAACGAAATCTTCCGCGAAGTCGCAGTCCTCGTCCGATTGGAAGTTGCCCAAGCTCATCACCGAGCTTCCCGGACCGAACGCAAAAGTTGTGCTCGATCAGGACGCCAGATTCATGTCCCCTTCGTACACCCGCGACTACCCGCTGGTCGCCAAGCGCGGACGCGGCGCCATCATAGAAGATGTCGACGGCAACGCCTTCCTCGACTTCGCTGCGGGCATCGCCGTTTGCTCCACTGGCCATTGCCATCCCAAAGTCGTTGCCGCGATTCAGGAACAAGCCGCCGAACTCATCCACATGTCCGGCACTGATTTTTATTACGAGAGCATGCCCCGTTTCGCCCAAAAACTCGCCGCCACGGTTCCCGGTCCCGAACCCAAGAAAGTCTTCTTCACCAACTCCGGCACCGAAGCTGTCGAAGGTGCCGTCAAGTTGGCCCGTTATGCCACCAAGCGCGACAAATTCATTGCCTTTTACGGTTGCTTCCATGGCCGCTCCATGGGTTCTCTTTCTTTGACCGCCTCCAAATCCACTCAGCGCAAAGGTTTCGGCGCGCTCCTCAGCGGTGTGGAACACATTCCGTTCCCCTACGCCTATCGTTGCGCGCACGGCCACACTGCGGAAACCTGCGGCGTCGAGATTCTTGAGCAACTCGAAGGGCAAATCTTCAAGCGCCTCTTCGACCCCGAGGAAGTTGCCGGCATCATCATCGAGCCCATTCAGGGCGAAGGTGGCTACGTACCTGCCCCGGACTTTTTCCTTCAGGAACTACAACGCATCTGCCGCCAGCACGGCATCATGTTTATTCTCGACGAAGTCCAGTCCGGCATGGGCCGCACCGGCAATTGGTGGGCCTGCGAAAAGTCCGGCGTCGAGCCCGACATTCTTACTTCCGCAAAAGGCATTGCCAGTGGCATGCCTCTCGGCGCCATCATCGCCCGCGAAAGCATAATGAATTGGAAGCCCGGCTCGCACGGCACCACCTTCGGCGGCAATCCTGTGTGCATCGCCGCCGGCTTGGCCACCTTTGACCTCATCGAATCCCAATATCGCGAAAATGCTCGCGAAATGGGCGACTATATCTTCCAGCAGACTGCTGGCTGGCTCGACAAATATAAAATCGTAGGCGACATTCGGGGCCGTGGCTTGATGATCGGCATCGAAATCGTCCGCGACCAGAAAACCAAAGAAAAAGCGGCCGACCTGCGCAATCACATCGTCGACAGCGCCTTCTACAACGGCTTGTGCATTCTGGGAGCCGGCGAAAATTCTCTCCGCCTCTCTCCGCCGCTTATGATCGATCGCGAACAGGCCGATGCCGCCCTCGCCATCCTGGAAAAGTGCATACAGGAAGCCGAGTCCAAAGCCTAAGTCGCAAACCACACCAACTCACTGACACCCCGCGCGGTTTACCCCGCGGTCCCGTGGTGCGCCACAAAATTTATGGCCGCCACGGGATTTTGTTTTCTCGGTGCTCTTATCTTTCCCCGTCACCTGAATCCAGGCAATTCCCCTTGTGCATCTCACCCATGTTATTATAAAAAAGTTATATAACTTAATTATAATACTCCCCAGACGCCCTATGCCCATTCTCTCTTCTCTGATCTTCTACGCCTTCCGTTGGAGCGCCCGCCACGGTCTCCGCGATGACTCCGAGACCACCACCGCTTCACCAGTAAACGGAGCTACCTCAAACGAAAAACCGCAGCAGAAAGAACAAGCCCGCCACACCGGTCTCCGTGGTGAAACCTACGGTTACTGGTATCTTCGCCGCCACGGCTACATCTTCGTCGCCAAAAATTACATCCCTCACGCCGCGAAAGGCGAACTCGATCTGGTTGGCTACGACGGCAAAACCCTGGCCTTCGTGGAAATCCGCACCCGCACCATCCGCGACGACACTCCCGCGCTTCCCGAACTCAGCGTCACTACCTCCAAGCAAGCTGTCTTGATCCGTACCGCCACCGCTTCCTCGCCGACCGCCGCATCCCCGCCTGCCCCACTCGCTTTGACGTCCTCGCCATCGACAATATCCCCGGCCGTCTCCCCGTCGTCCGCCTTCACAAAGACGCGTTCAGCCCTCAGCTCCGGAATCGCTAGCCCACAATAGGGGCGCCTGTACCCCAACCCCTTGTTCCCTAAACATCGATAACGTTCCCGGAGCAGTCCCATCCATCCCCGCGCGTGCGCTGCCCCCAATCGCGGTACACTAAAACCACTGCGCGGGTGCTGGTCCCCAAACCTGACCGCCAATGTTCGTCGAGGAGGCATGCATTGCCTGAGTTGCGTAAAGATCCCATCACCGGCCGCTGGGTGATCATCTCCACCGAGCGCGGTAAACGCCCCAACGAATTCCTGCGCGAAAGCGTCATTGCCTCCAACGGCAAGAATTGCCCGTTCTGTCCCGGCAGCGAATCCAAGACTCCCACCGAAATTTTGGTCTATGGCCGCAGCGGCGGCGCCAAAAATACGCCTGGCTGGAGCATTCGCGTCGTCCCCAACAAATTTCCCGCTCTCGGAATCGAAGGTGATCTGGATCGCGAAGGCGAAGGCCTCTTCGACAAAATGAATGGCGTCGGTGCCCACGAAGTCATCGTCGAAACTCCCGATCACGCCGCTACTCTCGCCAGTCTTCCCGAACGCGCCGTCGAAGATGTTCTATGGGCCTACCGCGACCGCATGCTCGATCTCAAGAATGACAAGCGCTTCCGCTACATCCTCATCTTCAAAAATCACGGGGAAGCCGCCGGCGCCTCGCTCGAGCACCCCCACTCTCAGCTCATCGCCCTGCCCATCGTCCCGCGCCGCGTCCGCGAAGAAGTGGACAATTGCTGGCATTACTACGACGAAAAAGAGCGCTGCATCTTTTGCGATATCATTCGCCAGGAGCGCGACACCGGCGAACGTGTCATCGGTGAAAACGAGCATTTCATCACCATGGCCCCCTACGCCCCGCGTTTCCCCTTTGAAATGTGGCTGCTGCCCAAAACTCACGGCTCTTCCTACGAAAACAACCAGAGCTCCATCTACGGCAGCCTCGCCCGCATGTTAAAAGACACCTTGATGCGCCTCGACGCCGTGCTCGACCGTCCCGCCTACAATTTCATGATTCACACCTCGCCCATCGGCGAAGAAATCAACGACCACTACCACTGGCACATCGAAATCATTCCCAAGCTCACCAAAGTCGCCGGCTTTGAATGGGGCACCGGTTTCTATATCAATCCCACGCCCCCGGAAGAGTCGGCTCGCTTCCTGCGCGAAACCAAAATCGACTCCCCCTTAACCTCCGAAAAAAAATAATCACGCCATCGGGCCCAGAAAAATAACCGCGCCATTGGACGCTGGCTTTGAATGCGGCACCGGTTTCTACATCAATCCCACGCCCCCAGACGAGTCCGCTCGCTTCCTGCGTGACACCAAAATCGACTCCCCATTGGCCTGCAAAAAAAAATCAATCACGCCATCGGGCCAAGAAAAATAACCGCGCCATAGGACGCAAAAAAGCTAGTGATGCCCTGCAACGCCAAAAAAAATAATCACCGGATGCCGCCTGTTGCGTCCCGGCGCCCACACCACTTTTGCTATACTCGAAAGTTCGGCGCGGTACCCAAGTGGCCCAAGGGAGAGGTCTGCAAAACCTCCATTCGTGGGTTCGAATCCCACCCGCGCCTCCAGATTTATATTTTTCTTTTCAACCAGCGGACTGCCCGCCTTCTTCGCGTGACTCCCGCGCACCGTCGACTCTTGGAAGCCTCAAGTAGGATGCCGCGATCTCGTTCCCAATTGGGAATCGAGAATGCCCGGGTTTAAACCAAGCTCGTATAGCAAACGACACTTATTCCAGACAGTAGCTATAAGATAGTGTGTTTGTCTTCTTGACAACGAAGCCGCTTACGGTTTACAAGCTACCAATCACTTCCGCACTCTAACAATCGCACGACGGAGGAGTCTCCAATGCCGCACAGCAAATTATTAATTGCTACGTTTGTGCTCAGCCTCGTCGTTTGTGTGGTTGGCGTTTCGGCGCAGTCTCCTGCTGTCCACCCACCATCGCCTCCTCCGCCACCCGTCGCCGATCAGGAAGTCTTCATTGCCTATTGGACCTCCGAAACCGGCTGGGGCAGTGAGTTGCAACTCCGTAATAATGCCCTCGCCCAGCCCCTGACCGTTACTCCTGTGCTTCGAAGTGCCGACGGCGTAGAAACTAACCTAGCTCCGGTAACCATCCAGTCCGAGGAAGTAGTCTCAGTTGACATCAATGCCGCCATCGCCGCCGCAGCCGCGCCACAACTTGTCGGCACTTACGGCTCCGTCGCTCTTCGCTTCCGGGCCGCCTCGGCGTCGGCCTTGTACGCCGCTGTGATGATTCACAACATGGGGCACCCCATCGCCTTCCATATCGACGCGGCCAGTGAGTCACAAGACATCCAAATCGGTAGTCGCGAAGGTATCTGGTGGCTCCCAGATGACTCTGTCAGTGACTACCTGATTCTCGCCAATCAGGGTAAAAACACCCTCTCCCTGAATCTGTCGCTCTCCGACGCTAGCGGCAAACAGGCTTCCCAGCAGGTTCTTCTTGGGTCCGCCGAGACGAGCCGCCTTTCCATCCGAAAGCTCATCCGTGCCGCAGGTCTTACCGGTTCCTATGGCGGTATCAAAATCTCTACAAGTAGCCACGCAGGTTCGCTCGATAGCTTGCATTTCCTTTTCGCCGAAACATCTGGATTCTCTGCCACACTCAAAATGTTCGACTACAACCCCAACGCCGCAATTACGGAGCGCGACTACGCTCACACCGGCGTTTGGACGTTGCGAGCTCCCATGCTGGCGCTATCGACCCCTGACCCCGCGCTTGCGCTTCCTCCGGGAACCACTCTCCAGCCCGAGTTATTCGTTCGCAACACAACCCCCAAAACTCTTACTGCGAAGCTTCGCTTCAACTGGCGCAACCCCACCGAGACAGGCGCGGCTCTAGGCCCTTCGTTGACCCTGAATCCCTATGAAACTCGCAGGATTGACGTGGCAGCACTTCAAGCTGGCGGAACGCTTCCCAAAGACGCCAACTGGGCGTCCGTAACCCTAACCACCCAAGGCCAGCCCGACGAACTTATGGCCGTAGCGGCTAGCTACGACAAAACGCTTCAATACGGTGCGCAAACGCCGTTCTCCGACCAGCTTTCCTTCCGTTGGGAAGGCGGAATGTGGCAGTACGATGCCTATCACGATTCCATCATCACTGTCGGTAACGGTGGCACCAAGCCAACCCAGACCGCTTTCACCATCTTCTACAACGAGGGCACGCAGCGTTACGATTTGGAGCAAACCCTCCAACCAGACGCTCAGATGTGGATCGACATAGGTAAACTGATCAGCGAACACGTACCCGACAAAAATGGCAACCTGCTGCCGCCCGGAGTGAATTCCGGCTCCTATGAGTTTCGGGATCGTACCGATACCGGCGTAGGTTCTCTGTTCGAGGGCAAACTCACCTACGATAA
>Ga0182015_10000452_pt1 | contig 58435 bp, 55 predicted proteins | sample 712P3MmetaG_FD_120478 | JGI IMG/M metagenome (GOLD analysis project Ga0182015, IMG submission 120478) | Permafrost microbial communities from Stordalen Mire, Sweden - 712P3M metaG | ecosystem: Environmental > Terrestrial > Soil > Wetlands > Permafrost | place: Sweden: Stordalen | collected...
ACGCGTGAGGTAGCCGGAGTCCGCGGTGCGAAGCGCCGTGTCCGCGAGGCCCTTGCGGGCACCGTGGGTGGAGATGAAGTACTCGAGGACCGACAGGCCCTCACGGAAGGAGGACTTGATGGGACGAGGAATCATCTCGCCGCGCGGGTTGGACACCAGCCCCTTCATGCCGGCGATCTGACGGACCTGCTGAGGGTTGCCACGCGCACCGGAGTCCACCATCATGTCGAGCGGATTGAAGGCGATCGTCGCGAGCGTCTTCTCCATCGCGCGGCCGACCTCGGAGTTCGCCGAGGTCCAGATCTCGATCTCCTTCTGGCGGCGCTCGTCGTCGGTGATGATCCCACGGCGGAACTGGTTCTCTGCCTTCTCCGCCTCTTTCTCGTAGCGGTCGAGGATCTGCTGCTTGTCCGGCGGCGTCTTCACGTCGTCGATCGAGATCGTGAGGCCGGACCGGGTCGCGAACCGGAAACCGAGGTCCTTGATCCTGTCCAGGCTCTCGGCCACGAGCACCTTCGAGTAGTGGGCCGCGATCTGCTCGACGATCGTCGCGATCGAGGTGGCGCGCTTGCCGATGACGTCGTTCACGTACCCGAAGCCGACCGGGAGCGCCTTGTTGAAGAAGAGGCGGCCTGCGGTCGTCTCGAACTCCTCCGGCTCCTCCGGCGCAGGGGCGTCACCGTGACGCGCCCCGTGAAGGGGGAACTCGAACCCGTCGGCGCCGCGCCGCAACCGGATCTTGGCGTGCAGGTCGACAACCCCACTCTCCCAAGCCTGCTCCACCTCGTAGAGGTGGCGGAAGACGCGGCCCTCGCCCTTGGCCCCGTCGACCATGAGCGTCAGGTAGTAGGCGCCGAAGACCATGTCCTGGCCGGGCACGGTGATCGGACGACCGGTGGCGGGCGAGAGGATGTTGTTCGCCGAGAGCATGAGCACGCGCGCCTCGGCTTGGGCTTCGGCCGACAAGGGCAGGTGCACGGCCATCTGGTCACCGTCGAAGTCCGCGTTGAACGCGGTGCAGACGAGGGGGTGGATCTGGATCGCCTTGCCCTCGACCAGGATCGGCTCGAACGCCTGGATCCCGAGGCGGTGCAAGGTTGGCGCCCGATTCAGGAAGACCGGGTGCTCCTTGATGACCTCGTCGAGCACGTCCCAGACCTGGGTCCGCCGGCGTTCGACCATCCGCTTGGCGGACTTGATGTTCTGAGCGATCTCTGTGTCGACGAGCCGCTTCATCACGAACGGCTTGAAGAGCTCGAGCGCCATGAGCTTGGGCAGCCCGCACTGGTGAAGCTTCAACGTCGGGCCGACGACGATGACCGAGCGGCCCGAGTAGTCGACGCGCTTGCCGAGCAGGTTCTGGCGGAACCGGCCCTGCTTGCCCTTCAGCATGTCGGAAAGGCTCTTGAGTGGGCGGTTCCCAGGTCCCGTCACCGGGCGCCCGCGCCGCCCGTTGTCGAACAGCGCGTCCACGGCTTCCTGGAGCATCCGCTTCTCGTTGTTGATGATGATCTCGGGCGCGCCGAGGTCGAGGAGGCGCTTCAGGCGGTTGTTCCGGTTGATGACGCGCCGGTAGAGGTCGTTGAGGTCGGACGTTGCAAAGCGTCCACCGTCGAGCTGCACCATCGGTCGCAGGTCCGGCGGGATCACCGGCACGGCATCGAGGATCATCGCCCGCGGGTCGTTGACCCGCCGGCCGGCGTCGTCGCGGCGGTTGAACGCGGAGACGATCTTCAGGCGCTTGATCGCCTTCTGCTTGCGCTGGGCCGAAAGGGGGCGCCGGCCATCGGTGGGCTCGATGTTCTCGCGGAGCTTGACCTCCTCCTCGTCGAGGTCGAGGCGGTCGATCAGGCGGGCGATCGCCTCGGCACCCATGCCGCCTTCGAAGTAGTCGCCGTACCGGCCCTTGAGCTCGCGCCAGAGCATCTCGTCCTCGATGATCTTGCGCCCGTGCAGGCCCGCGATCTCATCGAAGGCCCGCCGTGCGAGAGCGATGTCGTCGTTCGCGCGCTCGCGGACGCCGGTGATCTCCTTCTCGACGGTCCGCTGCCGGGCGCGGATCTCGGACTCCTTGGCTCCCGCGCTCTCGAGCTCCGCAAGCTCGCGCTCGAGGTCCGCGAGCCGGCGCTCGGCCTCGAGGTCACGGCCGCGCTCGATCTCGCCGATCTCAGTGGTGAGCTCGGCCTCGAGGTTCGGCAGGTCAGCGTGGCGGCGCTCCTCGTCTACGTGGGTGACGAGGTAGGCGGCGAAGTAGATGACCTTCTCGAGCTGCTTGGCCTTGAGCTCCTCACGCGCCTCGGTGCCCATGAGCAGGTACGCGAGCCAGGATCTGGTGCCGCGGAGGTACCAGATGTGAACGACCGAGGCCGCCAGCTCGATGTGGCCCATCCGCTCACGGCGTACCTTCGACCGGGTGACCTCTACGCCGCAGCGCTCACAGATGATGCCGCGGAACCGGACGCGCTTGTACTTGCCGCAGTAGCACTCCCAGTCCTTGGTCGGCCCGAATATCTTCTCGCAGAACAACCCGTCCTTCTCCGGACGCAGCGTTCGGTAGTTGATCGTCTCGGGCTTGCGGACCTCGCCGTGCGACCACGTCCGGATGTCATCCGCAGTGGCGAGCCCGATACGAAGCTGATCGAAATCGTTGACGTCGAGCACCTAGAAGCTCCTCTCCGCAGCGCGGCGCGCGTCTTCCTCGTCGGACCCCCGCTCGGGGCGACTGATGTCGATCCCGAGCTCTTCGGCCGTCCGGTATACGTCCTCATCCAATTCGCGCATCTCGATCTCCTCGCCCGTCGTCGAGAGCACCTCGACGTCCAGGCAAAGCGACTGCATCTCCTTGATGAGCACCTTGAAGCTCTCGGGGATGCCGGGCTCGGGGATGTTCTCGCCCTTCACGATGGCCTCGTAGACCTTCACGCGGCCGAGCACGTCGTCGGACTTGATGGTGAGCAGCTCCTGCAGCGCGTAGGCGGCGCCGTAGGCCTCGAGCGCCCACACCTCCATCTCCCCGAAGCGCTGGCCGCCGAACTGGGCCTTACCGCCGAGCGGCTGCTGGGTGATCATCGAGTACGGGCCGGTGGACCGGGCGTGGATCTTGTCGTCGACGAGGTGGGCGAGCTTGAGGATGTAGACGTAGCCCACGCTGACCGGGTTGTCGTAGGCCTCGCCGGTACGCCCGTTGTACAACGTGGCCTTGCCGTCGGTGCCGATCATCTTGACGGCACCGTCGACCGAGTCGGGGAGCAGTTTCTCGAAGAGCTCCTGGATCGTCGAGTGCCGGCCGGCCTCTTCCTTCTCGTCCCAGTGAGCCCCGTCGAACACCGGCGTCGACACCCAGATGGCCGGGTCGGTGCTCGGCCGCGTCTTGGTCTCGGTGCCGCGCACGACCACGTCGGCCAGCACCTTCTTGTCAGCCCCCTGCCAACCCCATCTCGCCGCGTAACCGAGGTGGGCCTCCAGCACCTGACCGACGTTCATCCGGCTCGGGACACCGAGCGGGTTCAAGATGATGTCGATCGGCGTGCCGTCGGGCAGGTGCGGCATGTCGGCGATGGGCAGGATCTTCGAAATGACGCCCTTGTTGCCGTGGCGGCCTGCGAGCTTGTCGCCTTCGGAGATCTTGCGCTTCTGGGCGACGTAGACCCGGACGAGCTGGTTCACTCCGGGCGGCAGCTCGTGGGTGTCGTCGCGCGAGAAAACCCGCACGTCGATGACCTTGCCCGACTCGCCGTGGGGAACCTTCAGGCTCGTGTCCCGCACGTCGCGGGCCTTCTCGCCGAAGATCGCCCGCAGCAGCCGCTCCTCGGGCGTGAGCTCGGTCTCGCCCTTCGGGGTGACCTTGCCGACCAGGATGTCGCCGGCGTCGACCTCGGCCCCGATGCGGATGATGCCGCGCTCGTCGAGGTCGGCGAGGATGTCGTCGGAGAGGTTGGGAATGTCGCGGGTGATCTCCTCTGCGCCGAGCTTGGTGTCTCGCGCGTCGACCTCGTGCTCTTCGATGTGGATCGAGGTGAGGACGTCGTCGCGGACCAGTCGCTCGGACAGGATGATGGCGTCCTCGTAGTTGTAGCCCTCCCATGGCATGAAGGCGACGAGGAGGTTCTTGCCGAGCGCGAGCTCGCCGTTGTGGGTCGAGGGGCCGTCTGCCAGCACGTCGTCGAGCCGGACGTCCTGACCCTCGGAGACGACGGGCTTCTGGTTCACGCAGGTGTTCTGGTTCGAGCGCTTGAACTTCGCAACCGGGTAGATCTTCCTGCCGAGCTCCTGGCGCGATCGGTCCTTCTCGCCCGTCTTGTACTCGACGGTGACGTAGTCGCCGGCGACCTCGACGACCTTGCCGGTGCCTTCCGCGAGGACGACCTCCCCGGCGTCGCGGGCGGCGCGGGCTTCGATGCCGGTGCCGATGTAGGGCGCCTCGGGCACGAGCAGCGGGACGGCCTGCTTCTGCATGTTGGCGCCCATAAGGGCGCGGTTGGCGTCGTCGTGCTCGACGAAGGGGATGAGCGCCGTGGACACCGAAAGAATCTGCTTCGGCGAGACGTCCATGAGGCCGACTTCGGCCGCGGGGACGTAGTCGACCTCGCTCGTGGTGCCGTAGGAGGTCGACGTCGCGCCCACCCGCACGCCCGCCCCTTGCGGGCCACGGCGGACGAGGACGCGATCGCCGACGAAGCGACCCGATGCGTCGAGCACCGCGGAAGCCTGGGCGATGACGTACTCCTCTTCCTCGTCTGCGGCGAGGTAGACGATCTCGTCAGTGACCTTGCTGTCGACCACCTTGCGGTACGGGGTCTCGATGAAGCCGTGGTCGTTGACGCGGGCGTAGCTGGCGAGGTGACCGATGAGGCCGATGTTCGGCCCTTCCGGGGTCTCGATCGGGCACATCCGGCCGTAGTGGGACGTGTGCACGTCTCGGACCTCGAACCCGGCCCGCTCACGAGACAGCCCACCAGGTCCGAGCGCGGACAGTCGACGCTTGTGCGCCAACCCCGACAAGGGATTGTGCTGGTCCATGAACTGCGACAGCTGGCTGGTGCCGAAGAATTCCTTGATGGCAGCGACGACCGGCCGGATGTTGATGAGGGTCTGGGGCGTGATCGCCTCGACGTCCTGGGTCGTCATGCGCTCGCGGACGACACGCTCCATGCGCGAGAGGCCGATGCGGACCTGGTTCTGGATGAGCTCGCCCACCGAGCGGATGCGGCGGTTGGCGAAGTGGTCCTGGTCGTCGAGCCGGTAACCGGCTTCACCGTTGGCAAGGTGCAGCATGTAGGTCGATGCGGCGAGCACCTCGCTCGGGCTGAGCACACCGGAGTGCTCGCCGGGGCGCTCGAGCTGGATGTCGAGCAGCTGCGAGATGCGCTCGATCTCCGGGCCGAGCTTCCGGTTCAGCTTGTAGCGGCCGACCCGGGTGAGGTCGTACCGGCGCGGGTTGAAGAACGCGTTCTCGAAATAAACCCGGGCCGCCTCGAGCGAGAGCGGCTCGCCCGGACGTGCGCGCTTGTAGATCTCGAGCAGTGCCTCGTCCCGTGTCGGGATGAGCTCGCGCTCGCGCTCCCACTGCGCCTCGAGGAAGTCGAAATGACGAACGAAACGGTTCAAGAACGCCTCGTCCTCGTACCCGAGCGCGCGCAGCACCACGAACAACGACAGGCGCCGCTTGCGAGCGACGCGAGCGCCGGCGCTCACGTCTCGGTTCGGCTTCGCCTCGACGTCGAACTCGATCCACTCGCCGCGGTAGGGGTGGATCGTCCCGGTGACGATGGTCTTCTGGTCGCGGCCGGGCTGGAAGATCACACCGGGCGAACGGACCAGCTGGCTCACGACCACCCGCTCGGTGCCGTTGATGATGAAGGTGCCGCGGCTCGTCATCATCGGGAAGTCCCCCATGAAGACCGTCTGTTCCTTGATCTCACCGGTCGAGCGGTTCATGAACGATGCCCGGACGAAGATCGGGGCGGCGTAGGTGATGTCCTTCGCCTTGCACTCGTCGATGGTGAACTTGGGCGGTGGCCGGAGATCGGGGTCGGTCGGATCGAAGTCGAGCTTCAGGCTCAACTGATCGGTGAAGTCCGCGATCGGGCTGATGTCGCCGAAGGTCTCGGCGAGCCCCCGATCGAGGAACCACTTAAACGAGTCGCGCTGAACGGCGATCAAGTCGGGAAGGGGCAGAACCTCGTCAATATTGGCAAACGAGAAACGCTCCGGAGTGCGGGAACGTAAGGGCAAGGGTCTACTCCTCGCGAGAACTGATCGACCGGAAGACGTGGATAAGCGGTGCGTGGGCGCGCGTCAAAGAACTGATAGTGGAACGGTCACTTGACGGGAGGGCACGGCAACCGTTCATCTTACACGCGCGTGGACGCGCGAGCAAGCGGCACGCATGGTCGCCCCGGGAAGGGTACGGGAACCATGCCCGCAGGTCAAGAGAGTATTGCCTCGCCGCCTCGGGGCGGCCCTGCCGGCCCAATCTTTGGGCCGAGCGGCCCAGGGCGGGCAACTACTTGAGCTCGACGGTGGCGCCAGCCTCCTCGAGCTGACCCTTGGCCTTCTCGGCGTCCTCCTTGGAAACCTTCTCGAGCACCGGCTTGGGGGCGCTGTCGACGAGATCCTTCGCTTCTTTCAGTCCGAGGCTCGTCAGGGACCGCACCTCTTTGATCACCTGGATCTTCTTCTCGCCGGCAGCGATCAGGACGACGTCGAACTCGTCCTGCTCCTCCTCGACGGGTGCTGCCTCGCCGCCGCCACCCTGGGCTGCAGCGGCCACGGCGACCGGAGCTGCCGCTGTCACGCCGAACTTCTCCTCGAACGCCTTCAGCAGTTCGCTCAACTCGAGCACCGTCATGCTCGCGATGCCTTCGAGGATGTCTTCCTTGGTTGCCATGTTTCCTCCTGTTATGCGAATGGATGTCGATCGTGCGGCGTACGGGAAGCCGCCGGTTGGCGAGGACCTAGCCCTCGGTGGTTTCAGTCGCCTCGGTGGTTTCAGCCACCTCTGTGGTTTCAGCCGCCTCGGTGGTGTCGGCCGGGTTGTCGCCCTCCGCCTCATCGCCGGCCTCGTCCTCTGCGCTCGGCGTGGTTTCCGGATCCGGCTCTGCTTCGGCCGCCGGCTCTGCCGCGGCGCCCGCTTCTGCTTCGGCCGCAGGCTCAGTGTCGGCCTGCGACTCTGCTTCAGCCGCCGGCTCTACGTCGGCCGCCGGCTCTGCCGCGGCGCCCGCTTCTGCTTCGGCCGCAGGTTCGGTGTCGGCCGCCGGCTCTGCCGCGGCGCCCGCTTCTGCTTCGGCCGCAGGTTCGGTGTCGGCCGGCGACTCTGCTTCGGCCGGCGACTCTACCTCGGCGCCCGCTTCTGCTTCGGCCGCAGGTTCGGTGTCGGCCGGCGACTCTACGTCGGCCGCCGGCTCTGCCGCGGTGCCCGCTTCTGCTTCGGCCGCAGGTTCGGTGTCGGCCGGCGACTCTGCTTCGGCCGCCGGCTCTACGTCGGCCGCCGGCTCTGCCGCGGCGCCCGCTTCTGCTTCGGCCGCAGGTTCGGTGTCGGCCGGCGGATCTGCCTCGGCAGCCAACTCCGGCTCAGCCTGGGCCGTCGGCTCGGTGTCGGCCGCCGGCTCTGGCTCCGCAGGAAGCGGGGCCTCCGCGACCTCTGGCGGTCCTTCCTCCTGGCTCCGCTTCTCTAGCAGCGACGAGAGCCCGTACGCGAGATTGCGGGGCAGCGCCAGCAACAGACCGGCGAACTGCTGCATGGGAGCAGCGATCGCGCCGGCCAACTGCGCGAGCTGCGCTTCACGCGACGGGAGGTCGGCGAGGGCGCTCGCTCCGCCGGCATCGAGCAACTGGCTCCCGATCATCCCGCCCTTCACGACGAGCTGCGGGTGCACCCGGCCAAAATCTCGGAGAACCTTCGCGACGGCCGCCACGTCGTCCCGGACGAACACGATCGCCGTCGGCCCATCCAGGAGAGGATCGAGAACGGCCCGGTCGGTATCCGCTGTCGCACGACGGACAAGGGTGTTCTTGAAGATCTTGTAGTCAGCTCCGGCAATGCGAAGCTGCCTGCGAAGGGTGGCGAGGTCGCCCACCTTGAGACCGCGGTACTCGGTGAGGATGGCCGCGCCCGCGTCGGCGAGATGCTCCCGCACCTCCTCTACGACGGCGACCTTCTCAGGCCTCGGACCTGCCACGAGCACTCCTTTGATCAAAGGCCCCGGGGCGACCCCGGGGTACGGCTCCGGAAGGTTCGCGACGCGCAGGACGTGGGAAGCGCTTGGCACTTCGCCTCGTCGGGCGGGTCGGAAACCCTTTCAGCGCCTTTCGGCGCACCGGAGTTCTACGGCGACTTGTTCGGTTGTGTGCGCAGCGTAGCCGACACGAGCGTGCGAGCTGCTCAGCCCGCAGCACTCGATGCCTCAAGCCGAGGCTGCCAGCTCCTCGTCGGTGATCCGCGCCTTCGCCGGGTCGATCCTCACGCCGGGACCCATCGTCGAGCTCAGTGTCAGCGACCGTATGTACCGGCCTTTGGCCGCGGCCGGCTTGGCTCGGAGCAGCTCGTCGATGACGGCCCGGTAATTGTCGAGCAGCTGGGCGCGATCGAATGACACCTTCCCGATCGGAAGGTGGACGTTGCCAACCCGATCGGTCCGGTACTCCACCCGGCCCGCCTTGAACTCGGCAACCGCCTTTGCAACGTCGGTGGTCACGGTGCCGGTCTTCGGGTTCGGCATGAGGCCGCGAGGCCCGAGGACGCGCCCGAGCCGCCCGACCTGCGCCATGAGGTCCGGTGTGGCGATGGCGACGTCGAAGGCGAGAAAACCCTCCTTCTCGATGCGGAGTACCAGGTCGTCTGCCCCGACGATGTCGGCGCCGGCCGCACGAGCCTCGGCAGCCTGCTCACCGGCGGCGAAGACGGCCACACGTGCGGTCCGGCCCGATCCCGCAGGCAGCGAGAGTGAGCCCCGCACGATCTGGTCGGCGCGGCGCGGATCGACGCCGAGGCGCACGGCCAGCTCGACCGTCTCGTCGAAGCGTGCCTTCGCGAGGCTCTTGACCAACTCCGCCGCCTCGATCGGTGCATACAGGCGGTCACGGTCGTACCCCTTCAGGGCTTCGAGGTACCGCTTTCCTTTGGTCACCTGCAGGGCTCCCTTCGATATGAGGTGCGGCTCGCCGGCGAAGTCGTCGTCATTTGCTGACCGCGATTCCCATGGAGCGGGCGGTGCCCACCACCTGCAGCTTGGCCGCTTCGAGATCGTTGGCGTTCAGATCCGGCATCTTCCTGCGGGCAATTTCGGCAACCTGGTCGTCGGTGATGGAGCCGGCGGACTCGCGCCCGGCGAGGTTGCTCCCCTTCTCGAGACCGGCTGCTTCCCGAATGAGGACGGTGGTCGGCGGCGTCTTCAGCACGAAGGTGAACGAACGGTCCTCGTAGATCGTGATCTCGACGGGGATGATCGTCCCACGCTGGCTCTCGGTGGCGGCGTTGTACTGCTTGCAGAACTCCATCGTCTGCACACCGTGCGGCCCGAGAGCGGTTCCAACGGGGGGTGCCGGCGTGGCAGCGCCCGCCGGCAGCTGGATCTTGACGATGGCGGCGACGCGACGACGTGCCATGGAAGCGATACCTCTTTCTTTTCCGGCCAGGCGCTTAGAGCTTGGCGACCTGGCTGAATTCGAGCTCGACCGGAGTCTCTCGGCCGAAGATGTTCACGAGCACCTTGAGCTTCAGCTGGTCCTCGTTGATCTCCGCGATCTGGCCGGAGAAGTCCGCGAACGGGCCTTCCTTCACCCGCACCGTATCGCCGACCTGGTGCTCGAGGCGAGGCTTGGAGCGGTGCTTCTGGCCTTCGGGCCCTTCCGGACGCACCTGGAGGATCGACTCGACCTCCGAACGGGGCAGAGGCGTCGGCTTGGTGCCGGGGCCGACGAAGCCCGTGACCCCGGGCGTCTGGCGGATGACCGACCAGGAGTCATCGTCGAGGTCGCATCGGCACAGGAGGTACCCCGGGAAGACCTTGCGCTGGACGAATACCCGCTTGCCAGCCTTGATCTCGGCAACTTCCTCCATCGGGATCACGACCTCGAAGATCCGGTCCTCCATGTTCATCGAGGAGATCCGGCTCTCGAGGTTCGACTTCACCTTGTTCTCGTAGCCGGCGTAGGTGTGCACGACGAACCAGCGGCCGGGCCGGTCATAGGGGCTGGGCTCGCGCTCCGCGACCTCGCCGTCGTCTTCTTGCCCTGGCAGCTCATACTCGAGCAGGTCGAAGGTGCCCGACTTCGGCTCCTCAGAGGTCGCCGCCTCAGTCCCCTCGGCGGGCGCGGTCACCTCATCGGCCGCTGCGTCGTCGAGTAGGGCCTCTCCGGCCAGCTGGTCAGGCTCTTGGTTGATTGCAGTCACTTCGTCGTCTCCGGGGTTGTCTTCGTCGCTCATGCGCCAAAGAGGAAGAGCACGCCCTTGGCGAACCCATAGTCAAGAGAGAAGACGAGGGAGGTCATGAACACAAGAGTCACGAACACCACGAGGGTGTACTTGACAACCTCGGGGCGGTTCGGCCACGCGACCTTAGCGAGCTCGTTGCGGACCTCGCGCGCGAACTCGACAATGCGCTCGGGACGCCCGGGCCGGTCAGCGGGTTGCCCGCGTCCGCCACCACCAGGCGGCGGACGCCGCGCGGGAGGCGGGCGCCGGCCACCCCCGGTCGGCGCGCCTTCGTCATCGATCTGGCCCTGTCGCTGCAGGAGACGCTTGGTCTGTCGATTCACGCAACAATCCTCGGCTCGAAAGAGCGGTGAGCAGGGCAGGAGGGACTCGAACCCCCAACCGCCGGTTTTGGAGACCGGTGCTCTACCAATTGAGCTACTGCCCTCCGGACCAGGGTCGTGACCCTCCACCGACTGAGCACCGGCCGCCCCGGGTCGGCATCACGATAGCACCACAGGCCGGACCCTCCGCAGGCGGCCCCGGCGCGCAAAGGTGACCGCGACGACCGCCGCAGCCGGAGCCGCGAACGCCCCGGCATAGACGAGGCGCCGGCCGGTGAGGGCCGAGCGGATGACGCGCCGCTGCGCCGCTTGTTCGAGCACGCCGAGGACGTCCGCCACCGCTCCCGGTGGCGGCTCGACTCTGTGTGCCCGCAGCTGGTTGAGCAGTCGCAGCAGCTTGTGATACCGGGCGAGCTCCGACTGGCAACGGAGGCAGGTGCCGACGTGCTCGACGACGTTCTCGGCCGCGGCCGACCCCCCGTCGAGGATCGACGGCAGCGCCCAGGCGACCTCGGCGCAGGAAACCTCGGCCGTCACGAGCCCCGCGTAGGAGGTTCCCACCGGCGCCTCCTCTTCAAACCGCCGCGGCACGACCGCTCGACTCCTCGATCAAGACCTGGGCGGGGACCGGGGACCGCGGAGCAGCAGTGGAGCGCATTCTCGAGCGGCTCGGGCCGACGGCCGTGCCGGCCGGCGGGAACAGCTGCTCGCGCAGACGGCGCCTTGCCCGGTGGAGACGGACCTTGGCGGCGGTCTGGCTGATGCCGAGCTCGCGGGCGATCGCCTCGTGCGGCAGGTCGTAGACGTCCTTGAGCACGACCACCATCCGCATCTGGTCGGGGAGACCCGCGAGCGCCTCGACCAGGCGCTCCCGCTCGTCCGCCGTGCCGGCGGCGGTCTCGGGGTCGCGCTCCGAGCGCGTCTCGGGAACCTCGATGTCGTCGTCCAGCTCGACGTGGGCCGTGCGCCGGCGCTTGGCCACGAGCGTGGCCGAGCAATTCACCGTGATGCGATGCAGCCATGTCCCGAAGGCGGAGTCGCCGCGGAACTTGCGCAGCGAGCGGAAGGCGCGCAGGTAGGTCTCCTGGAGCACGTCGCGTGCGTCGTCTTCGTCGCCGACGAGACGGAGCGCCAAGGCGTAGCAGTCGGGCGAGGTGGCACGCACGAGGTGCTCGAAGGCTGCACGATCGCCCTCGCGGGCCAGCTCGACGAGAGGGGCGAGCTCGTCGACCTGTCGGTTCAGCGCGTCTCCTTGTGAACGGTGTGCTGGCGGTCGAATCGGCAGAATTTCTTCATCTCGATCCGCTCGCGGTCGTTCTGCTTGTTCTTCGTCGTGATGTAGTTCCGGCGCTTGCACACCTCGCATGCGAGGGTCACCTTCACCCGCTTCTCATTCTTCGCCACGCTCTTGCTCCTCTGCTCCAACTCCCGGTAGCGGCGGCCGGACTCGAACCGGCGACCCCACGATTATGAGCCGTGTGCTCTTACCAACTGAGCTACGCCGCCGCGGAGCCCCCTGTCGGAATCGAACCGACGACACCAGCCTTACCATGGCTGTGCTCTGCCGACTGAGCTAAGGGGGCAGTGCCAGCCACTGCCTGCTGGCGAGACCGCGCCGGTCGATCATATCCGCGACCAGCAGGGGAGAGCACAAGACCGGTCACTACGATGTCGCGATGGACCTTCGCCCGGCCGTCATGGCCGACGCCGAGGCCATCAGGCAGATCTACAACATCGAGGTGATCGGGTCGACCGCGACGCTTGACCTCGTCCCCCGCACCGCCGAAGAGCAGGCGAAGTGGATGGTCGCTCATTCGGGTGTCTACCCGGTGATTGTCGCCGACGACGGGGGGGAGGTCGTCGGCTTCGCCTCCCTGTCCCCCTACCGGCCCCGCCCGGGCTACGCGACCGCCGTCGAGGACTCGATCTATGTCGCGGAGCAACGTCGCGGGACCGGGATCGGGCGAACACTGCTGAGCGAGGCCGTCGTTTGCCCGCAACCACGGATTTCACTCCGTCGTCGCTCGCGTCGGCGCCGCCCAGGCGGCCTCGGTCGCGCTCCATCAAGCCTGTGGCTTCGACCTCGTCGGCATCGAGCGTGAGATCGGCCGCAAGTTCGGGCGCTGGGTGGACGTGGCCATCCTGCAACGCCTCCTCTAAGCGGCGCGTGAAGGCGCCGTCACCGACAGCGGGCGTCGCTCAGCTGCGGGGGACGGCGAGCACGCGGTCCTCAGCGGTTGTCTGAAGCGCCGCTGCCGGTGGCGCCGCGGTCGGCAAAGGCGCCGTCCGGAGCGCCCTCCGGACCCTGATCACGAGCGGGATCGCGAGGACGATCACGATGGCGAGCGAAGCAAAGGCAATGAGGATTGGATTCGCCTCCCCGAACTCGGTGACGAGCTTGCCCTCTCCCGGAAGGCCGAAGAAGGACGACACGCATGAGAGCACGATCAAAAGGACCCGGAGGCGGTGCTCGGCGACGGTCGCGAAGACGACCATCGACCAGGCGACGTACCAGGGCTGCATCGTCGGGCCCAGGAAGGCGACCGCGAGCAGGGTGAAGCCGATCGCCCGCATCGTGCCGGCTCCTTTGGCCCGCAGCAGCAGCCGTAGCGCGATGACCGCGGCGATCAGGGCGCCCAGGTCCCGCGCGACGCTCAGGAGGAGCTGTTGGTGGTAACCGAGCCCGAGCACCGCCAGGAGCTTCGCCGACGTCAGGCCGACGGCCGTCGGAGGATCGAGCCAGGACAGGACGGTCCCGGGATTGTTGAGCGCGTTCACCCAGCCCCACCCGAGCCCGACCATCTCCGAGACCGCCGCCATGGCGGCGATGGCCATCGCGGTCGCCGCCAGTGTCGGCCGGACCCGGGAGCGAAACGGAACGTCGTCGCCCAGCCACTCCCAGCCGATATAGACGACCCCGATGAACGCGGGGACCTTCACCATCGCCCCGACCGTGCAGAGCAGCACTCCGAGCGCCGGGCGCCCGCCGCGAGCGACCGAAAGCCCCGCCACCAGGAAGCCGAGCATCAGGGCGTCGTTGTGCGCGCCCGCCACCAGGTGCAGGAGCACGAGCGGGTTCAGGACGGCGAGCACGAAGGCAAGCGACGGGTCCCGGCCATACGAGCGGGCGAGTCGGGGGACGAAGATCGCGATCATCACGACTCCGGCGAGAGCAAGGACGCGGAAGCCGACCACTGCCAGCAGCTCGTTGTGGCCGACGACGGTTGCGTTCACCCCGGCGAGCCAGAGGAACACCGGCCCGTACGGCGAAGTGACGTCGGCCCACAGCCGGTCGACGAGTCCGGAGAACGCGTTCACCCCGATCATCCCCGGACCGAACAAGTAGGGGCTGATCCCCCGGCTCATCATCTCTCCCTGGGCCGCGTAGCTGTAGGCGTCGCGGCTGAACAGCGGCGCGACGACGAGGAGCGGCAGCGTCCAGGCGGCGAACACTGCCGCGAACACCCGCACGGGCAGGCCCTTGTGACGCCGAGCGACGCGGACCAACGCAATCCACGCCTGCATCATGAGCACCATGCCCCCGTAGACGGCGACGAGCCCGATGAACAGGTTCTTGTCCGCCGGCAACGGCGAGGCGGCCACTATCGACGGGGGCGGGATGCCGAAGAACCAGGGATGACAGACCGTGACCGAGCCCGACACCACGCCCGAGCAGGTCTTCCAGGTGAAGGGCGAGCTCGGCAGAGAAGCTCCCCAGGTAATGGCCCCGGCACTGATCAGCCCGCAGATGGCAGGCACCGCCATCAGGCGTGCGACGGGCGTCTCGCCTCGAACGTACGGCCGCACTTCACCGAGCGGAGTTCGCATCCGGGCGAGAAACCCCACCCCGCGAAGCATGCGCGACCTGGTCTCGTCGACCAGTCCGCTCGGCCTTTCCTCTCGGTCTCCTATGCGAAGCGATCCTAGTGAAGGCCCTCCGACACGGCACGGGCGTTGCCGGCGTCCGGGTCAGGGCGCCCATCCGACCTTCGCCGCCCATGCTTCGGCCACGGCGATGACCAGGTCGACGACCGGATCCTTCACGTCGCTGTAGGTGCCGGTGTCGGGCGCGATGCCGGCGAGCGTCAGCTTGAACGCGGAATAGGAGGGCACGGCCTCCGGGTGCGCCCGAAACCAGTCGCGAAACAGCAGCGCCAGCCGTGCGTTGGGCGAGCCCGTGCGCCGGAGGTGGAGATTGACGTCGCCATCGCGATGGCCGCGGCGCAACCAGAGGCGTTTCGCCCAATTGTCGGGATCGTCGACGCGACCGGCCGGGACGTGGTCCGCCTCGTAGGGGGACCGCTCGAACCCGAGCGCCGCGAGCGGAGCGTCGAAGCTTGGTGCGGCAGCTTTCAGGTTCGAGACGCTGACCTGGAGGTCCAGAACGTCCTTGGCACTCATCTGAGGGATCGCGGTACTCCCGATGTGGTCGATCCGGTCGGCGAGACCGCCGAGGGCCACCCCGAGCACCGAGACGAGCAGGGCGGCTCGCTCCGGCCACTCCGGACGGTAGGCAACGAGCACTGGCTTCTCGGAGCTCACGACCTGATCCTGGTCGATCTCGCGGCGGGAGGTAGGCGCCGGCGACCGGGCCGCGCGATCCCGGAGAGCGACGGTGGGCCGGGAAGGATTCGAACCTTCGAAGGCTGAGCCGGCAGATTTACAGTCTGCTCCCTTTGGCCACTTGGGTACCGACCCGTCGGCGGACACGATAGTGGGCCGGGCAAGCCCTGCCGCAAGCCCGCGAAGACTCGGCCTGGCTTGCTAGCGTTTGGGCGTGCCGAGCTTCGACGTCACCTCCGAGGTCGACCTGCAGGAGGTGCGCAACGCCGTCGACCAGGCGAGCCGGGAGGTGGCCACCCGCTTCGACTTCAAGGACACCGGCGCCGCGGTCGAGCTCAAGGGGAACGAGATCCTGCTAAACGCTCCGACCGAAGACCGCCGGCGAGCGCTCGTCCAGGTTCTCGAGGAGAAGCTGGTCCGCCGCCAGGTGTCACTGAAGGCCGTCTCCTACGGGAAGATCGAAGAGGCGTCCCGGGGGGCGCTGCGCCAGACCGCGGCGCTGAACGCCGGCATCTCCTCCGATCACGCCAAGAAGATCAACAAGATCATCAAAGACCTCGGCCTGAAGGGCGTCCAGTCCCAGACCCAGGGCGATCAGGTCCGGGTCACGGGGAAGAAGCGCGACGACCTGCAGGCGGTCATCTCGGCACTCAAGGAAGAGGACCTCGACATCCCGCTGCAGTTCGGCAACTTCCGCGACTGAATCCCTCAGCCGTAATAGCCCGAGTGCACGTACAGGCAGGGGACGCCTTCGGACTCGAACATCTCGAGGTTGGCAGGATCGTCCTCGACCGCCAGCCGCAGTTCGTAGCCGTAGCGTCTCAGCCCCGTCGTCTCCGCCCGCTTGAAGTCCCTCGCCGACAAGCGGTCGCCGTGCTCGCGCATGACGAGCAGGTCGTAGCGCAGCGCGCGTGACGCCAACCAGGCCAACGTCTGTTCTCGCACGCGTGCGGGTCGGGCGCTGAGCAGCACGACGACGAGGTCTTCCGCGAGCAGCTCCAGCAGCCGGGCGACTTCGGGGATGATGGGATCCTCCCCGCACTCGGCGAAGAACGCGTCCCAGTCGCGTCGCAGGCCGGCCAGATGGTGCTGTCGGCCGGAGGCGTCGGCCAGCACCCCGTCGATGTCGAAGACGACTGCGGGGCCCGGCGCCCTCGGAGCGTCGCGCCAGGTCCAGGTTCTCGGGTAGTCCGGCTCGGCGCTCACTCCTCGGCGGCGCCGCTCGCGGCGCGACTGCGCAGCTCCTCCACCACCGCGGGATCCGCGAGGGTGGTCGTGTCGCCGAGATCGCGGCCTTCGGCCACGTCCCTGAGCAACCGCCGCATGATCTTGCCCGAGCGCGTCTTCGGAAGGTCATCGGTGAAGATGACGACCCGAGGTCGAGCGATGGCCCCGATCTTCCCGACGACGTGCGCGCGGAGGGCCTCCCCGTGCTCGCTGTCGACTTCCTGGCCGTGCTTCAAGGTGACAAAGGCGATGATCGCCTGCCCGGTCGTCGCGTCGTTGGCTCCGACGACCGCGGCCTCGGCCACGCTCGGATGGTCCACGAGCGCGGACTCGACCTCGGTCGTCGACACGCGGTGGCCGGAGACGTTCATGACGTCGTCGACCCGCCCGAGTAGCCACAGGTATCCCTCGTCGTCGATCTTGGCCCCGTCGCCCGCGAAGTACCGCCCCTCGAAGCGGCTCCAGTAGGTCTCGCGGTAGCGCTCCGGGTCGCCGTAGATGCCGCGCAGCATCGCCGGCCAGGGACGGGTCAAGGTGAGGTAGCCGCCACCGCGTCGCACGGTCTCGCCGGCGTCGTCGACCACCTCGGCGCCGATCCCGGGCAACGGGAACGTCGCGCTGCCCGGCTTCAGGGTCGTGATCCCGGGCAGGGGCGAGATCATGATGGCCCCGGTCTCTGTCTGCCACCAGGTGTCGACGACCGGGCAGCGGCCGCCGCCGACGTGCTGCCAGTACCAGATCCAGGCCTCGGGGTTGATCGGTTCCCCGACTGATCCCAGCAACCGCAGGCTCGACAGGTCGTGCGCCTCGGGGTACTCCGTTCCCCATTTCATGAACGTGCGAATGGCGGTGGGCGCCGTGTAGAGCGTCGTGACGCCGTAACGCTCGATGATCGACCACCAGCGATCCCGGTCCGGGAAGTCGGGCGTCCCTTCGTAGAGAACGCTCGTGGCCCCGTTCGCGAGCGGCCCGTAGACGATGTAGCTGTGTCCGGTGACCCAGCCGATGTCGGCGGCGCACCAGTAGACGTCGGTCTCGGGCTTCAGGTCGAAGACGTAGCGGTGGGTGAAGGCGACCTGGGTCAGGTAGCCCCCGGTCGTGTGCATGATCCCCTTCGGGCGCGCGGTCGTGCCGGAGGTGTAGAGCAGGAAGAGCAGGTCCTCGGCGTCCATCGCCTCGGGCGGGCTGTGCGGATCCTGGCTTGCCACGAGCTCGTGCCACCAGTGGTCTCTTCCCTCTTGCATCGAGACGTTCGTCGCCGCGTCGCCGAGCCGGCGAACGACAAGCACGTTCTCGATCGAGCGGGCGCCATCCGAGAGCGCCTGGTCGGCGTTGGCCTTCAGCGCGACGGGCTTGCCGCGGCGCCAGCCTCCATCGGCGGTGATGAGCAGCCGGGCGCTCGCGTCGTCGATCCGGTCGCGGAGCGCGTCGGCGGAGAACCCGCCGAAGACGATGGAGTGTGCAGCCCCGATCCGGGCGCAGGCCAGCATCGCTACGGGAAGCTCCGGGATCATGGGCATGTAGATGGCGACGCGGTCGCCCCTCTCGATCCCGAGGCCGCGCAGCGCGTTCGCGCACCGCCCCACCTCATCGAGAAGCGCCGCGTAGGTGATGGTGCGCCGATCCCCCGGCTCACCCTCGAAATAGAACGCCACCCGGTCGCCGATGCCCGCCTCGACGTGGCGGTCGAGGCAGTTGAAGGCGACGTTCAGCCGGCCGCCGACGAACCACTTCGCGAACGGCAGTTGCCAGTCGAGAACCTGGTCCCACGGTTCGAACCAGGTCAGCGCCTTCGCCTGCTCGGCCCAGAACGCCTCGGAGTCGGCCGCGGCCTGATCGAACATCGCCCGGTCACCGACGAGCGCCGAGCGGGCGAACTCTTCCGACGGCGGGAAGGTCCGGAGCTCGGCGAGATAGTCCTCGATCGCGGCCCCCTGCGGGTGGTGAGCGCGGTCGGGCACGTCGCTGACTGTAACAATGGATGGCCGATGGCCGACGAAGGTTCGCTTCATCCGGACTACGCCACCGTCGCCTGCCTGGCGGTACCGGTCGGCGGGCGCGTGATCGTGGTGAGCGACCTGTTCCTCGGCGCCAGCCGCACGACCGCTTCGGAGTCGGCCTCGCTCGAGCTTGCCCGGGCGCTCGAGCATGCCGAAGGCCCTGGCGCCCTCGTCATCGCCGGCAACGCCTTCGACCTGCTCGCCTCCCCCGGTTGTGACCCGGCCGCGGCCCTCGGGGCGCACGAGGAGCTCCGCCTGGCGGTCGCCGGCTATCTCGGGCAGGAGGGCTGCAGCCGGCGGGCGATCCTGCTTCCGGGCAATCGCGACCGTGCCGTGCTCTTCGACCCGGCTGCGAACGCGGCAGTCACCGCGGCCGGGTTCGAGGTCGCGCTCAGTGCGGAGCTGCAGGTCGCAACCGCGATGGGCCCGAAGCGGGTCTGCATCGATCCGGGCTGGCGGTACGACGAGCGCAACGCCTTTGTCGACCCGGCCGACCCCCGCGACACGCCGCTCGGCCATCACGCGGTGGCCGAGATCCTGCCCGCGCTCGCCGGGGCGACCACCTCTCCCTGGCTCGCCGGCATCGACCGGCTGGCCGATCCCTCGGGGCTGCCTCGTTTCGTGGCCTCGCGGCTCACGTACCGCCGCATCGTCCGGTGGCTGTGGTGGCTCCTGCTTCCGATCGCGGCCTCGCTGCTCTCCCGGCTTCCCGACTACTGGCTGTTCGGCGTGCCGGCCAAGCTCGAGCCCTTCTCGTCTCGGTTGCTCGGCGTGGGTCTCACCCTCGTGATCGAGGTCATCGTGGCGGGGATCGTGCTCGCCGTGGTCAACCACCGCGTGTGGCACTCGGCAGGCCGCTCGCTGCTCGGACCGCCGGCGCACCGGGCCAACGACCGCGCCCGCGAAGGCTCGCGACCGATCCTGGCCGGCGGCGGCGCTGGCCTCATCACCGGCCATACCCTCCAGCCCGAGCTCGCGAGGGTCGGCGCCGGCTTCTACGCCAACACCGGTGCCTGCGGCGAGGTCATCGAGGAGCGGCCGTCGCGCCTCGGCCTGCCGCCGGTCTTCGTCCATCTGCAGCAGGTGTCCTGGGTGGAGATCGAGGCCGGCGCCGAGGTGCACGCGAGGCTCCTCCTCGCCCGCACCTACCTCCGCCCGGTGACGGTGCTCGAGCGCTTCGCCGTCGGGCGGCTGCCGCGCACCCGCGGTGAGCCCGAGGTCGTCGCTTCCTTCCCCGGTGGTCTCGTCTGGCCGCCGGCCGCCAACTCGGTCCGCAGCCTCCGCCGCGTGCGGCGGCTCGCCGCGGCCGGCATCGCCGTGTTGGGACTGGCCGACCTCGTTTCCGCCGTCGAGCCGCCGGTGTTCCGGGGCCGGCTCCACCCGCTGCTCGGCTACATCCCGCTCGGTGTGAGCGAAGCCGCCGGCGCTCTCGTCGCGCTCGCCGGCGTCGGGCTCCTCGCCCTCGCCCGCGGCGTCCGCCGGGGGCAGCGGTCGGCCTGGCTCGTCTCGATGCTGCTGCTCGCGGGGACCGTGGCGCTGCACCTGATCCGGCACGGCGAAGTCGTCCAGTCGGCCGCCGCGCTCGCGCTCGTGGCCATGTTGTGGTGGACGCGGGCCTCGTTCCGGGCCCGATTCGACCTGCCTTCGCTGCGCGCCGGGCTGGCGACGCTCCTCGGCGGGGTGGTGGCGGTCACCTGCATCGGCGCGACGGTCATCTGGAGCGTCACGCCGACGCGCCCCGAAGATCACCCCATCTCCTGGACGGAGGCCTGGTGGGCCACGGCCGGCCGGCTCGTCGGTATCCGGACCGTGGCACTCAACCCCAAGGTGGACGCGTTCTTGTACCCGGCCCTGCTCGCCATCGGCCTCGGGCTGGCGTCGGTCGCGCTCGTGCTCGCCTTCCGGCCCGTCGTCGACCGCCGCCGCTCGGGTGTCCGCACCGACACGACCGCCCGCGCGGCCGACGTCGTCCGTCGCCGGGGCACGAGCACGCTCGACTACTTCGCGCTGCGGAGCGACAAACAGTGCTTCCTCGAACGCGACGGCCTCGCCGCCTATGCGATCTACGGCGGCATCTGCCTGGTCTCCCCCGACCCGATCTGCGCCTCCGAGGAGCGCGACGAGTTCTGGGCGGCGTTTCGCCGGTATGCCGACGACCACGGTTGGCCCGTCGCCGTTCTCGGCGCCGGAGAGGAGTGGCTGCCGGTCTACCGCCGCTCGGGCATGCACGAGCGCTACATCGGCGACGAGGGTGTCGTGGACGTCCGGACGTTCTCCCTCGACGGAGGGACGCGCAAGGGCCTGCGCCAAGCGGTCAACCGCATCGCCAAGTACGGCTACACGATCTCGTTCCACGACCCCGCCCGGATGGACCCGGCCCTCGAATGCGCGGTGCGGGCCGTCATGGTGCAGCGGCGCCGGGGCGAGGTGGAACGGGGGTTCTCGATGACCCTCGGGCGCATCTTCGACCCCCGCGACCGGGGACTTTTGCTCGCGGTCGCGCACGGGCCCGACGGGAGCCCGGTGGCCTTCTGCCAGTTCGTCCCGGCTCCGGGCATCCACGGCTACTCGCTCGATCTCATGCGCCGTGACGACGGCGAGCATCCGAACGGCCTGCTCGACTTCATCCTCGTCCGCACGATCGAGCGGATGCGCGACCGTGGCGACGAGCACCTCGGGCTCAACTTCGCCGCCATGCGGGCCGTACTCGCCGGCGAGGACGGCGGCGGCATCCAGCGGTGGTTCCTGAGGCGGATGTCCGACTCGATGCAAATCGAGTCCCTCTGGCGTTTCAACGCCAAGTTCGGGCCGGAGTGGCTGCCGCGCTACGTGGTGTGGGACGCGGCCGAGAACACCCTGCCGATCGCGCTCGCAATCGCCCGGGCGGAGTCGTTCTGGGAGCTTCCGCTGATCGGGCGCTTCTTCCAGCCCCCGAGCACCGAGGACGATGTCACGCGCCTCCGGTCGCCCCACGCGACGAGTTCGGTGCCGCCGGCGGGCGACCGCTCGGCCTGATCCGCGCGGCTCAGAAGAGCAGGCTGGCGGAGCGCACGAAGTCGACGAGCGGGGCGGGCCAGATGCCGAACACGACGGTGAAGGCCACCATCACGAAGATCGCGACCGCCGTCGGCGCCGGCACGCTCAGCGGCCCGAGGCCCACCGTGCGCGACGCGTCCGCCTTGGCCGGCTCAGCGTCGTCCGGCGCGGCTCCGCTGAGCGAGAGCGACAGCGAGCCGGCCTCGCTCCTCGAGCCCGCCGGCAGTCGGACGCCGTACATGAGGAAGACCAGGCGCAGGTAGAACGCCGCGGCGATGGTCGCCGAGAGCATGGCGATGACGGCGAGCGCGTACGAATGGGTCCGGACCGCGGCCGTCACGACGTACAGCTTCGCCAGGAAGCCGGTCGTGAACGGCACCCCGGTCTGGGCGAGCAGCAGGACGGCGAACCCAAGGGCCAGAGCCGGCTGGCGGCGGGCGAGGCCGCGATAGGAGTCGAGGTCGTGCGCACGGTCGCCGCGGCGACCGACGACGGTGACGACGGCGAAGCTGCCGAGGACCAGGAACGCATACACGAAGATGTAGTACAGGCTGCCGGAGATGCCCTCGCTCGTCGCCGCCGCCAGGCCGACGAGGACGAACCCGGCGTGATTGATCGACGAGTACGCCAGCATCCGCTTCACGTCGCGCTGCACGAGGCCGAGGAAGGCGCCGGTGAGCAGCGTGACGATCGCGAGCGCCCACAGGAGGGGCTGCCAATCCGTGCGGAGCGTGCCGAAGGTGGAGAAGAAGACGCGCAGCAGCGCCGCGAACCCGCCGGCCTTGGCGAGCGCAGCCATGAACCCGGTCGCCGGCGTGGGGGCGCCCTGGTAGACGTCCGGGGTCCACATGTGGAACGGCACCGCCGCCACCTTGAAGCCGAAGCCGACGAGCAGCAGGCCCATCCCGGCGAGCAGCACGCCGTTGGACGTGATGATGTTGGAGCTCAGATAGGACGCGATCTGGGGCAGGTTGGTCGAGCCGGTCGCCCCGTAAACGAGGGCGATCCCGTAGACGAAGATCGCCGACGAGAACGCACCGAGGACGAAGTACTTCATCGCCGCCTCGCCCGACTCGCGACGCCGGAGGTCCATTCCGGCGAGGATGTAGAGGGGCAGCGACATGATCTCGAGGGCGACGAAGATGAGGATGAGGTCGTCGGCAGCGGCCATGAGCATGGCGCCCGAGCCGGCCAGCAGCGCGAGCACGTGGTACTCGGGGCCCTCGATCCCCTCGCGGGTCAAAAAGCCGTAGGCGACGGCGGAGCCGAGGATCAAGATGCAGGACACGAGCACTAAGAACGCGATGCTGAAGCCGTCGACGGCGACGGAGTCGGCGATCGTCGAGAACGGCCCCCGGGCCTGCACGTCGTGCCAGAGCACGAGGGAGGCGACGAGCGCGGCGGTGGCGACCGTGGCGGAACCGATCGAGTAGAAGGCCGTCGGCACCTTGGCGAAGACGAGCTGGCCGGCGACGAGCAGCGCGAGCGCGCCGCCGATGAGGATCAGCTCGGGCAGGATCGCCACGTAGTTGACGTGCGGCGTGACGAAGGTCGCCGCCCCGATGAGGTTGGACCCGAGGGCGAAGAAGCTCATTGGTGCCCTCCGGGCCCATGGGGAAGGGCAACCCCCACCGGCCCGACCACTGGCGGCTTCTGGTGCGCCACGGCCTCGACGTGGGTCACGATCCGGGTGACGGACGGCCCGATGCGGTCGAGCAGGGGACCGGGGAAGATGCCGAGCAGCACGATCAGGATGACGAGCGGGGCAACCACGAGCCCCTCGCGCCAGGTCAAGTCTCGGATCGCGCCGGGCTCGATGGTCGGCTTGCCCTGGAATGCCTGTTGGTAGGCCCAGAGCAGATAGACCGCGGCAAGGACGACACCGGCCGTCGCCACCACGGCCCACCACCGATGGGTGAGGAACGTGCCGGCGAGGATGAGGAACTCGCCGACGAAGCCGTTCAGGCCCGGGACGCCGATCGAAGCGAGCATCACGACGGTGAACACGCCCGCCAGCACCGGCACCCTGCGCTGCAGGCCGCGCATCTCGCGGACCGAGAAGGTGCCGAGCCGCTGGTAGATCACGGCGATGAGCAGGAAGAGGGCTGCGGTGTAGAGGCCGTGGTTGACCATCTGCAGGACGGCGCCCGTGAGTGCCTCCTGGGTGAGGGCGAAGGCGCCGATCACGATGAAGCCGAGGTGCGCCAGCGACGAGTAGGCGACGAGGCGCTTCAGGTCGCGCTCGGCCGCAGCCACGATGGCTCCGTAGATGACGCCGACGGCCCCGAGCGTGAGCAGCAGTGGCGCGAGCGTGACGACCGCCCTCGGGAACAACGCGAGATCGAAACGGACGATGCCGTAGGTGCCGAGCTTCGCCATGACGCCGGCGAGGAGCAGCGAACCGGCCGCCGGGGACTCACGGTAGGCGTCCGGCGACCAGGTGTGGAACGGGAAGATGGGCGTCTTGACGGCGAAGGCGGCCGTGAATGCGAGGAACAGCAGCACCCCTGCGGTCCCCGACAGCCGCGTGTGTGCCAGGGCGCGCACGTCGAAGGTCGTCACGTTGGTCTGCGAGGCGTGGATCGCGACGAGCGCCAGGATGCCCACGAACAAGAAAGCCGAGGCGCCAAGGGTGTACAGGAAGAATTTGCCGGCCGCGTACGCGCGCCGCTCGTGGCCCCAGCCGGCGATCAGGAAGTACACCGGGACGAGCGTCAGCTCGAAGAAGACGAAGAAGAGCAGCAGGTCGAGGGCGAGGAAGCTCCCGAGACACCCGGCTTCGAGCACGAGGATCCACGCCACGAACGACTTGTCCCCCGCCCGCTCGCCCGAGGCGAGGAGCGCGATCGGGAACAGCAGGGCCGACATCAGCACGAGGAAGAGCGAGATGCCGTCCATGCCGAGGCTCCACGAGATCCCGAACGCCGCGATCCACTCGTGGCTCGAGGTGAACTGGTAGCCGCCGTTGCCGACGGTGAACGCGACGGTCGCGGCCGCGGCGACGCCGAGCACGGCGAGCGAGGCGACGATGCCGACGACCTGCACGACCCGCCGCTGGGCGCCCGGGATCAAGGCGGTGACGACCGCTGCGGCCGCGGGCAGCAAGATGAGCGTCGTGAGGTAGGGGAAGGCCGTGCCGCTCATGATGCCCTCGTCAGCACATAGGCGAGCACGAGGACAAGACCCGCGGTCAGGCCGAGCGCGTAGTTGCGCACGTAGCCGGTCTGCACCTTGCGAAGCTGGCGACCTGTGGCCCGCACGAGCCCGGCGAGACCGTTCACCGCGCCGTCGATGCCCTTGGTCTCCACGACCGACGAGGTCTCGACGGCGACCTCGGTCGAGGTGCGGGCGATGAACCGGTCGTAGGCCCAGTCGATGTACCAGGCCCGGCGGAGCACGGTCGGCTCGAGCGCGGGGTGCTCGGAAGTCCGCCCCCAGCACGCGATGGCGAGGCCGACCCCGAGCAGCGCCAGCACCCCGTCGACGACCGCGAAGCCCCACAGGCCGCCGACGCTCCAGCGGTGTGCCAGCAGGCGGGAGGCGAACACCGGGTTCAGCCACCGGTCGAGGAAGTCGAAGGTCGGATGGAACGGCAGGTTGACGAGCGCCCCGAGGGCGGACAGGACGCCGAGCACGACGAGCGGCAGCGACATCACCCAGGACGGATCGTGCGGGTCCTGGCCGGCCGCATCGTGCGATCCGTGGCCGGCCGCGCCGCTCGGCCTCGCCTCGACCCACCGCTGCTCGCCGCGGAACACCAGCAGGTAGGCGCGGCCCAGGTAGTACGCCGTGAGCACGGCCGTCAGCGAACCGATCGCCCACAGCACCGGGCTGAAGGCGTACGCGTTCAGGAGGACGTTGCCTTTGGACCAGAACCCGGAGAAGGGTGGGACGCCGCCGATCGAGAGCCACCCGACGAGGAACGTCACGCCGGTGATCGGCATGACTCGGGCCAGTGCGCCCATCGTCTTCACATCCTGATCGTCGTTCATCGCATGGATGACCGAGCCGGCGCCGAGGAACAGGAGGGCCTTGTAGAAGGCGTGGGTGAGCATGAGGAAGATCGCGGCGTCGTAGGCGCCGATGCCGGCGGCCAGGAACATGTAGCCGAGCTGGGAGATCGTCGAGTAGGCGAGGATCTTCTTGATGTCGTTCTGGGCGCAGGCGATCGTCGCCCCGAGGAACGCCGTCCCCGCCCCGACGATCGCCACGACGTGCGCCGCGTCGGGTGCCCGGAACAGGATCGGATTGATCCGGCACATGAGATAGACGCCCGCGGTCACCATCGTCGCGGCGTGGATGAGCGCCGACACCGGCGTCGGGCCCTCCATCGCGTCGGCGAGCCAGGGGTAGAGCGGGATCTGAGCGGACTTGCCCGCCGCTCCCGCGAACAGCAGGAGCCCGATCGCCACGAGCGACGGCTCGCCGACCCGCCCGAGGTTGGCGAAGACGGTGTGGTACTCGAGGCTCCCGGTGCGCTCGTAGATCAGGAACAACGCGACGAGGAAGGCGGCGTCCCCGATGCGGTTGAAGATCATCGCCTTCTTGGCCGCGCTCGAGGCGCTGTCGCGCTCGAACCAGAACCCGATGAGGAAGTAGGAGCAGACTCCGACGCCCTCCCATCCGAGGAACATGAACAGGAAATTGTCGGCGAGCACGAGCAGCAGCATCGACGCCACGAACAGGTTCAGGTACAGGAAGAACTTCGGGAAGTCCTCGTCGTGCTCCATGTACCCGATCGAGTAGAGGTGGATGAGCGCGCTCACGCCGGTCACGAACGCCGCCATCGTCATCGAGAGCGGATCGACGAGCAGGCCCATGTCGACGTGCAGGTGCCCGGCGGAGATCCAGGTGAACCAGGTCTCGGTGTACGACCGGGCACCAGCGGGCAGGCGGAACAGGCCGATGAACACGACGATCGTCACGACGAACGACGCCGCAACCATCAGCGTCGCGAGCCAGCCGGCTCGCGGATTGCCGAGCTTGCGGCCGGAGGCCAGCAGGATCACGAAGCCCGCGAGCGGCAGGAGCGGGATGAGGAAGACCGAGCGGAGCACCGGTACCCGTCAGCCCTTCAGCCCGTGGATGTCATCGGCGGTCGCTCCGGGCCGCCGCCGGTAGATCGAGACGATGATCCCGAGGCCGACGACCACCTCGGCCGCCGCCACGACGAGCACGAAGAAGACCGCCGTCTGGCCGGCGATGTCGTCCAGCCCGCGGGCGAAGGTGACGAACGTCAAGGTGGCGGCGTTCAGCATCAGCTCGACGCACATGAACATCACGAGCACGTTCCGCCGAACGAGCAGGCCGATGGCGCCGATCGTGAACAGGATCGCCGCCAGCGTCAGATACCAGGAGGTGCCGACGCTCACGGCCCGGTCCTCCCGGCCGCACGGCCCGTCGGGGCGGCCTCGGCATCGGCATCGGCAAACTCGACAGCGGCGCCAGCCTCCGTATCCTCCGCCGGCTGATCGAGCGGCTCCGGCTCGCCCGCGTCAAGGTCGCCGATCGAATCGTCGGGCTCGACGAACGGCGCACCGTCGTCGCCGGCTGCCCGGCGCGGCCGGCGGGCGAGGACGACGGCCCCGACGACGGCGATGACGAGCAGGGCGGAGGTGACCTCGAAGGCGAGGAGGTACGTCGTGAACACCGACTTCCCGATCCGGCTCACGTTGTCGGCCGGGGTGCCGAGCGGCCCGCTCACCGATCGCGGCCCGTGCGGCCACTTGCCGCGGGCGAGCAGGATCAGCTCCACGAGCCCGAGGATCCCGAGGCAGACGGCGATGAGGCGCTGTCCCGGAAGCGGATCGCGCTCGATCGCCTCGTGACGGTCGACGCCGAGCAGCATAATCACGAACAGGAACAGGACGACGATCGCGCCCGCGTAGACGATGACCTGCACCGCGGCGAGGAATTGGGCGTTCTCCTCGACAAAGAGCACCGCCACCCCGAACAGGGTCATCACCAGCATGAGCGCCGAGTGGACCGGATTGCGGGCCAGCACGACGCCGAAGGCGCCGACGACGCAGATGACGGCGGCGATCGCAAACGTGATCGCGTCGGGGATGGTGGCGGCCGCGAGGAGGTTCGTCACGTTCCGTGCACCTTGCCCCCGAACCGGCGCGAGATCTTGTCCCGCTCGACGGTGCGGATGGAGATGTTCCCCGTGGCCGCGTCGTCACGGCCCCCGCTCTGGCCGCCCTCCGCCGGACGTACTCCGTAGCCGAGCTCGCCCGACCACTGCACGGCGCCTTCGTATTCGACGGCGCCCGAGGGTGACGTGGCCCGCATCCAGCCGGAGGTGTGGGCGTCCTCGCCCGGCCGCCAGTCCTCCCACGGGAGGTGGCGGGGGCGGCCGTCGTCGTCGACGAGGAGCTCTTGTTTCGTGTAGATGGCGTCGGAGCGGTTGGTGAAGGAGAACTCGAACATCTTCGATTCGGTGATCGCCTCGGTCGGGCACGCCTCGACGCACAGGTCGCAGTGGATGCAGCGCAGGTAGTTGATCTCGTACACGAAGCCGTACCGCTCACCCGGCGACACCGGCGCGTCGGGTGGGTTGTCGAGGCCGCGCACATAGATGCAGTCGGCCGGGCAGACGGCGGCGCACAGCTCGCAGCCGATGCACTTCTCCATCCCGTCCTCGTACCGGTTGAGGACGTGGCGGCCGTGAAGGCGAGGTGGTTTGGCCACCTTCTCGTCCGGGTAGGGCGTGGTGACCCTCGGCTCGCCGACCTGCTTCAAGGTGACGGCGAAGCCGCCGAAGAACCCGAGCGACCGCTTCTTGCGCGGCTTTTTCGCCATCAGGCGCCTCCGTCCGGCTCGGGTACGGCCCGCAGGTGGGGATCGTTCGCGAACGGCCCTGTCCGCCCGAGGCCGCCCGGCTCGGCCAGCGCCTCGCGCCGGGCGCGGGCGACACGAATGGCCTGCCAGAGCCCGCCGGCGGCAACGACGCCGCCGGCGAAGACGGCAATGCCCCAGATCGTTCCCTGCCGGAAGGCGGCGACGACGAGGAGCCATCCGAGCGAGAGCGGGATGAGGATCTTCCAGCCCAGGTCCATGAGCTGGTCGTAGCGGAGTCGAGGGAGGGCCGCACGTATCCACACGTAGCCGTAGAGGAACACGACGGTCTTGCCGCCGAACCAGACGATCGGCCACAGCCAGCGGAGGAAGTGAAAGCCGGGACCGTCCGGGCCGCCGAAGAACAGCGTCACCATGATCGCCGACATCGTGATGGTGTTCATGAACTCGGCCATGAAGAACAGGGCGAAACGCAGCGACGAGTACTCGGTGTGGAATCCGCCCACGAGCTCCTGCTCGCCTTCGGTGAGGTCGAAAGGCGGGCGGTTGAGCTCGGCCGTGACGGCGACGAGGAAGATCGGGAACGGCAAGATGCCGAGGCGGAACACGTTCCAGTGCAAGAAGCTGGCCGCCTGGGAGTCGACGATCGCCCGTGTCGAGAGCGAGTGCGTGACGATGATCACCGTGGCGATCGTCAGGCCCAGGGCCGCCTCGTAGGAGATCATCTGCGCCGAGGCGCGGATCGAGCCGAGGAGCGGATACTTCGAGCCGGAGGACCAGCCCGCCAGCATCGTCCCGTAGACCGAGACCGACGACAGCGCGAGCAGGAACAGGATGCCGATCGGCGGATCGGCCACCTGGAGCTCCACCACATGGTGGGCGATCGTGACCACGCCTCCGACGGGGACGATCGTGAAGATCAACAGCGCCGGCACCAGCGCCAGGTAGGGCGCCAGACGGAACACGAAACGATCCGCACGCTCCGGGAGCAGATCCTCCTTGAAGAACAATTTGATGCCGTCAGCCAGGGTCTGCAGGATGCCGAAGGGACCGGCCCGATTCGGCCCGATCCGGTTCTGCATGTCGGAGATCACCTTGCGCTCGAACCAGATCATCAACATGACCGAGACGAGCAGGACGCCGAACGCGACGAGAACCTTGACGGCGACGATGATGACGACGCCGAGGTCCACGCCGTGGGCGAAGAGCGGATCGGGCATCAGGCGACCGTTTCCACTCGGACCTCGACCGCCGGGGCGGAGGAGTCGATGAGGGCCGAGGCGCTGCTCTCGTCGATCGGGGTGGCGTTGAACTCCAAGAGCGCGACGCCGTTCGGCACCGCGCGGTCGCCGACGACCGCCAGCACGAGCTCACCGCGAGATGAGCGCACCCGCACGTCGTCCCCGGGGGCGACGCCGAGCTTCTCCATTTCCTGCGGCCGAAGGTGCAGCTCCTGGTCTCGGGCGAGCGGCGCCAGCGACGAGGCCGACTGAACGAGCGTGCCGTGGTCGTACAGCCCCCGCCGGACGACGAGGCGCCACGCGTACCGGTCGACCGGCGGCGGCGGGGCCGTGGTCGTCCACGCACCGGCGTCGAAGCGCACGAGACCGGGGGGACCGATGGCGCCCGGCACGGTGGCCGCCGGTGCCGCCTCCTCTTCACCCCCGACGGTCGCCATGCCGCCCGCGCCCTCCGACTCCGCCTCCACCCCTTCGTCCGAGAGGTCCGCCTCGACGCCCCCCGCCATCGCGGCACCCGTCGCAAGCGGCGCGCCCTGTTCTTCGACCGACTCGATCCCAGGCGTCGCCATCGGGTCCAGCTTCCTCGGGCGCCGGGTGAGCCGCACCGTCGCAGCGACGAGTGGGACCACGACGCCGTCGGCCGCGTTGGGCGAGGCGAGAGCGGCGCCCGTGCAGCCGCGGTGCACGGGCGAGACTCGCTCGATCTCGGCCCAGATCCCGTCCAGCGACTCGTAACCGAGATCTTCCCCGAGGCGCTCCGCGAGCTCCGTCGCGATCACCCAGTCCGCACGGGCGACGCCGGGCGGGACCACCTTCGCCGCGACCCGGGTGATGCGACCTTCGAGGTTCGTCGTGGTGCCGTCGCGCTCCGCGAACCCGGCTGCCGGCAGCACGACGTCGGCCAGCATCGAAGAGGCGCTCTGAGTCGTGTCGACCGCCACGAGGAAGTCGACGCGCTCGAGCGCACGGGTGGCGAGGTCGCGGTCGGGGAAATCCGACAACGGGTCGGCACCGAGGAGGATCAGCGTCTCGAGCTCGCCCGCCGCCGCCGCCTCGAGAATCCCGGCCGTGTCGAGGCCGCGCTCTGAAGGTGCCGATCCCCACTGCTCAGCGAAGAAGGCGCGGCCGTCGTCGAGTGCCACCCGTCCGGGGAGAAGGCCGGGGGCGCAGCCGAGGTCGATCGCGCCGTGCACGTTGCCGCGCCGGAGTGCCGAGAGGAAGCGGGCGCCCGGCCAGGCTTCGGCGAAGGTGGCCGCGGCAGCGGCGATCCCGTCAGCGGACTCCGCCAGCGACGGCCGCCCGAGCACGATCACGATGCCGGCGCCCGGCTCGGGCTCCGCACCAGCCGCCCCCGGCGCATCGGCCGCGTCCGACCCCCCGGCGGCGCTGAGCAGCTCGCGCGCGGCCGCGAGCAGATCCGGCGCGAGGCCGCCGGCCGCCGGCCGCGAAGATCCGACGAGTGCCCGGGCAAGCTCGGGCGCCTCGCCGGGGCGGTACGGGAGCGAGGTCGCGACCGCGCTCAGCGCCGTCGCGACGGGCGCACAGTCGAGGATCCGCAGACCCTCGTTGGCTGCAGCCTGTCGCAACCTGAGGAAGAGCACCGGAAGTTCCTCGCGCAGGTCGCCGGCGAGGACGACGACGGCGCGTGCCCCGATGGCGTCGTCGATCGTGGCCCTCGGGAGGCTCACCACCAGCTCGGCCGGCAGGCCGTCCCCGAGCTGAGCGTCGAAATTGTCGGTGCCGATGACGCCCTTGACGAGCCGTACCCACGCGTAGGCGTCCTCGTTCGCGAGCCGCGCGCCCCCGATGACACCGACGGCGCGGGGCCCGGAGCCCGCCAGCGCATGGGAGACGGCTCGGGCGACGTCGCCCATTGCCTCGTGCCAGGTCGCATCGACGAGACCGCTCTCGCCCCGCACGAGCGGACGGGCGAGGCGCCCCGGTGCCTCGACCGACTCGAAGCCGAAGCGGCCCCGGTCACAGAGCCAGCTCTGGTTCACCGGGTCGGAGTCGACGCCGAGGTAGCGAACGAGCGCCCCGGCCGACGACTGGGCGACCATCCGGCAGCCGACGGCGCAGGTCGTGCAGGTCGTCTCGACCTGTTCGAGGTCCCATGGGCGGGACTTGAACCGGTACGGCGTCGCCGTCAGGGCGCCGACCGGGCAGATCTGGACCGTGTTGCCGGCGAAGTAGGACGTGAAGGGGTCGCCGGGGAAGATCGCGACCTCGATCAGGTCCCCCCGCTCGGCGAAGTCGATGAGCGCCTCGCCCGCCACCTCCTCCGCAAAGCGGGTGCAGCGCGCGCACTGGATGCAGCGCTCCCGGTCCAAGAGCACGAGGGGGGAGATCTCGATGGGCTTTGCCCAGTGCCGTTTCTCCTCGACGAATCGGCTCTCGCCCGGTCCGTGCGACACGGACTGGTCCTGGAGCGGGCATTCGCCCCCCTTGTCGCAGACCGGGCAGTCGAGCGGGTGGTTGAGGAGCAGGAACTCGATCACGCCCTCTTGCGCCTTCTTCGACGCCTCGGACTCGGTCAGGACCTCCTGGCCGTCGGCCACCTCGACGAAGCACGCCGGCTGTAGGCTCGCGCCCCGCGGGCCGGAGACCTCCACGAGGCACATCCGGCACATCCCGACCGGCTTCATCCGCGGGTGGTAGCAGAACCGGGGGATGTAGATCCCCGCCCGCTCCGCGGCCGAGATGATGAGCTCGCCCTTGTTCGCCTCGATCACGCGCCCGTCGACGGTGATCGAGATGCCGGCCGGGGCCTCGACGACGTCAGGCACGGCGCACCGGATCCGGAGGGAAGGGGCATCCGCCTTCCTTCACGTGGACGAGGAACTCGTCGCGGAACATCTTCGCCGCCGAGACGATCGCCGAGGGTATCGACGGGCCGAGCACGCAGATCGTCGTCTGTTTCGGTGGCCAAGCGAGGCCGGGCGAGATGTTGTCGCAGGCGTCGAGCACCAGCTCCAGGTCCTCCTCCCGACCGAGGCCCTGCTCGAGACGGCGCATGATCTTCTCGATCCAGCCGCTCCCCTCCCGGCACGGCGTGCACTGCCCGCACGACTCGCGGTGGAAGAACTGGGCGATCCGCCACGCGGCGCGCACCGGGCAGGTGTCGGAGTCCATGACGACGACCGACCCGGAGCCGAGCATGGACCCGGCCTGTCCGACCACGTCCTGGTTCAGGCCGAGGTCGAGCTCGTCCGGGCCGAACCACGGCGCCGAGACGCCGCCGGGGATGAAGGCCTTCAGCGCGTTGCCGCCGGCGATCCCTGCGCCGAGGGACGGGTCGTAGATGAGGTCCCGGAAGGTCGTCTTCGACATCTCGATCTCGAACCACCCCGGGCGCTCCACGCGCCCCGACAGGGCGAAGACACGGGTGCCGGCCGAGGATCCCTCGCCGAGGGCGGCGAAGGCGTCGCCCCCGTGGGTGATGATCCAGGGCAGGTTGGACATGGTCTCGACGTTGTTGACGACGGTGGGCTCGCCGTACAGGCCGATGGCGGCCGGGAAGTACGGCGGCTTGATCCGCGGGAAGCCGCGCTTGCCTTCGAGGCTCTCGAGCAACGCCGTCTCCTCGCCGCAGATGTAGGCCCCGGCGCCGGGATGGATGACGATGTCGAGCGCGTAGCCGGTGCCGAGGATGTCGGCGCCGAGCGCTCCGTGCCCATACGCCTCGTTGCACGCCCGCTGCAGGCGCTCGAGCCCGAGCGCGAACTCGCCCCGGCAGTAGATGAACGCCTGCTCGGCTCCGGTCGCATAGGCGGCGATCACGGTCCCCTCGATGATCTGGTGCGGGTCCCGCTCGATCAGCATGTGGTCCTTGAACGTCGCCGGCTCGCTCTCGTCGCCGTTCACGACGAGGTACTTCGTCGGTGCCTGGCGCAGCATCGACCATTTGCGGCCGGCCGGGAAGCCGGCGCCGCCGCGACCGAGCAGGCTCGCCTTGTTGACTTCGACAGCGACGTCGGTCGGCGTCATCGAGAGCGCCTTGCGGAGGCCTTCGTAGCCGCCGGTGGCCAGGTAGCGCTCGAGCGTGAACGAGTCGGGCAGCTCCACCCGCGACGTGACGATCCGAGGTGCCTGGGTGATCATCGGGGCGCCGCTCCGGCTCCCCGGCGCGCGGCCCCGGACCCCGCCCCTCCGCCGGCGGCGGCGTGGGCGCGCCCCGGCAGCCCGACCGTCCGCTCGACCCTGCTCAAGACCCCGTGCGGGGGCACGGTGTCGGCGAGACGGCCGGAGCGCAGCTCTCCCGTCAGCCAGTCGAAGCCCTCAGGGTCGAGAGGGCCGAAGAACCGGTGGTTCACCTGCACGCACGGGGCGAGGTCGCAGCCTGCGAGGCACTCGGCCTCCTCGAGGGTGAACACGCCGTCCGGCGTCGTCTGGCCGACCGCTATCTCGAGGGAGCCTTCCGCGTGCTCGAGGACCTGGTACGCCCCGGCGAGCATGCAGGCGATGTTCGTGCAGACGGTGACGACGTACTTCCCGACCGGCTCGGTGTGGAGCATGTCGTAGAAGGTGGCGGTGCCCCGCACCTCGGCGGGGGTGCAACCCACGAGCTCGGCGATGTCCTCCATCGCCTCTGGCGTGAGCCAGCCGTCCTGTGCCTGTGCCAGGTGGCACAACGGGAGGAGCGCGGACCGCCGCCGCGGGTAGCAGGCGACCATGGCCTCGGCCTTCGTTCGGACCTCGGAGGACAGGTGCGCCATCAGCGGTCCACCTCGCCCATGACCGGGTCGACCGAGGAGATGACCGCGATCGCGTCCGCGATGAGGCCCCCCCGGAGCAGCGGCGGCAGCGTCTGGAGGTTCACGAAGCTCGGCGCCCGGATGTGCATCCGGTACGGCTTGTTCGACCCGTCCGAGACGAGGTAGCAGCCAAGCTCGCCGCGAGGCGACTCGACCGCCTGGTAGACCTCGCCCGGGGGCACCTCGAAGCCTCTCGTGAAGATCTTGAAGTGGTGGATGAGCGCCTCCATCGACTCGTCGATGCGGGCTCGAGGCGGCGGCGTCACCTTCTTGTCCTGCGCCCGGTAGTCCCCCGGCGGCATCTGCTCGACGCACTGACGGACGATCTTGCACGACTCGCGGATCTCGTTCAGTCGCACCGCGTAGCGGTCGTAGGTGTCGCCGACCGTGCCGACGATGACGTCGAAGTCGACCTCGTCGTAGGCGAGATAGGGCATCGCGCGGCGGAGGTCCCACGCCACCCCCGAGGCCCGCAGGATGGGGCCGGTCGCCGACATCGCGATCGCCAGCTCGGGCGAGATCAGCCCCACCCCCTCGGTGCGCTCCTTGAAGATCGGTTGACCGGTCAGCATCTCGTCGTACTCGTCGATGCGCCCGGGGATGGTCTCGACGATCGACATCACGTCGTCCTCCCACCCGTCGGGCAGGTCCGCCGCGACCCCGCCGGGGCGGATGTAGTCGTGGTTCATCCGCAGGCCGGTCGTCTTCTCGAAGAACGACAGGATCATCTCGCGCTCGCGAAAGCCGTAGATCATCATCGACGTGGAGGCGAGGTCCATGCCGTTCGTGGCCATCCACATGACGTGCGAGGAAATGCGATTGAGCTCGGTCATGAGCATCCGGATCCAGGTGGCCCGCGGCGGGAGCTCCGTGCCGAGCAATGCCTCGACCGCGAGCGAGAAGACGAGCTCGTTGTGGAGCGGCGCCAGGTAGTCCATGCGCGTGACGTTGGTGGCGCCTTGGACGTAGGTGAGCTGCTCGCCGGTCTTCTCCATGCCGGTGTGCAGGTAGCCGACGATGGGCTTGGAGCGGAGCACGGTCTCGCCCTCGAGCTCCATCATGATGCGCAGCACGCCGTGGGTGGACGGGTGCTGGGGGCCCATGTTGATGATCATCGTCTCGTCCTCGCCGAACTCGACGTCGATGTCGCCCGGGTCGAGCACGGGCCCCTCGGGCAGCCGCAGGAACGACCCCTGCTCGATCGCAAGCTCGGCTGGGCCCGTCTCGTCGCGCTCGCGCAGCTCCTGGCGGCCTTCGGAGGTTTCCGCCTGGAGATCCTCGTCGGTCAACGCGGGCCTGGCGCTTCCTTGAACTGCACCGGCACGCGCCCGACCGAGTAGTCCTTGCGCAGCGGGTGCCCCTCCCAGTCCTCGGGCATGAGGATCCTCGTGTGATCGGGATGTCCCTCGAAGCACACCCCGTACATGTCGAACGCCTCCCGCTCCATGTTCTCGGTACCGGGGTAAATGTCGAAGAGCGTCGGCACGACGGGGTCGGTCTCGGGCACCTGCACCCGGAGGCGCACTCTCTGGTGGCGCTCGAGTGAGAGCAGGTTCACGACGATCTCGAAGCGTTCGGGCGAGACGCCGTCGGGCAGCGGGCGGTCGGCGTGACGGAGGTAGTCGACGGCGCACAGGTCGGCGCACATGTCGAAGCCGTGCTCGAACAGCGCGCGGGTCACCTCGAGGTAGCGGGCACGATCGAGGTGGAGGACCTCCTGGCCGCCGGTCGCGGTCGTGGCGACGCCCTCCAGGTCCGCCAGCTCGGCGGCGCTCGTCGCGGCCATCAGCGCGGCGTTCCCAGGCGGACGGCCCCCGACGGCGGTGCGACCCATCCGACGGGGACGGGCTCGGCCGCGAGGTCGATGCCGGCGCCCGTCTCTCCGGGACGCCGCTGGGTGAGCTCGCCGAGGCGGATCTTCTCGTGCAAGGTGAGGATGGCGTGGATCAGCGTCTGCGGGTTCGGCGGGCAGCCCGGGGCGTACACGTCGACGGGCACGATCTGGTCGACGCCCTGCACGATGGCGTAGTTGTTGAACATCCCGCCCGTCGAGGCGCAGACACCCATCGAGATGACCCACTTCGGCTCGACCATCTGGTCGTAGACCTGCCGCAGCACCGGCGCCATCTTCTGCGAGACGCGGCCGGCGACGACCATGAGATCGGCCTGGCGGGGCGAGCCGCGGAACACCTCCATGCCGAATCGGGCAAGGTCGAAGTCGGCCGCGCCGGCGGCCATCATCTCGATCGCGCAGCAGGCGAGCCCGAAGGTGGCCGGCCAGACGCTCGAGCGGCGCGCCCACTTCACCAGCTCCTCGATGGAGCCGGTGAGAAAGTTGTGATTGAGGTCTTCGAGGCCCACGCCGCTCGCGCCCCTCGCCTACGCCGCCTCGCCGCTCGACGGTCCGATGCGGCGGACGGTCGACGACGAGGTTCGGCCGGACTCCGGCTCGATCGGGCGGACCCGCTTCATGGGCCCCCAGTCGAGGGCGCCGTTGGCGATGAGGTACACGAACGGCACGAACACCGTGGCGGCGAAGACGAGGATCTCGACGAGGCCGAACCGGCCCAGGCTCTGCGAATCCACGGCCCACGGGAACAGGAAGATGATCTCGATGTCGACGACGACGAAGATCATCGCGATCAGGTAGAAGCGCACGGGAAAGCGCCGGGCCGGCTCGTGGGTCGGCACGATGCCGCACTCGTAGGGCGCTTCCTTGGCGCTGGTGGGACGCTGCGGCGCGAGCAGCTTGGACGTGACGAACGACAGGGCCGCGAACGCGATCCCGAGCACGATCATGAAGAAGATGGGGAGATAGCTGTCGAGGCTGCCCATAGGTCGAAATCGGTTCTACCACGCACGCTCCGGCGCGAGCACATCAGGCGCCCCAGGGGCACCGCCCCGTATCATGCTGCAATGGCCTCCCCGAACGGCATCGCGGCGGACCTCCAACCTCCCCGCCCGGACCGCTACGAGTGTGACGTCCTCGTCGTCGGCGGTGGGCCAACCGGCGCCTCGGCCGCATACTGGCTCGCTACCGCCGGCGTCGACGTGCTCGTCGTCGAGAAGAAGTGCTACCCGCGGGAGAAGACCTGCGGCGACGGTCTCACGCCGCGCTCGGTGCACCAGCTCGAGCAGATGGGGCTGGGCGACGACCTGGCGCCGTACCACCGCTACCGGGGACTGCGGGCGAACGCCTACGGCCGCTCGATCGCGATGAGCTGGCCCGAGCGCGCCGATCTGCCTTCGCACGGCTACGTGATCACCCGTGCCGACCTCGACGGGCTGGTCGCCGCACGCGCCGAGAAGGCCGGCGCCGTCGTCTGGCAAGGTGCCGAGGCCCTGGCGCCGCTGTCGGCTGCAAGCGCACTCGAGGCGTCGAACGAGCCGACGCCGGTGACTCGGGGCGAGCCGCTGCGCCGGGCGGGCGGGGCGATCGTCGGCGACCGGTCGCGCGGGACGACGACCGAGGTCCGTGCCCGGTACGTGATCGTCGCGGACGGGTCGTTGTCCCGGTTCGGCCGGGCCCTCGGGACCGGGCGCAACCGGGACTGGCCGCAGGGCATGGCGCTGCGCGGCTACTACCGCTCGCCGCGCCACGCCGAGGCGTACATCGACTCGTTCCTCGACATCCGCGACACCGACGGCAAGGTGGTGCCCGGTTACGGCTGGATCTTCCCGCTCGGGGACGGGCGCGTGAACGTCGGCGTGGGACTCCTGTCCACCCAGGACCGGTGGAAGCACGTCAACACGACCAAGCTCATGGAGGCGTTCGTCGCCCAGGCGCCGGCGTCGTGGTGCCTCGATGCCCAGTCCTCCTGCGGCGCACCGACCGGCGGCCGCCTACCCATGGGCCTCGCCGTCGGCCCGCGGGTGGGGCCGGATTGCATCGCCGCCGGGGACGCGGCCGGGTCCATCAACCCGTTCAACGGCGAAGGAATCGCCTACGCCTACGAGACGGGCCGGCTCGCCGCAGCCGCGGTCTCGAACGCGCTCGAGGCCCGCGACCCGCGGTTGCTCAACGACTACGAGCAGACGCTGCAGGAGATCTACGGCCTCTACTACCGGGTGGCGCGGGCGTTCATCACCGTGCTCTCGCGACCCGGCTTGATGCGGATCTGCGTCAACAGCGGCATGTACAGCCGCAGCATCATGGAGTGGCTGTTAAGGATCATGGGGAACTATCTGCGGCCGGACGAGCTCGGGCCGGCGGAGGCCGTGTACAAGGCGGTCGCAGCGCTGGCGCGTCAGGTTCCGGAGGGCTGAGCCGGCATCGCGGCGGCGACCTCTCGGGCCGCGTCGGCGGCCGCCTCGATCGTGAAGTCGATGTCGGCCTCCGAATGGGCCAGCGACACGAACGCGACCTCGTACGGGCTCGGGGCGAGCGCGACCCCGCGGGCCAGCATCGCCCGGAAGAACGGGGCGTAGAGCCCGGACGAGGCCGCTCGTCTCGCACCTTCGTAGTCGTGAACCGGCTCGTCGGAGAAGAAGATCGAGCAGATCGTGCCGAACACGGGCACCTCGACCCGAAGGCCGCTGCGGCCGATCGCGTCCGCGATCCCTTCGGCGAGCCGGCGCACGCTCTTCGCCAGCTGCCCGTAGGCCTGCTCGTCGAGCTTGTCGAGCACGGCCAGCCCTGCCGCGGTGGCCAGCGGATTGCCGGACAGGGTGCCTGCCTGGTAGACGGGCCCGAGCGGGGCCAGCTCCGACATGAGCGTGCGACCGCCCCCGAGGGCGGCGAGCGGCAGGCCCCCGCCGATCACCTTCCCGAAGCACCAAAGGTCCGGCCGCACGCCCACCGCGGCGGTGGCGCCGCCGCGCCCGAGGCGAAACCCGGTGATCACCTCGTCGAAGATCAGCAGGGCGCCGGCGCGGTCGCAGGCGGCCCGCAGCCCTTCGAGGTACCCGGGCAGCGGCGCCACCAGGCCCATGTTCGCCGCCACCGGCTCGACGATGACGCAGGCCACGGACTCGTCGATCTCCGGGACCTCGTTGAAGGGCGCGACGACCGTGGCCGCGACGGCGCTGGCCGGCACGCCGGCCGAGTCCGGGAGCCCGAGCGTGGCGACGCCGCTGCCGCCGCCGGCGAGCAGCCCGTCAGAATGGCCGTGGTAGCAGCCGGCGAACTTCACGACCCGCTCCCGACCCGTCGCACCCCGGGCGAGCCGGATGACGGTCATCGCCGCCTCGGTCCCGGACGAGACGAGGCGGACCTGCTCGCAGCCGGGCACCGACTGCGTGATCGCCTCCGCGAGGCGGACCTCGCCTTCGGTCGGGGCGCCGTAGGTCGTCCCCCTGGCGGCGGCGGCGGCGATCGCTTCGAGCACCGCCGGATCGGCGTGGCCGAGGATGGACGCTCCCCAGGACTGGACGTAGTCGAGCAGCCGGCGGCCGTCGACGTCCTCGAGGTAGGCGCCCTCGGCGCGGGCGACGAAGTAGGGCGAGCCCCCGACCGCCCCGAACGCCCGCACGGGCGAGTCGACGCCGCCGGGAATGACCCGGCAGGCCTCGGCGAACAGCTCCTCGCTCCGCGGGCCGGCGGTCAACGGCTCGCGGGAGCGTCGTCAGCCACCGATTGCCTCGGCCACCTCGGCGGCGAAGTAGGTGAGAATCACATCCGCGCCGGCCCGTTTGATCGCCCCGAGGTGCTCGAGGGCCACGGCCTGGCGGTCCAGCCACCCGCGCTCGGCCGCGGCGAGCACCATCGCGTACTCCCCGCTCACGTGGTAGGCGGCGACCGGGACATCGACGATCGCCCGCACGGCGGCGATGACGTCGAGGTACGCCAGCGCCGGCTTGACCATGACGATGTCGGCTCCTTCGGCGACGTCGAGCCGCACCTCTTCGAGCGCCTCCCGTCGGTTCCTCGGGTCCTGCTGATAGCCCTTGCGGTCACCGCCCCCGACGATGGTCACGTCCACCGCGTCCCGAAACGGGCCGTACAGCGCCGAGGCGTACTTCGCCGCGTAGGCGAGGATCCCGACCTCCTCGTGACCGCAAGCGTCGAGAGCGCGGCGGATGGCGGCGACCTGGCCGTCCATCATCCCGCTCGGCGCCACGAGGTGGGCGCCCGCCTCGGCCTGTGCCACCGCCACCTCGGCGTAGCGCACGAGCGTGGCATCGTTGTCGACCTCGCCCCGCTCGTCGATCACCCCGCAGTGCCCGTGGTCGGTGTACTCGTCCAGGCAGAGGTCGGCCATGAGCACCACCTCGTCGCCGAGCGCGGCGCGCAGCTCGCGAAGGGCGATCTGGACGATGCCGTCGCGGTCGGACGCGCCCGATCCGAGCCGGTCCTTGCTCGCCGGCACACCGAACAGGACGAGGCCGGGGACACCGAGTGACGCGAGCCGTTTCGCCTCGAGCACGAGGGACGCCACCGTGTGCTGGGCGACGTCGGGCAGCGACGGGATCGGCACAGGGGAATCGATCCCCTCGCGGACGAACAGGGGTGCGACGAGGTCGTCGACCCCGAGCGACGACTCGGCCACGAGGCGGCGCAGGGCGGGGAGCCGCCGCAGCCTCCGCAGTCGGCGAGCAGGAAACGCCACGGTCCGAGCCTACCGCCCGGCGTCCGCTGCGCTCTTGTGGCGCGCCCACGCGACGAGGGCGTCGACGAGGCCGTCGGCGGTGTGCACCGGTGCCACGACGTCGACACGGATGCCGGCCTGCCGTGCGGTGCCGGCCGTGACCGGCCCGATGCACGCCACGACGGCGGGTACGCGCTCGGGGCCGGCGAGCTCGAGGAAGCCCTTCACCGTCGACGACGAGGTGAACGTGACCGCATCGGCTCCGGCGAGCGCCTCGGCGTCGTCCTCGCCCGGCGCCGGTCGGACCGTCCGGTAGGCCTCGACTGCGTCGACCTGCCAGCCCTTCGTACGCAGCCCATCGGCCAGCACTTCCCGGGCGTCGGCCGCGCAGGGCAGGAGGACCGAGGACGCCCCCGGCCGTGCCGGGTCGGGGAATGCGGCCACGAGCGACTCGGCGACGAACCGCTCCGGCAGCAGGTCCGCGACGACGCCGCGGACGGAAAGCGCGGCGGCAGTCCCGTCGCCGATCGCCGCGACCTTGGCGCGCCCGAGCGCTCGAGCGTCGCGGAGGTACCGCCAGCAACGCTCCACCGCGTTCGCCGACGTGAAGGCGACCCACTCGTAACTGCCGATCCGCGACATCGCCCGGGCGAGGGCGGCGCCCGCGTCCGCGGCGTCGGCGACGGCGATCACCGGCAGCTCGACGGGCCACGCTCCGGCATCGGCGAGGCGTTCCACCAGCCCGGATGCTTGAGCCCGGGCGCGGGTGACGATGACGCGCCAGCCGAACAGCGGGCGGGTCTCGAACCAGCCGAGGTCGAGGGCGGCGACCTCACCGACGACGATGGTCGCCGGGGAGGCGACCTGCGCCGTGGCGAGCAGGCCGAGGGTGGTGCGCAAGGTCCGCTGGGCCGCGATGCTGCCGCGTTCGATGACCGCGACCGGGGTCTCGGGCCGCCGGCCGGCGGCGATTAGCCGATCGGCGATCTCGGCCCGGTGCGCGACGCCCATGAGGACCACGAGGGTCCCGCCCACGCGGGCGAGCGCCTCCCAGTCGACGGCGGGCGGCTCGCCTCCGACGGCGTGACCCGTCACGACGGTGAAGCTCGCAGCGACCCCCCGGTGGGTGACCGGGACGCCGCCGCAGGCGAGCGCGCCGGTTGCCGACGAGACGCCGGCCACGACCTCGAAATCGATCCCGGCGCCCCGCATTGCGAGCGCCTCCTCGCCGCCGCGGCCGAAGACGAACGGGTCGCCACCCTTGAGGCGGACGACCGCCTGGTGGCGGTGGCCGAGCTCGACCAGGAGCGCGTTGACCGCTTCCTGCCCGACGGAGCCGGCGTCGCCGGGTCGCTTCCCGACGTCGAGGAGCTCGGCACCCGCTGGCACGAGCGACAGCAGCCGGGGGTCGATGAGCCGGTCGTGCACGACGGCGTCCGCTCGGCCCAGCAGCTCGGCGCCACGAACGGTGATCAGCTTGGGGTCGCCGGGGCCGGCCCCGACGAGATACACAGTCACGTCACCCACCCGGTGGCGGAGAGGAGCTCTGCACCCCCGCAGCGGTCGCGAATCTCACGTGCCAGCTCGTGGCCCACCTCGGCCGGATCGGGACCGCTCGACCGGCGGCGGAGCACGACGAGGCCGTCCAAGCTCGCGACCAGGCCCTCCAGCGCGACCTCACCGTCGGAGCCTCCGACGGCATACGCCCCGACGGGCAGGTCACAGCCGCCGCCCAGCTCACGAAGGAAAGCCCGCTCCGCGTCGAGGCAGCGGTGAGCGGCGGCGTCGTCGATCGGGCCGACGAGCTCGGCGGTCACCTCGTCGCCCGTCCGGCACTGGATCGCCAGGGCGCCTTGACCGACCTGCGGGAGCATCGTCGAGGTCGACAGGACCTCGGACGCGAGCTCTGTCAGCCCGAGTCGCTCGAGGGCGGCGAACGCAACGACGACCGCCCCTGCCGCCGGAACCTTGCCGAGGCGCGAACCGACGTTGCCCCGCAGCTCCTCAAAACGGAGATCCGGCCTCACCCACGCCAGCTGCGCCCGCCTTCTCGCCGCGCCGGTGGCGACGCGGGCCCCAGGGCCAAGCTCGTGAAGGGCCCGCCCCACGAGGGCGTCGCGGGGGTCGGCGCGGCGCGGGACGGCGACGATCTCGAGCTCTTCGCTGGCCGAGCTCGACGGGAGATCCTTGGCGGAGTGAACAGCCAGGTCCGCCCGGCCGTCGAGCAGCGCCTGCTCGACCTCCTTCACGAAGACGCCCTGGCCGCCGATCGCCCCGATCGGGAGATCGCGACGAAGGTCCCCGCCCGTCTCGACGAGGACGAGCTCGGTCCTGACGGGGCGGGCGCCGGCGCCGGCCGCGGCGAGCGCGGCGGCCACCAGCTCGGCCTGGCGAAGCGCGAGCGGGCTGCCGCGAGTCGCGACCCGGAGCGTCAGCACCGCGTGCCCTACAGGTCGAACAAGCTGCGCAACGCCTCGGCAAGGCGTTCGCCGCGCGGCGAGCCCGCAGCCTCCTTGACGCGCACCGTCGGGGTGTGGAGGAGCTTGGCGATGGTGCGCTGGGTGACCGTCTCGACGATCTCGCGGGCCTTCGGATCGAGGGTGTCGACATGCGCCCGCTGGCGGTGGAGCTCGGCGCGCCGGAGCGCCTCTGCTCGAGCCCGCAGCGCCGCCACGACCGGAGCCGCCGACCTTCCGGCGGAGGAGACGCGGTAGCGCTCGAGCTCCTCGGCGAGGACCGCCTGCACGACCGGGATCTCGCGCCGCCGCGTGGCCATCTGCGCCTCGGCAAAGCGCCGGACGTCCTCCACGTCGAGCAGCCGGACGCCGTCCAGAAGGCCGACGGCCGGATCGACGTCCCGCGGAACCGCGACGTCGACCACCAACAACGGTTGGCCTGGGCGCGAATGCATCGAGCGGCCGACTCGGCCGGCATCGAGCACCACGTCCGCGGCCGTGGTCGAGGTCAGCACGACGTCGGCCCGCTCGAGCTCGACGTCGAGGTCCGCGAGGCTGACCGCCTCGGCGCCTGCCTGCTCGGCGAGCGCAGCCGCCCGCTCGGCCGAACGGTTGGCGACGACGACGCGGGCCGGGCCGGGAGCGCCAGGCTGCGAGAGCGCCCTCGAGAACGCCGCCCCCATCTGGCCGGCCCCGATGACGAGCACGGACCGGCCCTCCAGACCGCCCTCGAGCTGGTCGGCGGCCAGCGCCACCGCCGCGTGCGCGAGCGAGGTCGTCCCTTGGGCGATGGCCGTCTCGGCGCGGGCGCGCTTTCCGGCTTCGACCGCATGGCGGAATAGCGTTCCCAGCACCGGGCCGGCGGCTTGCTCGCGTTGCGCCAATTCGGCGGCGCTGCGCACCTGGCGGAGGATCTCGCCCTCCCCGAGGACGGGGGAGTCGATCCCGGCGGCGACGTCGAACAGATGCGAGATGGCGGCGTCGTCGATCCAGCAGAAGAGATGGTCCGTCAGCGCCACCGAGTCCGGCCCCATCGCGTTCGAGCGGGAGCGGAAGAAGCTCTCGATGTCGGCGAGGCCGTCGTGGAAACGCTCGACGACGGCGTAGACCTCGGTGCGCAGGCACGTGGAGAGCACGACCGCCTCGGAGACGTGCTCGCTGTCGCACAGCGCCCGGAGCGCCTTCGGCAAGTCGCGTTCGGCGACGGCGCCCTGCTCGAAGACGTCCAGCGACACGTCCCGCTCGTTGATCCCTACGACGACCACCGCCACGGCGCGGTTACCCCGTTTCTCTCGACCGACAGCCTACGGGCATCACAATCCCGAATAGGGCGCGTCGCCGCTCGCGCCAGAGCCCGTCATGAGCTCGGCGTGCGCCACGTAGAACGCGAGCACCTGCAGCTCGACGGAGAAGTCGACCTGGCGCAACAGGACCGGCGCCGGCACGGTCAGGATCGCCGGCGCGAAGTTCAAGATCGCGCCGATTCCGGCGTGGACGAGCCGGTCGCAAACGTCCTGGGCGGCGCTGGCCGGCGACGCGATCACCCCGATCGCGGGGTTCGTGTCGGCGGCGATCTCCGGCAGGTCCGACAGGTGCCGGATCGGCAGGCCGGCGACCAGCTCGCCGATCTTCGCAGGATCGACGTCGAGGAGCCCGACGGCCCGGAAGTTCTGGGTCGAGAACCCCTGCGACCGGGCGAGGGCGTGGCCGAGGTTGCCCATGCCGGCGATCACGACCTGCCACTCCCGATCGAGGCCGAGCTCGCGACGGACCTGGCCGAGCAGGAAGTCGACGTCGTAGCCGGTGCCGGGCGTGCCGTAGGTGCCGAGGTGCGAGAGGTCCTTGCGCACCTTGGCGGCGTTGACGCCGGCGGCATCAGCCAGTTCCGCCGACGAGATCGTCGTGACGCCGATTGCCGAGAGCTCCAGCAGGGCGCGCTGGTAGACGGGCAGCCGCACGACGGTCGGCTCCGGAATGCGGCGAGGGAAACGGTCGGCCATCGCGGGCGATCGTAACGACCTCGTGCTCGCGCTCACAAGCCACGCCCCAAATGGGTCGCGCCCGGTGGAGCCTCAATGCAGCTGGCGGCGCAGCGCCTTGCCGTGCATCGACCGCGGTAGTGCCCGCACGAAGCTCACCCTGGCCGGACACTTGTACCGCGCGAGATGGCGGGCGCAATACAGGACGAGCTCGGGCTCGCTCAAGCCGGGGACTTCGGAGCTCTCGGGCCAGAGGCTCGCCTGGGGGACGACGAAGGCGCGGACCGATTCGCCGTGCGGCGGGTTCGGCACGCCGATGACGGCCGCCTCGACGACCCCCGGGTGACGGGCGAGGACCTGCTCGACCTCGGCGGGGAAGACGTTGAAGCCGGAGACGATGATGAGGTCCTTGCGGCGGTCGACGATGGTGAGCTCGCCTTCGTCGCTCATGACCGCCACGTCGCCGGTGTGCAGCCAGCCGGCGGCGTCGAGCACGCGCTCGGTAGCCGCGGTGTCCTCGAAGTAGCCGGCGAAGACGTTCGGGCCTCGCAGCAGGATCTCACCCGGGTCGCCGGCGAGCACGGCGTTACCGTCCGAGTCGACCACCCGGACCTCGACGCCCGGCAACGGCATGCCGACCGATCGCGGGTCGTAGTGGCCCGTGAGGTCGGGAAACGTGACCGCCGGCGAGGCTTCCGTCAGCCCATAGCCCTGCCAGAGGCGAATCCCGAAACGCTCGTGGAATCGCGCGGCCACCTCCGAGGCGAGCGGGGCGGCGCCGGACACCGCCAGGCGGATCGTGGCGAGCTCGTCGCCATTGGCTTCGAGGTGACCGGCGAGCGCCGCGAAGAGCTCCGGCACTCCGGGCAGGATGGTCGCCTTCTCGGATTGCACGAGCTCGAAAGTGGAAGCCGGATCGAATCGCTGCGCGAGCACCGTCACGCCGCCGACGAAGAGCTGGACCCCGAGAACAGCGTTCAGTCCGAAGATGTGGAACGGCGGGATCAGCAGAAGTGCGACGTCGTCGGAGGTGGCAGCCGTGCCCACCCGCAGCCCCATCTGCTCGATGTTCGCGAGCAGGCTCCCGTGCGTCAGCACGGCGGCCTTCGGGAAGCCAGCAGTGCCGGAGGTGAACAGCAACGCGGCAGGCTCGTCCGCCAGACGATCCACCATCCCAGCGTTGGGCCCTGTGCTCGCCGGGAGATCGACGGCGGGGAGCACGACCAGCTCGCGGCCCACCAGCGACTCGCCAGCACCTTCCTCCGCCGGCCCGACGACCAGGGCCACGGGACGGACTGCCGACAGTTGTTGGGAGAGCTCCTCGAGCGGGCTCTGCGGGTTGAGCGGCACGGCGACCGCGCCGACGCCGAGAACCGCCAGGTAGGCAACGACGAACTCCGGGCTCGAGGGGCAGAGCAGCCCCACCCGGTCATCGGGTCCGACGCCGTTGGCGACGAGGCCGGCTCGCGACCGTGCCACCTGGGCTCGGAGCTGACCGTAACTGACCCGCCGATGACCCTGCACCAAGGCCAAAGCCTTGGCCGGATGAGGACCTACGATGCGTGCGAGATTCACCGCCCAGGCTCAGCCGGCTTCGGTGAAACGCTCCGCAAGGTAACGGTCGACATCCTCCTCACGCAGCCGGTACGACTTGCCGACTCGCACCGCCGGCAGCTGTCCGGAGTTGATGAGTCGGTAGACCGTCATGTTGGAGACCCGCAAAGCCCGGGCCACTTCCGCGACCGTGGAGAATCTTGCCTTGGCATACTCAATCGTTGACAGTTGCATCACCCCTCTTCGCCCGTCACGAATGTACGCCAATGTGGCTGGAGCGCAAAGTGGACGATCCACTAAGCACCCAGGTGAGGGTGGTCGAAAGCCTGCGCCGGCCTCCGGCGTCACTCCCTGCGGCCGAGCTCGCGGGACCGGTGAGCGGCAGCTGCGACCGCTTCGAGCACCGAGGAGCGAAATCCGTGGGCCTCGAGGACCCGCAGGGCTGCAGCCGTCGTACCCCCGGGAGAGGTCACGAACGCCCGCAGGACTTCTGGCGATTCGCCCGTCTCGACGAGCAGGCGGGCCGATCCGAGCAGGGTCTGCACAGCGAGCAGCCTGCTCACCTCCCGATCGAGGCCCTCGTGGACACCGGCCTCGACGAGCGCCTCGGCGAGGAGGAAGACATAGGCGGGCCCCGATCCCGACAAGCCGGTCACCGCGTCCAGCTGGTACTCCGGCAGGCGGGCGACCACGCCGAGCGCGGACAGCACGGCCTCGGCCCACATGAAGTCGTTCTCGGTCACCGACTCGCCACCGGCGAGTGCCGAGGCGCCGGCACCGAGCACCGCCGGCGTGTTCGGCATCGCCCGCAGCACGGCCATTCCGTGCCCTAGCCAGCCTTCGAGCTGGGCGATCGTGACGCCGGCGACGATGGAGACCACGCGGCGGCAACCCGACGCCGAGATGGTCCGGCAGCCGGCCTCTGCATCGGCGGGCTTCACGGCGAGGACGGCCGACTCCGACGCCACGGCCTTCTCGGTCGCGACGATGCCCGGATAGCGCTCGAGAAGCTCTTTTCTGGCGGTTGCCAGCGGCTCCACGACGGCCAGGTCAGCCGGCACGGCCCAGTCGGACCGGAGCAGCCCGCCGATGAGCGCGTGACCCATCCGGCCACCGCCCACCACGACCAGGCGCGTCACAGCGCCGCGCTCAACACTCGATCAGCGTGCGCGACGTCAGGTCGCCGTAGAGGCGGCGTAGCCGGCCGGCGGCGACGGACCAGGTGTAGCCCGCGGCCATGGCTGCGCCACCCGCGCCGAGCTGGGCCTGCAGGGAGGAGTCGGTGCAGATGTCGGCGGCGAACCTCGCGTACTGGCCGGCATCAGCGTCGTCGACGAGGTAGCCCGTCCGCCCGTGATGGACGAGGGTGGTCAGTCCCCCGACGGCCGCTGCCACGACCGGGGTGCCGCACGCCGCAGCCTCGAGCGCCACAAGTCCAAACGACTCCGATCGCGACGGCACGAGGCAGCAGTCCGCCGCCCGGTAGTACGTCGAGAGCAGCTCGTGCCGCTGCGGTGCGACGAAGCGCACCCGCCCGGCGAGACCCAGCCCGTCGACCAGCGCGTGCAACGCCGCGAGCTCGGCCTCGCCTCTCGGGCCACTCGGACCACCGACGAGGACGAGCTGGGCGGTCGGAATGGAGGCGCAGAGGAGCGCAAAGGACCTGACGGCCACGTCGGCGCCCTTGAGCGGCTGGATCCGTCCCACGAACAGAAGGAGCGGGCTGACGCTCCCGAGACCGAGGGCCTTCCTCGCGTGCGCACGGTCGCCGGGCGAGAAGAAGGCATGGTCGACGCCGAGCGGGACGACCTCGACCCGGTCCCGGTCGGCTCCGTAGAGCTCGACGAGCTGGTCGACCTCGACGGTGCACGAGGCAAGCAGGGCGTCCGAGCAGCCGACGATCTCCGCCTCGGCGAGCGCCCGCCGGCCCGGCTCCGCGCTCTCGACCTCCTCCGGGCTCGCCTCCGCCTTCACGCGGTCGAGGGTGTGGAACGTCGAGACGAGCGGCAACCCGAGGCGGTGCTTGATGGCGTGGCCGGCGAGACCGGACAACCAGTAATTGGCGTGGATGGCATCGGCTGGACCTCCCAGCGTGCCGCGGCGAGTCGGGCTCGTCATCTCGTCGATCACCGACTCGGTGAACTCCTCGACGTGCTCTTGAAGCGTCTCCTTGGCGACGGCCCGGGGCGGGCCGGCGGCGACGTGGTGCACCGCGAACCCCGGCTCGACCTCGACGACGTCGGGCAGCTCACCGGACCATCGCCGCGTGTACACGTCGCAGGTGACGCCCCCGCGGGCGAGCGCCGAGGAGAGCTCGCGAACGTAGACGTTCATGCCGCCGCCGTCGCCCATACCCGGTTGGGCCAGGGGCGAGGTGTGCATCGAGAGCACGGCGAGCTTGCGCATCGCCGTGAGCCTACCGACCAATGCCGGCGTCAGCCCCGGGCTTCGGTGGCCGAAGCCTCGATGCCTCCCGCCTCCCCTGCCGCGCCGGCCATCCGATCGTCCGAACCGTTCTCGCGGCGAAACGACAGGTAGATCCGGACGAGGGCTTGGCGCTGCTCTTCGACCAGGTGCGGATCGGTCAGGATGTGCCGCACGACGTCGTCGTCGCGCCGCTCGTCCTCGAGGATCCCGGCACGCACGTACAGCGTCTCGGCGGAGATCCGCAGCGCCTTCGCGATCTGCTGCAGGATCTCAGCTGAGGGCTTGCGCAGCCCCCGCTCGATCTGGCTCAGATAGGGGTTCGAGATGCCGGCGATCTCGGATAGCCGCCGGAGGGAGAGCCTGGCGGTGTTCCGTTGCTGGCGGATGAACTCACCGAGGTCCGCCCAACGGTCGGGCGGGTCGTTCGCGGTCATCCGGCCGTCACGTGAGCAGGCTGTCCGCGTCCGCCGCTCCGACTTTGTAGCGCTCGACGATCGCCGCCTGGAGCTGGTCGATCCGATCGTGTAGGACCCGGCGGCTCGACGACACCGAGGTCTCGGCTCCTCCCAGCGATGCGGCGAGCGTCCGGAGCTCGTCGTCGCCGAAGGCGCCCAGGTTCGCGCCGGGCAGCACCGGCTGGCGCGTTCCGTCGCTCTTCTGCTCGGCGATGAGCACCTCGGCGACGAGATCCTCGAGCGCGAGCTCCCTCTGCTCGGTCCAACCCTCGGCGACACCAGCCATCGTCAGGCGGGGCTCGTGGGCACGCTGCTGAGCGGGCGAATCGGAACCGGTCCCGGCGAGGATCGCTGGCAGGTCCTCCACCAGCCTGCGGGCGTCGCCGCGCACTCCGCGGGCCCGCGCCTCGAGCTCGGCCGCGACGAGGTCGAGCTCACCCTGGAGCACCCGGCGGACATAGGACAGCGCGACCTCCGCGCGCTGGCAGGCGTCTCGGCGGATCCTGAGATCGCCGACGGGCACTGCCTCCAGGTCAGCCGTCAACTCAGGATCCAGCAACCGGTCGATGTCCTCCTGATGCAGGCCCATATGGGTCGAGCGTACCGCTGCTCGGGCCCGACCGCGGAAGGAGGCCGGCACGCGCCGGCGGGAAGTAGCGGTAGACGGCCCTTCCGATCAAGCGGCCAGGCGCCACAGCGCCGAACGCCCGGCTGTCGCGGCTCGCGCCTTCGTTGTCCCCGCGGACCTCGATCCCCGCCGGGCCGAGGCCGGACACTCTCTTCACAAGCAGCCGCGCCGGCTCGGTCGGATCGTGCAGGGCGACCAGGTCGCCGGGACGGGGCCGGCCGAGCCGCACCACGATCAGGCGGTCGCCGGGCAGGAGGCTCGGGAGCATGCTCATGCCCTCGACTGCCACGCGCGACGCGCGCGTCCGCACGAATCTGCCGGCAACGAGAATCGCAAAGGCAGCCGGGACGAGCCGGCTCGCCTTTCTCTGCCCCGGGACACCCGGCCGCCTCCCCTGCCGGACCCTACGGGGCCGGGGATAAGGTGAGCGGGACCTAGCCCGAAACCTACGACCAAGGAACTGCCGCATGCACCTCACCTCGCGTTTGCTCACCCTGCTCGATCGTCTGAGCAGCCCCACCACCGTTCACGCCCACTGCGACCTGCCCTGCGGCGTCTACGACCCCGCTCAGGCCCGGATCGAGGCAGACTCGGTCAAAGGGTGCATGGAGAAGTTCAACGCCTCCGACGACGACGTCTTCAAAGAGCGGGCCATCTCGATCAAAGAAGAGCGCGCCGACCTCGTCAAGCACCACCTCTGGGTGCTGTGGACGGACTACTTCAAGCCCGACCACCTCGAGAAATTCCCTGAGTTGCACAACCTCTTCTGGACGACCACCAAGACCGCCGGCGAGGCCAAGAAGACCACCGACGTCGCCGTGGGCCAGAAGCTGCTCGACGGCATCGCCGAGATCGACAGGATCTTCTGGGAGACGAAGAAGGCCTGAGCCGGGGCTCGTCCTCAGGTCTTCACCGCCCAGCGGCGCTTCGACTCGACGAGGGTGAACCTCGAAAATCCGTAGTTGTCCGCTTTGTCGCCCACCACGACCGCTGAGCTGGCCGAGGTCTCCGAGACACCCTGGAGATCGACTTCACCCGACGCATCTAGCGGCAGAGCGACCGAAGTCCAGGTCCCGTTCGCCACCCGGAGCACGATGCCGCGCTTGGACAGTTGGGTGTCGCCGGGCCCGGCGGCGAGGCATGAGGTGGTCGAGACGCCCGGCGAATCGGGTCTCGACGCGGCCTGGGCTGCAGTCGGTCGAACGGCGGAGGCCGGCAGCGTCGAAGCCACGAGGCTCGCTGCAGCCGCGACGACGACGGTCAATGCGACGGCAGCGACACGGAACCGGGACACAGCTGCCCTCCCTCGCGGCGGCGTGCTAAGGGCTCGCCGAACGATAACTCGCGCATTCGCGCGAGTTATCGGATTACCGGCTCGACGGTGACGAGGTGACCCTCGATCCCGTCTTGGGCCGGCCCGGCCCTGAAGTACCAGTTGCATGACCACGAAAGGTAGTTCGAGGTGGTATCACTCATGAGGCGTGGTCGGTTGGGGAAACCGCGCGATCTAAATTTTCGCGAGCCCTAACAGCAGCCGCCGCCCGATTCGAGGCTTTCATCCGCCCGATACCGGCGGGAGCACGGCCACCTCGTCGCCGTCGCCGACCGGAAGCTCCCGGCTCGCGGCATCGCCGTTCAGCCAGATCGCGCTGATGCCGATGATCGCCGCCAGCCCCTCTCCGTAGCGTGCCACGGCCGCGTCGAGCACCTCGCCGACGGTGGCGCCTTCGACGCCGACCTCACCGGAGCCGACACAATCGCGTGCCTGGGCGAACAGGCGCAGCCGCGCCAACCCTCACGTCCCGGCTCGGACGGGGGCGGCCGGAGCCGGCGCGTGGGCCGGGCAACGCCGCGTGACCGGGGACCTTGCGAGCCGGTCGTCTCCGATCGCCTCACCGCACACCTCGCAGGTGCCGTAGCTCCCGTCGTCCAACCGCGTCAGCGCACGTTCCACGTCCTCGAGCTCGGCCTCGGCGTGGTCGAGCACCCGCAGGTCCTCGGAGTCTCCGGCATCCATGGGCGCGATCGTAACGGGAGAGATCCGCAAGACGGGGGACGCCGTCGCGGACCGAGAACGCGGCGGAGCAAGGCCGCCCGCGAACAGGTAGAACGGTGACGTGACTATCGCAACCGTGAACCCGACCACCGGCGAGACCCTGAAGACCTTCGAACCGTTCGACGACGCCGAGCTGGAGCGGAGACTCGCTCTGGCCGACCGTGCCTACCGCGCGTACCGCCGGACGAGCCTCGACGAGCGCGCGGCGCTGGTGCGGGGACTTGCCGACCTGCTCGACGCGGACAACGCTTCGATCGCCGAGACGATCACCATCGAGATGGGCAAGCCGATCGTGCAGGCACGCACGGAGGTCACCAAATGCGCGAACGGCCTTCGCTTTTACGCCGAGCACGCTCCGGCGATGCTCGCTGACGAGCTCGTGACGACGACCGCCGCCAAGAAGAGCTCGTACGTGAAGTACCAGCCGATCGGGCCGGTGCTCGCCGTGATGCCCTGGAATTTCCCCCTCTGGCAGGTGATCAGGTTCGCCGCGCCCACCTTCATGGCCGGCAACGTCGCCCTCCTCAAGCACGCGTCGAACGTGCCGCAGACGGCGCTGTACCTGGAGGACGCGGCCAGGCGGGCCGGCTTCCCCGACGGGGTCTTCCAGACCCTGCTCGTTGGGTCGGACCGGGTGCAGCAGATTCTCGAGGACGACCGCGTGAGGGCCGCAACCCTCACCGGCAGCGAGGGCGCCGGACGTGCCGTGGCCGCGATCGCCGGGCGTGCGATCAAAAAGACGGTGCTCGAGCTCGGCGGTGCCGACCCGTTCATCGTCATGCCCTCCGCCGATCTCGAGCGCGCCGTCGAGATCGGGCTGTGGGCACGCATCCAGAACAACGGCCAGAGCTGCATCGCGGCCAAGCGCTTCATCGTCCACGAAGCGATCGCGGACGAGTACCTTGACCGCTACGGCGAGGCGATGTCCAAGCTCGTCGTCGGTGACCCGCTCGAGGAGGCCACCCAGGTCGGACCGCTCGCCACCGCCCAGGGCCGCGACGAGGTGAACGACCAGGTTGCGGACGCGCTCGCGAAGGGCGCGAAGGCGCTCTGCGGCGGCGGCACGGTCGACGGACCGGGTTGGTTCGTCCAGCCGACGGCCCTCTCGGAGATCACCCCGGACATGCGCGTCCAGCGCGACGAGGTCTTCGGACCGGTGACGTCGTTCTTCCGTGTGGCCGACATCGACGAGGCGATCGCCCTTGCCAACGACACCGACTTCGGGCTGAGCTCGAACGCTTGGACGGAGGACGCCGCCGAGCAGCAGCGCTTCATCGACGAGATCGAGGCCGGCATGGTCTTTGTGAACTCGATGACGATCTCGTACTTCGACCTCCCCTTCGGAGGCGTCAAGCGCTCGGGCTACGGGCGCGAGCTCACCCACCACGGCATCCGGGAGTTCACCGACATCAAGACCGTCTGGGTCGACTGACCCCTGCCGGACCGGCCGGGCGGCCGGACCCGCTGGGATTGTCAGTCGTCCTCGAGCCACCGGCGGGTGGCGCCGACCACCTCCAAGCCGGGCAGGGACCAGATGAAGCGCTCCACGGCATCGAGAGTCTCGACGACGACGTGCTCGGAGGATGCCGCGGCAGCCACCTCGACGAGCGAGCGCTGATGCAGGTCCTGGTAGTCGGACTCGGCGACGGCGACCGCGAAGCGTGAGCGGGCACCGTCGATGACCGGGCGGAGAAGGGCACGCTTCTCCTTGAGGGAGCGGCAGGCAGGGAAGTGCAGTTCGACCACGAGCGCACCGATCACGCGCACCAGCATGCCCGCGACCCGGGCGCACCCGGGCGCGAGCCCCGCCCGGCGGTAAGGGATCGGCTCCGCCGGCCCGAGGCACGACCGCCTGCCCTGTAGCGCCCCGAACCGGGAAACGGCGCCCTGATCTACCCATGACCGTTCGGACGGTTACCCTTTGGGCGACAGGATGTACCTGCCGCGGCACCAGACCGCGGTACCGACGAGGAGAGCACGCCGCAAATGGCACAGAGTGGCAACCGTCCCCCCCGGGGTGGCCAGTCGAAGTCGGGCGGCGGGAACCGGTCGTCGAACGGCGCCAACCGGCCACCGCGCAGCGATCGCACCACACCCAACGGCAAACCGGCTGACTCCGCGTCCGAGCGCGCACGCGAGCGCCTGGCCCAGCAGAGCCTTTCCGGTCAGAAGCGGCAAAGCGCCTCGCAGCGAGCCCGGGCCGGAGGCCCGTCGCCGCAGCGGGGCAGGTCGGGCGGGCCGTCGTCGCGACGCGGGTCGTCGAAAAGCGCTCCCAAGCACAGCACCGCCAGGACGGCGGGCATCTTCGGCACGGTGCTCGTCGTGCTCGCCGTCCTCGTCATCATCCTCGTCTCGGTCGTCTCGAAGCCCACGACATCGGCCGCCGCCCCCGACCAGGTCGCGCCGGCGAGCGTCGTGAACGCCCTCTACGCGCCGCCCGCCGCCTTCGCGGCGGCCGGGTCTGCGGTGACCTCGGGCGGACCCGCCGCCGCTTCGCTCTACACCCTCAAGAAGCTGCCCATTCTGCGCAGCGGCGGCAAGCCGCTAATCGTCTACATCGGCTCGGAGTACTGCCCCTACTGCGCAGCCACCCGCTGGCCGCTCGCGGTCGCCCTCGGCCGGTTCGGAACGTTCAAGGGTCTCCACATGACCACCTCGTCGTCGAGCGACGTCTATCCGAAGACCCCCACGCTCAGCTTCCACGACTCGACCTACACGAGCAAGTACATCGCCTTCTCGGCAACCGAGGAGTGCACCAACATCGCCTCGACGAGCACGTCCACGGCGGTGCTCGAGTGCAGCGGGTACGAGCCGCTCGAGACCGTGTCGCCGGCGAACGGCAAGTTCTTCGACAAGTACGACTTCCCACCATATGTGCCGTCCACAGGGAACTCCCCGGGCGGTATCCCGTTCGTCGACTTCGCCAACCAGATCCATGAGGATGGGGCCTTCATCCTCCCGACCATCCTCGCCGGATTCTCCCACCAGGGGGTCGCCGAGAGCCTCGGGAACCCCACCGCGTTGCCGGGCCAGGCGATACTCGTGGCCGCCAACTACTACTCGGCCATCATCTGCAAGTTGACCAACAATCAACCGGGCTCGGTCTGCCAGATGCCGGTCGTCAAACAGGCGGCCCGCGCGCTGAAGCTATGACCGACGTGGCGACTCCCGTCCGCAGCCGCGAGTCTCTCGACAGCCCGCGACTCTGGCGACCCTTCGCGACGGGTGGCATCTCGCTCGCCGGGATCGGCATCTCGATCTACCTCCTGATCGTCCACTACGAGCCGCAGGCGCTTGTCTGCAGTACGAGTGGCATCGTGAACTGCGAGAAGGTGCTGACGAGCCCGCAGTCGGTCATCCTCGGCATACCCGTACCTATGTTCGGGATCGCCTTCTTCGTCGCGATGTCCGCGCTCAGCCTCCCAGCCGCGTGGCGATCGACCTCACCCTGGCTCGCCCGGGCCCGCCTGGCCGCCGTCGTGGTCGGGATGGGGATGGTCGTTTACCTGATCAGCCAGGAAGCGCTGACGCTGCACGCGATCTGCCTGTGGTGCACCAGCGTCCACGTGCTCACGTTCGCGTTGTTCCTGATCGTGATCACCGGCTGGGAGGACACCGGCTACGCACAGTCCCTCTACGAGGACTGACGAGTAGCGCGGCGCGTGGTCCCGCGGTCGCCGGCACGACAAGGGTTAGCGTTCTGAGGTGGGCATCGTGGGGATCGTCGTGCTCGCCGTCGTCGCCGCTGTCGCCTTTTTCGCCTTCGGCTGGGCGCGAGCCGCGCGTTACCGCTCCGAGCACGGCAAGCCGCCCTGGGGGATCGCGCCGGGCGGCTGGGGCGCGTTGTTCGTCGTGCTGCCCGTCGGCTGGGTGCTCTACTCGGCCGCCTCACGCACCACCGCGGTATCGGACCCCTCCCTCGCGCACCGGCCGGCCACGGTGATCGCCGACACACCAGAGGAGCGCGAGAAGCTGATGAAGATCGTCGGCCAACTGCCGCTCCTGCGGCCGCCCGAGCCCGATACGAAGGGTTGGCACCCCGATCCGCTCAGCCAGAAGGACTTCCGATACTTCGACGGCCAAGAGTGGACGCGTGAGGTCACCGACAATCCGGCCCAGCGGGTGGCGGCCGTCGTCGGCGACGAGCGGGCCGATCTCGAGCGACGCCTGCGGGCGCTCGCTCCGCCGGCGGACCCCGCCCCGTCGTGGCATCTCGATCCGCTCGGGGAGCACCACTTCCGTTACTTCGACGGGCAATCGTGGACCAGCGAGGTGCGCGAGACGCGCGCGACCTGACGCGCTGGTCAGCCGGGCTTGGTGGCGAGCAGCGAGAACATGAGCGGAAGCGGCGGAATCGAGTCGGGAAGCTCGTAGCGGCGAGCCGGGCCGACCCGGGTCAGGAACGGCCAGCGCTGGAAGTGCGTGTGGGCGAACTCGTGCAGGAACTCGATGCGAAGGCCGGCGGCGACGAGCGCTGACACGATGTCGCCGATCGGGTGGGCCCATTCGAGGGTGCGGGTGTGACGGAGGACGGCGTCGGGGTCGGTGTAGGTCCCCGGCTCGTCGAACACGACCGGCTCGTCGGTGTGGAAGTAGCCGTACTCCACCTCGAGGCCCTCGTCGGCGAACACCCACGAAAACGGGTGGAACTCTGACACGTACACCGTCCCGCCCGGCTTGCAGACCGCGGCGAGGACGCCGGCCCAGCCCTCGATGTCCGGCAGCCAGTTGATGGCGCCCTTGCCGGTGTAGACGACGTCGTAGCGCTCGCCGAGGAGCGCCGGCGCGTCGTAGACGTTGCCCTCGACGAAACGGGCCTCCACGCCCGCAACCCCCGCCAGCTCCCTGGCGGCGGCGATCGCGGGGGCCGAGAAGTCGAGTCCCGTCACGCTGGCTCCGAGCCGCGCCAACGAGAGGGTGTCCAGCCCGAAGTGACATTGCAGGTGGACGAGCGTGCGGTCCTTCACAATCGCGCCGATCTCGGAGACCTCGAACGCGTCGAGCGAGCTCACGCCGCCCACGAAGCCCTCGACGTCGTAGAAGTCGCTCGCGACGTGAATCGGCACCCGCTCGTCCCAGTTGGCGCGGTTCGCCGCCAGCCAATCAAGTTCCACGCCTCGCCTCCACTCTTGCCGCTCGTCCGATCCGAGCGTCCGGGCTCCGGGGGGAGGGCTCGAACCTCCAACATCCGGCTCCAAAGGCCGGCGTTCTGCCGATTGAACTACCCCGGAACGAAACCGCCGCCTGCATGTTTACAACAGTCGCCACCGGCCGATGGGCGGCTTCGGACCAAGTTCGGCTAGCCTTCCGCCAGCCATGGGATCACTGATCAAGAAGCGCCGCAAGCGGATGCGCAAGAAGAAGCACAAGAAGATGCTGAAGCGCACCCGCTGGCAACGCCGCGCCGCCGGCAAGTAGCGGCCCCCTTCTCAGGATCCTCCGAGGCGATCTCGACCGCCCGCCCGGCGACGCGGATGCCGCGGGCGCCGGTCATCGGCGAGGGGTGCTCGCCGACGCCGTGACGAGGGCGCGCCGGCGCTCGGCCCGCACTGCGCCTCGCAGCTGCACCACGAGTCGCGCGGCCGATTCCTGCTCCCGCTCGAGGTACCACGTACCCCCGCTTCCTGCCAGGCGCGGCCGCTCGCCGGCGACGCCCGCGAAGAGGTCCCGCCACCAGGCGAGAGCCGGCGCGACGACGAGGGCGGCGGGCTCGAGGTCGTTTCCTTGCTCGCCGGCCGGCCCGCCGAGCGCGTCCCAGGCCTGGTAGACCTCGGGAGTCGACACCAGGAGATCCGGTGTCACGAGCACGGCCGTGAAGGCCTCGAAGGCAAGCGGCTCGACCAGCTCCCCGATGCCGCCCACGAGCGCCCTCCCGCCCACGACGCAGAACGGGACGTCCGCCCCCAGCCCTACTGCGACGCCCGGAGCGAGGATCCCCGCCCAGCGAAGCACCGCCGCCGCGTCCGAGGAGCCGCC
>Ga0182015_10000453_pt1 | contig 58415 bp, 53 predicted proteins | sample 712P3MmetaG_FD_120478 | JGI IMG/M metagenome (GOLD analysis project Ga0182015, IMG submission 120478) | Permafrost microbial communities from Stordalen Mire, Sweden - 712P3M metaG | ecosystem: Environmental > Terrestrial > Soil > Wetlands > Permafrost | place: Sweden: Stordalen | collected...
TTACCGGCATACTGCCGCAGAGGTGTGGGAATATTGATTTTTGTCATTACTGTAGAGTGATGCCCAAAGAGGGCTACCGGATTCAGCAAGGTCGTGTGTGGGGCGGACATTCCTGTCCGCCGCCTTTGACTTCGGTGTGTTCTGCAATATCTGATAAAAAATTCAAGTCATAAAAAAGGCGGACAAGAATGTCCGCCCCACATGATTTTGGCTCAGACGATTTCGATCTTTTCATCTATAAATTTCTTGTCGATCTCCTCGCTTACCATCAGCTCGAACGAGTTTGTGATCGCAGCTTTACCCCGTTCCACGCTGGTAATGACACACGAGTAACCGGGCCAATGCGCTTCTGCCAAATCAGTCTGCGACCAGCGTGCGGGGTGATCAGGATGCGAATGGTAATAGCCGATAATGTCTTCTCCTCGCTCCCGCCCTTCCCGCTGAATGCGGATCTGGTCTTTAGGGTCGATGTCGTAACGATTGTGCGGGGAATCCGTCCGCGTGTTGCGGGCTCGGGCAACAGAAACCACGACTCGTTCGTCGCCGTCCATGTGCCCCAGCAACACTCCGCAGCACTCGTGGGGATACGTTTCCTCGCCGTGCTGCCGTAGAGCTTCGTACTCCTTGCGTCCAATTTTCAACATAGAAATCACTAACCACAGAATCACAGAGAACTCCTTTTTTGTTCTTCTCTGTGACTCTGTGTCTCTGTGGTGAATCTAGTCTTCCTGCCAGAATCTCTCGCTCAGATACTTGTCGCCAGAATCGCAGAAAATGGTCACGAAAACGGCGGGTTCGTTTTTCTTCAACTGCCGAGCCAGTTGCAGGCACCCGACAACAGCGGCCGCGGCGGAAATCCCTACCAACAGACCTTCTTCGCGAGCGAGGCGCTTGGCCATCGCGTATGCGTCTTCTGTAGAAATGGCGAGGTCCGCATCAGCCAGTAAAGGATCGTAAATTTTGGGGACTATGGCGCTGGCCATGTACTTCGCGCCTTCGATTCCGTGGAACGCCGAATCCGGCTGCAACGAAATGCAGCGGATGCGAGGATTCAATTCTTTCAAGCGCCGCGTCACGCCCATGAAAGTACCACTCGTGCCTAGCATCGACACGAAGTGCGTAACGCGTCCTTCTGTCTGTTCCCAGATTTCGTTGGCCGTCCCGTGGTAATGAGCTTGCCAGTTGGCGTCGTTAGAATACTGGTCCGCGTAGTAATAAAGCTCAGGATGCTTGGCGGCCAGTTCGCGCGCCACGCGAATCGCGCCATCGGAGCCGTCGGCGGGGTCGGTGTAAATAATGTTGGCGCCGTAAGCCTGCAGAATGCGCTTGCGTTCGACCGAGACATTTTCTGGCATGCACAGCGTCACGGGAAATGCCTGCGCGGCACCCAGCATCGCATACGCAATGCCGGTATTGCCGCTGGTCGAATCGAGCAGAATTTTGCCGGATGTTAGCTTGCCGCTAGCCTTCGCTTGCGCCACGATATTGGCAGCAGCGCGATCTTTCACCGAGCCACCGGGATTGAGCCATTCTGCTTTGCCCAGAATTTCTACTCCAGGCAGATCGCTGCCCACGCGCTCGAGGCGAAGCAAGGGAGTGTTGCCAATGCGATCCAGAGTTCCCTGTCCCAGAGTGGGCTTGCGCGGCGGATGATTTTCGGCTGTAGGCTCGCCGGAGCTGGCTAACTCCCCGATATTTCGATACACACTATGCATAATGAAACTATAAGAGCCGTGACCTAGGTAATGTCCGGTAGACGCGAAATTCGGAACTAAAAACTGTTGATTAGATTATAAGAGAGAGTACTTGGTTCCATCGAAGATGCGGGGGAACGTACCTTTTTCAGGAAGTCGCATCTAACTTAACCGAGAACGAAGGACAAAATGGCATCAAAAGTAGAACAACGCACTTATGAGGACGCAGTGAACTGGCTTCGCGACCACGGCTTTGATTTGATCGAGGCGCCCGGCACGCAGGCACGCGTATTCGTGAAAAAGTACAACGTATCAGCTGCCATCCAAAAAGACGGCGACGATCACGTTAAGATTTTCGCCTATCCCGGCTTTCTGATCGGCGGCGAGATTTCCAAGTTGGTGAATCGGGGATACCAGCAATTTCTTAAGACCTCGAAGACGGAAGTTCCGGCGACTGCCGACCATTTGAAGGCGCTGCAGCAATTCACCGAGGAACTGAAGGAAGGCTTAGGTCTGCCGTCGCTCTACAACGAATCGCTCGGCACAGTCAGCGAGTCTTATCAATACGACCGCATTGAGAATCGCGACAAGCCAGCCGAGGCTCGACCCAAGCGTCCTTGGGAAAAAGCTGGAGTGATTGCTGCCGCGGCGAAAAAAGGCCGAGCGTAAGCCTCGATTCCGAGTCTCATTCCACAGCGCGGGCAAGTCCTTGCCTCACGCTTGCCTCTTATTTATTTCAGTTGCTGAAGCTTCGTCGAAGCTAATTGCGCGGCTTCTGTGGCAGGGTTCTCTTTTTGGATGGTCTCGTAGATTCTCTTAGCTTCAAGTGGCTGATTGTCCGCCTGATAAGTCGCAGCCAATTCCATTTGCGCAGCCGACTTGCCTACCGTGGTCGTCGGCTTCGCAGCCAGTTCCTTGTAAAGCTCGATGGCTTGTTTGTTACGTCCGGTGTTGCGATAAACCGATGCCAGCGCCATTTTTGCCAGCGCCGCCATATCGCTGTTCGCCGACGAAATCACCTTCTGAAATTCCCGCTCAGCGGAAGCGTTATCGCCAAGATCTGCCGACGTCAGACCAAGAAAATAGTGCGCGAACTCAGCTGAATGTGTGTGCGGATATTTGTCGACGATGGCCTGAAACTGTTGGTGCGCCGCAGTCGCGCGCTCCGCTACACTGGCAAAACTCGGCGCATCCGGCTGAGCAGGCATGTTAGGAGGACGAACCGGGGTATTCAGGGTACGCACGGCTACGCTCATGTCGAGGCTGGCCTTCTGATCCTGCTGGCCCAAGTAGTACCAGGACCCGACAACTGCGGCAACCACAGCCGCCACGACTATCGCTGCGACTATCAGCTTGTTTTTGTGCTCAACCGACCAGTGCGCGGTTCTCTCGGCCGCGTCGATGGTAACCCGGCTGAACCGGTCCTGTTTCAATTGATGACGAGTTTCTGCGCGCACGAACTTCCCTTCTGAATAGGCCTGCGTGGGATTGACAGTCTTTGAGTTTAACAGGCGAAAATCAGCAGCGTCAAAGGGCTGAGGTCCGGAGGATAGCTTTGTTTGTGGTTATGCCACATGGATTCAGTGGCTTTTAAGGCGGATTAGGCCGACAATAATGCTCACCGCTTTTCCCACCGCACGGACAAACAAAACGACCACGGCATCACCCGAGAAAAGATAAAGTGCCGACACCGCAATCAGGCCAGCACATACCGCGACAAGCGTGTACTGCCAGGGTTTGCTCACAAGCCATTCGCGTCCGACGACAAAAAAGCGAGCCGCCCGAAATCAAGCGGCCCTTCCCACCTACTGCCGAAGGTAAAGGTGTTGCTTGCAACGTCTCTACCGCGGCGTCTGTTCCAGCAGTCCCTGTTCCGCTTTTTCCTGGCATTCGATGCAATGGCGAGTCCACGGCACTGCTTCGAGGCGCTTGGCATTGATCTCTTTGCCGCAGGAAATACACTCACCAAAGCTTCCCTCGCGGATGCGCGACAGAGCACCCTCGACCATCTGCAGAAGCTGACGGTCGTTATTGCTCTGGTGAAAGAGAAATTCTTTGGTGTAGGAACTGGCAGCGCGATCGGCGATGTCCTGCGCCGAGTCTTCATCGACCGTCCGGCCGTCTTGCTCGGTACGCGAAACCATGCGCCGCAACTCCTGTTGCCGCGTCTCCAATCTCTTTTTAAATAATTCCAGCTTCTTCTTATCCATGGATAATAGCTTCACTATTTGTGGCCCTTCCTAGCTCGTTACTGCCTATGAGGCCAAACGAAGATAATATGCGTCTAAAATGAGATGCGTCAACTGGGGTTGGGGATTCGCCGATGGGCGGAAATCTGGAGGCCTAGCTGAATACTAACGTCCGCTCGGAAACTGACTGTTTACAAATCTTAACGCTTCTTCCCGATTGTGCAGTCTTCCTTCCAGTTGTCCATCTTCTACCGCGGAAAGAATTTCTTTGAATCGCGGACCGGGGGCGTAGCCGGATGAAATCAAATCATCACCGGTAATCAGCGGCGCCGGCCTCATTGCGGTTGCGGGAATGGCATTCATCTTCTCGCGCGTGAAATTGTAGGAAGTAAGATCGCCATGGCTGGACAGACAATCCATGCGATGCAGTTCCATGTGTTCGTCGAAGTGCGGCATGCGTACGAATTTTTTGAATGTCGATTCCTTCATTTGCTGCACGTGCGCGAAGCGCATGTGATTGTCCACCAGCGCCAGAATTTGGCGAGTGTCGTCATTGGAGAAGCGTAGACGCTCACAGATTTCTTCTGCCATCTTGACGCCGACATCGACGTGGCCATCGAATCGGATGCGGTCCGGCGCGACCCGAAACGTTGGCGGCTTGCCCACATCATGCAACAACGCGCCCCAAGCCAGCGTAATCGGACAGGGATGCGGCAGTTTGTCGAGCAACAGCAGGGTGTGCACGAACACGTCGCCCTCAGGATGAAATTGAGGCGGCTGCTCGACTCCCTTCATGGATTCAATCTCAGGCAAAACTTCATGCAACAATCCGGTTTCGTCGAGCAGAAGAAAAGCCTGACGTGCGTGGCCCTCAATCAGCATTTTGCTGAGCTCGTCACGCACGCGCTCGCGTGAAACCTGATGAATCTGCGGCGCCAGTTTTCGAATCGCCCGAAATGTCTTGGGCTCGATAGAGTAGCCGAAACGCGCGGCGAAGCGGACAGCGCGCAACATCCGCAGCTTGTCCTCAGCAAAACGCCGCTCAGGATCGCCGATAGTTCGAATGATTCCCGCGTCAAGGTCTTTGCGTCCGCTTACATAATCCAGAACCTCATTCGTGAGCGGATCAAGCAGCAATCCGTTGATCGTGAAATCGCGGCGCTCTACATCTTCGCGCGGATCTTTGCTGAAACGAACTTCATCGGGATGGCGGCCGTCGCTGTATCCGATGTCGCAACGAAACGTGGCAACCTCAATCACGTTCACCCTGGTTGAGGAGGCGGGTGTTTCTGTAGAGATGTTGCTTGCAACGTCTTTTTCCGGAGCAGGAACCAGCACCACACCGAACTGCGCGCCAACTGCATAAGTCTCGGGAAAAATCCGCATCACTTCTTCGGGCAGCGCATCGGTCGTGACGTCGTAATCGGCGGGCTCTCGTCCCAGCAGCAAATCGCGGACGCATCCACCGACCAAGTAGGCTTTGTGGCCTCGCTCGCGCAAAGTGCGGATGATCGAAATGGCAAAGTCTTTGAGCATGGCCGCGAAAATAAGGCTCCAGCAGATAATATAAGGGTTATGTCCGACGCCTTCATCCTCGGGATTGAGACCTCCTGCGACGAGACCGCGGCGGCGGTCGTTCGCTCAGGAGAGCAGATCGTCTCCAATGTAGTGTTCTCACAGATCGCCACTCATCAGCCTTACGGCGGGGTCGTGCCCGAGTTGGCGTCGCGCGAGCATTTGCGGGCAATCGTGCCGGTTGTGCGCAAGGCACTCGCCGATGCAGGTCAAACATATCGATCTGTCGATGCCATCGCCGTCACACAGGGGCCAGGGCTGGCAGGAGCTCTTCTCGTAGGAATCAGCTACGCCAAGGCCTTGGCATTTGCTCTAGACACGCCGCTCATCGCCGTGAACCATCTCGAAGGCCACATTCATGCGGTGCTGCTGGAGGAGCGCCGCAAGGGAAATCATGAGTTACGTTTTCCCGTGTTGGCTTTGGTCGTTTCCGGCGGTCACACTCACCTTTATCTGGCGAAGCAGGAGAATAATTGTTGGTCATACCGGAACATCGGCCACACGCGCGATGACGCTGCCGGCGAAGCTTTCGACAAAGTGGCAAAGTTACTGGCGTTGGGATATCCCGGCGGACCCATCGTGGATAAACTTTCCATCCACGGCAATCCTCAAGCGGTGAAGTTTCCGCCTTCGCAGCTCAAGCACAGGGATCGCAATGAGCGAAACATTGACGCGACTAACGGCGGCCCACGCTTCGATTTTTCCTATAGCGGCATTAAAACCGCGGTTCTGAGGTACGTAGAAACTCACGACCTGCAAAAATCAATCGCTGAGCGGCGGGCTGCACTTTCGGCAATGCCACAGGCCAAAGTTGAAGACCGTTTATCCTATTGCGACAAGACGACGCTAGATCTGGTGGCCTCATTCCAGCGAGCCATGGTCGAAGACCTGGCGGCAAAGACTCTGGCTGCGGTTCGCGCCTATGATGTTGCTACGTTGTTTGTGACCGGTGGCGTAGCGGCTAATCAGGAATTGCGGCAGAAATTTGAGCAGGACGCCGCCAATCAAGGTCTGGCCGTTTATTTCCCTTCGCGTCCGCTGTCAACCGACAACGCGGCAATGATTGCGACCGCGGCTTATCCTAAATTTCTGTCACGCGATTTTGCTTCCATGGATTTTTCAGCGGAAGCGGGGATGGCCCTGAAGTAACAGACCGTTTAAGATTGCTAAGCGGTGGTTTTCGCCGCTTGGGCTGTCGCGGCTTTTGCGCCTAACACCGCCCCGAGCGCCTTGGCCAGTTGAGCCTCAATGTTGATATCTTTAAAAATCGTGAAGTTGGCTCGCGTCTCTGTTTCCTCAAAGCCGCTCTGTTTGCCTGCGACGATGACGATTGGGATCGCCGCCAAACCGGGATCCGTTTTGACAGCAGTGATAAGCTCCGTACCGTTCATGGTGGGCATTTGAATATCGGTGATGATGATGTCCGGCCTCACTCGTTTCAGCGCTTCGAGTGCTTCCTGCCCGTTGGTCGCTGATTCCACGGTAAAGCTACGCTCCTCCAGGAAGCGGCACACAGTGTGCCGGATGAGCATGGAGTCGTCGACAACTAAAGCCACCAGTGACATGAACTCTCCGTCGGCAATGGTTGCCACGCTGACACTAACAAAGTGTGAATGCTCGAAACAAGGAAGGACCTCCCGTGCGAGATTACCTTCGTCACTGGTGGGTTCTGACTGAACGCAGAAATGCGGCGCTTACTGGTGGCCGGAAGTGCTCCGACTCACCTCAGAATTCGTTCTTCGGCCGGGTGTCTTCGATCATCATGTCCTTGAATTCGCTGGATTCGAAGATATCGCCGCATTCCAGGCACTCGACGAACTCCGCGTCCTCTTCGCGGGCTACAATTTGCACACGGGGATGCTTGCACTCATCGGTGGGAACTTTATCGGGAGATTGCGGCGGCGGGCTGGGAGTCATAAATCCCGGCGATCACAAAAAGCCTGGCGAGGCTGCAGTGAGTTTTACCGGAAATTGGCGGTATTTTAGCGTGACTCTTGGGCTTGTCAAGTCTTTTCGTCAGAGTTGGCGTGTAACTGGCCCCCGCAGGTATCAATCAGGCATTGTGGTCCTCGGCAGCGCCGACCCAGTCGCACCGCTAAGAATACGACCGAAAAGCTCGCCATCTTATAACCAGCTCAGGGCACAATACTTACCGATTAATTGATAATTTTGCCACTGCCTGCAAAGCTTGCAATCCCGCGCCGACTAGCCCTATAATGACATATCCGACTGAAAAGGTCGGATTTGCGATACCTCGATGCTGAAGCTTACCAAGAAGGCGGATTACGGCTTAATGGCAATGAAGCACTTGGCAGAGCATGCGCCTAATGAGGCATGCAGTGCCAAGGATGTCGCTGACGCCTACGGCATTCCGCAGGAGGCGCTGGCAAAGATTCTGCAGCGATTGGTCAAATCTGGCTTGCTGCACTCTCAGCATGGAATGAATGGCGGATACACGCTGGCTCGTGATCCGGGAATGATCAGCGCCTTTGAGGTGATTCGGGCCATTGACGGGCCGCTTTTTATCACTTCGTGCATAACGGTACGAGGTGAATGTGATCAAACTGATCGCTGCACGATTCGCGAACCATTGCGCCGCGTGAATGAGAGCATCGAACAGGTTTTGCGGCGCATCAGTATCTCAGAGATGAAGGAAGAGCCGCAGTCGTCCCAGGAAACAGAAGCAAAGAAGCCAGTTGAACTGGTAAGCATTACATAAAAGTCAGGTAGGAGAGCAATCATGAGCACCGACGTAAAGACAATCCCCCAGGCAGAACACGTGGCCCCAAATGGAGTCAAGTTGCCCGTGTACATGGACAATCATGCCACCACACCGATGGATCCGCGGGTGCTGGAGGAGATGCTGCCATATTTCATGGAGAAGTTTGGCAATTCGGCCAGCCGCAATCACTCTTTTGGCTGGAGCGCCGAAGAAGGCGTGGAACTCGCCCGCGAGCGTATCGCCAAATTGGTCGGCGCAACGACCAAAGAAATTATTTTCACCTCCGGCGCGACCGAGAGCGACAACCTGGCAATCAAGGGTGTCGCGGAGATGTATAAAGAAAAAGGGAATCACATCATCACCGCTGTGACCGAGCACAAAGCCGTGCTCGATACCTGTAAGCGCCTGGAGAAGTATGGCTACCGCGTCACCTACATGCCAGTTCAAAAGGACGGCCTTGTCGATCTCGAAGAACTGAAGCGTGCCATGGACAGCGGCAAGACCATCCTGGTTACGATCATGGCCGCAAATAATGAGATCGGCGTGTTGCAGCCGTTTGCGGAAATTGGCAAGCTCTGCAGGGAACGCGGAATCATCTTCCACACTGACGCTACTCAGGCCGTGGGCAAAATTCCCATCGATGTGAACAAGCAGAACATCGACCTGCTGTCGATTTCCGCCCACAAAATGTATGGACCAAAGGGAGTCGGGGCCCTGTACGTTCGGCGCAAGAATCCTCGTGTGCAGATTTCCGCCATCATCGACGGCGGCGGCCACGAGCGAGGCATGCGTTCGGGAACGCTCAATGTGCCCGGAATTGTCGGCCTCGGCAAAGCGTGTGCTATCGCGTCGGAAGAAATGGCCAAAGAAGCTTGCCGCTTGGCTGGGCTGCGCAATCGTCTTCGCGACAGAATCATGGGGCAGCTTGACGAGGTTTATATCAACGGTTCCATGGAGCACCGTCTTCCCGGCAATCTGAATATCAGCTTCGCTTATGTGGAAGGCGAATCGTTGCTGATGGGCATCAACGATATTGCAGTTTCGAGCGGTTCGGCGTGCACCTCGGCGACTCTGGAGCCATCTTATGTGTTGAAGGCTCTGGGCACCGGGGACGATCTGGCGCACAGTTCCATTCGCTTTGGCATTGGGCGCTTTAACACCGAAGCTGAGGTTGACTACGTCGCCGATCGCGTCGTCGAAACGGTAAGCCGTTTGCGCGAACTTTCGCCGCTTTACGAAATGGCGAAAGAGGGCGTTGATTTGAAGAACGTGAAGTGGGCAGCAGAGTAGTTTCTTGCAGGACAAAATTTTAAGGAGAAGCAAATCATGGCATACAGCGATAAGGTTCTAGATCATTATTCCAACCCGCGCAACGTGGGATCGTTGGACAAGAACAGCTCTGAAGTCGGAACTGGCTTGGTCGGCGCGCCTGAATGCGGTGACGTGATGAAGCTGCAGATCAAAGTCAATCCGCAGACCAACGTCATTGAAGACGCGAAATTCAAGACGTTTGGTTGCGGCTCGGCCATCGCTTCGTCATCCCTGGCCACGGAATGGGTGAAGGGCAAGACCGTGGACGAAGCTCTGCAAATCAAGAACACGGAAATCGTGAAAGAGCTCTCGCTGCCACCGGTAAAGATTCACTGCTCGGTTCTGGCGGAAGACGCTATTCGTGCGGCTATCCACGACTGGAAGAAGAAGCAGGACGTAGCGAAGCCGGCAGCAGTCGCAGCGCAGTAGTTTGGCAGTTGGAGAACGGGCGTCTCGTCAGTTTGCTTTTGAACGATGATCGAAACAGAAACCAAAACGGAAGCGCCGAAGGCTCCAGCTAAAGGCGTCCAAGTCACGGACAAGGCTTTGGCCAAGATCCGGACTGCCATCGTGAAAGAGGGCATCTCGCCGGAGCAGGGCGGGCTGCGCCTCGGCGTGCAGGGCGGCGGATGTTCCGGTCTGAGTTACAACATTCGCTTCGACACGCAACCGCGGGAACGCGACCGCATTTTTCAGTTCGGTGATGTGCGCGTGTTCGTCGATCCGAAATCGTTCATCTACCTGCACGGCATGACCCTGGATTACCAGGAGACGCTCATGCAACAAGGCTTCGTGTTCGTAAACCCGAATTCAACGAAGTCGTGTGGTTGCGGCACTTCGTTTTCGGGCTGATGGTGTTGGCGCGGGCGCCCACGCCCGCGGGTTTCTTTACCACAGCGGTTTCTTTACCACGACGACGCCGCCGTTCTGGTGTCGCGAGCCCGCGCGAAAAGTTGATCGCTCCCGGTAAACGCATTTATGGCGACGGAATCCAACCCGAGTTCTTCTCTGGTTACGCCAGGCGAAGCGACGGCTACGTGCTGGTCCTGCGGCACCATGCGTGCCGTCCATTTCTGCAGCGCCTGTGGCAAGGTTCAGCCGCCAGTGCCGGTGGATTACTTCACGTTTTTTGCTCTGCCTCGTAAGCTGAATCTGGATACTGCGCTTCTGGAGCGGGAATTTTATGATCTGAGCCGCAAGCTTCATCCCGATCTTTGCGCTCGCGCGGATGCGCGAGAACAGGAGTGGAGCCTGGAGCAAAGTTCTCTGCTTAACGACGCTTATCGCACCTTGAAAGATCCCATCAAACGCACCGAATACCTGCTGCGCCTGGAGGGAGTGGAACTTGAGGAGCAGTCAAAGGCGGCCACAGAAAAGGCGCGGGCTTCTGGACAAATCAAGAAACAGGTTGTGCCTCCGGATTTGTTGGAGGAAGTTTTCGAGTTGAACATACAACTGGAAGAACTTCGCATGCAGAAGAAAATGGGCGAAGACGATCCTGCGCTGATCGAAGAGGTAGGCAAGCAAAAACTGGAACTGGAAGAGAAATACGGATCGCTCTCCGATGAACTGAAAACTTACTGGAATGATTGGGATCGGCTTCCCAATGACGCGACAGAAGAGAGCAAAAAACAATCCCGCGACAAAATGATCGACCTTTTAAATCGTCGGTCTTATATAAGGAATCTCGTTCGCGACGTGAATGAAGTATTGGAGAATTGAGAAATTGTGTAATTTTAAAATTACTAAATTACACAATTTCAATTATAAGAATGGCCACTGATCGCATCGTCGGAATCGATCTCGGAACCACCAACTCTCTGGTGGCTTTCATGCAAGGGGACCGCCCTGTCGTGATCCCGGGCGACGACGGGGTGAACCTCGTTCCTTCCGTCGTTGCGCTGGATGAGCGTGACCAGATCATCATCGGCAACGCCGCGCGCAAATATCTGATCGAGACTCCCGAGCGCGCAGTTTATTCAATCAAGCGCCTGATGGGACGCGGGCTGGAAGATATCCAGGAGGAGCTTCAGCTATTTCCCTTTCGCCTGGCACAAGATTTGCAAACTGGCGAAGTGCTACGCATCACTCTAGGCGAGAAGACTTTCACTCCGCCGGAAATTTCCGCGTTTATTCTTCGGCAACTCAAACGCAATGCCGAGCGATTTTTCAATGCGCCAGTTACGAAGGCAGTCATAACTGTGCCGGCATACTTCAACGATGCCCAGCGCCAAGCTACCAAGGATGCAGGCCGCATCGCTGGCCTCGAAGTTCTGCGTCTGGTGAATGAACCCACCGCCGCCTCCCTTGCTTACGGCTTGGACAAGAAGCAGAACGGCATTGTAGCCGTATACGACCTTGGCGGCGGGACCTTCGACGTTTCCATTCTCAAGCTGCACGATGGAATCTTCGAAGTAATCGCGACCAACGGAGATACGCACCTTGGCGGCGACGACATCGATAATCTACTAATAAAAATTGCCATCGACGACATTCGCGGCGATGCGAACCTTGACGTCTCGCGAAACGGTGAAATCGTAGCCACCATACGCAAGGCAGTCATCGAAGCCAAAATTGCCCTGTCCTCGCAGACCGCGACCCAGTTGGATATTGACCTGCCAGGAGGCAAGCGCTACCAACGCGAAATTACGCGAGAACAGTTCGAGCAACTGATCCAACCGATCATCGATCGTACGGTCGGACCGTGCAAACAGGCTTTGAAAGATGCTGTATTAAAGCCGCAGCAGATTGATGAAGTAGTGCTGGTCGGCGGCTCCACGCGCATTCCCAAAGTACGCGCGTTAGTTGAAGAATTATTTCAGCGCAAACCGCACACCGATCTCAACCCCGACGAAGTCGTGGCTCTGGGTGCGGCTGTGCAAGCGAACATTCTTGGCGGCGGTTCTGAAGCTACCGAGAATATGTTGCTGCTCGACGTCACTCCGCTGTCGCTGGGCATTGAAGTCGCGGGCGGCGTTACTGACAAGATCATTCTGCGCAACTCAACCATTCCAGCATCGGCCACGCAGTACTATACGACCCAAATCGACGGTCAGGCCAATGTTGCCATTCACGTCTTGCAGGGCGAACGCGAACTGGCAAAAGATTGCCGCTCGCTTGCGCGTTTCGATCTTAAGGGAATTCCTCCGATGACCGCTGGCATGCCGCGCATCGAGGTCAAATTCCTGATCGATGCCAACGGCATCCTGCACGTCTCTGCGCGCGAGCAGCGCAGCGGCAAAGAATCTGAGATTGAAGTGCAGCCCAGCTACGGCCTCACCGATGATCAAGTCGAGAGCATGATTCTCGATTCATTCGATTATGCCGAAGAAGACTTCCGGCAACGCCAGTTGATCGAGGCGCGAAACGAAGCTGACACCATTCTGCCTGCGCTCGACAAAGGCAAAAAGAGTCCGGCTTGGGGCCAGCTTACCAGCGACGAGAAAAAGAAGATTGCAAAGCTGGAGAAGGCGTTGGTTCAGGTGAAAGCTGAAGATGATCACGCGGCCATCCGCAAAGCGATCGACGCATTGAACCAGGGCACGATGCGGCTCGCGGAGTTGATGATGGACACGGCCGTAAGCTCGGCTCTCAAAGGCAAAACCATGGATGAAGCCGATATGGGCGAAGGATCGGAGACCGGACATCCCGTGGCGAGAGCGGATTTTGAGTAGCTCGGGTTTCGCGTTGCAGACGAACGCGTCAAGGTTCGTATCAGGGCACGGCTTTTAGCCGTGCCGCCGGCAGCAACCGATTCCCGCTTTTTAGCCGCTGAATTTGCGAACGCAAGATGCGCTCGCGACAGCCGGCGGTACGCAAGGAGAAGTCATGGCAGATGAGAAAACAAAAGGATCAGGGACCGCAACCGTGGATTCTCCCGGCGAAGGGACAGTGCAATTAACTTTCTTACCCGAAGGCAAGACCGTCGAGTTCGAACGCGACAAACTTCCCTACAAAGATCATGGCAAGGAATTGTCAATCCTCGATGTCGCCTTGAACTATGGGGTGCGCCTTGACCACGCCTGCGGCGGCAACTGTGCCTGCACCACTTGTCACGTGTGGGTGAAGGAAGGCGCGGAGAACCTTTCCGAAATGGACGACGACGAAGCCGACCGTCTGGACATGGCAGCCGATTTGCAGTTAAACTCCCGTCTCGGGTGCCAGGCCGTAATTACCAAGCCCGGCAAAGTCGTGGTTGAGATTCCGTCGTGGAATCGCAATTACGTTTCTGAAGAGCACTAAAGAAGAAAAGTGAGCTCGCAGCAGGCTGAGGATTGAAATGCCAAAAGATCTGACATGGGATGACGCAGAAGACATCGGCATATTGCTTTCAGAGGCGCATCCTGAAGTCGAGCCTCTTTCTCTACGTTTCACGGAACTGCATGGCTACGTTACCGCACTGCCGGAGTTCAAGGACGATCCGAAAAAGTCCAACGAGGGCAAGCTCGAAGCCATTCAAATGGCGTGGCACGAAGAGTTCATCGACAGAACTCAAGCTTGAGCCGCCGAGTTCTGTCTTCAACAGTTGACACATCTTTTACTCCGTGATGACAAGCCTGTTCTGCGCTCGCCCTATTCTCTTATCACCTCCTGAGTCTCACTGAACGAAGATCGAAACAACATCTTCTCTCTCATGTGAAAAAGGACACGGCATATACCGTGCCCTATTTTTGATTTAGATGCGACGACACTTACCCTACCGTTGCTGGCACCGGCTCTTCTACGCTAGCTTCGCGCAGAAACTTCGCCGCTTCCTCGGGCGGAGTCGGATTGATATAAAAGCCCGTGCCCCACTCGAATCCGGCTGTCTTGGTCAGTTTGGGCATGAATTCGATATGCCAGTGATAGTGATCGTTGGTTGGGTCTTGCACCGGCGATGTGTGAATCACCAGGTTGTACGGCGGATTATCCAGAACCCGGTCCGCTTTGAGCAATAGCGTCTTAAGAGCCTTCGCCAAATTCTCAAAGAGTTGCGAAGACGAATTCTCGAAGGCTGACTCGTGCTGCTTGGGCAGGATCCAGGTTTCGAACGGAAACCGCGGCGCGTACGGAGCCAGCGTAAGGAAGTCCTGATTCTCCGCGACCACGCGAGTACTGGCTTCCGTCTCCTGTCGAATCACGTCGCAGAACACGCAACGCTCCTTATAGATGTAGTACTGCTTGGCCCCCTCCAACTCCTCGACCACATAGATTGGAAGAATCGGTAACGCGATCAACTGGGAATGCGCATGTTCGAGCGACGCCCCGGCAGCCTCTCCATGATTTTTGAAGATCAAAATGTATTTGAACCGCCGATCCTTCTTCAGATCAAGAATGCGGTCGCGGAAAGTCCAGAGTACATCTTCGATTCGTTTGGGAGGCAGCGTGGCGAGGCTGGCGGTGTGATCTGGAGTTTCGATAATAACTTCGTGAGCTCCCACTCCGTTCATTCGGTCAAACATGCCTTCAGCCTGACGGCTGAGGTTGCCTTCGATCCCCAAGGCGGGAAACTTGTTGGGAACCACGCGTACCGTCCATCCAGGCGAATCGCGCTGCGGCGGAGGCCCTCCGTTGGGGTTCGGACGATAAGCCTGAATCTCGGGCGGGGTCTTGCTCTCATTTCCATAGCAGAATGGGCAAAATCCGCCTTTTAATTTGACTCCGTCTCGGGCGAAATCGGTGGGACGCTTGGCGCGGTCGGTCGAAATAATTACCCATCGGCCTACAATTGGATCTTTTCTAAGCTCGGGCAAGGACTAAATCCTTTCAATAAAGGCATATGAATCTGACTGTCGCCAGTCGGTATTAAAACCAAATTTTCATTCTACGATAGTGGGAAGGCATTTCGAAATAGCTCTATCAATGGCTGCCTGGACCGTTGCTCATAATACACGGTCACCACATCGAAGCGCCACTGGCACGGCCGCGCCACGTGATGAAGGTACTCGTCGGCCACTGTGGCCAAACCGCGTTGCTTATCGCGATCCACGGCGGCTTCTGCTGGCTTCACCGCCCGCGTGGTGCGTGTCTTGACTTCGATAAAGCACAACACGCCATGATCCCAGGCAATCAGGTCAATTTCCCCCCGACGGCGCGACGAGCGAAAGTTACGAGCCACCATCACATATCCCACACGCCGAAGATAAAAGTAAGCATCTTCCTCTCCGCGCCGCCCCGTGCGCTGATGGGTGGGAGCATAGTCGGGCGCAAGCATTCGCTCCGCTGCCCAATCCAATGCGCGAACCACAGCTTGCGTAGCCACGGCTGAGAATTGCGAGAGGGAAAACACCGAAGACATGTGGGAGCCTATCCGTAAATGGTAAGCTCTGCGGCACACCTGATATGTGACGGACATCACACAAAAGAGCCGAATATGGAAAAAAGCCGGTCGAGCATTGCGCTCGACCGGCTACTGCTGCAATCGCCCACCGTGTCGGCGGATCAGTAAAGCGCCGCTTATTGGTGAGTTGCAGGCCTCGCTTTCTTTTTCGCTGCCGCCGCATGTGGATGGTCCGGAACCGCTTTCACTTTGGATTCGTCCACAGGCTGCGTGCCCTCTCCTGTGAAAGTTCCGCCAGCGGGAACGATCCAATATTCGGCGGTCATCGTACCCGCGCTGCCGGTGCGAGTTTCGATGCGGCTGGGATCAATTCCCAGCTTGGCTTCGCCGCCTGTGAGATACGCCTTGGAATTGACAGCTCGTTCAGCCGCCAGATTCTTGCGCTTCTCAGTGGGCTCGGCATTGCCGACGATGATCAGCTTGTTGTCTGCGTTCTGCTGCAGGTTCTTGGCAACATCGTCCAATTTTCCTTTGCATTCGTTATCCACGCGCCACGGCTTGTGGATCTTGTCCATGTTCGCGAAGTCGCATTCGGCCAGCTTGCTGGCTTGCGGCGGGGGCGGCGGTGGCGGATTTTCAACCGTCACTTGCGTGGAGGCTTGCGTATTCAGACCACGCGTGTCGGAACATGTGGCGGACACTGTTATGGTTCCCGCGGATGCGCCGGTTGTATTCAGAGTCCCCGTGTTGCCGGTCCCTGAAATGCTTCCGCCGCTGGCAGTCCAATTAGTGATATTCACAGGAACGTTATCCGGACTGGTGCAACTGCAGGTGATCGTCGCGCTTCCACCCGCCTGCAACGAAGTCGGGCTGGCCGAACAGGAGAATGTAGGCGGATTCTTCGGCGGTTCCTTCACCGTAAAGTTCGCGGTACAACTAGCCTCTCCATTCGTCTTCCGCTTGGGATCGCTGACATGCGCCGTGACTGTGTAACTGCCGCCGGCGACGCCGTTGGTGTCGATGCTGGCGGTATTGTCTTTGCCGGTAACTTTTCCGCCAGTACCGCTCCAACTGTAAGTCAAGGTGTGTTTGGGATTGAAGTTGGTTGTCGATGCGGTTGCCGTAATTGGCTCGCCAACCATAACTTCGTTGGGCTGCACCGAGCAACTCGCAGTCGGTGTTACTACTTCAGGATAGCCAAAGTTAAAAACTAAGCCTGTACGTAGCCTAATTCCTTCCAGCGAAACTCGGCGAAGATCCGGGAACGCTGCCGACACCACCGAGGAATAGTTTTGCCTGGCCCAAACATAGTCCGCCTCAGCGATTCGCAGAGATAATAAATGATTGACGCGCAGGTCCCATCCGCCGCCGAGGATCGCACCAATACCATTTCCGTTGGGCAGTCCATCGACATTAAGCCGGTTATAGCTCAACAATGTATGTAAAAAGAAATTTGATTGATCGCTTCGCAGGGTCAACTTGGGACCGACCGAGAGAGTGGTCTCGTAGTCGTCCCAATTAGTTCCGAAGTCGCCTTCCAATCCAAAATATTTTTGAAAATTGTAAGTGAAGGCGGTGCCAAATCCGGCGGGCATATCGGGAAGCGCCATCTTGACCGGAGCGTTGTAATTCTGGAATGGAGATGGAACGCCCGCGCCAGGATGGAGCCACTGGTAACCCAGGAAGATTTCGTATTTGGGGGTCTCCACGTCCTGCGCCAGCGTGACGGCTGATAACAGAACGACGGTTAACATAAGCAAGAAACTAGCACACAGCACACGCGTGCTTCTTAAACCGGGATAAAACGACATATCGTCCTCCGAAACTTTTTAGTCAGCTTTTATATCCATGCACACTTACAAGATTGGGAATCCACAGCATGGCAAACGTTAGAAATCAATACTTCTTAATGTCGTGTAGACAAATGCAAAAGAAGCGCAGGTGTTCATAACCATACTTGTCAAATCAGACTCAACATTCTACTTGATGGCCATTCATTGCGTCCAGCAAATGAACACGCGCTTTTGTCTTGATTTGAGATTGACTTCGGCAGCTCAGGCACCGAATAAGCACTATGCTTGCAGCAATGGCTACTAGCCTTAATAATGACTAGGGGCCTATTTCAATGAGCCGGAGCTTATGAGCCAGGAAAAAGTACTAATCGTCGAAGACGAAGAAAACGAGCGGACCGGTCTTGCCGAACTGATCTCGTCGTGGGGTTATTCAGCCGATACTGCCAAGGACGGGGCGGAAGGTCTGGAAAAAGTTTCCGCTTGGGCGCCGTCCTTGGTCGTAACTGATCTCAAGATGCCGCGCATGGGCGGCCTCGAACTGTTGGAGCGGATTGCCGATGACAACAAGACCATCGCCGTGATCGTGGTAACGGCTCAAGGCACAATTGACACCGCCGTACAAGCCATGCGCATGGGGGCTTACGACTACATCACCAAGCCTATCGACACCGACCGGCTGCGCACCATTCTGCAAAACGCGTCAGCCCTGTTGGGAACTCGGGTGGAACTCGAGGTTACCCGCCGCAAGTTGCGGGATGCCGGCTCGCTTGGGAGCTTGGTAGGCTCCTCCAAGAAAATGCAGGAACTGTTCCGGCTGACTGAAATGGTAGCGCCCAGCACGGCATCCGTACTAATCACCGGCGCCAGCGGAACAGGTAAGGAATTGGTGGCGCGGACTATCCATGAGCTAAGCCCTCGCCGCAATCGTCCATTTGTACCAATTAATTGTGCTGCGATTCCGGAAACTCTGATCGAGAGTGAGATTTTTGGCCACGAAAGGGGCGCATTCACCGGAGCACTGGAACGGCGCACTGGCTGCTTTGAACTGGCTGAAGGCGGAACCTTGCTGTTGGACGAAATCGGGGAGATGCCGGTCGGCACCCAAGCCAAACTTCTTCGCGTGCTGGAGGATCGCAAGCTTCGCAGGCTGGGAAGCAAGGTGGAAACCACTGTTGACGTCCGCGTTCTTGCCGCGACCAACAAAGTTCCCGAGGAAGCCGTGGCTCGGGGCGAGTTGCGCAACGATCTCTACTACCGGCTGAATGTTTTCAATATCCACATGCCTCCGCTGCGCGAGCACAAGGACGACATCCCCGCTCTCGTGGAGTCTCTGTTGAAAGACATGTCTGCCAAACATGGCCGCAAGGTCGCGGTGGTCAGCGAAGCGGTGCTGAACTTGTTCCAGAATTATTCCTGGCCCGGAAATGTACGCGAGTTGCGAAACACGTTGGAGCGGGCCGTCATCGTGTGCGACGGGGCAGTAATCGAGACTAAGCACCTGCCTCCCGGATTTGGCCAGGCTACCATTCGCACCTCATCCGAAGATCCCGATGCAATACACTTGGGTGTCGGCACGACCGTCGAGGAGGCAGAGAGGCGGCTGATTCTGAAGACCATTGAGTCGACCAGCAATAACAAGACGCGGGCGGCGGAGATTCTCGGCATCAGTTTGAAAACCCTGCATAATAAGCTGAAGGAATATGGCAACGCCGCGGCCGATGCCGCCCTGGCCAGAGAGGATTAGCCGAAAGCGGGCAATTGTTGCCTAATCAACTGACTCAGAATGCGTCGAAAAACTCAAATCGTGCTTGCCATTACCTTGATGGTGGCGGCTCTGGTGTGCTCGTTCTCGTACATCTATATTTCGTACATCCTGCGCCAGAGAATCGCATACACGCGCGACACAGCGGCCTCTCTGGCATCGCAAATCGCATATATCGCAAACAAAGCGGTGATCCCTGATTTTGCGGACACCCGCGTTGACACGAACAATCCGGCCAAGCTTCGTCGGGCAATTACCGACTATCTGGAGACCAACCTCGATCTGAATACCATACTGGAATCAGCCGTGGACTGGCCCATGATCTACGACGCTGCCATCGTGGACACGGATGGTAAGGCAATCCTCCACACCAATGCGAAACTGATTGACAAGACCGTCCCCGGCCGCCCTGACTTCCAAATTGTGCAGGATGCCAAGTTCCGGCGGCAACTCCGTCTGATTTACCATCCACCCACTCTCTACGACGTGAGCATGCCCCTGAAGTTAAATGGTCAGGATTTCGGCAGCATCCGCCTGGGAGTATCCACTGTATTCCTTCAGAACGAAATCACGCCGCGACTCCAGCATGCGGTGATCTTCTCTGGCATCTCTATTTTGCTATCTCTGTTGTTGGCGGCGGGGTTGTCGCACCTCGCTCTTGGGCCGTTGGAGCGCATCAGCCGTAGTCTGGATAGCGTGACTGCGGGCGACGCTGACGCCGTCAACGAGGAGGAAGCCGGCCGCGATGAGTACGGCCTGGTGACGTTGAAAATCGCCCACTTGGGCCGGCAGATGCGCGATGCCAAAGAAATCTTCTCAGCGTTGAAGGACAACGTCGATCAGATCATGGGAAATTTGCAGGACGGCTTGATGCTGTTCACGCGGGATTCGCGAGTCGTTCTGGTCAGCGCTTCGGTCGAGCGTTTCCTTGGCCGTCCCAGAAGAGAATTGCTGGGGCGAACGGTCAAGGAAATTTTCAACCGGGACACGCCGCTCGGCGTGCTGGTGCTGGATGGTTTCCAATCGCGGCATCCCATTGCCCAGCGCGAAGTGGAATCTTCAAACACGAAACGGGTGCAAGTATCTCTGGATTTTATTCAGGAGCGAGGCTCTCCGATTGGCGCCCTGCTGACCCTGCGCGATGCGGAATCGGTGCGGCGTATTCAGGATGAAATCGAGTTATCGCGGCAGATGTCCGCCAGCGGCCGCACCACGCGCGGAGTCGCCCACGAAGTGAAGAATCCCATCAATGCCATCGTGCTGCATTTGCAATTGCTGCAAGGGAAATTGAAACAGATCGATCCCGACACGCGCCGCCACATGGACATTATCGGCAGTGAGATTCATCGGCTAGACCGTGTGGTTCAGATTCTGGTCGACTTCACACGTCCCCGCGACCTGCGCCTGGAAGAAATCGATTTGCGCCGACTCTTAGAGGATGTGATCATGCTTGCCACGCCTGACACCGAGCAGCATGGCGTGACCGTCAAGCGCAGGCTCGGAACCGAACCGCTGGGCGTAAGAGTGGATGCCGACGTGATGAAACAAGCCATCTTGAACGTGATCATCAATGGTATGCAGGCGATGCCAAACGGTGGAACGCTTACGATTTCGGCGCGGCGAGAAGAGGACAGTGTTATCACCGAAATTCGTGACGAGGGTATTGGCATACCACACGAACTGCAGGAGAAGATTTTCGAACTGTACTTCACCACCAGGAAAGGTGGAAGCGGGATTGGATTGGCTCAAACTTATCAGGCCCTGCAGTGGCACTATGGCTCGATCGATTTCGAAACCATGGAAGGACAAGGCACGACCTTCCGCCTGCGATTGCCAGCCTACTCAATCCGAGCCGACGCCAATGGTGAAACTATGTCCGGCGCGCCCAGCTTAACTTTTCCCAATTCCTAAGTGACTGATGTATGCCCGCATTGAAACTGTAAATCAGACATTCGTAAAGTGAATAGTGCGGAGGCGTCCAATCGGCGGTAGAATTCGCTGATACTCATATTGTTCCCACGGACAAACGACATGCGACTGGCCGCCATCGTCGGGATATGTGTGCTGTCATTTTGTGCCCTCGGCAATACCGCCCCGGTCGCGGCCAGAGACATTTTGCAGGCGACACAATCTGAGGATAATCCGCCCGGAAACTCTACGCCGCAAAGTTCGCCCACGCAGTCACCAACAGATCAGGAAAAAACCGCCGACAGATCCCCCGGTTCTTCACAAACAGCACCGGCGCCCTGCCCGGAAAATTCTCAATCCACATCGACCGCTAAGGCAGACTGCAAACCGGCCACCAAAACCAGGACGCACCGTAAAACCATTGCGCCAGCGCAAACCAACAAAAACCCGGGTCCCACCAAGACCGTCGTGCGCAATGGAGGCACCGACGATTCCAATCTGAATCTTTCGCCAGGTGTTAGCCCGCAGCAGGCTTCGCGCGAGGCGAACAGTACCAATAAATTACTCGCGACCAGCGACGCCAATCTGAAGAAAATCTCAGGCCGCCAGCTCAACGCCAGTCAGCAGGACACAGTAAAGCAAATCGAAAGCTATATGGATCAAGCTAAGAAGGCTACCAACGATGGAGACTTGCAACGCGCCTACAATCTCGCCGTCAAAGCAAATTTACTCTCGGCTGAATTAGCAGGACATTGAGAACTTAAAGGAGGACGAGCGTCTCGCCCATCTGGCCAGTGCGAGGACGCCGGGCCTCCAATCCTCGCCACGTGGCACCAGGGGAGTCAATGCTGTAGTCTGAGCCGATGCCAGGAGGAGATCGCGTTGGGTTCAATATCGTAACCGCCGAATCCAGCCGGCCGCAGCAATCGACGCGCCAGCCCCTTCACCATTCGATCCTCTTCATAGTTCTGATCGCATTTCTGCTCCGCCTCGCGGTTATCACCGTGGGCTACACTTACCGAATCACGCCTCGGCGTGATCACTTTCAATTTGGCTGGGAAATGGGGCGCATTGCGCGTTCCATAGCCGAAGGCCAGGGCTTCAGTTCGCCCACAGACCTTCCTACTGGCCCGAGCGCTTGGGCGCCACCTCTTTATCCGTACATTCTTGCCGGTGTATTTAAATTGTTCGGCGTGTACAGCGCCCTTTCTGCGTGGGTGATTCTCGCCTTCAACAGCATTTTTGCGGCTCTAACTTGCCTTACGCTTTACCGTATCGCGGAGCGAATATACGGACCGGCAGTAGCGCGCGCAACCGCGTGGACCTGGGCAATTTTCCCTTACGCAATCTATTGGCCGGTACGCGTGGTCTGGGAAACGAGCCTTACCACATTTTGGCTGAGCCTCGCACTATTGCTTACCCTCCGCATGGCGGACGAGACGCCTCGACTCCGCATGTGGATTTTGTTCGGGTTGCTCTGGGGCGTGATCGCGCTAACCAATACCGCGATCGTAAGCATGTTCCCATTCTGCTTGCTCTGGCTTCTGTATCACCTTCCTCGCAGGGGCAGGCAGTCGCTTGGAGCAGCTTTGTGCGTGCTTACCGCTGCTCTGGTTGTGAGCCCATGGTTGCTGCGTAATTACGAAGTTTTTGGCAAGTTCATTTTCGTTCGTGACAATCTTCCGCTGGAAATGTACGAAGCCAACAACGACCAATCCGCGGGACTGTGGACCCGCAACGAACATCCTGGCAATAACCCTGAGGCCATGCGCAAATTTCAGGAATTAGGCGAAATCGGATTCATGGCCGAAAAAAAACAGGAGGTCCGCCAGTTTATACGTGAGCATCCAGCGAGATTTTTGCTATTCACGGCCGAACGCGCGGTTTATTTCTGGATTGCACCCCCGCAGGCAACAATCATTGCGGGATACGACCTGATGATCTCTCGTCACACCAATTTCTTGCTGGGAGCCGTACTTGCTTTTGCGGGTTTGTGGTTAACCATTCGCAATCGAAAGCGCGGCGCATTTTTGCTTGCCTGTTTTTTGCTACTCTACCCACTTCCCTACTATCTGGTCATGCCCTTCGTTCGTTACAAACACCCCATCGAGCCCGAAATGATCATGCTCATCGTGTATTTGTTCTGGCAATCCCGTCGCATGCAAATTCGATGGCCCCGTGGAAAGACTGAATAGGCGTAGCTGCATTCCTGCCTCTTGCTAAATAAAAATAAAAAACGGTCCCGGCGTTACGGCGCCGGGCTTTCCTATGCCACCGCTTCGTGGTTTTAGCAATATTTCTCACCGCTCTTGGATTGAAACAATGCAGCGGCGAGAATGATCACGATGGGGTAACATTCCAGCGTGTAGCGCGGCTCTGGATTCTCCAGCGTGCCGAGAAATAGTGTTCGCAAAATCAGAAAAGTGAGCAGCAGGCTGAGATGAGGTGCGAAGTGTCCGCGCACTAATCCGGCAACGGCAGCGAACACATACGCGAGATTCACAATCCCGAGCGCCAGCGCCAAGCTCAACCACTTCGGGTCGTCATCAAATTCCCACCATCGAGTATCCGAGGGCAGGGTTTCGGTGCGCGGGCGCAGCCACATGTCGGCAACGCGCAGCAACGGCAGCACCACGTAGTAACGCAATAAAGAATGATGGACTCGTTCGGCGGCGAGCGCAGCGAACCTTGCATCCAGCTCGGGAGAGACGTGGAGGGCATCGTTGTAATCGTTCAACAACTGTATCGTCTGCTGGCGCTGCGCAGGTGAATCGAAGGTGCGATCAGGCAGCTTATCTACTTCGATAGTATTGCCCGGCACCGCCCAGTAAATATCCTCGACCGAGGTGTAATCCGCGATCCAGGTTCTCACCCAGCGATTGAATCCTAGCGGCACGAAGGAATTTTCCTCATTGGCGTAACGCGGCGCGAGCGGTTGGAATTCGTGGAATGTGCGCAGGTTGCGCACAGTCCACGGAACGAGAGTAGCGAGCGAGATCAGAACCAGAGTGAATCCCGCCTTAACTATCTGTGAAGCGGGTGGTCCCGCTCTTTCTTTGGCTGAGCGTATAAGAATCACGAAGAGGTATGCACCGATCGCAACCAGAAGTAACGCGCCGTCCGGGCGCAACAGAATCGCCGCTCCGATGGCAAGTCCGCATCCCACCCAGGCAGTCAACGAAGCATCAGCTAGATGGTCAAGTCCAACCACGGCGAGATCGAGAGCGAGCACGGTGAAGAATACTTCCCAAGTTTCGGTGAGTGCGTTGGCGACATAATTTGCGAGAAATGGACAAAGCGCGGTGAGCAAAAAGGCGAACCGCGCCGCTCGCGGAGACACTATCCGCCGCGCAAGGTCAGCCGTTAGGAGACAAGTGCCAAGGTCAACCAACAATTGCAACAGCATCGCTGCCCGGTAATGTTCCATGCCGAAGACGGCAAAAACCGCAGCCAGGAACGCAGGATAACCGGGCAAGCGAATGTAGGTTGGAGAGACGTCATTAATGCCGCTAAGGCCGTAAATCCCATGGCGGAGCCAGTTCTTGGCGATGTCGCCGTAGACGAATGAGTCGGTTGAGACTCCGGGAAAGCGGAAAATGAACACCAGGCGCAGCGCCACACCCGCGAGTGTCGCGACAAGAAAAAACCGAAGATGCCTGCGCAGCAGTTCGCGCACGGAGGGAATATAACAGCTCTTGACTCGCGGCTCCTTGGCTCGTGGCTCTTTAGCGGTGCCGTTCCTTTCCTTGCTGGGACCCAACGTTTGGCGCTTGGTTGAGCACAAGTAAGAGTTTGGATTTAGGCTTGAAAGGGCGCCGCTGGAAAGCCCGCCTTGGCTTATCGTCTCTGCAGTCGTCCGGGGCGGGCGAGCCAAGGCTGCGGCGCTGCCGCCGACTGGGAGTCGATTTACGTCCAGCAGAAATCATTCCCTACCCCGGGGGCCACTGCAAATTTCTTCCTCCCAGCAAATGCACGTGCAGATGAAAAACCGATTGCCCCGCGCGCGGTCCCACATTGAGCACGGTCCTGTAACCATCCTCGATATTGCGCTGGCGCGCGATATTAGCGGCAGCGAGTTGGCAGTAACCGATTAACTGGGCGTCCTCATCCGCAGCTTCCTTCAGACCGCGAAGATGCTTCTTGGGAACGACCAGCACGTGGGTTGGAGCCTGCGGATTAATATCGTCGAAGGCGTAAGTATGCTCGTCTTCGTAAACTTTCTTGGAGGGTATTTCCCCACGAATAATTCTGCAGAACAGGCAGTCGTTCATGAAACCGTCCACAGTTTGAGATTGGAAACACGCCGCGCTACAGCGCGAGTGTGGCCAGGACAGGGAAGGCGCGTGCCTAATATATCCGATTGCTGCAAAAATTTGCAGTGCAGCCGCTGGTGCCATCACACCCAAAATTGTTAGCGGTCGCCCGAGATCTAACATTCGGACTAATCGAGTCTCACCAGGAAGATCGCTCCTTGCGGAGTCTGAGTGTTGTGCGCAACCTCTTCGGCGAGTCTGCGATCATCATCGTGCACTCGCACTCGCACCCACCAGTCGCCCACGGGACTGCTGAAACATTGCACTTTCGCGGTGCGATAACGCTGCGAAAGGTGGTCGGCTAATTTATCCGCGGCGTGTTCCTGTTCGAACGCACCGATTTGCACTGCCCATCGTCCGCCTGCTTCGAGCGGAGCCGGGCTGCGCAACACTTCAATGAGAACCATGCCGACGCCGGCTTGCCGCAGGTCGATTTTTTCTGCCGCCGCCTGCGAGAGATCAAGAATGCGCCCTTCGATGAACGGTCCACGGTCGGTAATTCGCACCAGAACCGAACGTCCTGTTTTCACATTTGTCACTCGTACGATAGAACCTAGCGGAAGCGTGCGATGCGCAGCGGTCAGGGCGTGCATGTCATAAATTTCGCCATTCGAGCCGCGGCGATTGTGGTAAGGCGCTCCGTACCAGCTTGCCAAGCCGGTCTCTACGAAAATAGGTTTTGTGGCGGAGGGAATTTCCAGCGCGTCGTGATCTGTCGGTGCAGGAAGCGTCTTTGTGCTTGGAGCGCCGGCGCTTGCCTCAGGCGCACTCATCGGCGGTGGAGGGGGAACATCGACGCGCGCCTGCTTATGTTCACCGCAGCCCGTCAGCAAAAAACAGAGGAGAGCAAGAACAACAACGATCCCGCCCCGCCTTGAGAAAGACCCAGCAATCACTTGCGAGGAGGCTGATGCTTGTCCATGTAATCCGCGAGATGAGTCAGCTTGGCCGATGCGATTCGCAATGCCTTGGTGGAATGCTGGCGTACAGCCGGCACTACTTCGTCGTTCAAGTAATTGATCAACTCCGCCGCTTCCTTCTCCACGGTCGTCGCGGCCTCGGCTACCGATTTGTTGATACGCGCGGATGCTTCTTCCACCTTGCGGTTGAAGTCGTTCATGAATTTCCTTCGATCTGGTGAACGCGTTTGCGGCCACTAAAAAATTGCCGATACCAGGCTCAGCCATTATTTCCTGCTTGCCCGCCAAGGTCAACCGGGAGGCATCCCGAGTCAAACCCCTGCATTCCTCTAAAGTAGCGTGACACGGCACATCAAACCGTGCTTCTTTGCAGTACAATCGCGCCACACGAATCCTCCAGCCGTGGCCCTATAGTTTGTGCTGCTAAATTGTTGGAGGGTTGTACGCCCCGGACAGATGACGGCGAAATCAGCCATTTCAGAGATGATGAAGGCCGCAGACAGACAGCGCTTTCGGCGATTGCTGCTGCGGTGGTTTGACCTGCATAAACGGGATTTGCCCTGGCGGCAAGATCGCGATCCGTATCGCGTCTGGCTATCGGAAATCATGCTGCAACAGACTCGCGTGAATGCGGTCACAGATTACTATCAGAAGTTTCTGCGTCGTTTTCCAACGATAGAGACGCTGGCCTCTGCGCCTGAATCGGCAGTGCTAGCCGCATGGAGCGGTCTCGGCTATTATCGGCGCGCCCGCATGCTGCATGCGGCGGCAAGAAAAATTGTTGATGAATATAACGGAGAGCTTCCGAAAACAGCCGAAGGTCTACGTGCTCTTCCCGGAATTGGCCGCTACACTGCCGCCGCGATTGCCAGCATCGCCTTCAATCAGCCCGTCGCGCTAGTGGATGGAAACGTCGAGCGTATGCTGCAGCGTTTTCATGGCAGAAATCTTGCCGGCGAAAATTTGTGGTGCGCGGCGGAAGAACTTCTCGCGCAACGACGTCCGGGCGACTTCAACCAGGCGATGATGGAATTAGGCGCAACCGTATGTTTAGCTCAACAGCCGCGGTGTTTGCTTTGCCCGCTGTCCAAACTCTGTGCAACCCGCGGGAAATTACATGTGGATAGGAAGGGAACTAGTCAGACAAAGCGAAAAATCCATTACGCATTTGCTTGCCGAGACAATTTGATATTTCTCGTCCAGCGCGCTAATAATGCGACGCTGATGCCGGGTATGTGGGAGTTCCCCGAAATCACCGGTTCGAACGGCACGACTCCAGCATGGCTGACTCTGCGCCACTCGATCACAGTCACTGATTACCAGGTCCAGGTGGTGCGAGATTCGCCGCCCGCGGGCGTCACCGGATGCTGGGTGCGCAAGTCGCAGTTGACAGACTTGCCGCTGACCGGCCTGACAAGAAAAATCCTCCGCGCAGCCAGGGTCATCTAATTCCGCAGCGTTAATATAAGCATGCGCCCGGAGATCCTATGAAAATCGCAAATGACGTAACCGAACTGATCGGCAAGACACCATTAGTCCGGCTCAACAAAGTGACCGAAGGCTGCGCAGCTCAGGTCGTAGCGAAACTTGAGAGCAGGAACCCCTGTGCCAGCGTAAAAGATCGCATCGGCGTCAGCATGATCACCGAGGCCGAACGCGCGGGAAAAATTCAACCCGGAAAAACCGTACTGATCGAGCCGACCAGCGGCAACACTGGCATAGGCCTGGCTTTCGTCGCTGCAGCCCGAGGATACAAGCTAATTCTCACCATGCCCGAAACCATGAGCCTGGAGCGGCGCGTGCTGCTGCTCGCCTTTGGCGCGGAGATTGTTCTGACTCCCGGTCCGAACGGAATGAAAGGCGCAATCGCCAAAGCCGAAGAAATTCTCGCCAAAACTCCCAACGGTTTCATGCCTCAGCAATTTGACAACCCGGCCAATCCCAAAATTCACTTCGAAACCACCGGGCCCGAAATTTGGAGCGACACGGACGGCCGCGTCGACATACTGGTCTCCGGAGTCGGCACCGGCGGCACCATCACTGGAGTATCTGAATTCATCAAGCCGAAGAAACCTTCCTTCAAAGCCGTTGCGGTCGAACCCACGGATAGCCCCGTGCTTTCGGGCGGAAAGCCTGGGCCGCACAAGATTCAAGGCATCGGCGCCGGATTTGTACCCAGCATTCTGCGCCGTGACTACATCGACGAAGTTGTTGCTGTAACCAACGACGAGGCTGTCAACATGGCTCGCCGTCTTGCGAGAGAGGAAGGCATTTTGGTTGGTATTTCGTCGGGAGCCGCGGTCGTGGCTGCGATTAGAGTCGCCAGCCGCAAAGAAAATGCCGGCAAGCTGATCGTTGTGGTGCTTCCGGATTTCGGCGAACGCTATCTGACCAGCGTTTTATTCGATTCACTGCGAAACGAGGCACTGCAGATTCCGACCACGGCGATTGCGGCTTGATTCATGCCTCATCTCGCAGCCTTAATTCGTGAAGATGTCGGTGCCGTGCTGGAGCGCGACCCCGCCGCCAGGTCGCGCCTCGAGGTTTTCCTGTGCTACTCGGGACTGCACGCGGTCTGGTTCTACCGCATCAATCACTGGCTATGGAACCACGGATTTTTCCTGCTCGCCCGTTGGCTCTCGCAAGTTGCCCGCTTCCTGACGGCAATCGAAATCCATCCTGGAGCCAACATTGCCAGAAGGCTGTTTATCGATCACGGCCTGGGCGTGGTCATTGGCGAGACTGCGGTGGTTGGCAACGATGTGACGTTATATCAGGGCGTGACTCTCGGCGGCACCGGCAAAGAGCAGGGCAAGCGCCATCCGACCATTGAAGACGACGTCGTAATCGGTAGTGGAGCGAAAGTTCTCGGCAACATCACCGTTGGACGAAACTGCCGCATCGGGGCCGGCTCGGTCGTGTTGCGAAGTGTGCCGGAGAATTCCACCGTCGTCGGGGTTCCCGCCCACATCATCTTCCGCAACGGCGAACGCGTCGTCATCACCGATCCCAAGCAAATCAACGACCCGCTCTCCGAAGCGCTCGCCGCAGTAGCCGCCGAAGTGAACAAGCTGCGCGATCGAGTACAAAAACTCGAAGGCGCAGAAGTCCCGGCCGAACCGCTCTCCGCTTCCATGCAAAGAATCATGGAGGACATCGACTACCAGATTTGAATGGAGGCCCATCCCTCCCAGCGGGATGGGCGCAGAGCTGCTGGAGTTTTGAAGGGGCACGGCTTCAGCCGTGTCGCAATCATCCAAGAAACATGAGCGTGCAGAAACGACAGGCCTATCTGTGTGGCGATGGGTCTTTGACCCGTCGCCCGCAAGTGCGCCCGCTCACAATCGGTTGATCAACGACGCTACGTAACCCGCCCCAAATCCATTGTCGATATTCACTACGCTTACGTTGGAAGCACATGAATTCATCATCCCCAACAATGCCGCGACGCCCTTGAAGGCTGCCCCGTAGCCGATGCTCGTGGGAACCGCGATTACAGGAACTCCGACCAGCCCGCCGACGACGCTTGGCAGCGCGCCTTCCATTCCCGCGCAAACAACCACCACACGCGCCCGCGCCAGCGTCCCGCGATTCGCCAACAAGCGATGTATGCCGGCCACGCCCACGTCGTACAGACGTTCAACCTCATTGCCCATAATCTCGGCGGTGACGACAGCCTCTTCAGCTACCGGAATATCGCTAGTTCCTGCTGAAACAACGGCGACAATTCCTTTGCCGTATTTGTTCGCATCGCGCTGCAAAATAATTGCTCGTGCCAGTTCCTGATACTCGGCCGCTCTCACTTTCTTTTTGACAGCAGCGAACTGCTCCTTGCTGGCTCTGGTCGCGAGAATGTTCCCCTCATGCTGCGCGAGCCGCGAAAAAATCTGCGCCATCTGCGTGGGCGTTTTACCCTGCCCGAAGATGACCTCAGGCATTCCTGTGCGTAAAGCGCGATGGTGGTCAACCTTGGCAAATCCCAGATCTTCAAACGGCAAATGCCGCAACCGTTCCACGGCGTCGTCGGGAGAAAGTTCTCCGCCACGTACTTGCTCAAAAAGTTTGCGAATCGATTCAGAGTTCATGTAGGCGCGGGCGTCCTCGCCCATGAGTGGCCGGAGTAATGAGTGCTGTCCTAGACTACATCGCATCTCAGTCGCCGTCATCTCGAAGCTCCGCGCGTTCACCCGCGGGGCAGGGGAATCTGGTGTGCAGAAATGAAGGTGAGTGTTTGCGGGCTATTTATCGACGCGTTCAGCCACTGCTCTGCCCAACGCTCACACTACGCTGGAGGTTTCCTGCTTCATTTTTTCGGCTTGATAGTGGGTGGTGAGCGCGTCGATCAGGGGCTGCAGTTTCCCGTCCATTACTTCTTGAAGCTGGTGGATGGTCAAGCCGATGCGGTGATCGGTGACTCGGTTTTGAGGGAAATTGTAGGTTCGAATCTTTTCGCTGCGATCTCCTGAACCAACCATGGCCTTGCGTTCTTTGGCTAGAGCGTCCTGCTGTTTCTGCATCTCCATTTCGTACAGGCGCGAGCGCAGCACGCGCATACCTTTTTCGCGGTTCTTGATTTGCGACTTTTCGTCCTGGCAACTGACAACCGTATTGGTTGGGATGTGCGTGATGCGGACCGCAGAATACGTCGTATTTACCGATTGTCCGCCTGGCCCGGATGAGCAGAAGGTATCGATGCGCAGGTCTTTAGCTTCGATTTTGACGTCCACGTCCTCGGCCTCGGGCAGTACGGCGACCGTCACCGCCGAGGTGTGGATACGGCCCTGCTGCTCGGTCGCCGGGACGCGCTGCACGCGATGTACGCCGCTTTCATATTTCATCCGGGAAAAAACGCGCTGGCCTTCGATCAACGCGATTACTTCTTTTAGACCGCCGGCAGAGGATTCGGAAGTCGAAAGCACTTCCACTTTCCACCCTTGGGTCTCGGCATATCGCGTGTACATGCGAAACATTTCCGCAGCGAACAAAGTAGCTTCGTCGCCGCCTGTGCCCGCGCGGATTTCGAGGATTACATCCTTTTCGTCGTTGAGATCTTTAGGCAGGAGCAGAACTTTTAGCTCGTCTTCCACGCCGCCCACTCGCGCTTCGAGCTTGTCTAGCTCCTCCTGAGCATAGGCACGCATGTCAGGGTCCTTTTCGTCAGCGAGCATAGCTCGGCTTTCGGCGATCCCTCGCTTCAAATCTTTGTATTCGCGGTATCGCTCGACGATAAGACTGATTTCGCTATGCGCTTTTGCACTCTTCTGGTATCGCGCCGAGTCGTTCATAATTTCCGGCGAGGCGAGAGTCTGCGTCAGTTCTTCATAGCGCGCTTCGATTTGATCGAGCCGTTCAAACATTTCAGTCGTTCGTCTTTCGTCGTTCGTCGTTGGCCACTCGTGATCAGGCCACTTTCCCACCTATAGAGTTAATCAAGCCGCTCAAGGCGCGACCGACGCCTTCGCACTTGGCTAAAAGTCGCTGTGCATCTTCCTGAGATAGATATTGTAATTCTTCTGCAATCAAAAGCTGAGTCTGTAATTCCAATAGCGAGCTCCGCGCGTGGAGCAGGAAATGCGAAAATTCCTTATCTAAGCGGTGGCCTTTGCCTTCCGCAATATTACTTGGTACTGAGACTGCGGCGCGACGCATTTGTGAACTTAAGCCATAAAGCTCGTGGCGTGGAAAACCAGTGCCTTTGTAGATCTCAGCCGTAAGCTGCATTGCTTCCTGCCACACCCGTAAATCCCGAAACGACGATGACGCCATACGGACCTCCAGATGAATTTCTCGCGCTTCTTCCGGAAGTTTGTATGTGACAGGCAACCAAGATGGATCGTCGACCAGACCTTAGCGAACGACCAACGACGAACGACGTGTTCGTGCCCTAGGCAATTACCAGCTCCCCGCCGCGCTGTTTTTCCAACAACATGGCATGATCGAGCGCCACAATAGCACACTCTGCCTGTTCGTCTGATGGAGGTTTGGTGGTAATGCGCTGCATCCACAGGCCCGGCGCAGTCATGAGGGCGAATAGCGATCCGCGATGTTTTGCGGCGAAACGAATGATCTCGTATGACAGCCCGGTGATCACCGGCAGCAGAGCAATCCGAACCGCAAAACGCGCCCAAAAGGTTGTGACCGGCACCAGCATGTATATGAAAATGGAGATGATCATCACGGTCATAAGGAAGCTGGTTCCGCAGCGCGGATGATAGGTCGTATATTTCTGCACCGAACGCGTGTCCAACCGGTCTCCATTCTCGAACGCGAAAACCGTTTTGTGCTCGGCCCCGTGATACTCATATACGCGGCGAATGTCTTTCCAGAGTGAAGTGCCCCAAATAAACAGCAGGAATAGGCCCAGGCGAATCAGGCCGTCCACTAAATTGAAAACTATTTGCTGGCCGAATACGGGATTTACGCGCTTCAATTCCGTGGTCGCCAGCAGGGGCAGAAACTTGTACATGAAGATGAAAAAGCCCACTGAAAATATAATGTTGACAGCAGCAATCCAGCCGCTTATTTCCAGCTTTTTCTTCTCGGGCTCACCCGGATCAGGTGTGGGGCGTAATTCGTCCAGCGCGACGTTGGCGGAAAACTTCAGCGCGCGGAAACCCAGCGTCATTGCGTGGCCCAGCGTCATGACGCCGCGTACAACCGGCCAGCCCATCCAATTGTGCTTTTCTGAAAGGCGCTCCAGCGGCTCGCTGTGGGTCGACACTTCTCCGGAAGGCTTGCGGCAGGCGATAGCCCAGGCATGCGGCGAACGCATCATAACCCCTTCGAGCACGGCTTGGCCGCCAACAAGCGTTTCCTCGCCGCCCTCGAGTGCTGGCAGCAACTGGATTGCTACAAAGAATCGCCACAATGTTCGCAAAAAGCGCATGTTGATTGGATGATCTTTCCGGTGTCAAAGTACCAGCAGTAAGAGTACCACAGCCCGAGTAGATTTAAGATGGGCTAGCCGAGACGTTAAAACACAGCGCGACAGTCACTTACAGCACAATAGCATTGACATGCGAAAATTCGCCAAAGCCTGCGAACGCATCGCGGGAACGACAAAGAAGCTGGAAAAAATTGCAATCGTTGCCCAATACCTCAAGTCGCGCCCGTTGCAGGAGGCGTCTGTGGCTGCCGTTTTTCTTTCCGGCAGGCCTTTTCCCATGTGGGAGGAAACCACGCTTCAAGTAGGCGGAAGACTGCTGTGGCAGATGATTGAGGAACTGGCGGGCAAAAGCGGCGCGGAACTCACTGCGGCTTACCGGCAGCACGGAGATCTCGGCGCAGTAGCGGCTCAAGTTCTACCACGAAGTCGTAGGACAGCAGCGGAAGGAAACCATGATCCCGCAGCTGGTGCGGACGGTCTTAGCCTTCCGGCGGTTCAAGCTGAATTTCGCAAGATAGCGGTGGCCCGCGGCCCGACCGCCAAAGCGATTTTTGTCCGCGAACTGTTGTCCCAACTGAGCGCGCTTGAGGCCAAATATATCGTGAAGATTATCACCGGAGATCTGCGGATTGGGCTCAAAGAAAGCTTGGTGGAAGAAGCTATCGCCAAAGCCTACGACGGCCAACTGCAAGAAGTACAACGGGCCAACATGCTGCTTGGCGACATCGGCGAGACACTACGGCTCGCAGCGGATAGCCGTCAGGGCGCTGCGACCCTCAGCCAGGTCAAGATGCGGTTGTTCCATCCCCTCGGCTTCATGCTGGCTAGCCCGGCACAGTCTGCGGATGAAGCGCTCAGCTATTTTGAAAAAGCGCTGATTGAGGACAAGTACGACGGCATCCGGGCGCAGGCGCATTGCTCCGCGGGTGAGGTACGTATCTTTTCGCGAACCCGTGACGACATCACAGAATCTTTTCCCGAACTTCCTGAGGCGCTTTCTGGATTTTGTCAGGATGTGATTCTCGACGGCGAAATCGTGGCGTGGAGCTATCTGACCGGCGAGGCTGGCCGGGCGCTTCCATTTAGCGCACTGCAGCAGCGTTTGGGCCGCAAGAAAGTGAGCGAGGAAATGTTGCGGCGCGTGCCGGTTGCCTATCTGGTTTTCGACGTGTTGTACGCCGGCGGTGAATTACTGATCGATCGTCCGCTTTGCGAGCGGGCAAAGCTCCTCGATCAGTTGTTGGCAGCGCCGCGAGCCCCGCTGCGGGCGAGGTCCCATGCAGCGCAAGGTCGGCTAGCGCTGGAATCTGGTGAGGCGGCCGTCGGCGCGGCAATTCCGACGCAGGTTTTCCGCGCACCGGTGTTTCGCGCATCGTCACCGCAGGAACTCGATCAGTTGTTCGAAGCAGCGCAGGCCCGCGGCAACGAAGGATTGATGATTAAAGATCGCGCGTCAGCCTATTCGCCAGGACGCCGGGGAAAATCCTGGCTCAAACTGAAGCGTGAACTGGCCACACTCGATGTGGTTGTGACTGCGGTGGAATACGGTCATGGCAAGCGCATTGGCGTTTTGAGCGATTACACTTTCGCGGTGCGCGACGGTGACCGGCTGCTGAATATCGGCAAAGCGTATTCCGGCCTCACCGACATTGAAATCGCCGAGATGACGCAATGGTTTCTGAAGCACACGATTGAGGATCAGGGCCTGCGGTTGGTGGTCGAGCCGAAAGTCGTACTGGAGGTCGCATTCAATAACATGATGCGCTCCGACCGGCATAGCAGCGGCTACGCGCTGCGCTTTCCGCGGATTGTGCGGTTGCGTCCTGACAAACTACCCGAGCAGGCGGATACGATTGAAACGGTGAAGAGGATTTATGAGAAGCAGAGCGGTTAAGACGGTTTACGGCCTACCACACGCGTAACACCAGGGAAACCATCAAAACCCGAATCAAAACTTAGGATTTGCTCGATTTCATATTGCTCCATGACAGCCAGATGCACAGCATCACGCGCAGAGATGCGGAGGTGACCGAGCACAATCTGCTTGGCGCGTTCTGCAACGGGCCCATCCACTGCCAGTACTTGATCGACGATGCCAAGCAAAGCGTCGAATGCCGGTTGGATGGCATCGCGACGATTGATCCCCACGTAGCGATGCAATATCTCCTGCAGCACCTGTGCGTCGGTAACGAGGCGTTGTCGATCGCTAACCAGCTTTTCGAGTAGATGCTGCGCGTCGCTTTTGTGAGGGTGCGCCGCACCCACAAGGTACATTGGAATGTTCGAGTCGACTAGGATCACGAACGCAAACCCATTCCGTATCCCTTCTCGATTTCAGCCAACATGCCCTCGATATCGCTGACTGGAAAGTCATGCTGTGCTGCCGCGCGGATCACATCCAGCTTCTTGCCGGTATTGCCTATAGGCTCGCGGCGACGGGCCAATGCAAGGGCCTGCCGGACCCACTCTGCGATTGATAGATGACGCGCGCGCGCCATACGTTGGACCTCCCTGTAATCGGGGTCATTCAAAATTACCTGCAGGCGCTTAGCCATATCATGAGTGTATATGACTCATGCCTATGAGTCAACTGTTTGTGGTCTAGAGGGTCATCTTGAGCATGCGAGATTCCTCGCCCCGCTGGTGACAACGCGGGGCTTGGGAATGACGCTTCATCAAACAAAGGCCAATCCGAGTTAACCTCTCAGTGTTGGTGGCCGCGTTCTTCGCTCACTGGAATCACGCAGCCATGGGCCACTTCGCAGATTACGTGTTCGAATTGAATGGTGGTGTGATCGATGTGAAACTCCGCCTGCAGCCGTTCCTTTACATCACGCAGAATACGCTCGCTGACTGATGGAGGAATGTCTTCGATCGAAATATGGCACGATAGCGCGCGCGTCTCCGATCCGATGTTCCAGACATGTAGATCGTGGACGTCGTTCACGCCTTCGATCGACCGCATGGCAGCCTCGACACGGTCCAAACGGATGCCGCGTGGCGTGCCTTCGAGCAGGATGTTGAGCGTTTCACGGCAAATGCCGAAGCCCGACCACAGGATCAGGGCGCCAATGCCAAACGACAGCGCCGAATCGATCCAATATTGGCCAGTAGCGAGAATCACCCAGCCGCCGACGATGACAGCCGCAGTTGAAACGGTGTCACCGATTTCATGCAGAAGCGCGCTGCGAATATTGACATCGCGGCCTGAGCGGTACAGCAAAAGTGCGATCACGCCGTTCATCACCACGCCGGCTGCCGCAACCCAGATCATTGTGTGGGCCTGCACATGTTCCGGATGCTGCAGTCGCCGAAAAGCCTCGTAGAAGATCAGGAACGAAACCACAACCAACGAGCCCGCATTCACCAGAGCCGCCAAAACTCCCGCGCGATGCCAGCCGTAAGTCTTGGTCGCGCTGGGCGGACGCGATTCCAGATACACAGCGACCAGGGAAAGTAGAAGTGCAACGAAATCAGAAAGGTTGTGTCCGGCTTCGGAGAGCAACGCCAGAGAATGGGCGCGAAGGCCGGCAACCACCAGCAACACAATGTAGGCCAGGGTGACGCCCAGCGAAATGCGCAGAACCTTGGACGTTCCTTCGCCGGCGCCGTGGCTGTGCGTGTGCATCTGCATTAAGTTTAAGGGTCTGGCACGAAGGGTTCAAGGCAAACCACGCTCGATTCGTATGAAATACAATGCATCGCCTATGCAAACAGCGGAAGTCGTCATCATCGGCGGAGGAATTGTGGGCTCAAGCATTGCCTATCATTTAACTGCCGCGGGATGTAAAGACATTTTGGTGATTGAACGGGAAACGGCTCAGGGCAAGGGTTCCACCGGCAAGAGCATGGGTGGCGTGCGTGCGCAATTCTCCACTGCAGTCAATATTCGGATGTCGCTTTATTCCATTCCTTTTTATGCCAGCTTTGACGGGAGGCTCGGATATCCCGCTGACTACCGGCCGCAGGGTTACCTGTTTTGCGCTACCGAAGAAAAACATCTCTCTTATCTGCGGACCAACTATGAGAAGCAAGTTGCAATGGGACTCAAAGACGTCCGGCTCGTCTCGGGGGACGAGATCCGCGATATGTTTGCCCAACTGCGCGGCGATGACATTGTTGGCGGCAGCTTTTGCTCTAGCGACGGCTTCGTCGATCCTTACAGCGTGATGATTGGATTCATGGCGTGGGCGGCGGAACATGGCGCGCGGCTGTGGAAGAACACGCAGGTCACTGGGATTGATCGTGACGCGCAAGGAACTTTTACCGTGCAGACCAGCCGAGGGGCAGTGTCCACGCGCAAAGTGGTCAATGCCGCCGGCGCGTGGGCGAAGTCAGTCGCTGCAATGGCTGGCGTCGAACTGCCAGTGGAACCGCTGCGACGTATGCTCGTCCCGACTGAACCTTTCGATCAATTTCCCCACAGCGCTCCCATGATTATTGATATGTCAAACGGTTTTCATTTTCGCCCGGAAGCGCTGGGGTTCCTGCTGGCCTGGAACGATCCTGAAGAAACTCCCGGATACAAAATGGATTTCGATCCCGCGTTTATCGAGAAGATTCTGGTGCGTGCGGCAGACCGGGTGCCGGTGTTTGAAAATCTGGCAGTGAATCCGAAACGGGCGTGGGCCGGCCTTTACGAAATGACTCCGGACCATCATCCGATTCTCGGCGAGGCACCGGGCGTGCCCGGATTTTTTCTCGCCAACGGTTTCAGCGGCCACGGGGTGATGCATGCGCCTGCAACTGGAAAAATTCTCTCTGATTTGACCCTCACTGGAAGAACCGACCTCATTGACGCGTCGCTGCTTGGGTTGTCTCGATTCGCCGAAGGTAGAATGATTCATGAGACAGCCGTGCTGTGACAGTCTGCCCGGAGGCCCGGACGCCCTCGTCCGGGCGGCGGACAAAGCTCGCAGGACTTTTCTGTGTTCAAATGTTCCCGTGTTTCTTAAAGACGAACTCACGTCAGCCGTCGCCCGGCTCACCGCCGCCCAAGTCGGTTCCCCGCGCATGAACGCCGAGTTGCTGTTGATGTTCACTTTGGGCTGCGACCGCGCTTATCTTTTCGCACATCCTGAACGCGAACTCACTGCGGAGGAAAAATCGCGCTATGAAAAAGTGCTCAGCGAGCGCAGCAGCGCAATCCCAGCGCAATACATCACGGGACACCAGGAATTCTGGGGCATGGATTTCATCGTCACGCCCGCCGTCCTAATTCCCCGCCCCGAAACCGAACACTTAATCGAGACCGTGCTGAAGTTGAGTAATGGACGCCGGCCGGCGTTGCCCGGCTACCCGATTCGCATCATCGACGTAGGCACGGGCTCAGGCTGCATCGCACTGGCTCTCGCCAGGGAAATGCCCCAGGCGGAAATCCACGCCACCGACATTTCCCCTGCAGCGCTTGAAATAGCGCGAACTAATGCCGCCCGCCATCAACTCGATAAACGCATCCGCTTCCACCAAACTGATCTGTTGCAAGGTTTCGATCGCGAGGCATTTGACTTTGTGGTATCAAATCCTCCCTATGTCGGCGAATCGGAGGAAGACGAAGTGCAGCTCGAAGTTCGTAAGTTTGAGCCGCGCAATGCAGTCTTTGCAGGAAAAACAGGAACAGAGGTAATCGAGCTCCTGATTCCGCAAGCGCACCGGGCGCTGAAACCTGGCAGTTGGCTGGTGATGGAGATCAGTGGGACCATCGCAGATCGCGTCCAGCTTTTGCTCAGCGGATGGAATCGGGTTCACATCAGCCATGATCTTCAAAACATTCCCCGCGTGATCTCCGCACAAAAATCTTGAGGCTGTCACGCGAGTTCCCTCGCCCGCGAAAATACTGCGTCCTACGAGTTCTGGTAGTAGTTCACCGCGCACGATAACCTTTCCGGTCTCACTTCCGCTCCCAGGCGACGACTGATTGATGGTTGGCCACACGCCCCGAAACGGCTAGGTCGCATCAGCTTGCGTGTTGTGTGAGGAGACCTTCTGAATGAAATCCATGCTACGAATCACGACCTTGTTGATTGCTGCCATACTTGCATTCATCGGCACAATACTCATAACCGCTAATTCATACGCACAAAATCCGAACGGCGCGCTTCGCGGAGAGGTCCAGGACGCCAGCGGCGCGCGAGTCGCGGGTGCCCGGATTATCGTCAAGTCGACCGGATCTTCCATCACCCGCGAGGCAACTGCAAACGATCGCGGAGAATTTCGCATTGAGGGTCTGCTTCCTGGCTCCTATCACGTAGCGGTTACGGCCAAAGGTTTCGCGGAGGCCATGGCCGACGTAGACGTCGCAGTCAGCGTGGTGCGCGACATCGCGGTTACACTCACACTCGCTACCGGGCACGAGACTGTCAACGTGCAAGGGAGTTCTTCGTCGATTACGACCGAAACGGTTGACACCTCGAGCGCCGTGCGTGGCGGCGTGGTTGGCGGCCACGATCTCGAAACTTTTCCGTTGCCAGCCCGCAGCTTTGCCAACATCGCTTATCTCGTGCCCGGAACCGAACCGGTCGAGCCTTCCGATCCCACCAAGGCGCGCATCACCGCCGTCTCCACCGGCGGAAGCTCGGGCTTGAACAACGAACTTTCCGTCGATGGCGCCGACGACTCCGACGACTGGATCGGCGGCTTCCTGCAAAACTTTTCGCCGGATGGAGTTGAGGAATTTGCCGTGCGCACATCGAACGAGGACGCCGACACGGGATGGACCACGGCCGGCTCGGTCGTGATCACTACCAAGCACGGGACCAACGACTGGCACGGCGACGCCGCTTTTTACGAGCGCGCGGCCGCGCTTAATGCGCGATTTCCCATCGAAAATCCCGCGGAGACGTGCACGGACGGAGTCTGCGTCCACAATCCCAAGCAGCCATTCTCTCGGCAGAACTACATTGGAACCATCGGCGGTCCCGTCGTCAGAGACAAGATCTGGTTCTTTACCTCATTCGAGGCCGTGCATGAAAACGCCAGCATCGCTTACAGCCCGGACAGCATTACGCAATTCGACGCGCTCGCGCAATTGGCGTCACAGGGATTGATTACCGGCGTTCCCTCCATCCCCGTTCCCGCCACCGTTCCGATTCCCTTTCGCGACTACCTCGGCTCCGTGCGCTTTGACTGGGCACAATCGCCGAAATCGAACTGGTTTCTGCGCACATCGGCAGATAGCTACCTTACGCACAACGCCCTGGTGGAGCAGGGCACATTACCGTCAACTGGTTTGATCACGCACAACAATTACTGGAATGTGGCGCTCAGCAATACCTATGCTTTCAGTCCGACCTGGCTGGGCAATCTGGTTCTCGATGCCAGTTTGTTGCATCTCACCCAAACTCGGGAATCAAATCTGGGCTTCGCGCTGGCATTCCCCTTTAGTTCGACAGCGCTGACGATTTCTGGTTTTGAAACCTTTGGCGACAACCAATTCGCTACTCCGATCACTCTGTTCCCTGACCTGCGCAATCAGGAAAAATACCAATTCCGCTACGACCTTACCCACGTGGTGCGCTCCCATACGCTCAAGTTCGGCGTTGACTTTATTCATGAGCCGGTGCTGAGCGGGACGTTTGCATCCACCGCAGAAACGCTCGCCAAGTACGTCAATAATCCAACTTATTACGTGCAGAACCCCGGCGTGTTCGGAACCTTTACCCCACAGTGTGTGAACTTCACTGCATCGGACGGATCAACGTGCACTTTCACTCCCGCAGGCGATGGCGCCTTCTCACAGAATGTTCAGAGACTCGCGTTCTACGCCGAGGACTCCTGGCGCGTCTCGCACCAACTCACTTTCAACTACGGCTTGCGCTATCAGACGACCTGGGGCCTATTCGACGGTTCTGGCCGAAGCCAAGCCGATAACGCCGCCTACGTGACCCTGCGAGCATTGCAGATTCCGGTTGTGCCCAGCCTTCCGCAGAATTATCGCAAGCAAATCGCGCCCCGCCTTGGCATCGCTTACTCACCCGGCAACAGCGAGAAGACCGTGATTCGCGCGGGCTTTGGCATTTATTACGACGATCTTGCTCAGAACGGATGGGCGACGGCCTTCCAGGGCACCAACAACTCGGACTTCACCACCGGACCGTGCAGCCTCACCGGAGGCCCGGGAACTTATGCGCTCGTCGGCTCGGGCTGCCTAATCGGCGGTAGCGGGGCGACTGGCAATTTGGTCGGCGCTCCCTACAAAACGCCCTACGCGATTCATATCACCGGCGGCGTGCAGCACGCCTTCAACGAACATTGGCTAATGAGTGGAGACTACGTCCACGAGCAGGGCAATCACGGATACCGCGCCTTCCCTTATGCCGGCGGCACTAACTTGTTTACTCCGCTCATTCCTACCACCGATCCCAACTATGCAACCGATCAGGCGAATGTGGTACCGAGTGTCAATGTCTTTCAGGCTGACAACCGTTCCAGCTACAACGCACTGATGCTGCATTTGCAAGGCAACATGCGCCGCTTCGATCTGGTTGCGAACTATACGCTTTCCAAGGCGCTGACCTGGGGTTGCCTGCTGGGCGAGCTGTTTGACTACGTGGACGGTGTCTGCGCCCAAGAACCGCCGAGCTCGCCGGTGCTGAACGCTTTCAGACCGGGCGATTACGGACCATCCGGGGAAAACGTCACGCACCGCTTCGTGCTCGCCGGCATCTTTCACCTTCCCGGCGGTCTCGAAGTGAGCACGATTAACCAGGTCGAAAGCGCCCGCCCGATCACGATCACCAACGCCGACAATACCGACCGCATTTATGTAAATGGGGTTTACACTAGCCTCGACGAATTCCGCGGCACACCTTACATCCAGTCCGACCTGCGCGTCAGCCGGCCTTTCAACTTCCGCGAGCGCTGGTCGTTGATCCCCTTCGTCGAGTTCTTCAATATCTTCAACCGCAACAATCCCGGCGCAAACTACGCGGTCAATGTCGTGCAGCTTCCGGTCCCGGCGGCGCTGATGATGCCAAATGCACAAGGCATCACCAATGTCACAAGTGTTTGCACTAATGCAGACTGCTCCCAAACCGCGCCTGTCACCAGCCTGAAGCAGTTGGAGATACCCGAAGGCGCCCTTGGAGATTTCTTCGGTCCCGGAACGACCGTAGGTATTCCATTCGCCGCGCAGGTTGGTGTTCGTGTGACCTTCTAAGTGACGAAGGATCCACAAGCTTTGTCACGAGAGTTGACCTAGCGTACTTTCTTGCGCAATAATCGCAACGCTTTTGCAGGAGCTGGATAATTTTGAACGATTTGAGGTTGACTTACTTCCGAACCACATTCAGAATTGCGTGTTTGTCTTTGCTTCCCGCAGTGATCATTCAGGACCGCTGAGAAGAGTGTTTTGTGCCAAGTAGTGCGTCCTTGCTCATTGACCCGCAATGACACTGAATCCAGTCACATTACCGGTTCGACCAGCCAATCAAGGAGAGAAATCGATGAAACCTTCAATCGCGTTGCTGGCAATTACTTCAGCCGCGTTGTTCGCGGTATTTGTTATGTCCACTCCAACAGCTGTTGCCCAGCCGCAAAGTCTGTTGACTCACCACGTGCGGTCATTGGTTCTGAACGGGCAGGCGCCTTTCGTCGGCAAGCTTCCCGCAAATCAAACTATGCACATTGACATTGTTATGGCCGTGCGCGACCAGGCAGGATTGGATCGTTTTCTGCAAGATGTTTATGATCGGTCGAGTTCCTCCTACCGTCAGTTCTTGACGGTGGAACAGTTCACTCAGAGGTTCGGTCCCAGCCAGGCAGATTATGAGGCCCTGCTCCGTTTCGCCTCCAGCAATGGCCTGACCATGACCGGCGGCTCTCGCGACGCCATGGACGTGCAGTTCAAGGCTTCGGTAGGGTCCATCGAGACCGCATTCCACATAAACATGGGCGTCTATCACGACTCCAACGCGAATCGCGACTTCTATTCTCCGGATCGCGAACCCAGCGTGGACCTGCCCTTCCAGCTTTGGCATATCACCGGCTTGGACAACTATTCCATCCCGCATCCTCTGATATCGCGCCGTCCCCCAGGCGTGAAGCCTCCTGCCACAACCGGATCCTGTCCAAGCCAGTCCTTTTGCGGCAGCGACATGAGGGCAGCTTATTACGAGGGAACAGCTCTTACCGGCAAAGGCCAGAACATCGGGTTATTGGAATTCGCCGGATTCGATATAGCCGACGTCAACACCTACTATAAAAATGCTGGACAAAAGAGGACTGCCGCAGTGAAAGGCATTTCCACCGATGGGAGTTCCATCAACTGCCTCGCGTCGCAAAACTGTGACGATACCGAACAGACCATCGACATCACTCAGGCGCTCGGCATGGCGCCAGGAGTGACCACGGTTTACCTGTATGTGAGCGACAGCAGCGATAGCGCCCTGCTAAGCAGCATGTCTTCGCATAAACCGTTACCCCTGAATTTAAGCTCGTCATGGGGGTGGACGCCGGTGGACCCCAACACCGATGATCCGTTTTTCCAGAAGATGGCTGCACAGGGCCAGAGCTTCTTCGAGGCGGCCGGCGATAGTGGCGCATGGAAGACCGGCGAGTTCGTCTGGCCAAGCGAGTCTCCACTAGTCATCTGTGTCGGCGGCACCGACCTAACGACGAAAGGCGCGGGCAAGGGCTGGGCGACGGAAACCGTTTGGTCTGATGGCGGAGGCGGCATTTCTCCCGACGACTTCGCGATTCCGGGTTGGCAGAAGCTAAAAGGAGTGATCACCAAGGCGAACAAAGGCTCGACTAAATACCGCAACGGTCCGGACGTCTCCGCAAACTCGAACTTTACTTTCTACGTTTGCGCTGACCAACAAGGCTGCACAGCCAACGAGTACGGCGGGACCAGCTTTGCCGCGCCCATGTGGGCAGGCTACCTGGCTTTGACGAATCAACAGGCAGCGGCCCATGGCGATAAGCCGCCGGGCTTCATCAATCCAACCATTTACCCGTTGGGTCTGGGGTCGGGCTATCATACTGATTTCCACGACATCACCGTCGGCAGCAACGGCTTCCCGGCGACCAAAGGTTACGATTTGGCAAGTGGATGGGGCAGTCCGAACACGGATGGCCTGATCGACGCGCTCGCGAAGTAAACAGTTTGCACTTGGTTTCGCTCAAGCCCGCTCTCACCGCAGCGGGCTTTTTTCTTTGTCACGAAACCTGCCAAGCGCACAGAACTTGGCAATAGCTGCAAACTTTTTCCTACGACGAAATATTTGACAATTTTGCCATTGACTTCTGCGTCCAAGACATCGAGAATCATCTGCGCTTTTAATTGCTCCCCCGCAATGACCATTCAGGACCACTGAGAAGGCATTTGCCAAGAATCTTTCCGTCATCGCGCAAACTTTTCACCATGACGTTCTACGTCACCGTACTCGTTCCACCAGTCAATCAAGGAGATAAGTCCATGAAACGTTCAATTGCGTTGCTGGCAATCGTTGCAGCAGCGTTGTTCGCTCTGTCCGCTGTTTCGACTCCATCCGCTTTTGCCAAAGCACAACCACTATTAACGACCCATGTGGTTGCCGCGACTACCAATGGTCAGGCGGTATTCGTTGGCAAGCTTCCGGCAAACCAATCTTTGCACTTCGACGTTGTTCTGGCCCTGCGCGATGCGGCAGGCTTGGATAACTTTCTGCAGGAAGTTTACAATCCTTCCAGCCCGAACTACCGTCAGTTCCTCACCGTCGAACAGTTCACACAGATGTTCGGCCCCACCCAGGCAGATTACGACGCTCTGCTCCATTTCGCGGCTGGTAATGGGTTGACCATAACCGGCGGCTCCCGCGACGCCATGGACGTGCAGTTCAAGGGCTCGGTTGCGGCTATCGAAACCGCCTTCAACGTAAACATCGGTATCTATCACGATTCCGTTAACAATCGCGATTTCTATGCCCCGGATCGCGAACCCAGCGTGGACCTGCCTTTCCAGTTGATGCACGTCAGCGGTTTGGATAACTATTGGGTCCCGAAGAACGCGTTAGTGCACCGTCCGCCGGGCGTGAAACCCCCTGCCACCACCGGTTCCTGTCCAAGCGACTCCTTTTGCGGCAGCGACATGAGAGGAGCTTATTACGAGGGAACGTCTCTCACCGGCAAGGGCCAGATCATCGGCTTGCTTGAGTTCGCCGGATTCGACATCGCCGATGTGAATACCTACTACAAGAATGCCAAGCAAAAAAGAACTGCCAAGGTCGTAGGCATTTCCACGGATGGAACCTCCATCAATTGCCTCGCAGATCAAGGCTGTGACGATACCGAACAGACCATCGACATCACTCAGGCACTGGGCATGGCGCCGGGCGTAGGCACCCTGTACGTTTACGTCGGCTCCAGCGGCACCGCGCTGTTAAGCAGCATGTCTTCGCATAAGCCGTTGCCTTTGAACTTGAGTTCATCGTGGTATCGGTGGGGAACCAACTTCACCTCAGACGATACGTACTTCAAGAAGATGGCCTCGCAAGGGCAGAGCTTCTTTGAAGCGGCCGGTGACGGTGGCGCATGGCAGGCTTCACAAACAGACACTTGGTGGCCGATGGAATCTCCATACGTCATTTGTGTCGGCGGCACTGACTTAACCACCAAAGGCCCGGGCAAGGGTTGGGCTTCGGAAACGGTTTGGGTCGATGGCGGAGGAGGCATTTCTCCCGACCATCTCCCGATTCCGAGCTGGCAGAAGCTAAAGGGAGTGATCACCAAGGCTAACAAAGCCTCCACGAAATACCGCAACGGTCCGGACATCTCCGCAAACTCGAACTTTACCTTCTACGTTTGCGCCGACCAAACCACCTGCACCGCCAACGAGTACGGCGGGACCAGCTTTGCCGCACCCATGTGGGCAGGCTACCTGGCTTTGGCCAATGAACAGGCAGCGACCAACGGCGATAAACCGCCGGGGTTCATCAATCCAACCATTTACCCGCTGGCCTTGGGATCAGGCTACGGCACTGACTTCCACGACATCACCGTTGGCAGCAACGGTTACTCGGCGGAAAAAGGCTACGATTTGGCGAGCGGATGGGGCAGTCCGAATACGGATGGCCTGATCAACGCACTGGCAAAATAAATAGACGCAGTTCGCTTGCTTTGAGCCCGCTCCTACAGGAGCGGGCTTTTTTCGCTGGTAACGCTGTTACCCTCGCAGACGCTACGGCGACAAGCGGCTACTGGCGGGCAGTTCGGATGCTCCGCAAGATTGTGCAATTACTTTCATCTTGACTTGGGGCTGACTTCGACTGACAATAACGCCTCCCCCCTACGGGAATAGATGGCCCAGAGATAGATCCTGAAATTGAGGAAAAAACTTTAGATGAAAAAGCAATGGCTGAGCCTCGCGATCGCAGTGTGTTTTGCATGCTGCGCTTTCGCCCAGGACAACACCACGCATGCCCTGCGGCCCTACGACAAGAATCATCCGCCGTCGTCAAATTGCAATGGCAATCCCTGCGACATTAACTACAATGGCGGACCGGTGTTCGAAACCGCTCCCACCGTGTACATAATCTGGTATGGCAACTGGAGCGCCAAAGACGAGAGCATTATCGACTACTACTTCGAGCATCTGGGCGGCACCACCCAGGAAAAAATCAACACCACTTACAGTGACAGCACTGGCACATACATTCCGAACGCCGTGAATCACACTTCCGCGAATGATTACCACGACAATTATTCGCTGGGTAAGTCGCTCAGCGGCGACAGCGCGATTCAAACCATCGTTGCCAATGCGATCAGCGGCAAGCATCTGCCCGACGACACCAATGGCATCTACTTCGTGCTGACCTATAAAGACGTGACTGATTCAGGGTTCTGCAGCAGTTTCTGCGGATATCATGGCCCCTCGACCTCCATCGTCAGCGGCCAAACCATCAAGTACTCGATGGTTGGCGATCCTGACCAATGCCCCAGCGGCTGCGAAACCAGCTATATTCTGCACGATAAGAGCAGCCCGAATAATGATCCGGGCGCGGATGGCGCGACGGCCATTATGTGGCACGAGTTCTCTGAAAGCTCCAGCGATCCCGAGGTGAACCTCGTCACTGCTTGGGCAGGAAATTTCTGTGGTGAGTCTGGCGACTGCTGCGCATGGTTATTCGGCACCGTCCATACAGACGCGCAGGGTCACTATTACACCAACAAGATTGGAACCAAGAAATACGCCATGCAGGAGATGCTGCAACTGAAGAGCAAGAGCCGCAGCGGAAACGTCCCGGGCGAATGCAAGAACGTGTACTAGCTTGTTTCCTACTGCTCCCAGGCGTTAGCTTCGGCTAACGCCTTTTTTCTTGCTGAATTGATGAAGACTTACGGTTTGCTTATGCTTACGGATTGAATCTCTTCTACGTCGACCCAATTGGTGGGGTACACGCCGGTGTAGCAGGCGGAACAATAGGTGGTCTTGTCTCCATCTCCGCAAGCTTTCTTCAGCCCCGGGAGCGAGAGATAGGCCAGGGAGTCGGCGCCAATGAACTCGCGAATTTCTTCTACCGACTTGTTGGCTGCAATCAGTTCTTTCTTGGAAGGCGTGTCGACCCCGTAGAAGCACGGCGAAATCGTAGGCGGACACGAAATGCGCATGTGGACTTCTTTGGCGCCGGCGCTGCGCACCATACGAACGATCTTGCGGCTGGTGGTGCCGCGCACGATGGAGTCGTCGATCAACACCACGCGCTTGCCTTCGAGCAGGCTGCGTACCGGATTGATCTTCAGCTTGACTCCAAAGTCGCGTACACTCTGGCGAGGTTCGATAAAGGTGCGTCCCACGTAGTGATTGCGGATCAGGCCGAAGCGAAATGGAATGCCGCTCTCGGCCGCGTAACCGACTGCGGCGGTCACGCCTGAATCTGGCACGGGAACCACGACGTCGGCCTCGGCCGGCGCTTCGCGCGCCAACTGCCGTCCCAACTCTTCGCGGCTTTCCTGCACGGCGCGCCCGAATACGCGGCTGTCTGGCCGCGAAAAATACACGTGTTCGAAGATGCAGCTGGATTGCGCTACAGCAGGAGTGTACGTTCGCGATGTGATTCCCTCTGGGCCGACGATTACGAGTTCCCCAGGTTTCACGTCGCGCTCAAAGGTGGCGCCAATCAAATCGAAGGCGCAGGTTTCGGACGCAAACACGATTGTGTCCTGCTTCTCGACGCCGTGCGCCGGAATCCTGCCCATGGCGAGCGGACGGAAGCCGCGCGGATCGCGGGCAGCAAAAATGCGGTCGGGACTGATCATGACCAGCGAGAACGCGCCTTCGACCCGGCGCAGCGCGTCGGCAATGGCTTCCGGCAGCGTCTGTTCTTTCGACAGCGCGATCAAATGCACAATTACTTCGGTATCGCTGTTGGTCTGAAAAATGGAACCCTGACTGTCCAGCCTCTGGCGGATATCCTGCGCATTCACCAGATTGCCGTTGTGCGCTAACGCCATCATGCCCTTGTTCGATTGCACCATGATTGGCTGGGCGTTTAGCAGAGCGGAATCACCCGCTGTGGAATAACGGGTGTGACCGATGGCGAGGGTGCCCCGAAGCTTGGCCAGAACACTTTCCTGAAAAATGTCGGCGACCAGGCCCATGGCTTTGTGCATGTGCAGAGCCATGCCGTCGGATGTGACGATGCCCGCCGACTCCTGACCACGGTGTTGCAGAGCGTGCAGGCCCAGGTAGGCAAGCGTCTCGGCCTCTGGGTGGGCATAGATCGCTACCACGCCGCATTCGTCGCGAAATTTATCCGAAGTTAGCATTTGGCTCTCAGCCCTCAGCTGTCAGCTTTCAGCAAACACAACCATGTCCATGTGGGACGGGTCTTCGACCCGTCGGCCGAGCTTTGCGGGACTTCCTTACCCAACCACAACTGTTTCAGTATCGGTCCGCAATGCCGCTTCGAGCGCGCCTTCGTACGAATCGCGAAGCTCGCTCGTCGGGGCAGATACGACCACACCACCATCTAACCTGATCTCTATTTGTTTGGGAACAGTTTCGCCAATCTCATCCGCAGACAGATGATATTTAGCCGCTACTTGTTTGATTCGTGAAAGATTACCAGGGTCGCAAGAGATCACGATTCGGCTGGCATCTTCTCCGAACAAAACAAACTCCGGCGGCAATCCCTGTGCCGTGAGGTTCACGGAGACGCCAATTCCCTTCCCGAAGGTTGACTCGGCAAGCGTGACCGCAATGCCACCTTCCGAGCAATCGTGCGCGGAATCGACCAGCCGAGCCTGGATCATTTCGACGATGGCCTTCTGCAGCGCGGCTTCGCGCTCCAGTTCAAGCGCAGGGGGGAATCCCCACATCGCGCCCAAGATTTCCTTGGCATATTCTGACGAACCAAACTCGCACTCCGCGTCGGTTAGATCGCCCGGCTCCGAAGCGCGCAGCAGAACCACCGCGCGTCCCGCCTCGCGAAAGTGCGGGAACACCGCTTTGTGGACGTCTGAGTGAATGCCGACAATTCCAATCACCGGCGTGGGATAAATTCCCTCCCCGAGCGTTTCATTGTAGAAGCTGACGTTGCCGCCGGTAATTGGTACATCAAGTTCCTCGCAGGCTTTGGTGATGCCGTCAATCACTTTGGAGAATTGCCACATGATTTGCGGCTTCTCCGGATTGCCAAAGTTCAAGCAATTGGTGGCGCCCACCGGGGTCGCGCCGGAGCAGGCTACGTTGCGCGTGGCTTCGGCGACCGCGTGCATCGCTCCGAGCTGCGGATCGAGATAGCACCAGCGGCCATTGCCATCGAGCGCCATGGCCAGGCCGCGCTCGGCGCCGTTCTGGCTTGAATTCTTGATGCGGATCACGCCCGCATCGCCGGCGCCGGGGCCTTCCACGGTGTTGGTCTGCACCATATGGTCGTATTGTTGCCATACCCAGCGCTTGCCGCAAATATTGGGGCTGGCCAGTAGGCGTTTGAGATTGCCAGTGAAATCGCCGGTTGCGGCTAGCTTGATGGAGTCAGGCATCTCGTGGGCTACCGGCGGTTCCCATCGTTCCATGGGACGCTTGTAAACCGGGGCGGCGTCGGTCAGCGCCTCGTTCGGAATTTCGGAAACAACTTCCCCGTGATGCAGCACCCGCATTTTGCCGTCGTTCGTGACGCGGCCGATTTCGACCGCGTCCAGACCCCACTTTTCGAATACGCGGAAGACTTCAGCTTCGCGGCCTTTCTGCGCCACCAGCAGCATGCGCTCCTGCGATTCGCTGAGCATGATCTCGTATGCAGACATGCCAGTTTCGCGTTGCGGTACGCGGTCGAGTTCGATCTCGGTGCCAACGCCGCCGCGCGCGCCCATCTCGCAGGTTGAGCAGGTCAGACCGGCCGCGCCCATGTCCTGGATGCCGACGATGGCGCCGGTCTGCATGGCTTCGAGACAAGCTTCCAGCAACAACTTCTCGAGGAACGGGTCGCCAACCTGAACATTGGGACGCTTCGCTTCGGAAGCTTCGCTGAATTCTTCGCTGGCCATAGTCGCGCCGTGGATGCCATCGCGTCCGGTTTTCGATCCCACGTAAATCACCGGATTGCCTTCGCCGGAGGCCTTGGCGTAGAAAATCTGGTCGCGCCGCACCAGGCCCAAAGCGAAAGCGTTTACCAGCGGATTGCCGGAATAGCAGGATTCAAATTTGGTTTCGCCGCCGAGATTGGGTACACCGAAACAGTTTCCGTAGGAAGCGATTCCGCTGATTACGCCTTCGAGCACAGAATGGTTCTTGTGAATCTCAGCCTGTGTGGCGCGGGCGCCCTCGCCCGCGTTAGCCTGTGGAGGACCAGCGTCCTCGCCCGTCATGCGGGACGCAGTAATTGGGCCGAACCGCAGCGAATCCATTATCGCTACCGGCCTTGCGCCCATGGTGAAAATGTCGCGGAGGATTCCGCCCACCCCGGTTGCCGCGCCCTGGAACGGCTCGATGAATGAAGGATGATTGTGCGACTCGATCTTGAAAGCGCAAGCCCATCCATCGCCAATCTCGATGATGCCGGCGTTCTCACCCGGCCCCTGCAGTACGCGCCGGCTGCGCGTCGGCAGACGTTTCAAATGCACGCGGGAGGATTTGTAAGAGCAGTGCTCGCTCCACATCACGCTGAAGATGCCGAGTTCGGTGATAGTCGGCTCGCGCCCGCCGAGAAGCGCTTTTACCTTCTCGTATTCTTCGGGCGTGAGGCCGTGTTCGCGGACGATTTCTGGTGTGATGGCAAGAATGGAGGCCGTTGTCATGGGGAAACTCCATTGTCGCATCTGCGGCGGGCGGAGGAAAGGAGTTTCCCCGTTGCACTTATAATCTTTTTTTATCGCGGTAATCAGGCACCTATCGTCACATAGGCATTAAAGTAGTGGCAATCTTTGCCAACCGTAAGATACAATGGTTCGTCGAAAGGGCTCTCAGCCATGCCTACGCGCAACGTCAATTTGACCGAGGAACTTGACCGCTTTGTCGCCACCAAGGTTAAGAGCGGGCGTTACGAAAACGCCAGCGAAGTCGTGCGCGCGGGTTTGCGGACTTTGGACCGCGAGGAGCGGGAGTACGAAGCGAAGCTGGAGGCACTACGGATTGCGATTGATAAAGGCGACGCCAGCGGCGTCGCCAAGGGCTACGTCTTTCGCCGAGTCAGTAAGGCCCTGAAACTTCCCGTGTCGCGATAGCCGTGAGCAAATTTCGGTTTTCGCGGCGCGCCGAAGATGACTTGCTGAGCATCGGCAATTACACCTTACATCAATGGGGCGCGGACCAAACCGTTAGTTACCTTGGCGACCTTGAGGCTTGCTGCCAGATCCTTGCGGAGAATCCTGCAATCGGCCGGCCCTGTGATGACGTTCGCCCCGGCTTGCGACGTCATGAGCATGGTGAGCACGTCATATTCTACCGGCAGCGGCGCGGTGGCATTTTGATTTCGCGAATCCTGCATCGACGCATGCTGCCCGGCAGACATGCAATCGATGACAATGACGTCGAGAAGTAAAGAGCCAGAAATCGCCTTCCTGATTTATGTTTGACTGTTTCGCTCCTTCCCCTCGCCGGATTTCCGGCAAAGCCCCGCTCTGCTACGCTCCGTGCTTCGAGAATGGCGTCATAGCGTTTCACCCTCCTTGTGGAAGCAGCGAGAGTAGCTTGTATCATCATGGAATGAAGTCCGTCATCGTCGGCACCGCTGGACATATCGATCATGGGAAGACTGCGCTGGTGAAGGCGCTCACCGGCATCGATGCCGACCGCCTTGAGGAAGAAAAGCGGCGTGGCATTACCATCGATATTGGCTTTGCCAACCTTGAGCTGCCTATGCTCAGCGGCGAAATTTTGCGGCTGGGGTTCGTCGACGTGCCTGGGCATGAACGCTTTGTGCGCAACATGCTGGCTGGAGTTGGTGGCATCGATCTGGTGCTGCTGGTGGTGGCGGCCGACGAATCGATCATGCCACAGACGCGCGAACACTTCGATATCTGCCGCTTGCTCTCGGTGCGCCGAGGCATCACCGTGTTGACAAAATCTGACGCAGTCGATGCGGAGACGTTAGCCGTCGTCCGGTCGGAAGTGGAAGATTTTCTGCGCGAGTCTTTTCTCGGCGATCCCAATCCGATCGTGGCTGTCAGTTCGCTGACGGGCGCGGGCAGGGATGATTTGAAGCGCGAGCTGGTGCGGGTGGCGAGCGAAGTTCCCGCCAGAGATTCAAAAGCAATCGCGCGCCTGCCCATCGATCGCGTGTTCACCATGAAAGGCTTCGGCACCGTGGTAACCGGGACGCTGGTTTCTGGCAGCATCCGCAAAGAAGATGAATTGGAGGTCTTTCCCAAAGGGCGGCGGGTGCGGGTGCGCGGCATTCAGGTGCATGGCCAGGCCGCGGAGCAAGCCGTGGCTGGGCAACGGACCGCGCTGAACCTGGCGGGTGCGAGTACGGAAGAACTGAATCGTGGCATGGTGCTGGCGCCGGTTTCAACTTTTCAAGCTACCGCGCGCGTGGATGTTGAACTGTCACTGCTGGCGTCCGCCAAACCGCTGAAAGACCGGGCGCGCGTGCATTTCCATTCTTACACTTCCGAAACCATTGCCAGCGTGGTGTTGTATGGCAAAAAGCAGGTGGGTCCGGGCGAGAGCGCTTTCGCGCAGTTGCGGCTGAGTGACGCAACCCTGCTGTTGCCGGGAGATCGCTTCATCATTCGACAGTTTTCGCCTGTAATCACCAGCGGAGGCGGAGTGGTGGTCGAAAATGCGCCGCCTAAAAGACTGAAGAATACGGCCGAATACGCTGGTTTTCTCAAGATGTCGGGAAAAGAATTCCAGGCGGGAAGGTTGCACGCCCGGGTGATTGCCAGCGTCGCCCGTGGACTGGGTCTCGCCGAAGCCACTGCACGCACGGGCTGGTTGAAGCAGCAAATTATTTCGGCGGCAGCCGATTCTGAGATTGTCCGCGTAGGTGACGTTTTTATTTCCCAGGCCTCTCTGGACGGCGTGCGTAAAGAGATGATTTCGGTGCTTGACGCTTTCCATAAACAAAATGCCCTGGTTGCTGGTATGAGTAAGGAAGAATTGCGCGCACGTTTTTCCGAAGTGGCGGCAATCGTGTTTGACTTCGTTTTCGATGAAGCGCTACGAACCAGAAAAACTGAAGTTGCCGGAGAACTGGTGCGTTTGGCTGGACGCGGTGTGGTAATGAAGGATGACGAAGCTGAGTCCAAGAAAATCATCGAAGCGGCATTTGCGACTGCCGGGCTGAAAGCTCCTGCGTTAAAAGACGTGCTGGCGGGATTGAAAGTCGACAAAGCTCGGGCGCAAAAGATTGTGACCTTACTGCTGCGCGACAGAATCCTCATCAAGATTTCCGACGAGTTAGTCTTTCATCAGAAAGCCCTCATCGACCTTCGGCAACACATGGCTGCCGAAAAAGTCAAATCGCCTCGACTTGATGTCGCCCGCTTCAAAAGCCTGACGGGAGTGAGCCGCAAATATGCGATCCCGCTGCTTGAATATCTGGACCGCGAACATGTGACTCGTCGCGTTGGCGATGAGCGGGTGATTTTGTGAGAAGTCAGCTCTTGGCTTTTAGCTTTTAGCTTGAGGCTTTTCGCGTCGCCTCTATACAGATTGCGAGCTGCTTCCCGATTCTATTTTGTCCCGTTTCGACTGAAGCTGAGAGCTAAAAGCTGAACCCTCGGCCAAAAGGGATAGCTGCAAAGTTACTTCTGTTTCCACAGTGGGAGGGAGTATGCTGCGCGCATGGGTGTGTCGGTGTCGGTGCTGGCTAGTGGGAGCCGGGGGAACAGCACGATTGTGCAAAGTTCGTCGACGCGCATTCTCGTGGATGCGGGAATTTCCTGCCGTGAGACTTTCAAACGCATGAAGGCTGCGGGAGACGATCCCCATTCGCTTTCTGCCATTCTGATTACGCATGAGCACACCGACCACGTTTCCGGCCTGCTGGTGCTGGCCAAGAAGTTGAGAATCCCCGTATTCATGACTGGAGCCACGCACCAGGCTTGGTCCAGGTCGGTGCAAGATGCCGCAGGGGAACGTCCGCAGCTTGAGCGGTTGGAGTTTTTTTCTTCCGGACACAGCTTTCGCATTGGCGATATTGCAGTCACACCATTCACCATTCCACATGATGCGGTAGACCCCGTGGGCTTCACCTTTATGGCGGAAGGCATCAAGATCGCCATCGCCACCGATCTGGGGCGCCTGCTGGCCAATGTGAAAGATAACTTGCGGGCTTGCGATGTGCTGGTCATCGAATCGAATCACGATCTGGAAATGCTGCGCAACGGGCCTTATCCGTGGTCGGTAAAACAACGCGTGGGCAGTCCGACTGGACATTTGTCGAATGAGAAGCTCGCCGAATTCTTTGCCACCGGGTATGATGGCCATGCATCCTATATAGTGCTGGCGCATCTTTCTGAGCAGAACAACCATCCTGAACGCGCTCGGAGAGAGGCGGAAAAAGCTTTACGGGACCGCCGGACGCTGTTACATAACCGCGTCATGCTGGCCGCGCAAGCAGAACCCACGCAACCAATCCGGTTCTGAATTGATCTGGAAGAAGTTAAGATATCCGGGTCGGACCTAATTTTAGGTGAAGATAAGCGGTTTCTATGAGCCAGTGTGTTGATCCCCTCGTGGGCAAGATTCTGGCCGGCTGGCGCTACGATATCTCCGGGTTGGCGCCGGAGATGGCTGGCGACTACGAAGAGCATCTGACCGCCTGCGAGCATTGCTGCGGGCGGCAGCGTCTGCATCGCACTATCGACATTTCATTAATTGCTCTGGCTTCAGTCTCCGCCGCGGTGTTTTTACTGGCCTTCGGCGTGATTCGCCACTTTGGTCCGCACCACGCATTCTGGCTGGAAATTGCGGCGCTGGCTGGGTTTGCGTTGTCGGCATTGATCTGGCTGATTGTGGCTGTAGCTACGCCTGCGCCCATGGCAGTGGTGGATGTGGCTAAAATTGGCGCGCGCCATGTGCATGATCGTTTGCCGCAGGAGATTCGCGAGCGGCTTCCGGAAGAACTGCGTTTGAAGATTACCGGCTCTTAACCCCCTGCAAGGAAATCCACCGAAATTTTTACTTGACTCCGGAGCAAGTTCCGGGGATTAAACTTGCAGCCGTGAGCACAATAACGAAGGCGTCAGTGCGTTCCGGCGAACTGTCGAGAATGCTTGCGATAAGCCCGGACACCCTGCGGCTGTACGAACGCAGGGGACTGCTTCCAAGTCCGCCGCGCTCCAGCAATGGCTACCGCTGCTACTCGCCCGAGGTGGTCGATCGCATTCGGCTCATCCGGGCTGCGCTTTCCATTGGCTTCACCCTTACCGAACTTGCGGGCATCCTGGCTATGCGAGATGGCAAAACCGTTCCTTGTGCCCATGTGCGGGCACTGGCAGGGGCAAAGCTCGAAGGCCTCGACCTCCACATTCGACAATTGGGCGAGCTGCGCGCTCGATTGGCTGCCATTCTCAAGCAATGGGATAAAGCCCTAAGTAAGACGTCTCGCGGACAGCGAGCCGGGTTACTAGAAAGGTTGGCGGCGGACCCTGGTTCCCAGTCGCGAAGGCTGTCTCCGCATTTGTACTCATCCCTTGCAGGAACATCGATCCACACCAAGCCAGTCGCCCAACGAACCAAACCAATGAAGAAAACCTCCATGCTCACTCTGCTGTTCATAGCGGCCATGGTGATGACAGCAACAGCGCCCCTGCGCTCGCAGCAGTTGGACACGACCCGGGCCCCTCAATCGCATCCGCAGACCGCTGACCAGCAATCCTGCCATCATTCGATGGATATCGGCCGGGCAGACACTGGAATGGGCTTCTCGCAAGCCAAGACGAGGCATCATTTTATTCTGGCGAAGGATGGCGGCGTAATTAGCGTGGAAACCAGAGACGCGAAGGACATGGCCAGTAGAGATCAGATCCGAATGCATCTTTCCCACATTGCCAAAATGTTTGCTGATGGCAACTTCGACATTCCCATGTTTGTGCACGATCAGATTGCTCCTGGCATAGCCGTGATGCGATCCAGGAAGGACCAGATTCAATATCGCTTCGAGGAGACCAGGCACGGAGGACGGGTGGTCATTACGAGCAGTGATCCCGAAGCGGTCTCCGCGCTCCATGACTTCCTCAACTTCCAGATTCGCGAACATGAGACTGGCGACAATCCAGCGGTGCACTAAGGCGTCAACGCTACCGCTGAGCTAGAAGTCCACATCCAATTGCTGTATCTTTTTGGAGCAGCAAGCATCTTTCCACTCAGCAATGCAATTCTTGTCCAAAGCGGCCGTGTTGCTTCTTCTCATTGCGGTGATGGTCGCTCCTTTGGCGGCGCAGGAAAATTACGCGTCAGGCACCCAGGAGAGGTCCGCCGCATGTCATGAGGATAGTGGTAACGTTCCAGCGCCTCGCCCCGTTAGTCACAGCTGCTGTCAGGCCGGACACTATTCTGCGATTGTGCAGCAGACTTCAACTGTAAGGCCGCCCCTTCGAGTCTCGGTGCAGTTTGTTTTCATGCGTGATTCAGTTTCGCTGGGATTAGGCACTCCCTCGAGTCTCGCGGTTATGTGCGGCGACCCGCCGATAGCGTCTCCTCTACGCGTCTAGATCCCGCCCATTCGCGCAAACCTCCAATTAATCCTTTGTCGAAATCGTAGTCTCAGCGCCTTCAACGGTGTGGCGCACACCAATTTTCTTGCGCGAGACTGATACATGCGAAAAGCAGTGCTGCAATTTCTGGTGATCTCGTCCTTAGTTATTTCGTCTCTCGGGCAGAACGTGGATCACGATATGAGCGCGGGTGCACAAGCGCAGTCAGGGCAAACTACGCAGGATATTAAGATGCAAGGCATGCACTTGTCCGAGTCTGCTTCATCGCTGCCTTCGTTCGATGCTTCTTCGGGCACCGCGTGGCAGCCGGCTTCAGTCTCTGAACCTATGTGGATGCTCTCGCGCGGACAGTGGCAGTTAATGCTGCATGGGACGATTTTCATCACCTACAACCAGCAGGGTGGGCCGCGCGGCGAGGCCAAGGCAGAATCCACGAATTATGCGATGACGATGGAGCAGCATCGTCTGGGCACCGGCACGCTTTTGTTGCGGCAGATGTTTTCTGCGGAGTCACTGACGTCGCCGCATCCTGGCTTTCCCGAACTTTTTCAGACTGGCGAAACTTATCATGGCCAGCCGCTGGTTGATCATCAGCATCCGCATAATGTTTTCGCCGAACTGGCTGCGGTCTACACGCTGCCCATCAACGAGAGAATTACCTGGCTGCTTTATGGAGGGCCGTCGGCGGAACCTGCACTTGGCCCCGTAACCTACATGCATCGGCAGTCTGCGTCAGAAAATCCGGAAGCGCCTCTGGGGCATCATTTGCAGGATTCGACGCACACCAGCTTCGGCGTGGTGACGACCGGTTTTATATTTGACATGTCGAAACTCGATTTGTCCCGGCTCGATCTATCTAAGCTGGGCTTCGTAAAAATCGAGGGCTCGGCTTTCAATGGACACGAGCCGAACGAGGAACGCTGGAGTATCCAATTGGCGGCGCTTGATTCCTGGTCATTCCGCGTGACTGATGCGCCCGCGCGCAACTGGACTGCGCAA